>Ga0079224_100006178_pt1 | contig 15836 bp, 15 predicted proteins | sample Stecom2015_FD_80414 | JGI IMG/M metagenome (GOLD analysis project Ga0079224, IMG submission 80414) | Agricultural soil microbial communities from Utah to study Nitrogen management - Steer compost 2015 | ecosystem: Environmental > Terrestrial > Soil > Agricultural land | place: USA: Utah...
CCGGGCCCGCCGGACGCGCGGCGGTCCCGGGGCCGCCTCATGCCGTTCCGCCGGCGGGCAGCACGGTGCGCAGCCAGTCGTCCGGGCGCCCGCGGCGGCGCCATTCGCGCGGGTAGCCGACCGACACCTCTTCGAAGCGCACCCCGTCGTAGCGGGTGGTGCGCGGGATGTGCAGGTGCCCGTAGACGACGGCCGCGGCGTTGAACCGCAGGTGCCAGTCGGCGGTGCGCACCGTGCCGCACCACTGGGCGAACTCGGGGTAGTACAGGACGTCGGTGGGGCGGCGGACGAGCGGCCAGTGGCCGACCAGCACGGTGGGGTGCCGGGCGGCGGCCTCCGCCAGCCGGGGTTCGGTGGCGGCGACGCGCGCCGCGCACCAGTCCTCCCGCGCCGGGTAGGGGTCGGGGTGGAGCAGGAACTCGTCGGTGCACACCACGCCGGTCTCGTGCGCGTAGGCGAGGCCCTCCTCCTTGGTGGCGGTCCCCGGCGGGTGGAACGAGTAGTCGTAGAGCGTGAACACCGGGGCGACCACGGCCGGCCCGCCGTCGCCCTCCCACACCGGGTAGGGGTCCTCCGGGGTGAGCACGCCCAGGCTCCGGCAGATCTTCACGAGGTGGTCGTAGCGGGCGGCGCCGTTGAGGCGCACCGGGTCGTCCTTGACGGTCCACAGGTCGTGGTTGCCGGGCGTCCACACGACGGTGTCGAACCGGGACGCCAGCAGTTCGAGGGTCCAGGCGATGTCGGCGGGCGTCTCGGCGACGTCTCCGGCCACCAGCAGCCAGTCGCCGGGGTGGCCGGGGCGCAGCTCCTCGGCGATCGCGCGGTTCTCGCGGTGCGAAACGTGCAGATCGCTGACCGCGAGCAGTCGGGGCCGCCGTTGCATATGGCCGCACCTGCCTTCCGGGGGACGGGGACGAGGCGACGCGCCCCATTGTGCCCGTGCCGCGCCGCCCGGGGCGCCGCCCCCGCCCCTCCCCTATCGGCCCCTAGCGGGCCCCTATTGTCGCCGCGGGCCGTCGCCCGCGGGGGGAGCGCGTTGCTAGCTTCCCGGCTGTGCTGAAGGGAATCGTGCTCGCAGGAGGACGGGGGACCAGGCTCCACCCGGTCACCTCGGCCGTATCGAAACAGCTGCTCCCCGTCTACAACAAGCCGATGATCTACTACCCGCTGTCGGTGCTGATGCTCGCCGGCATCCGGGACATCCTGGTCATCACCCGCCCGGACCACATCGGGCAGTTCCGCGCGCTCCTCGGGGACGGGGAGCACCTGGGGGTGTCCATCGGCTACGCCCCGCAGGAGGAGCCCCGGGGCATCGCCGAGGCCCTGACGATCGGCGCCGGCCACATCGGGGACGACCCGTTCGCCCTGGTCCTGGGGGACAACGTCTTCCACGGCCCTGGGCTGTACTCGCTGCTGCACACCAGCGCCGCCGAGCTCGACGGGTGCGTGCTGTTCGGCTACCCGGTGAGCGACCCCGAGCGGTACGGGGTGGGCGAGGTCGACGCCGAGGGGCGGCTGGTGTCCCTGGAGGAGAAGCCCGCCGCTCCGGCGAGCAACCTCGCGGTGACCGGCCTGTACATGTACGGGCCGGACGCGGTGGACATCGCCCGCGGCCTGGCCCCTTCCGACCGCGGCGAGCTGGAGATCACCGACGTCAACATCGCCTACCTGAAGCAGGGCCGGGCGCGCATGGTCGACCTGGGGCGCGGTTTCGCCTGGCTGGACGCCGGGACCCACGACTCGCTGCTGCACGCCGCCCAGTACGTGCAGGTCCTGGAGGAGCGGCAGGGGATCCGCATCGCCTGCCTGGAGGAGATCGCCTACCGCATGGGGTTCATCGACGCCGAGGCGTGCATGGAGCTGGGCCGCCGGTACGGCGGCAGCGCCTACGGCGCCTACCTGATGGAGATCGCCGAGACCGCCTGAGCCGGCCTGCGGGGCGGCCCCGCCGGCCGGCCGCGGCGACAACGACGACCCGGCGGAAGCCGGGAAGGGAGGAACCCCGTGCGCGTACTGGTGACCGGAGGCGCCGGTTTCATCGGATCGCACTTCACCCGCCTGCTGCTCTCCGACGCCCTCCCCGGCCTGTCGGTGTCGGCGGTGACGGTGCTGGACCTGCTCACCTACGCCGGCGACCCCGGCGTCCCGGCGGCGCTGGAGGGCGACCCGCGGTTCCGGTTCGTCCGCGGCGACGTCTGCGACGCCGGCCTGGTGGCGTCGCTGACCGCCGAGGCCGACGCGGTGGTGCACTTCGCCGCGGAGAGCCACGTCGACCGGTCGATCGAGGGCGCGGCCGATTTCGTCCGCACCAACGTGCTGGGCACCCAGACCCTGCTGGAGGGGGCGCTGCGCGGCGGGGTCGGCCGGTTCGTGCACGTGTCGACCGACGAGGTCTACGGCTCCATCGCGTCGGGTTCGTGGACCGAGGACCGGCCGCTGGAGCCCAACTCCCCCTATGCGGCGTCCAAGGCCGCCTCCGACCTGATGGCGCGGGCCTACCACCGCACCCACGGGCTGGACGTGCGCACCACCCGGTGCTGCAACAACTACGGGCCGGGCCAGTTCCCGGAGAAGGTGATCCCGCTGTTCACCACCAACCTGCTGGACGGCGAGCCGGTGCCGCTGTACGGCGACGGCGGCAACGTCCGCGAGTGGGTGCACGTGGAGGACCACTGCCGCGGGATCGCGCTGGTGCTGGCCGGGGGCCGGGCGGGCGCCGTCTACAACATCGGGGGCGGCACCGAGCTGAGCAACCGCGAGCTGACCGGGCGGCTGCTCGCGGCCTGCGGCGCGGACTGGTCGTCGGTGCGCTCCGTCCCCGACCGCAAAGGGCACGACCTGCGCTACTCGCTGGACGACGGGCTGATCCGGCGCGAGCTGGGCTACCGGCCCCGGGTGGGGTTCGACGCGGGGCTGGCCGGGGTCGTCGGCTGGTACCGGGAGAACCGGGGCTGGTGGGAGCCGCTGAAGAAGGGGCGCGCCGGAGGTTCCGGCTCGGACGCGCGGGCCGCCGCGGCGCCCGGGGGCGCCGGATGACCGTGACCGAGTCCGGGGTCGGTGCGGCCCGCACCATCGACCTGCAGACCTTCGCCGATCCGCGGGGCCGCCTGTCGGTGGTCGAGGGCGGGCGGCACCTGCCCTTCGAGATCCGCAGGGTCTACTACCTCTACGACGTCCCCGAGAACGCGCTGCGCGGCGCGCACGGGCACCGGCGCCTGCAGCAGCTGATCATCGCGATGCACGGCCGCTTCACCGTCCACCTGGACGACGGGTTCCGCCGCCTCGCCGTCACCCTCGACCACCCCGGCCAGGGGCTCTACATCGCTCCGATGACCTGGCGGGAGATCATCGGCTTCTCCGGCGGCGCGGTGGCGCTGGTGCTGGCCTCCGACCACTACGACGCCGACGACTACTTCCACGACTACGAGGGCTTCCTGCTGGAGGCCCGGGCGGCCGTCCCGCGGCCGGAGGGAGGACGGGCATGACCCTGGAACCCGGAGGGGCGGCCGCCGGCGCGCCCGGCGCTCCGCGGCGGCCCGGGGCCGGCGTCCCCTTCCTGGACCTGCAGGCGCCCTACGCCGAGCTGCGCGCCGGCATCGACCGGGCGGTGTCCCGGGTGCTGTCCTCGGGCCGGTACCTGCTGGGACCGGAGATCGAGGCGTTCGAGTCGGAGTTCGCCGGCTACTGCGGCACCGCGTACTGCGTCGCCGTGAACAGCGGGTGCGACGCCCTGGAGCTGGCGCTGCGCGCCCTGGGTGTGGGGCCCGGCGACGACGTGCTGGTCCCCTCGCACACCTTCATCGCGACCTGGATCGCGGTCTCGGCGGCGGGCGCGCGCCCGGTGCCGGTGGAGCCGGCCGGCGGCGGGACGCTGATCGACGCCGCCGGGGTCGAGGCGGCCGTCACCCCCCGCACCAGGGCCGTCGTCCCGGTCCACCTGTACGGCCACCCGGTCGACCTGGACCCGCTCCGGGAGGTCGCGCACCGGCACGGCCTGCACGTGCTGGAGGACGCCGCCCAGGCGCACGGCGCCCGCTACCGGGGGCGGCGGGTCGGCGCCGCCCCGTCGGTGGCGGCGTTCAGCTTCTACCCCGGCAAGAACCTGGGGGCGATGGGGGACGGCGGGGCGGTGGTGACCGCCGACGCCGAGCTGGCCGGGCGGCTGCGGATGCTGCGCAACTACGGTTCGCGGGCGAAGTACCGGCACGAGCTGCGGTCGGGGAACTCCCGGCTGGACGAGGTCCAGGCCGCGGTGCTGCGGGTCAAGCTCGCCCGTCTGGACGAGTGGAACGCGCGCCGCGCACGGCTGGCCGGGCGCTACCGGGCCGGGCTGGGCGGCCTGGACTGGCTGCGCCTGCCGGAGGCCGCCCCGTGGGCCGAGCACGTGTGGCACGTCTACCCCGTGCGCACCCGGCACCGCGACGCGCTGGCCGGGCACCTGGCCGAGGCGGGCGTGCAGACGCTGTCCCACTACCCGGTGCCGGTGCACCTCTCCCCCGCCTACGCCTCGGCCGGCCTGCCGGCGGGTTCGCTTCCGCGCGCCGAGCGCCTGGCCGCGGAGCTGCTGAGCCTGCCGATGGGCCCGCACGTGACGGACGGCCAGGCCGAGGCGGTGCTGGAGGCGGTCCGCTCGTTCCGCCCGCCGGAATGACCGGCCCCGCTCCGGTATCCGGTGCGGCCGGAACCGCGCCCGCCCCCGCCGCGGCCGGCATGGCCGGAACCGGCCACTGTGCGCGGCGGTGTTCCCGGCGGCTCGGCGGCACCGATCCGACCTGCCGATTTCGCCGGAAGAGTGAAATGCGCCGTTCCTTCCGCGTGCATTTCCCGCACGGATTCCGGTGGTAGGTTCTGGCCGCGATGTCCGGATCTCCAGTGCGCTTCCGCCGGGTGGTCCTCCGGTCGGAAAGCAGGTGAAAGAGGGGGACGTGCCCGAAGACCGACGCTCCGGCCGCCGCGGCGGCCGGGGGCGCGCCGCGGACGCGGCAGGCCCTGCCGCGCCGGGCGGCCGCGACCGCCGCGACCCCGGCAGGTCCCGCCCGCGCAGCCGCGCCGACCGCAACCGGCGGGTGTTCGGCCAGAATTTCCTCGTCGATTCCCGGGCCGTGCACAGATTCGTCGAGGTCGCCGCCCCCGGAGCCGATGACCTGGTGCTGGAAGTGGGCCCGGGCGAAGGGCGGATCACCCGCGCGGTGTCCCGGAAATGCCGCAGGGTCATCGCCTATGAAATCGACGGAAGAATCGCCGGCCGACTGCGCGAGTCCCTCGGATCCGATTCCGGAATCAACGTCGTGAACAGGGATTTCCTGAAATCCCAGCCGCCCCGCGAACCGTTCTCCGTGGTCGGCAACATCCCCTTCTCCGCCACGTCGAAGATCATCGACTGGTGCCTGGAAGCACGGTCGCTGCGCTCGGCCACGTTCATCACCCAGCTGGAGTACGCGCGCAAGCGCACCGGCGACTACGGCCGGTGGAGCCGGTTGACCGTCGCCACCTGGCCCGACTTCCGCTGGGGGATCGCCGACCGCATCCCCCGGCACAAGTTCCGCCCGGTGCCCAAGGTGGACGCCGGGGTCATGCGCATCGAGCGGCGCGGGGAGCCGCTGCTGCCGCGGTCGCTGCGCGGCGACTACCTCGCGATGGTCGACGCCGGGTTCACCGGCAAGGGCGGGTCGCTGCACGCGTCGCTGCGCCGGATGCATCGGACGGCGCGGGTGAACGCGGCCTTCCGCGAGGCCCGGCTGGATCCGGACACCGTGGTGGCGTTCGTCCACCCCGACCAGTGGATCACCCTGTTCCGGGTACTGCACGACGCCTGACCGCCGGTGCCGGCCGCTCCCTCCCCGTTGATCGCGGCGCCGCGGCCCCCGTCACGGCGGTCTGCCACCGCAGCGCCGGGATCGACGCGGCGGGCGGTCCGCCGATGAGTTCCGCGCCGTTCCGGGGTCTACCCAGGTACATCGGCAAGGACCTCACCCCTGGGAGCACACCATGGCCCGGCACGACGAACCCACCACCACCGTGCGGCCCCCGGGCGCGGGCCGAACATCGCGCTGTGGACGCTGCAGGTGCTGCTCGCCCTGTTCTTCGCGGGGGCGAGCGCCTTCCCCAAGCTGACCGGGCACGAGTCGGCCCGGGTCGGCTTCGACGCGATCGGCTACGGCGACTGGTTCATGTACTTCATCGGGGTGCTGTAGCTGGCGGGCGCGATCGGGCTGCTGATCCCGCTGCTGTCCGGGGTGACCGCGATCGCGTTCATCGGCCTGATGATCGGCGCGTTCATCTACGAGGTGACGGCGATCCAGGCCGGGTTCTGGTACACCCCGCTGATCCTGCTCGTGCTGTTCGCCTTCATCGCCTGGGGGCGGCGGGACCGCACCGCGGCGCTGCTCGCCCTGGTCTCCGGGCGGCGGTGAACCTGGGAGGGCGGCGGCCGCCGCCCTCCCCTCGCCACGCGCGGTTCAGCCGGTCACCGCGGTGAGGCCGTGCGCGCTCAGGATGGGCAGGACCGGGTGGAAGAAGCTCGCCCCGCCGGTCGCGCAGTTCCCGCTGCCGGCGAAGAAGACGCCCTGGACGTGGCCGGTGGCGTAGTAGACCCCGCCCCGGTCTCCGGGCTCGGCGCAGATGCCGGTCCGGGTCAGCCCGGTCACGGTGCCCTCGGGGGTGGTGACGGTCTGGTCCTTGGCCAGGATGGTGCCGCAGTGCCGGCCGGTGCTCGCCCCGGTGCGGCACACCGTCGCCCCGACCGGGGCCTCGTCGGTGCCTTCGACGACCGCGGTGCCGCTGCCGGAGCGGAGCAGCGCGGTGGGGGTCCAGCCGGGGTCGGCCGCCACGAGCAGCACCCCTTCGGCCGGCGAGGACCAGGCGACCTGCCCGGTGCCGCCGTCGGCCCCGCGGATCCGGTCGCCGGCCGAGCCGCAGCCGGCGTCGGCGAGGAAGCCGACGGTGACCGCGACGCCGATGGTGCACCGGGTCCCGGGGCGGTCGTCGTTGACGAACGGGTCGCCGGCGATGATCTGCGCGTCGGCGCCGTCCCCGGTGCCGGCCGGCGCGGGCGGGGCGGCCGCGAGCGCGGCGGCCAGGACCGCGAGGGGGAGCAGGACGGAGCGGACGGTGAAGGAGCGGAGGGCGGCCCAGGTGCGGCGGGGGATGTTCGGCATGGCGTTCCTCATCCGGGACGGGGGACGGAGGACGGGGGCGGGTGGAGCGGCGCGGGGACGGCGCGCCGCCCCGGCCGGTGCGGCCGCCGGGGCCGCGCGGGGGCGTGCCCGGCGGGCCAGCGCCGGAGCGCCGCCTCCACCGGGCGGCCGGGGTTCACGCCCCGGACATTAGACCCGCCCGCGGGCGCCGTACAGGCCCATCTCCGCTCCGGGACGGCCTCTCGCCCACCTCGTTGGGCTCAGCCCCGCACCACAGCGCTACCTCGTTGTCATCGTGCCGGGGCGCGGCCCGTACCGCGGCCCCGCCCCTCCTCGCTCCTCCGCCTCCCTCGGCGTGTCCTGCGGTCCGCTCTCCCGCCGGGGTCAGCCGGTCGCCGCGGCCACCATGCCGTGCGGGTCGAGGACGTACTTGGCGGCCGCGCCCCGGTCGAAGTCGCGGTAGCCCTGCGGGGCGTCCTCCAGCGGGATCGGTTTGGCGTTGACCGCCTCGGCGATGGAGACCTTGTCGTGCAGGATCGCCATCATCAGGCCGCGGTGGTACTTCATCACCGGGCACTGGCCGGTGGTGAAGGCGTGCGACTTGGCCCAGCCCAGGCCGATCCGGATGGACAGCGAGCCGACCTTGGCCGCCTCGTCCACCCCGCCGGGGTCGCCGGTCACGTACAGGCCGGGGATGCCGATGGCACCGCCGGCCCTGGTCAGCTCCATGACCGAGTTGAGCACGGTGGCGGGCGCCTCCTGCGCCGAGCCGTCGCCGTGGCCGCGCGCCTCGAAGCCGACCGCGTCGACCGCCGAGTCCACCTCGGGCACGCCGAGGATCTCGGCGATCTGCTCGCCCGGGTCGCCCTTGGAGACGTCGACCGTCTCGCAGCCGAACGCGCGGGCCTGGGCGAGCCGCTCCGGGTTGAGGTCGCCGACGATCACCGCGGCCGCGCCGAGCAGCTGCGCGGAGGCGGCCGCGGCCAGCCCGACCGGGCCGGCCCCGGCGATGTAGACGGTGGATCCGACCCCGACGCCCGCGCTCACGCAGCCGTGGAAACCGGTCGGGAAGATGTCGGAGAGCATGGTCAGGTCGAGGATCTTCGCCATCGCCCGGTCCCGGTCGGGGAACTTCAGCGCGTTGAAGTCGGCGTAGGGCACCAGCACGTAGCGGGTCTGCCCGCCGACCCAGCCGCCCATGTCGACGTAGCCGTAGGCCGAGCCGGGCCGGTCCGGGTTGACGTTGAGACAGATGCCGGTGGCCCGCTCCTTGCAGTTGCGGCACCGCCCGCAGGCGATGTTGAACGGCACCGACACCAGGTCCCCGACGTCCAGGAACTCCACGTCCGGGCCCTTCTCCACCACCTCCCCGGTGATCTCGTGCCCCAGCACCAGGCCGGCCGGTGCGGTGGTGCGGCCGCGCACCATGTGCTGGTCGCTGCCGCAGATGTTGGTGGAGACCACTTTGAGGATCACGCCGTGGTTCACCTTCCGGCCGACGTTGGCCGGGTTGACTCCTGGGCCGTCCCTGAGCACGAACTCCGGCATGTCCAGGTCGACGACCTCGACCTCGCCCGGGCCCTTGTAGACGACGCCCCTGTTCTCGGACATTGCTGCCCCTCCTCGGCCGCGCGGCGGCCACCGGGTTCCCGCCCCCTGCCTCCGCCCTATAACGGACGCCGCTCCGTGTCGACCCCCTGCGCGGAAGGGGACGTCGCCCCCTCGGTAGATCGTTGACGGGGTTCCCTCCGGGGCGCTGCCGCTCTCATTCCCCGTGGAGAGCGGCGGGGCCCGGCCGGCCGGTGGTGCGCCCCGCCCGCGGGCGCCCGCGCGCCGATCCGTAGACTTCCGCGGGTCCGCGCTGTTCAGGCGGGTGAGGTCGCCGGCCCGCGAGGACCGGCCGGAGGGATCGAACGGGAAGTGACGAGATGTCGATCGTGAAGCGGGTCGCCGATTTCGCCGGGCGGTGGTTCGCGGTGCTGGTGCTGCTCGGCGCGGTGATCGGGATGGCCGCCCCGGCTCAGACGGCGCCCATCGCGCCGCACGTGTCCCTGCTGCTCGGGATCATCATGTTCGGAATGGGGCTGACCATGCGCCCCTCCGACTTCGCGATCGTGGCCAAGCACCCGAAGGCGACGGCGCTGGGGGTGGTCTCGCAGTACACGATCATGCCGCTGCTCGGCTTCGGCGTCGCCCACCTGCTGAGCCTGGAGCCGCTGCTGATCGTCGGGATGATCCTGGTGGGCGCGGCACCCGGCGGCACCGCCTCCAACGTCATCGTCTACCTGGCCCGCGGCGACGTGGCACTGTCGGTGGCGATGACCTCGATCTCCACCCTGCTGGCGCCGGTGCTCACCCCGCTGCTGGTGCTGGCGCTGGCCGGGTCGACGCTCCCGGTGGACGCCGGCGACCTGCTGGTGTCGATCCTGCAGGTGGTGCTGGTTCCGGTGGTGGCCGGGCTGGTGGTCCGGGCGGTGGCGAGCAGGGCGGTGGACAAGGTACTGCCGCTGCTGCCGCTGGTCTCGGTGGGCGGCATCCTCGTGGTGGTCGCCGGGGTGGTCGGCGCCAACGCCGACGCGGTCGCCTCCACCGGCCTGCTGCTGGGGCTGGCCGTCATCCTGCACAACTCGCTCGGCCTGGGCCTGGGCTACCTGGTCGGCCGGGTCACCGGCCTGCCCGAGTCGGCCCGGCGGGCGGTGAGCATCGAGGTCGGCATGCAGAACTCCGGTCTGGCCGCGGCCCTGGCCACCGCGCACTTCGCGCCGGTCGCGGCGCTGCCGGCCGCGCTCTTCTCCGTCTGGCACAACCTGTCCGGTGCCGCCCTGGCGACCTTCTGGGCCCGCCGCCCGGTGCAGGCGGAGGAGGCCGCGGAGCCGGCCGGGGGCTGACCCGCCCGGGGAGGGCGGCGCCGGGGCGGGTCAGGCCCGCCGGGTACCGCCCTCCTCCTTCGGTTCCGCGGCGGCCTCCGCACCGGTGGGGCGGGGCAGCACCGCGGTGAGCAGGGCGGCCAGCAGCATGACTCCGATCTCGAAGACCAGTGCGCCCAGTGCGATCAGGCGCCTGCCGAGCCTGGGGACCAGGGAGAACGACGCCCCGGAGGCGGCGGCGATGCCGACCGAGTAGGGGAACAGGATCAGGCCCGCTTCGCGCGGGGAGAAGCCCAGCCCGGTCTGCAGGGTGACGGCGAAGACCATGAGGAAGCCGGTGACCCCGGCGAAGAAGGCGGTCCCGATCAGGACCCCGCCGGTGAAGCCGCGCTGCCGGAAGAGCCGGGGCGGCACCAGGGGCATGCCGCCCGCCCGGTCCCGCCGGGCCTGGTGCCGCGTGAACAGCAGGAAGAGCGGGACCACCGCGGCGAGCATGAGCGCGTGCAGGCCGCTCCAGCCGTGCTCCCCGCCCTGGATCAGCGGGTAGAGCAGCAGGAGCAGCGGAAGGCCGAGGAGCAGCACGCCGCCGGCGTCGAACCGCTGGGCCTGCTCGGCCCGGGACTCGCGCAGCAGCACCGCCGCGGCGGCTACCGCGGCCAGGCCGACCGGCAGGTTGATCAGGAAGATCGGCCGCCAGGACAGCCCGAAGAGGTCGGCGTCGATCAGCAGTCCGCCGACCACCGGGCCGCCGACGGTCGCGATGCCCTGGACCGCGCCGAACGCGGCGTAGGCCTTCGGTCGCTGGTCGGGTAGGAACTCGACCTGGATGACCGAGAGGATCTGCGGTGTCATGAGCGCGGCGAACACCCCCTGCAGTACCCGGCCGGCGATCAGCGCGGCGACGGTCGGGGCGGCGCCGCACAGCACCGAGGCCGCGGTGAAGCCGGCCACGCCCGCGATGAACATCCGCTTGCGGCCGAACGCGTCGCCCAGTCGGCCGCCCGTCACCAGGAGCACGCCGAAGCAGAGCGGGTAGCTCGCGACGATCCAGGCCAGCGCGGCGGGGGGAGGCTCCGATGTCGTCCCGGATCGCCGGCAGCGCGAGGTTGACGATCGAGACGTCCAGCAGGTCCATCGCCATGGCGGCGAGCATCACCGTCAGGGTGAGCCAGCGCCGCGGATCGGCCCGGGTGGCGCCGGCTCCGGTCCTCGCCGCGCTCCCCCGGCCCGCAGCGTCCGTCGTTCCGTTCTCCATGTCCTCCCTTTCGATGGCCGTTCCGGCCGCACCGCGAACACATAAAAAGTTCACATATGAACAGTTCTTAGCTGAACCACAGCACCGCCGTTCGGTTAACTGTGAACCGAGATCGGCGATCACGAAGGCAGGGAGACCCGGTGCAGGACCCCGCGAACACGCCCCCGAAGCCCACGGAGACCGGCGGGGGCGATGCGACACCGGCCGTCGCCGAACTGGACGACGCCGGCTTCGACGCCTGGCTCGGTCTGTGGAAGTCGCAGGTGGTGGTGGTGCGGGAGGTGGAACGCGCGCTCCGAGCCGCCGGGGCGCCCTCCCCCGCCGGGTGCGAGGTGCTGTCCCGGCTGGCCGCGGCGCCGGAGGGGCGGATGCGGATGCAGGAGCTGGCCCGCCGCTGCTTCGTCAGCAAGAGCGGGATCAGCCAGCTGGTCACCCAACTGGCCAAGCAGGGGCTGGTCGAGCGGCGGGGCGACCCGGACAACCTGCGCGTCACCTATGCGGTGCTGACCGAGCGCGGGCGGGAGGTGCTGCGCGGCGGAGCCCCGGCCTTCCTCGGTTCGATCCGCGAGCACTTCTCCCGGCATCTGACCGGCGCGGAGCTCAGCTCTCTCACCGCGATCACCGGAAAACTCATCGCCGCACACGGCGAGACCCCCGAGGGGCCCGACGCCTCGGAGACCGGCGGCGGCGACCTGTTCCGCATCGTCTCCGCCCCCGACCCGCGGGGCGCGCAGGACTGAGAGACCGCCGGGCAGGCGCGCGACCCCCGTCCCGGCCGGCGGCGCGTCCGCCTCCTCCCGCGTCGGTCACGGCGTCGTCGCCGTCTCGACGCCGGTTGAGGCGGGCGACAACGCCACGACCGGCCCCCAGGACATCCGAGCCGGTGGGCGGGCCGGCGGCCCGGTCAAGGGCTCCAGACCATGATCTGCCGGTGCAGCCGGCCGCCGCGCTCGTCGCGGTAGCCGGGGATGGGCAGGGGCGCGCCGCGCCGGGTGAAGCCCATCCGCTCGAAGAAGGCGACGGCTGTGGTGTTCTCGTGCAGCACCTGGAGGTGGCAGCCGGGCGAGCCGAGTTCGCGGAGCCGGTCCTGCCAGTGCAGCATCAGGGCGCGGCCCAGGCCGACCCCGCGCCCCTCCGGGACCAGCCGGATGTGCAGGTGGGCGGGCCAGCGGGGGTCGGAGAAGTCGGCGGGCGCGCCCTTCCGGCCGGCGCGGAGCACGTCCACCGCGCTGCGCAGCATCATCCGGAGCGCGGCGGGCTTGAGGAGGAGCCGCTCCTCGCGGATCAGCCGGGCGAGGTGCTCCTTCTCGGTGGGCACCCCGGAGGGGTCCGGACAGCCGGTGAGGTAACCGACCAGGGCGCCGTCCCGGACGGCGACGAACAGCGAGTCCGGTTGGGCGTCCATGTAGGGGTCGAGCCAGACCGACTCCTCGTACCCCTCGAACGGGGCGACGGACTCCCCTTCGCCGGCGCGGCGGAACACCTCGCGCAGTTCCGCCCGGTCCTCCTCGGCGAAGAGCCGCACGCCGGCCGCTCCGGTACGGGCATCCATCGGAACCGCTCCCCTCGCCGCACCGCCCGGCCTGTCCGACCCGGACACCAATTAGTATAAGCAATATACTAACTGGTCCGCCCGCCCCGCCCGGACACGGAAAAGCCCCCGGGGTCCGGCCGCGGACGGAACGGCCGGCCCCGGGGGCCGCGCGGGGGGTACTGCGGAGCGGGTCCCAGACCGTTGACGGGAGAGGAGCAGGCGGCGGGGGCGTTCTCCTACGCCGACCGTCCTTCTCCCGTCGGCGATCTAGGCCAGCGCGCTCATCACGTGCTTGATCCGGGTGTAGTCCTCCAGGCTGTAGGCGGAGAGGTCCTTGCCGTAGCCGGAGGTCTTGAAGCCGCCGTGCGGCATCTCCGAGGCCAGTGCGCCGTGGGTGTTGACCCAGACCGCGCCGAAGTCCAGCTCGGTGCTGAGCCGCAGCGCGCGGGCGTGGTCGCGGGTCCACACCGAGGAGGCCAGGCCCTGGTCGACCCCGTTGGCCAGCTCGACCGCCTCCTCCTCGGTGCCGAACGGCTGGACGGTGAGGACCGGGGCGAAGGTCTCGTCCTTGACCAGCTCGTCGTCCTGGCGCAGCCCGGTGACCACGGTGGGCGCGATGAAGTAGCCCCGCTCGCCGACCCGGTGGCCGCCGGTCTCCACCCTGGCGTGCGCGGGCAGCCGCTCCAGCAGCCCCAGCACCCGCTCGAACTGGGCGGAGTTGTTCAGCGGGCCGAAGTCGGCCTCGGCGTCGGGCAGCAGGCCGGTGCGCAGCTCCGCGGCGCGCGCGGTGAGCTCGGCGACCAGCGCGTCGTGCACATCGGCGTGGACCAGCACCCGGCTGGCCGCGGTGCAGTCCTGGCCGGCGTTGAGGAACCCGCCGGCCAGGATGCCCGCGGCGGCGGCCGGGATGTCGGCGTCGTCGAAGACCACCGCCGGGGCGTTGCCGCCCAGCTCCAGGTGGGGGCGCTTGAGGTCGATCGCGGCGGACTTGGCGACCTGCACGCCGGCCCGGGTCGACCCGGTCAGCGAGACCAGCTGCGGGGTGGGGTGCTCCACCACCAGGCGGCCGGTGTCCCGGTCGCCGGGCAGCACGCTGAACGCGCCCTCGGGCAGGTGCGGGGCGGCGATCTCGGCCAGCAGCACGGTGGTGGTCGGGGTGGACTCGGCCGGCTTGAGCACCACGGTGTTCCCCGCGGCCAGCGCCGGGCCGATCTTCCAGATCGCCATCATCAGCGGGTAGTTCCACGGGGTGACCTGGGCGCACACCCCGACCGGCTCGCGGCGGACCCAGGAGGTGTGCCCGTCCAGGTACTCCGCGGCGGAGCGGCCCTCCAGGTGGCGGGCGGACCCGGCGAAGAACCGCAGGGTGTCCACGCACATCGGGATCTCCTCCTCCAGCATGGAGGAGCGGGGCTTGCCGGTCTCCCGGCACTCGGCGTCGGCGAACTCCTCGGCGCGGTCGCGCAGCGCGTCGGCGATGGCGAGCAGGGCCTCCTGGCGCTGCGCCGGGGCGGCCTTGCGCCAGACGCGGAACGCGCCGGCGGCGGCCGCCATCGCGGCGTCGACCTCGGCGGGGCCGCTGACCGAGGCGGCGCCGGTGCGCTCCCCGGTGGAGGGGTGGATCAGGTCGAGGGCGCGGCCGCCCTCGGGAGAGACGTGCTTGCCGGCGATGAACGCGGGCAGCGGCGTGGTCGGGTCGGTCATGGTGGCGGTCCTCATCTGGTCGGAGGGTCGGATGCGGGAGAGGTCTGCGGTGGTCAGGGCGCCGGGACGGAGCCGGCGGGGTCCCGGGGCGCGGCTCCGGGCGGGGCGTCCGGGGCGTCCTTGGCGGGCACCAGGAACGGACCGTCCGGGCCGAACACCCGGCGCGGCTCGGGGAAGAGGGTCACCGCGAGCGGGTAGAGCACCGCGGCGGTGAGCAGCGCGGCGGGCAGGCTGACGTCGATGCCGCCCGCGGCGCCCGCGAACGGGCCGGTGATCAGCGGGGTGTTGGCGAACAGCAGCCCCATGGCGGCGGCCGGCGCCCAGGCGGCCACGGCCCGCCAGTTCACGCCGCGGGTGAACCAGTAGGCGCCGCCGGTGCGGCCCTCGTTGAACACCTGGAGGTCGGCGACCAGGTAGTGGCCGCGGCGGAACAGGAAGCCGAGCATCATGATCACCATCCACGGGGAGGTGAGCAGCACGATGAGCACGGCGAAGGCGTTGATGCCCTCGACCATGTCGAAGGCGAACGCGCCGGCGAAGACCAGGCCGAGGGCGAGCGCGCCCACCACCGCGGTGCCCTGCACCCGGTTGAGCGCGGGGACCAGCGAGCTGAAGTCCAGGCCGGTGCCGTACAGCGCGGTGGTCCCGGTGGACATCCCGCCGATCAGGGCGACCAGCACCAGCGGCAGCGCGTACCAGAGCGGGGAGGCGTCGGCCAGGCCGGCGACGTAGTCGGCCGGGTCGGCGACCAGGGTGGCGGTGGCCGCGCCGAAGAAGAACGGCAGCAGGGTCGCCACCTGGGCGAGGAACGGGGCGGCCAGCAGCGAGCGGGTGGAGTGCTTCGCGGCGGGGATGTAGCGGGCCCAGTCGCCGAGGAAGGCCCCGAAGGAGACCGGGTTGGCCATCACGGTGAGCACCGCCAGCACCCAGGTCGGCCAGAACCCGTCCAGCGCGTAGCCGCCGGTTCCGGCGTAGCCCGGGTCGAAGTCGCCGGCGTAGGCGGCGACGCCGGCCAGCATCAGCAGGCTGCCGGCGACCACCGCGACCTTGTTGACCACCAGCATGAACCGGTAGCCGTAGATGCAGACCGCGTAGACCGCGACCGCGATCACCCCGTAGGAGGCGGCGCGCAGCGCGTCGCCGCCGTGCACCCCGAAGCGGGCGAGGGCGCCGACGATCGCGTCGCCGCTGACCCACACCGAGATGGAGAAGAAGGTGACCGCGGTCAGCAGGGACAGGAAGGAGCCCAGCGCCCGGCCGGCGACGCCGAAGTGCGCCCCGGAGGAGACCGCGGTGTTGGTGCGGGTGCGCGGGGAGAACAGCGACATCGGCGCCAGCAC
>Ga0079224_100006179_pt1 | contig 15835 bp, 12 predicted proteins | sample Stecom2015_FD_80414 | JGI IMG/M metagenome (GOLD analysis project Ga0079224, IMG submission 80414) | Agricultural soil microbial communities from Utah to study Nitrogen management - Steer compost 2015 | ecosystem: Environmental > Terrestrial > Soil > Agricultural land | place: USA: Utah...
GTACCTAAAGTCTGGTGTCGGAAAAGAATTTTTGAAATCTTTGTGAAATATATGGCCTCGTAGTTCAATGGATAGAATAGAAGTTTCCTAAACTTTAGATACAGGTTCGATTCCTGTCGAGGCTACAAAACCGCAGAAAGATCTTTCCGCGGTTTTTTTTTACTCCAAATTGTGGTATTAAAGCCTCTTCAATCCATATAATAAACCCGCTTCACCCGGTCACTGATGTTGGTGAGCAGTTCGTAGGGAATGGTGCCGATAGCTTCTGCCAATTCTATCACAGAGGGCTGGGTGCCGTAGACGATCACCTCATCTCCGACGCGCGCATCAATGCCCGTGATGTCCACCATAGACATATCCATACACACGTTGCCAATCACCTTGGACTTTTGCCCGTGGATCACCACATAACCTCTGCCGTTACTAAATCTTCGGTCATAGCCGTCAGCATATCCTATAGGAATGGTTGCAATCTTGCCGTCATCCATCATCTTCCCTTTTCTGCCATAGCCGATAGTTTCGCCTTTTGCGAGCATTTTGATCTGGGAAATGGTGGTCTTTAATGTGCTGATCGGCCTCAGGGCTTTCTCATATAGGCCGGTTACTTCAATGCCATATAACCCACTACCCAACCGCACCATGTCCATCTGGTGTTCAGTATATCGTAAGATACCCGCGGCGTTAAGCGCGTGGCACAGCACAGGATAGTCTAAATAGGACTTGATGGCACCGCTCATTTCCTCAAAGGAAGCCAGTTGGGCCAATGTAAACTCCTCGTGAGCGGCATCATCAGCACCCGCCAAGTGAGTATAAAGACTTCTGATAGTTAGCGCTTTTTGATGCTTAGTGATCAGCGTGCTCAAGGAGGCCAAGTCTTCTTTTTCAAAGCCTAGTCTGCGCATTCCCGTGTCCAAATCCAGGTGGATGTTCAGTTGGGAACCTTGTGATTGACAGAATTTTCCTATTAGTTCGAAAAAGTCAAGGCTATATACCACCGGCTCCAGCTGATATTTGAGAAGGTTGTTGAACCCCTGTGGGTCTGGATTAAGCACCATAATGGGAAGATGAATGCCATTATTTCGCAGGTGGACGCCCTCATCGGTATATGCCACCGCCAAGTAATCAGCTTTAAGCTGCTGCAGTTGGTTGGCAATCTCAATAGATCCACCGCCGTAGGCAAAAGCCTTCACCATGGCCATGATCTTGGTTTGGGCTTGGAGCTTACTCTTATAGAAATTGTAGTTGTGGGCCAGCGCATTCAGGTTGATTTCTAGCGTGGTGCCATGGATCCTTTCCTGTAGGTGATTAACTACAGCTTCAAATCCGTATTTCCTTGCTCCTTTGATGAGTACCAGATCATCGCTTAGGTCTGCGGGACTGAGCGCTTGGATCAAGCTTGCTGTGTCTTCAAAGTGGAGAAAATTATCGCTGAAGTAGGTTTGTAGATGCTGAATGTCTTTGCCAACGCCGTAGATTTGATCAATTTGAAAGTGTTGGATAAGCCGGCTCACTTGCTCATATACGCGGATCTTATCTCCTGCCTGTGGTAAGGCGGATAAAATTAATACCTTACGCCGCTTAGGTCTTTGGTGCTGGAGAAAATCAAGTGCTACTTCCAGGCCTGCTACATCATTATTATAAGTATCGTCAATCAAGGTGCTATTGTAAAGCCCCTGTTTGACAGAAAGCCGCATTCCAATAGGCTTCAATCCCCGGAGGGCCTCCTGGATATCCTTAAGAGACATGCCCAAGGTAAGCGCACCGGCTATGACGTGCCGTAGGTTTTCCAGGGAAGCTTCATCGGTAAATTCGGTTTGAAAGGTGTAGATGCTTAGATCCGGTTGCATCAGGACGATCTTCGTATGATCGGCTTCCTTTTTGACAGATAAGGTATAGTGGGCACCGGGTTGGGACGACCAGCTGACCAGTCTCTCCACTGGAAAGGTTGCTTCAACTTTTTTGGCTACGTCGGCCTGGTCCTTTCTGTAAATGATGAGTTGGCTCTGCCGGAAGAGCTTGAGTTTTTCCTCTAATTTCTTCTCCTTACTATCGAAACCTTCGTCATGAGCCGTTCCCAGGTTGGTGAAAATTCCGATACTAGGCGCGATCATCCGCTCCAGTTTTTCCATTTCACCGGACTTGGATATCCCTGCTTCCAGGATGGCAACTTTATGATAGGCGTCGATCCCAAATATAGATAAGGGCACGCCAATTTGGCTGTTATAGCTTTTGGGGCTCTTGGCGACGTTGTGGGCCATGCCGAGCACTTGGCCGAGCCATTCTTTGACGATGGTCTTGCCATTGCTGCCAGTGATCCCGACCACGGGACCGGAGAAAAGGGAACGGTTCCACTTACCTAAGGATTGGAGAGCGGCGATAGGGTCGGACACCAAAAGGATGTTTGCTTCTGGTAATTCGGTTTTTGGGAGGTGGCCCTCTTTTAGGATGAAATGCCGTACACCAGCCTGATAAACAGCTGTCACAAAGTGGTGGCCGTCATATTTGCTGCCCTCGAGGGCAATGAAAAGCGTGTTACGGCCGGAAAGTATTTTTCTGGAGTCCGTGCTGATATGTTGTATGGGGGCCGCTGATCCATTTTGAACCAATGTTCCTGGTACAATCTTCAAAAGTTCTTCTAAAGTCAATTTTGTAATCATGGTCTTTCCTCACCGGGTCTTCTTTGGGAGCCTTTCTGCCAAATGTCCGACACAAGCCTCGCTTAAATCAACCGCAAAGGTAAGGTTTTCATTGCTAGGGCTTTCTCTCTGCTATCTTTCTTTACTAATATTTCTATTCATTTTTGGATAATATATTTTAATTTGTATATTTGAAAACCTTATTCTAAAAACTAAGATACAAAGATAAAAAAAGAGATGTTTGCAGGGTTAGAAACGAATAAAATTTCGTTACGGTTTGACAAATTCCTCATCTTAGGCTTTTTATTTTGTTCGGTTTTTGCCTTTAATGCCCTTGGCCAGGAGGAAAGAACAGTACATCACGGAGACGCTTCTGCTGATTTCGACGAAATAAACGGCCTTTCGGGAACGGATTTTACTCCTATTGGGAAAGAAGGTACGGAGATGAAGGAACATAGTGTTACATCCCCCAAAAAAGAAAATAAAGACAATCTACATAAACAACGTGGCGAGAAAGAGGCGAGAAAGGAAGGTATGTCCACCTTGTCATTCAACCTGTTCTTATACGTTATAGATAGATTTAAAGAAGACAATTAATCCAATTACCAATAATCCCAGAAAACAAAGGGGGCCATAGTGCCCCTTTTTCTTTTTTTAATCCCCCGCCAAAAAAGCGACGATGTCTTCTATCGTTATTTTGTTTTCGTAAAAAGCACTTCCAAATACCACCCCGCTTAATCCCAGCTGTTTTAATCTTCTGAAATCATCCGCGGTTCGCACTCCTCCACTAGCGATCAAGCTTAGATTGGGATATTGGTCTCTAATCTTTTTGTACAAATCCAAGTTAGGACCGTCCATTACCCCGTCCCTGGATATATCCGAACATTTCAAGTATTTGAGCCCCCTTTCATAAAAGTGATCGATATGGTCAAACAGGTTGATTTCGGTTTTCTTGATCCAGCCTTCGATTTTAATTTTATAGTCTGCGGGATTAATATCCGCCGCCAGTTTAATTTTCTCCCTCCCATAGGAGATGATCCATTGGGAAAATTTTTCTGGATTTTTTGTGGCTATGGAAGAGGCCGTGATCGTTCTTGCTCCATGTTCAAAGGCCTTATTCACATCACCGTCGGTGGTTATGCCTCCGGTAAAATCTATTTTGAGCTCGGTGTGCCCGGCGATGGTTTCCAGGATGTGGTAATTTTTTGGCTCGCCTCGCTGGGCCCCATCTAGGTCAACCAAATGTACTTGGGACATCCCATGTTCTTCAAAAGATCTGGCCAGCTGAAGGGGGTTGTGGGATATAATTTCTCCTGATTTGAAGTCTCCACGGGTTAGCCTAACGCATTTGCCTTCATAAATCCAGATGGCGGGTATAATTTCGAACATGGGCGGTGGTTTTTATATTTCTTATATAGCTCCTAGTTGCAAAGCTTGTAATCAACGCTTTATAGGTTAAAGATTGGTTGTTTCGGCCTCTTCTTTGGCAGAAAATGCCTTTATAATGCTTTAGAAGCTATAAATGTACGGATGGCAAATTAAAAAACCTCTTCAATTCCAAATCTTTCAAGGGTAAAAAACACCCAATCTTTGCCTGTGAATTTTTTGTTTGGACCTGTTCGGATACAAATTCTATGGCCTTCATCATCAGTGAGCTGCACGATTTGGTGGTCGCCATAATAAGAAACACTGTACAATTTCCCACTCAAATGCTGCTCTTCGCTCCGCAGGATCTTAGCATGTTGCGGCCTGAAGTGCAATCTCACCGGGTTGTGATATTCCGCTGAACGACTGTCCTTGATGAATCCAAAAGGGGTATAAAAGCCTTCAACAGTCGGCGTGGCAATAATTTCGTTTCTCTTTCCAAAAAAATTGGCTACATAAGGATTGGCAGGATGTTCATAAAGATTTTTGGGGCTATCGATTTGCTGCAGGTAACCTTTGTGCAAGATTGCGATGCGGTCGGCCGTAGATAGCGCATCCCGCGTGTCATGGGTTACAAAAATGGCGGTAATTTCCGCTTTTTTAATAATGTGTCGGATTTCCTCCCGCACTTGGTCTTTTAGTACGGCGTCCAGATTACTGAAAGGTTCATCCAGAAGGAGAATTTTCGGATTGGGGGCGATGGCGCGGGCAAGAGCCACCCGCTGTTGCTGGCCTCCCGACAGCTGGTGTGGGTAGTAGTGGTGGTTTTCGTGGAGGCCAACCATCTCCAGGGCCTCCTGCGCCTGCTTGGTGATATTGCCATTGGTATGGTGGAGGCCGAAAGATACGTTTTCAAGAACGGTGAGGTGAGGGAAAAGCGCATAGTCTTGGAATACCAGACCGACTTTTCGTTTATGTGCTGGGACGGATGTTCGGCCTTCCGCAATCTTGTCACCGGATAGCCAGATACAACCGGAATCTGGATGTTCAAGCCCGGCAATCAGCCTCAACAAAGTGGTTTTTCCCGAGCCGCTTTCGCCCACTAAAGCTAGAATTTCCCCTTTCTTTACTTTGAAAGAAACATCCTGTACCGCAAATTTCTCTGCGTTTTTGTATTTCTTATTGATACGTTGAAGTTCTAAAATCCCCATGTCATGATCCTTTCCCTTTACACCTGCCGCATTCTTATCATTTTGTTCAAGAAGATAATCGGCACGATCCCCGTCAGAATAATTACCAAGGCGGGATTAGCCGACTCGGCTACCATCTCATTGGTTGCCATATCAAATGTCTTGGTCGCCAACGTGTGATAATTAAACGGTCTCAGGATCAAAGTTAGGGGTAATTCTTTTAACACATCCACAAACACCAATAAGATGCCAGTAAAGAGGCTGGACTTGATCAGTGGCAGATCGACTTTGAAAAGGGTCTTGCTAGTGCCAGCACCCAACAAGCGGCTGGCTTCATTGATATGGATCCCGGTTTTTTGAAAGCCCGATTCTATAGGCTGATACCCTACCGCCATAAACCTCACCACATAGGCGAAAACTACTACCGACAGGGAGCCGGTGAGCCAGAGTCCGATGCCGTCTGCAGACAAGTGGCGGGCAAGAAATTTATCCAGCCCAAGGACAGGAATCATGATGCCTATGGCTACTACCGCACCGGGAATGGCATACCCCAGAATGGCTAATTTAGTAATGCCTTTTACCCACTTGGAGGGATTGAGCCTAAGGGCGTAAAGCAGAATTACGGACAGAATGACGATCACTATTCCTGAAATGAGGGCCAATGAGAAGCTTCTGTAGATGAGGATAAAAAATTCTTCGTTGATTACTTTGTGATAAGTCAGGAAAACCCAATAAAGGATCTGCACCAAGGGTATCAAGAAACTAACAGACAGGATGCAGACACAAATAGCTGTGAGCGACCATTGCCCTATCTTGGACAACTGGCTTCTTTCTATCGGCTTGTTCAGGGTGCTCCGGGAGGTGTACTGACGCTCTCCGCGCTGTAGGTTTTCCAGGAATAAGACTGCGAAGACAATTAACATTAAAATGGCCGCCAGATAGATGGCTGTAGAACTGTCTCCCATCGAGAACCATGACCTAAATATACCTGTGGTGAAGGTGTTGACGCCGAAATATTTTACCACTCCATAATCATTCAATACCTCCATGGAAGCTAGGGCAATACCGCCGACAATAGCCGGCCTAGCCATAGGCAGGGCAATTTTAAAGAAGGTCCTTACTCTACTATTTTCTAGAAGTGCCGCCGCTTCTTGTAAAGTCTTTGACTGTTGCAGGAAGGAGGACCTTGCCAGGAGGTAAACATAGGGATAAAGACTCACCGAGAGAATAAATATCGCACCGGGCAGGTTCATGATATCGATAATGCCTCCCTGAACGGTAATGCCGAAACTGTTTCTTAAAATAGACTGAATAGGTCCCGCATAATCCAATAAGCCAGTGTAAGTGTAGGCCATGATGTAGCCGGGAAATCCCAAAGGGAGGATCAGGAGCCATTCGAAATATCTGCGGCCGGGGAAATTGTAACTCGAGATGATCCAAGCTGTACTGACGCCCAGGAGGAAGGTGCAAAAAGCAACCCCCGCCAATAAGGCAAGTGTGTTGATAAAGTAATCATAAAGTAAATTCTCTTTGAGGTGCCCCCAGGAGCTTCCGGGTGGACCAAATATATTGGTGATCAAGGTTAGGATAGGGATGGTTACGAGTACCACAATGACTAAAGCAAACCCTGTCCATCTATTCCACCAATAATACTTAAGATTAATTTTTTCCAAGACTCAATCTACTACTGTTAATTATTTCCAACCCACTCGGTCAAATATTTCCACGGCTTCTTGATTGTTTTCGCCCAAGATAGAGAGGTTGATGTCGTCTGTCTTGAATTCGCCCCAAGCTTCATGCAAAGGAACCTTGGCCACCCGATCATTGATGGGAAATTCGTAATTTAGATTGGCCAAAATAGATTGGGCTTCTTCCTCAGAAAGGTATTCAATTAATTTTATTGCGTTTTCCTTATTTGGGGCATATCTGGCAATCCCCACTCCGGAAATGTTGATGTGCGTGCCTCGGTCGTCTTGATTAGGGAAGAAAATGGCAATTTGCTCGGCAGCTTTGGTTTCTTCGGGATTCTCGTCATTCAACATCAGGCCAATATAATAGGTATTGACAATGGCTAAATCACCTTCGCCCGCGGCAACGGCTTTCACTTGATCGCGGTCACTTCCCTTAGGGTCGCGTGCCATATTTGCCAGCACAGCGGACGCCCACTCTTCTGCTACTTCCGATCCGTTGGCAGCAATAATGGAAGCAAGCAGTGATTGGTTATAGATGTTTTCGGAAGATCGCGTTAAGATTTTGCCTTTCCATTTATCTGAAGCAAGATCCTCGTAGGTGCTGAGGTCTTCAGGATTAACTCTGTCCTTGCTGTAAGCGATAATTCTAGCCCTGTAAGTTAAGCCGGTCCAGTAATTTTCAGGATCCCTGAACTTCGCAGGAATGTTACGTTCGATAATTTCGGATTCGAAAGGTTGGAACAGACCTTTTTCCTCCGCCCGATGTAGTCGACCTGCATCTACCGTGATCAGAATATCCGCAGGGGAGTTTGCTCCTTCAAGTTCTAACTTTTGAATAAGTTCGTCGGCACTGGCATTGACCACATTGACCTTAATTCCTGTAAGTTCAGTGAAGCGGGAGAAAAGCTCTTGGTCCGCTGCATAATGACGATGTGTGTAGATATTCACAACTTCTTCGTCCTTGCTGCCACATGAAAACACGGAGAGCGACACCATACCGATACAAACAAGTTGAAAGAACGTTTTTTTCATTTCAAGGTGATTTTTTACAATTAAAGAAAGGCGAAAATAATCATTATTTAAACCAATTCTAAATAAAGAGAAAAAGTTTTTATATTTGTGAGCTTTTTAGCGCAGCGTAGTGTAGAATACCATGATCTTTTATCTTTCAAATGACCATTCAACAGTTAGAATACATCCTTGCCATAGATAAGTACCGGCATTTTGGACATGCGGCGGAGGCTTGCTTTGTTACCCAGCCGACCTTAAGCGCCCAGGTGAACAAGCTGGAAAGAGAGTTGGATGTGCTGATTTTTGACCGTTCCAAAATGCCTGTTATTCCCACAGAAATTGGCGTTCAAGTGATTGAGCAGGCTAAGCGGGTCGTGGCAGAGAGCAAAGGAATCTATGAAACTATCGCGCAGTTAAAAGGCAATATTGGAGGAATGATCAAGATCGGTGTGATTCCCACCGTTGCACCTTATCTGTTGCATTTATTCGTAGGAAGCTTTTTGGACAAGTACCCCAAAGTCCAACTACAGGTGGAGGAAATTCTCACCGAGGACGTAGTGAAGAGACTGAAAAATGATGAACTTGACCTTGGCATTGTGTCGACGCCCTTGAATGAGCAGGGCATCTTGGAAAAGCCGCTCTTTTATGAGAAATTTTATGCGTATTTCTCTAAAGGCCATCCTTTGCTGGAGAAGAAAGCCATTGAAGCGGATGAACTTGTAAGCAATGATCTTTGGGTCTTGCAACAGGGCCATTGCCTTCGCGATCAGGTGCTGAGCATCTGTGACCAAAGCAAAACCCAAAGGATGAACTTTCATTACGAGAGCGGTTCTTTGGAAGGCTTAAAAAATATGGTGGACCGCTATAAGGGGGTGACCCTTCTGCCTGAAATGGCCACCCTTACGATGAACCCGGAAGAAAAATCCCGGCTACGCCCTTTCACTGAGGGGCATCCCCAGCGGGAGGTCAGTATCGTTTTGACAAGGACTTTTTTGAAGAAAAAGCTAGTTGAGCTGCTTTATCAAGAGATTATTGCTGCCATTCCACAAGACATGACGGCTAAGGCCAATGGGAAGATGGTAAAGCTGAGGTGAGGGGATCATACTTAGGTAGCTTGATTTGAGCCACTATTGAACCAACGCGCCGTTTTTTTAGATTTCTCCAAAATCCTGCATTCCCATGGTATTGCCTTTTTTAAAATGTAATTTTGAGCTTGGAACAATAAAAACAAGCCATGTCAGTAAAGCAATATATTCAGGAAAACAAAGAGAATTTTATAAATGAATTGTTGGATCTTTTGCGGATCCCCTCCGTGAGTGCCGATCCAAAATTTAAAGCAGATGTACTGAAGGCGGCGGAGTATGTAAAGGAAAGTTTGCTGAAAGCCGGTGCTGACAAAGCCGAGGTAAGAGAAACTGCCGGATATCCCATTGTGTACGGGGAGAAGATCGTGGATCCTTCGGCCCCTACCGTATTGGTATATGGCCATTATGATGTACAACCGGCTGATCCTTACGAATTGTGGGAGTCACCCCCATTTGAACCTGTCATCAAGAAGACCGAGTTGCATCCCGAAGGAGCCATTTTTGCGCGTGGGTCGGCGGATGACAAAGGCCAGTTTTACATGCATATTAAAGCCTTTGAAGCCATGATGCAGACGGGAAACTTAGGCTGCAACGTCAAATTTATGATAGAAGGGGAAGAAGAAGTGGGATCCAGTAATCTGGAGACTTTTGTGAAAGAGAACAAAGCGCTTCTTAAGGCTGATGCGGTGTTGATTTCTGATACCCATATGATTTCTCTGGACCACCCATCCGTCACTGTTGGATTGCGTGGGCTCGCTTATATGGAAATAGAGGTGACGGGTCCCAACAAGGATTTGCATAGTGGCACCTTTGGTGGTGCGGTAGCCAACCCCATCAACATCCTTTGCAAGATGATTGCCTCCCTGCATGATGAGCAAGGCCGTATCACCATTCCGGGTTTTTATGACAAGGTGGAGGAGCTTTCCGCAGCCTATAGGGAAGAACTGAACAAAGCACCTTTCGATGAAGCAGTCTACAGGAAAAAATTAAATGTGGCAGAGACTTTTGGAGAGGCGGGTTATACGACTATTGAGCGTACCGGCATCCGTCCAACCTTGGATGTCAACGGCATTTGGGGAGGCTATACGGGCGAAGGTGCCAAAACGGTGCTTCCGTCTAAGGCTTATGCCAAAATTTCTATGCGGCTAGTACCTCATCAGGATTTCACCGAAATATCCGAATTGTTTGAAAAACATTTCAAGGCGATAGCCCCAGCTTCGGTAAAAGTGAAAGTTCAGCCACATCATGGCGGGCATCCTGCAGTGGTGTCTACCGATTCTAAGGCCTACAAGGCAGCTGAGGCTGCGATTATGGAGGTGTTTGGCAAAAAAGCAATCCCAACCCGTGAGGGCGGTTCCATTCCCATTACCTCTTTGTTCCAAAAGGAGCTGGGAGTTGATCCGATTTTGATGGGTTTCGGCTTGGATACCGATGATATCCACTCGCCCAATGAGCATTATGGGGTCAAAAACTACATGTTGGGGATCGAGACCATTGCTTTGTTTTTTAATCAACTCAAAGAACAACAGGTAGATTAACGGCTATTGAGGAGGAACTTAAATCATGATTTAGGGCTTAGATAATCATGATTGGGTTTCTCCGATTGAACAGGTCCATGTGGAACTTTCGACTTGGATCTGTGTCCAATTGACATCCTGATCCTATAATGTTCTGCCTCCGTCATAATAACATTCCAATCCATGCTTAAAGCGGTGAAACTTCTTCTAAACCTTATTTTTTCACTCCTGCTGGTCGTTCCATCTTTTGCCCAGATCATTTCTCCTCCACAATGGGATATACAGTTTTCCAACAAAAGTCCTAAAGTAGGAGAGGAAGTGGAACTTGTGTTTAAAGCGAAAATTCCCGTCAATTGGTACATTTATTCCAATGACTTCGATCCCGATCTTGGGCCTTTGCTGACCGAGTTAAATCTTGAGGATTCGGTGGGCGCCGAAAGGGTAGGAGAATTGAAGGCGGTAGGACCGAAAACTAAATACGAAGAGATCTGGGAGGGAGACGTTACCTACTTTGATAAAGAAGGCGAATTTCGGCAAAGCTTTACCATTACCGAAGAAATGGTTAAAGTAGGGGGGCATCTTTTCTACCAGATGTGTTCTGACGTCACCGGCCAATGTATAAATTACGAAGAAGATTTCACCATCCAGCTAACTGCGCCGGCCGGTGATACCGCGGCGGGAGCAGGAGAGGAAGTAGCATTGAATGTTGTGCCAAATGCGGATTCTGCGGAGCACTCTGAGGCACCGGTAGAAGAAGTGGAGGCGGAACAGCCAGTAGGTATTCAGGAAAAGCAGCAGGATTCCAAGCCTCAAATTCCATCTGAAGCGGTGGAAGCTTCAGCTGAAAAAGAAAAGGCTTCTATGATCGGCTTTATGATCTTGGCCTTTTTAGGGGGCCTAGCTGCGCTACTAACGCCCTGTGTTTTCCCGATGATCCCGATGACGGTCACGTTCTTTACAGGCAGGTCAAAATCACGTGCGCAAGGGATCAGAAATGCCCTCATCTACGGCTTCTCCATCATCGCCATTTATACCTTGGCGGGGACGCTTGTGGCCGCTACTCAAGGGCCGGAGTTTGCCAACTGGCTTTCTACCCACTGGGTGCCCAATGTCTTCTTTTTTCTGGTATTTATTTTCTTTGCCTTGGCTTTCCTGGGCATGTTTGAGCTGACCTTGCCTTCAGGACTAATCAATAAAGTGGATGCTAAAGGCGATAAAGGAGGCCTGACCGGGATTTTCTTTATGGCTTTTACTTTGGTTTTGGTGTCCTTTTCTTGTACTGGCCCCATCGTTGGTTCTATACTAATTGCCTCTGCCGGAGGAGAGATTATTCAGCCCATTTTAGGGATGTTTGCCTTTTCCCTGGCTCTCGCTATTCCTTTTGCGCTCTTCGCTATTTTTCCGGAGTGGCTCAACAGACTGCCCAAATCGGGGGGCTGGCTAAATTCTGTTAAGGTGGTCTTAGGTTTCTTAGAGTTGGCTTTGGCCTTTAAGTTCCTCAGCATTGCAGACCAGGTATATCATTGGGGCCTGTTGGACAGAGATATTTACCTGGCTATTTGGATCGTCATCTTTACGTTAATGGGCTTCTATCTGCTCGGAAAAATCAGATTACCGCATGATTCCCCGATGGAAAGCATCGGCGTCCCCCGGCTGATGCTGGCGATTACTACCTTCGTATTCGTGGTGTATATGATTCCGGGTCTATGGGGCGCACCATTAAAAGCACTTAGCGGCTATCTTCCCCCCATGAGCAGCCATGATTTTGATCTGGGTAAAATGATCAGGGAAAATCAGGGAGGTGGAGCCATCAGCGAATTGGAGGAAACTCCCAAGTATGGAGATTTCCTGCATTTACCTCATGGGCTACAGGGTTATTTCGATTATCAGCAGGCTTTAGAAGTAGCCAAAAAGGCTAACAAACCCTTATTCATCGACTTTACCGGTCATGGCTGTGTCAACTGCCGGGAGATGGAAGCTAGGGTATGGGTAGAACCCCAGGTGTTGAAGAGGTTCCGGGAAGACTTTGTCATGGTGGCTTTGTATATCGACGAGCGCTATGAGCTTCCTGAGGAGGAATGGTACACCTCCGACTATGATGGGAAAGTGAAAAAGACCATCGGCAAGCAAAACGCAGATTTCCAAATCACACGCTTCAACAACAACGCCCAACCTTATTACGTGATTTTGGGTCATGATGAGGAGGTGCTTGTGCCGCCTATCGCCTATGAGACCAACGTAAGTAAGTTCGTCGATTTTTTAGACCGCGGTAAAGAAGCTTTTGAGAAGAGAAAATAGATGGGGTAGACACTTTTTTCGGTCTTGTAATGAGCGGCATGCCCGTTACACAGTCAAGCATGAGATTTTTGGAAGAATTGGCTATATTGGGATGTATATCTTTTCCAGCTTTTCATGAGGTTTCTTCTTTATTTCAGTTTTTGTTACGTGCTCACATTTTTAATGTCTTGTTCTGATTCAAATCAGACAAGAAATGATGCTCCTCAGGTAAAGGAAATCAAACTGAAGTCGGATCGAGCAGACAAAACCATGCTGCTGTCCGCGCTTTATGAAATCCAGTCCTATATTCCATTGGAAACCGGTAATGAGGTGTTTATAGGGGAAATCAGTAAATTAATGGTTGTCCACGATACCATCTGGATATTGGACAACATGGTCGAACAAGTATTGGCTTTTACTAATACAGGGAAGCTGATTACTGTGATCAACCAAAAAGGAGAAGGTCCAGGGCAATATCAACGTATTGCTGATGTTGCCGTCTCCAAAGATGCGGTGTATATCTATGATGCTTGGTCAAGAACCATGTTGAAATTTGGGTGGGATGGAAAACTTACAAGTGAGAAGAAGGTAAATCTGAGTGCTTCTAATTTTGAAGTGTTAGCGGATGGAGGTTTTGTTTTCTACCATGATTACACCGCGAATGAAGGGAAAGGGGAGGGTGACATCCATTACAACCTTACGCTTACCGATAAAAATCTTCAGGTAAAATCCCAATTTATAGTCAATGACCTGCTTCCCGCCCCCGAATTTTTAATTGGTAACTACAAGAGCTTTAGTAGAAATGGGGATGACTTATTGTTGTTGGAGTCTTATCAGAATGTGGTGTATCGTATAGAGGATGATGAAGTTATCCCTTACTTGAAGTTCAACTGGTCGGATGATCATGAGGCAAGCAAAAAAGAACTGTTCAAAAACACCCGGTCAGGAGATTGGAGCGTGGAAAGAACAATGGATTTTGAGCATAAGGAAGAATTGGGAAGAATGGTTGAACTTCAGGAAAACGATAAGGTACTGATATGTACCTACTTTAAAAAAGGCGTCACTTATCACGTGTTTTATGATAAAGTAGATGGTCAGGTACTGGAGCTCCAAAAGAAAATGGCAGCAGGTTCGCATCCTGTTGCTTTGATCAACGACCTCGATAACACGGTATATTATCCGCTGCTGGCGGCTCAGGGAGACAGTTTTTACAGTTTCACGGATGCTTACCAACTCGGTTCCGGAGAGGTAATTTCAGAGAGTATGGCAGACCTTTTATCCCGGCTTCCCGAAGACCCCCATCCAATTGTCGTAAAAATAAAGATTAAGCCTTTTTGATGAAGAAGATTTTTGCGCTTTTGATTTTTGTACCCGGGCTCCTTTGGGCGCAAGCGCCTCCAAGAGATATGGTGCTGGTAAAAGGGGGTGAATACCACTTGAAGCCCGGAAGCTATGGGAAGTTAGATACCATAGTGGTGCTGGATGATTATTATATAGATCAGTATGAAGTAACCGTTGGCCAGTTCTCCGACTTTGTGGCTGCAACTGGCTACCGCACCCAGGCAGAAAAGGATGGCTACAGTATTGTAGAAGGTGGCGAGCACATCAAAGGAGTCACCTGGCGATGCGATGAAAAAGGGAAGTTCCGAAAACCAGCGGACTATGACAAGTATCCTGTCATATATGTCACCTGGGACGATGCACATGCCTATGCGAAATGGGCAGGTAAGCGGCTTCCCACGGAGGCTGAGTGGGAACATGCGTTCAGGGAGTCTACGAGCTCAAAGTACCTCTACAGCGGTGGAAACAACTGGCGGAAGGTTGCGTGGTCGGGGGAAGATCTTAAGACCAACACCATTGGAGAGATAGGGAGTAAGTCACCGAACAAATTGGGAATTTACGACATGAGCGGCAATATAGCCGAGATGTGTGAGGACCCCATCGACAAATCTGGGAAAACAAGACCGTTAGAAATAAAGGTGGCCAAAGGCGGTAGCTATGTCGATTCGAAAGAGTTTATGCAATATTCCGCCCGCATGCCTTCAGGCGGACGCCATGCTTTTTATATTGGTTTTCGGTGTGTGAAAGAAATAGATTAAAAATGGAAATGGAGAGGATAAGCCCCTCCATTTCTATTTTTTCTGCATTATGAGTGCAGCCCAGTTGGATCTGGTTTTTTGATCTTTTAAGGTAAGGCTGTAAGCATTGGCTTTATCCACGATATCCTGAATGTCATGTTCGTAGAAACCGCTCAAGAGCAAGTGGCCTGCTGGTTTGACCAAGTCCGCATATACTTCCATCTCATCCAACAGCACATTCTTGTTGATATTGGCCAACACGATGTCAAAAGTGCCCTGTGGTGCGACTTCCCGGATAGTTCCTAAACCCATCTTTACGTCGGGCAGGCCATTAAGGGCAAAGTTTTCCTCTCCATTCTCCACACACCATTCATCAATATCTAGGGCTTGTACTTTCGTGGCGCCTAGTTTATGAGCCATGATAGCCAGAATTCCTGTGCCTGCGCCAATATCTATCACGCTCTTGCCTTGATGGTCAAGATTAAGTTGGTGGGTAAGCATCAGGTAAGTGGTGGCGTGATGGCCGGTACCAAAGGACATCTTTGGGTTGATGACAATCTCATGGGCTACTCCTTCTTTGGGAGCATGAAATGAAGCCCGGACATAAACCTCGTCCCCTACTTCTATGGGATCATAGTTCTTTTCCCATTCCTCGTTCCAGTTGACTTTAGCCATGCGGCCTTCTTCCACCGAAATCTTCCCTACAGTCCTATATTTTTCAATGACTTCGTCAAAGGCATTGCGATCAAAGAGATCTTCTGTAATATATGCTTCAATACCTACCTCGGTCTCCAAAAAGGAATCAAATCCAATTTCTGCCAGTTCCGCAATCAGGATCTCGCTATACTCCTCGTTGCAGGCGATTTTAAATTCAAGATACTCCATGTGATAGAAAATAAGCCCGGCTCAGGTAGCCGGGCTTGATATTAAAATGATTTGATGATGTCCATGAAATCCCTGGATTTCAAAGAGGCTCCTCCGATGA
>Ga0079224_100006181_pt1 | contig 15834 bp, 14 predicted proteins | sample Stecom2015_FD_80414 | JGI IMG/M metagenome (GOLD analysis project Ga0079224, IMG submission 80414) | Agricultural soil microbial communities from Utah to study Nitrogen management - Steer compost 2015 | ecosystem: Environmental > Terrestrial > Soil > Agricultural land | place: USA: Utah...
CCGATGCTGCCGAAGAGGCGCCCGCCGCCGAGGTCCTTCGCCGTCAGGTGCCGAGACGACGGGAGCTCGGCGTCCTCCAGGTCGTCGACGCTGATGCCATCGACGGCCTTCTGGTACCCGATCTCGCCCACGATGCTGAGGACGAGCAGGTCGAGGGCGACATTGCCGAAGACGTTCCAGGCGGAGGTCGTCAGCTCGCCGTCGAACCGGCCGACGATTTCGGCGCCGCCGGGCTGGTAGGTCTCGCACTCGAGGAGCTTGCAGTCCAGAAGCCAACCGACGGAAACGTCGCTCGTGTAGCGGTCGTAGCCGGCGCCGACGGCCAGGTCGAGGGCGAGGATCCCTTTGCTCACGACGCCCCGGACGCTGAGCGTGCGCAGATCGGCCGAGAACTCCCCGGGGTCGCCGCCTTCTATGCTACCGAAGGCAATGTCGTTCATGACACGATACATGGCCGAAACCGAGATCCCCGGGGTGACCAGGCCCTGACGAAGGATCCCGATACGGGCGCCGGCGCCGTAATTGGTGATCGACTCGGACAGACCGACCGCTTCCGCCTTGGGCAGGAGCGAGAAACTGCCGAGGAGGTCGATCGATCCGACCCCGCTGAGCATCGGACCGGTGGAGATGCCGTCGAAGAGGCCGATCACGACGTCGCCCTGTACAGACGCGACGGGCACGCCGACGACGGGCGCGGTACCGAGCTGGGGCTGGAGCGCCGTGAGCTCGTTGGAGTAGCCGCCGCGGAAGAGGTCCGGCAGGTCGGCCAGGGCGACGTTGGCCCGGGCGGACACGCTGACGCGCGGAAGGATCCCGAGCCGCTTGCCGATCGTCGTCCCGGTGCCGAGGACCGGGTTCCCTCCCGAGAAGGCGATCCCGACGCTCGGCTGGACCGTCGTGAGGGAGTTCACGAATTGCGCGCAGAGGAACTGGAACGGCTCTTCGACGGCGTTCGTCACGGCCACGGGGACGGGGTTGCCGTCGCGGTCCGTAGGCACCGCGCTCGTGCAGCTCGAGAGCAGGTCGCTCTGCGCGGCTGCCGGTGTAGCGGAAAGGGCGAGCGTCGCCAGGATGGCGGAAATTCGCTTCATGCTGCCTCCCATTATGGAGAAGGGGTTCGGTCTCGACGCGAGACCCGACGTGTTCGACGTCGGCGGGGAGAGCTGCGCACCGAAGACGGAAACTCGGGTCAGAATGCAGCGGGCGTTCAGCGTGTGTCAAGCGATAAAGACGACGGGCCGCCGGGAGGCGGCCCGTCGCAAGGAAGTGCGGCTAGCTCCTGACTTTCGCCCTGCCGGGCGCGTCAGCGGTCGGCGATCCGGTTGCGGACCTGGCGCGCGACGAGCATGCTGAGGCCGCTACCGAGCGCCCTGCCCAGCTGCTTCCTCATGCCACCGCTTTCCGCCCGCACGCGCTCCAGCTCCTTCTCCCGGGACTCGAGCTGCTCTTCGAGCCGCTCGACCCGCTCCTCCATCTCCTCGTCGCCGCCACTGAAGATGCGGCCGAGGACGAAGCCCGTACCGAGGGCGACGCCGACGCTGGCGAACGGATGCTCCCGGATCTGCGTCGTCACGTCGTCGCGTATCGTCGAGAGTTCGTGGGTCCTTATGTAGTTCGCGCCGCTCTCGAGCGCGTCGCCCGCACGGTGCATGAGCTTGCCGAGGCGTCCGCCGACGCCTCCGCGCTCTTCCATCGATTCCGCGCGGTGCTCGATCTTCTCGCTCACGCTCAGCATCCCCTCGGCGGCGCGGTTCTTACCGCCCTCCACCGCGGAGCGCGCCTTGTCCATCACGCGGTCCTTGATCCCCTCGGCCTCTTCCCGACCCCGCTCCATGGTTTCGCCGAACTGGGTCCTCCCCTGCTCCTGGGTGCGCCCGGTCATCCCCTCCATCTCGACATCCCTGCGCATTGCCATGACACCTCCTGGCTCCTGGTGCGGTTCGACTGCCTCCGCTCACCGGGGCAAGAGTGCAAGACCCATTCCTCTGTTGGGTTGTAAGATATGTAATTTCAGTCACTTACGCGGGCGTCCGGGGACAGGGGGCGGGCTCGGACAGGGCCTCGAGGGTGCGGGCGATGTCTTCGGCGTCGAGGGCGTGGCGCTCACGGAAGGCGCGAATGGCAAGGTCCGCCTGGGAGATGATGCCGATCACGCGACCGCGGGCGTCGACGACGGGGATGCGGCGGACGCGGTGGGAGCGCATGTACTGCTCGACGTCCTCGATGTCGTCGTCGGGGAGGCAGCAGACGATTCCCCGGCTCATGACGGACTCGACGTCCGTGGTGCTCGGATCGAGGGCCGCGGCGACGACGCGGAGGGCGATGTCACGGTCCGTGAGGATGCCGATGATCCGGTCGGTGCCGGGTTCGACGACGGGAAGGCATCCCCAATCGCCTTCGGCCATGAGGGTGGCGGCGCGGGTGACGGGGTCCTGCGGGTGGCAGCACGACGGGTCGGCGGTCATGATTTCCCGTGCCTTCATGGCGTGAGGTGCTCCTGGTGACGAACGGCGAGGGCGGTACGAAGGATCCTCGAAGGAAGTGGCGCAAAGGTCGTACCGCTGCAACGCGTGAGCGAGTTGCCGGTGCGAGAAGGAGCGGCATACATTGGCGCCGTGCCAACGCTTGGGCGTGACCGCGAGGGAGCGGCGCGGGCGGGGCTCGGAGGGGAGCACACGGATGAGTCGGCTCAGGATCGGGCTAGCACAGATCAACACGACAGTCGGAGACCTGTCCGGGAACGTGGAGCGGATCGTGGCGTCACTGGAAGAGGCGAAGTCGCTGGGCGTGGACCTGGTGGCGTTCCCGGAGCTGGCGCTCACGGGCTATCCGCCGGAGGATCTGGTGCTCAAGCCCGCGTTCGTGGAGGCGAACCGGACCGCGCTGGAGTCCGTCGCGTGCCGGACCGAGGGGATTGCCGCCGTCGTCGGGTTCGTGGATCGGGACACGGACCTGTACAACGCCGCGGCGGTGCTCGCCGACGGCGCGGTGGTGGGCGTCTACCACAAGGAGCGGCTCCCCAATTACGGAGTCTTCGACGAAAGGCGCTACTTCCGGGAGGGTGCGGGGGTGGCGCTGTATCAGATCGCGGGCGCGTGGGTCGGGGTCACGATCTGCGAGGACATCTGGTCGCCCGGAGGACCGTTCGCGCGGCAGGCGCTCGCCGGCGCGGACCTGATCGTCAACATCAACGCATCGCCGTTCCATCGCGGGAAGTGGCGGGACCGGCAGCGGATGCTTGCGACCCGGGCGGCGGACTACGCGGTCGCGGTCGCGTACGTGAACCAGGTCGGCGGGCAGGACGAGCTGGTCTTCGACGGGAACAGCGTGGTCTTCGACCCGACGGGCCGGATCGTGGCGGAGGCGGCGTCGTTCACAGAAGAGCTGCTCGTGTGCGACATCGAGCTGGAGGAGGTGTTCCGGACCCGGACCCACGACCCGCGGCGCCGTCACCTGGGTCACCGCGGCGCCCGGCATGTCGAGCGGCACGTCATCTCCGCAGCCCCTCGCTCCCCTTCCCGTCCGCCGCTCAATGCATCGGGCCCGATCGCCCACGACGACGTGGGCGAGGTCTACCAGGCGCTCGTGCTCGGGACGCGGGACTACGTGCGCAAGAACGGCTTCGAGAAGGTCGTCCTTGGGCTCTCCGGCGGACTCGACTCCTCGCTCGTCGCGGTGATCGCCGTGGACGCGCTCGGGGCCGAGAACGTGATCGGTGTTTCGATGCCGTCGCGCTACTCCTCCGAAGGGAGCCGGACGGACGCCGCGGCCCTTGCCAAGGCCCTCGGGATCGAGCTGCGGTCCATTCCGATCGAGTCCATGTTCTCCGCGGCGCTCGAGACGCTCGCGCCCCAATTCGAGGGCCGCGAGCCCGATGTGACGGAGGAGAACCTCCAGGCGCGGATCCGGGCGATCATTCTCATGGCCCTTTCCAACAAGTTCGGCTGGCTCGTCCTCACGACGGGGAACAAGAGCGAGATGGCCGTCGGGTACAGCACCCTCTACGGCGACATGGCCGGCGGATTCGCCCCGATCAAGGACGTGCCGAAGACGCTCGTGTACGAGCTCGCCCGCTGGCGGAACGCCCGGGACCCGGAGCCGATGATCCCGGAAAGCGTGCTGACCAAGCCGCCGTCGGCCGAGCTGCGCCCCGGGCAGCTCGACGTCGACACGCTGCCGCCGTACGAGGAGTTGGACCCGATCCTCGAGCTCTACGTGGAGCGCGATTGGGGGGTGCCGGAGTTCCGGGATGCGGGCTTCGACGTCGAACTCGTGCGGCGGGTGATCGGGATGGTCGACCGGAGCGAGTACAAGCGGCGGCAGGCCCCCCCCGGGATCAAGGTCACGCCCCGGGCCTTCGGGAAGGACCGGCGGCTGCCCCTCACGTGGAGAGCCCGGGGTTGGGGCGAGTGAGGGGCGCCGACGGGCTCCGAGGGGCCCCGAGGGGCGCGCCCTGGGGCCCGATCGGGAATGTCGGCTACCCCCCGAATTGCACGCGCGGCGGCGTCTGCACCGATTCCGGTGCCTCGAACGGCTGCTTGCGCTCCGCCCCGATCACGCGGGCGGTAATTACCTGGGGGAACTGACGGATGTAGGTGTTGTACACGCGGACCGCTTCGTTGTAGTCCCGGCGCGCCACCGCGAGTCGGTTCTCCGTCTCCGTCAGCTCGTCCTGGAGCGCGATGAAGTTCTGGTTGGCCCGCAACGTCGGGTAGGCCTCGACGGAAACGTTCAGGAACAGCCGCAGGTTCTCGCTCACGGCGGCGCTCGCCCGGCTCAGGGCCTCCGTGTCGCCTGAGCGCAGGGCTTCGTTCACCTGTTCGCGTGCTTGCGTGAGGCCGGCGCGCGCCCGAGCGACCTCGGTGAACGTTTGCCTCTCGAATCGGGCGGCCTCATCGACGGTGGCGACCAGGTTGGGAATCAGGTCGTTGCGACGGATCAGCTCCGTATCGATGTTGGCACGCGCCTCCTCGACGCGCTCGTCCAGCTCCTGGATCCGGTTGTAACCGCAACCGGTGGCGAGAAGCACCACCGGGACCCAAAGGACGTGTCTCTTCATCAGGACCTCGATTCCGACAGTTGATCTACGAACGCGGCGGTCGCTTCCGCCACCGCGTAGTAACCGCGTACCAGGGGGTCGGCGACGCCGGCGTGGAGCGGGCGCGCCGTCGCCCGCGCCTCCCAGACCTGGAGGAGCGGTTTCGGGGGGACGCCGATCCTCCGGGCGGCCTCGGTGATGACTTCCGGGCTCTTCATCGGCACCGGCCGCCCAAGGAGTCGAAGCGTCGCCCGGAGATACGTCACGAACGACGGGAGCGCGACCATCAGCAGTCGGCCGAGCGCCGCCTCGTCCTCCGCGCTGACGAGCATGCCCTCCCGGAGTTGCAGGAGTTTGCCCCGGATCTCCCGTTCGACCTGGAGTCGCAGCGCCGCCGGGTCGACCTCCAGCTCTGCCAGTGGATCGTGGCCGTGGAGGATCACGTGGGCGTCCTTCATATCGGACAGCTCGATGGCGAAGACGTCCGCGGCACGCCGCCACTCGTCTTCCGCCATGACGAGAGGGACCGTGTTCCCCGCGTTGGCCCACCGCCGCGCCAGCGGGCCGGTGGCCTCGAGGGCCGCCGCGTCGACGCGGTCGAGGAGGACGAGGACGTTGATATCGCTCACCCCCTCCACCGCCTCACCCCGCGCGACGGAGCCGAAAAGGAGCACGCTGTGGAGACGCTCGCCGAGGCGCGTCTCGAGCGCCCGGGCAAGCTCCGCCGCCGTCTTCCTTGGATCCGCCATCACACCTCCATGACCCGCAAGGGCTCGAACCCGCATGGGCGTCCGGCCCCGCCCAAGTCATCACCAGCTCCGTCCCGCGCCGCCGCCGCCGAAGCCGCCGCCTCCACCGAAACCTCCGAACCCGCCTCCGCCGCCGAAGCCACCGAACCCGCCGCCGAAGCCGCCCCAGCCGCCGCGGTGCCTCCCGCCCATGGGGAACGGGACGATGATCGGGCCGCGATACCGGCGACGGCCCCTCCCCGGCGGCCCGCCGATCCAGACGCGCAGGAGCCAGAAGATCAGGAAAAAGGCGAGCACGGTCGCGACGATGGGCGACCCCTCATCGCGCCTCGGCGGCGTCGGCACCTCGCCCGTCAGCTCGAACCCGAACTCTTCCGCGTACATCGCCGCGAGCGCCATGACGCCCGCGTAGATTCCCATGCCGTAGTCGCCCTCGCGGAAGTACGGGATCATGTAGTTGTCCGCGACCCGTCCGGCCTCGGCGGCCGTGATGAAGCGCGTCGTGCCGAGCCCGGTCTCGATCTTGAGCTGGCCGCGGCCGTCCGGCGCGGTCTCCTTCGGCACGACCAGCACGACGATGCCGGTGTTGCGCGCGGGGTCGCCCGGGTCGCCACGACGGCCCACGCCCCATTGGCGCCCGATCTCTAGGGCGACCTCGTCGCGCGTCCGACCCTCCAGGGACGGCAGCGTGACCACCACGATCTCGCCGCCGGACCTCGAGCGGACTTCGAGGATCACGCGCTCGATGGCCGCTTCCTGCTCCGGCGGGATCACGTTCGCGAAGTCGTTGACCCAGCCGACCGGCTCGGGCGCGCGGTACTGCGCGCTCCCGGCCGTGGGCCAGAGGGCGAACAGCCCGACCAGGACAATGATTCGATTCCACATACGCGGGCGGAAATCTAGGAAAGCGAGGCGCGTTTTGGAACCGGGGGCCCGAGGTCGTGCAGCCGGTGACACGGGGCTGCGCCGGGTGCCTCCGCGGCCGTCGGTACGGGGGCCGCCGCGCTCGCCCTCACCGCCGCATCGTTTGAAGGCCCGCCACGATCGAAATCGATATCGCGATCCCGAAGAGGAACGTCATGAATACGATGAGCCCGCGAACGACGACGGAGAGCGAGCGACGCCCGTAGAAGCCGCAGTACGCCCAGGCGACGTACACGCATGGGATTACGCTGGAGAGAACAGAAATGAGGGTCTGGTCCCTGATATCCTTCGGCAGCAACGCGCCCACGACCCAGAGCCAGAAGAAGTGCCCCATGACATAGGCCAGGAACACGTAGGTCTCGGCGAGATTGAACCCCCGGCGCCAGATGAGAAGCCGCTGGAGCATCGCCGTCGGGATCAGGACGGGGAGCGCCCAGTAGGTGCGTAGGTCGGAAGCCGCGTATAGCGCTTCGATCCACGCGGCGTCGTCTCGAGGCCCGAGCTCCAGAGGATAGAGCTTCCGGCCGAGCTGCCCGGCGATGACGGACACTGTGAGCGTGAGCAGCGCGTACTTGATCGGGCCAACCACCCCTTCTCTTTCGCCCTCGACGTAGCGCCGCACGAACTGCCCCGGGCGGAGCGTCAGATCACGGATCACGCGCAGTAGCGGCGAGTCCAGCGCGAGGATGGCGCGGTACGCGTCTGCCAGGACGTGTCGAATCGTGAGGCGGGGATGCGCCCCGCGGGACGATTCGCTCATGGGGCCGACTCCTCTGTCGACGTGGCCAGGGCGGGCCAGTTCCGGGCGGCGACTGGCACGCAGGCGGCCCAAATCTATGGACGGACCGCGGGTTGCGAAACGAGGAAACCGCTTGTGAACCGACGGCGGGGCAAACATCTTCCAATGTCGAGCCCGGTCACTCAGATCCCTGCGGGCTCCCCTCCCCGGAGGCCCAGGCAACTCGAATGGCGATCACGGAACGTGCGGCCTCTCCGGCGCGGAGCCGACTACGCGTCACCCTGGCGCTCTGCGCCGCGACGCTGGCGTGCGTCTGCGCCCGGGACGCAGCGGCCCAGGAGCGGCTGGTCCGGCGGTTCACCGCGGACCAGGGGCTGGAAGTCCCGCCTGTCCATGCCCTCGCCCAGGACCACGTCGGCGCCCTATGGATCGGCTCCCAGGGCGGACTCTATCGCTTCGACGGCGTCGAGTTCCGACGGTGGACGCCGGACACGATCGTGCATCCGGTCCTCCGCCTGGCCGTCGGGCCCGATGGTCGGATCGCGGCGCAGGCCGAGAACGGGAACGTCTTCGAGGTCACGGCGGCCGGCGTGGCCGCTTACCCGACGCCCGCCCAGGGATGGCCTGAGATCCGTCGATCGCTGGCGTACGACAGAGATGGCCGGCTCTGGACCGTCGCCGGCGGCGGGGTGCTGATCCACCTGGACGACGGCCGCTGGGTGCCGGTCGAGAGCAGTCTTTTCAATGGCGAACCCGTCGCTCGAGTTTTCCGAGCTCCGTCGGGCGGGATTTTCGTTTCGACCGACAGCGCGCTCTGGCAGTGGGATTCGCCGCAGGCCAGGCCGCGCCGGCGGATGGCCGGCCTCGTCGTCGACCTGGCGATCGGCGCGGGCGACCGTGCCTTCGCAGTCACGGCCGACCAGCGCGTGGTCGAGCTGGACGCCGACACGAGCCGCGTGCTGGCTACTCGCGCCAACGGAGATCTGCCGCTGTCCAGGCCGATCTCGATCGTCGAGCGGCTCGGGACCATCTGGGTGGCCTTCGACCGCCAACTCGTGGCGATCCGCCGGGACCGGGCACCGGAATGGATCGACTCGCTCGACGGCCTGGACTCGGGTGGCCCGCTCCTCGTCGATCACGAAGGAAGCCTGTGGATGGGCAGCTTCTCGGCGCTCGTCCAGTTCCCGGAGCCGGAGACGACGATCTGGTACGAACGGAGCGGGCTCCCGGGGCGCCACGTTCGTTTCGTCGCCCGCGCGGGGGACGTTCTCTGGGTCACGGGCTGGCAGGGGACGGCTCGGGTGCGACGGGGACGAGCCGGACCGGAAGTATCCGTCGTCCGGGAGCTTGCGAGCACCACCCGCCCGTGCCCCGACGCGCTCGGCTACGTTTGGATCGCGAGGCGCGAGCAGATAGCCCGCGTGTGGCGCGACAGCGTCGTCGCACGCCTGCCACGCCGTGCGGTCTTCATGTCATGCGCGATGGGATCCGGCTCGACCCTCTGGATCGGGAGCGAGGATGGCCAGCTCCTTCGGGCCGACATCCGGGCCGGCACCCTGGAACCGGTCATGGACCTTCCCACGGGCGACGGGCCGGTCGAAACCGTGCTCGAGGACCGGAGCGGCAGGCTCTGGATCGCGAGTCGCGGGCGCGTTTGCAGCATAGCTGCGGCCCGATTGCAGGCGGGTTCGGGCGACGATTCGGGCCACGCTTCTGGTAGCGGGGCCGATTCCTGGAGCTGCGAGATGCTCCCGGTGCCCGGCGAGGCGACATCCATGCTGGAGCTCGCCGACGGCACGCTCTGGCTCTCCACGCGCCACGCCGGCGTCCTTGCCCGAGGCCCGGACGGCTGGCGCGCCCTTCCCGCCAACTCGGGGTTGGCTACGCGTAGCGTGTTCGGCCTCGTCCCCTCGCCTGCCGGCGGCATCTGGATCCTGGGCCACGGAATCCTGCACCGCGTGCGCCCGGGTGGTCCCGAGGGGTGGGACGTCCTCGAGAGCCCGGGGCCATGGAACGGCCTCCCGGCCGGCCGTGGCGCCGACCTCGTGGAAGACGACGACGGCGCGATCTGGATCACGACGTCGCTCGGGCTTGTGCACCTGCCACCCGTGGCGCGAGACCGATCGTTCGATCCGCCGCGCGTCGTGCTGGTGGACGCAAGCGTGGACGGGGAACCCATGCCGTTGGCGGGTGCGCTCGAGCTCCCCGCCGATCGCAACCGCCTGGAGCTACGCTTCGCGGCCCTTTCGTTCCGGGACCCCGGCCGGATCCGCTACCAGGTACGGGTCTCGCCGTACGAGCCCTGGGTCGAGACGCGAGGACAGCCCTCGTTCCGGTGGGTCGACCTCCCGGCGGGCCAGTACAGAGCCGAGGTGCGGGCGTCGCTCGACGGGAACCGGTGGTCGGAAGAGCCGGCAAGGTTCGAGTTCCGCGTCCTTCCACCCTGGTATCGGACCCCGTGGGCGTACGCGCTCTTCGTGCTCACGCTCGCCGGCGTCCTATGGGGCGTGGTCCGTGCGAGAACCGCTTACCTCGTCGGGCTCGAGAGGCAGCGCACCCGGATCGCCATGGACCTCCACGACGAGCTCGGGTCGGGCCTCGGCAGCATCGGCATCCTCGCCGGGCTGCTCCGCATCCGGACGGTCGACGACGAGCAGCGGAACAGGATCGCCGAAGAGATCGCCGCGGCGGCCCGTGATCTGGGAAGCGCGCTCGCCGACATCGTTTGGTCCCTCGACCCGCGCACTGCGACGCTCGAAGAGCTCGGCACTCGCCTCGCCGAGCATGGGGAGCGCCTCTTCGCGGGCGACGACGTCGAGTTCCACGTCTCGGCTCCGGCTGAATGGCCGGCCTTCGAGCTGCCGCTTGCGCTACGCCGCGAAATCCTCCTGATCGGGCTCGAGGCACTCCACAACGCGGCCCGGCACGCTCGCGCCCGCAACGTCTATCTCTCCTGGCATGAGCGCGGCGGGATGTGGGAGATGGAAGTATGCGACGACGGCGTCGGCCTCGGGCCGGATGCGTTCGATCCGTCGCGGCGCGGCCGCGGCCTGCGTGGAATGCGCCGTCGGGCCGAAGAGATCGGCGCCTCGATCCAGTGGCTCCCCAATCCCGGGGGCGGGACCTGCATGCGACTCCTCTTCCCCGTCAAAGGCCGGTTCCGGCTACGTCTCTGGCGACGTTCGAAGCGCACGCGCGATGGCGCCACGGACGCCCGGTGGAAGGCGCGCGACCGCTCCGCGGTCCCCGCCGGTGGCGTGGGCGGAGACTGGAACCTGGAGGCACAGTAGCACTTTCATGCCAGAGCGGGTACGGCGTCCTGCGTGCAATATGACCCCCGCCAGGACGACGGACCGCCCGAAGGAGGGTTGATGCTTCGAGTGGTCGCCATCGAGGACGACGCCCGCTACCGGTCGAGCCTCGAAATGCTCCTGCAACACTCCGGCGATTTCGTGCTGGTGCGGGCCTTCGACGCCGCGGACCGGGCTCTCGCGGAGCTCCAGGAGATGCTGGCCCGCGGCGAGGTGCCGCCCTGGGACCTGATCCTCATGGATCTGGACCTGCCCCGGCTCGGCGGGGTCGAATGCACGCGCCGCATCAAGGAGCTCCTGCCCGCCGCGACCATTGTTGTCCTGACGGTCTTCGAGGACCGGGCCGCCGTGCTCGACGCCATATGCGCTGGCGCTGACGGCTACCTCGTCAAGAACATTTCCGGCGACCAGCTCATCGAGCAGCTCCGCTCCGTCGTGGCCGGCGGATCACCCCTCTCGGCCGGGATCGCCCGGACCGTCCTCGATCTCGTTCGTCACTTCGAGTCCCGGGGCCGGGCGCACGGCCAGGCCGATCGTCTCGACCTCTCCGATCGGGAGCTCGACGTGCTTCGCTGCCTCGTCCGGGGACTCTCTTACAAGCAGGTCGCCAGCGAGCTCGGGATCAGCATCCACACGGTTCGCAACCACATTCGCAGCATTTACGGGAAGCTTCGCGTGAGGAACGTGGCCGGCGCGGTGAGCCGCGCCGTGCGCGAAGGGCTGGTCTAGCCGGCGGCCGCCGTTTCGCGCCCGTGCTCCCCCGTCGGATGCGGCGCTTGACAAGCTATAAGTATCCACTTATACGTTGGGGGCGTATGCATGACGCGGTTCCGGACGAGGACAGGATATTCAAGGCGCTGGCGGATCCGAGCCGGCGAGCGATCTTCGAGGCGCTCTCCCGCGGCGAAGCGGCCGTCAAGGACATCACGGCCCGCTTCTCCATCTCCCAGCCCGCGGTCTCCCAGCACCTCGCCGTGTTGAAGAGCGCCGGGTTGGTCACCGCCCGGCGCGAGGGGCGTCGCGTCTACTACAGCGTGGATCCGCGCGGGATGAAGCCGCTCTTCGACTGGGTCGAGCACTACCGCGCGATCTGGGCGCGGCACGTCGATCGGCTCGAGCGGCTGCTCGACGAGATGGAGGACGATCCGCCCGGGCGGTCTCCGGGCACGGGGCAGGACGATTCCTAGGGGAGCACGATGACGGCACGAGACGAGTTGGAGCTGGGTCCCGCGCGCGACGCCCGGGTTGAACGCGCGGGCGACAGGTGGACGCTCATCCTGGTCAGGGCGCTGAGGCACCCGCCGGAAAAGGTCTGGAGGGCGCTGACCGAGCCGGAGTACCTGCGAGAATGGGCGCCGTTCGACGCCGACCGCAGCCTCGGTACGGCGGGGGCCACGGTCAGGCTCACGACGGTGGGAGCGCCACAGCCCCAAGTGACCGAGACGACGGTGGCCCGGGCCGAGGCGCCGCGGCTGCTCGAGTTCAGGTGGGGCGACGGGAACCTGCGCTGGGAGCTGGAGCCGGTGGAAGGCGGCACGCGCCTGACGCTCTGGGCCCAGATCGGCCGCCGCTGGGTCGCCTTGGGCGCGGCCGGCTGGCACCTCTGCCTGGACGTCCTGGATCGCTTCCTCGGCGGCGCCCCGATCGGCCGCATCGTGGGTCCCGACGCGTTCGGCGTCCCAGGGTTCCAGCGCCTGCACAGGGAGTACGCCGCGATGTTCGGCGTCGAGGAAGCGAACTGAAAACAACACCGGCACCGGAGGCTGCCATGAGTCTGAGCCGGGTCGTCCGGCAGACGCATCGCTGGCTGTCGATCGTCTTCACGCTGACGGTCGTCGCGAACTTCGTCGCGCTGGGGATGGGGGCGGGCGATCCGCCCGCGTGGGTCACGTACGCGCCCCTCCCTCCCCTGTTCCTGCTCCTGATTACCGGGCTCTACCTGTTCGTCCTGCCGTACGCCTCGCGGATGCGCAACCGTCGGAGTGCGGCGGCCAGGGTCGCGGCTCCTACCGCTACGGAGGCACCGTGAGCACGGCGACGACAAAGGCGCGGCCCCAGTCCCGCCCGACGCACGCCGCCGACGCCCACGACGTGATCCGCGTCCAGGGCGCGCGCGAGAACAACCTCAAGAACATCACCGTCGAGATACCCAAGCGCCGGCTCACGGTGTTCACCGGCGTGTCGGGCTCCGGCAAGAGCTCCCTGGTCTTCGGCACGCTCGCCGCCGAGTCGCAGCGGCTGATGAACGAGACCTACAGCACGTTCGTGCAGGGCTTCATGCCGACTCTCCCGCGGCCGGACGTGGACGTGCTGGAGGGGCTCACGCCGGCGATCATTGTGGATCAGGAGCGGATGGGCGAGAACGCGCGCAGCACGGTCGGCACCGTGACGGACGCCCACGCCGTGCTGCGCATCCTCTTCAGCCGGCTCGGCGAGCCGCGCATCGGACCTCCGAGCGCGTTCTCCTTCAACGTGCCCTCGGTCAAGGCGAGCGGCTCGATCACCTTCGAACGCGGAAACAAGAAGGCCGAGCAGGTGACCTTCACCCGCCTCGGCGGGATGTGTCCGCGCTGCGAGGGGCTAGGCTCCATCAGCGACTTCGACCTCTCGGCGCTGTACGACCAGGACAAGCCGCTGAACGAGGGCGCGATCAAGGTCCCCGGCTACGGCATGGACGGCTGGTACGGCCGCATCTACCGCGGCTGCGGCTTCTTCGACCCCGACAAGCCGATCCGGGACTACAGCGAGAGAGAGCTGCACGACCTGCTCTACCGGGAGCCGACGAAGATCAAGGTCGACGGGATCAACCTGACGTATCAGGGGCTGATCCCGCAGATCCAGAAATCGTACCTGTCCAAGGACGTCGAGGCGCTGCAGCCGCACATCCGCGCCTTCGTGGAGCGGGCGGTGACGTTCACCACGTGCCCGGACTGCAACGGCACACGGCTGAACGAGACCGCCCGCTCCTCGCGGATCAGGGGGCTCAACATCGCCGACGTGTGCGCGATGCAGATCAGCGACCTGGCCGAATGGCTCCGCGGCCTCGACGAGCCGTCGGTCGCGCCGCTGGTCGACAAACTGCGGCAGCTCCTCGACGCGTTCGTCGAGATCGGGCTGGGCTACCTCTCCCTCGATCGGCCGATGGGCACGCTCTCGGGCGGTGAGACGCAGCGCGTCAAGATGGTGCGCCACCTCGGCTCGCCGCTCACGGACGTCACCTACGTCTTCGACGAACCCACCGCGGGGCTTCACCCGCACGATGTCCAGCGGATGAACAACCTGTTGCTCCGCTTACGGGACAAGGGGAACACCGTCCTCGTGGTGGAGCACGAGCCCGAGACGATCAAGATCGCGGACCACGTGGTCGACCTCGGCCCCGGCGCCGGAGCGGCCGGGGGCATGGTCTGCTTCGAGGGGACGGTCGAGGGGCTGCGGGCGAGCGGGACGCTGACCGGCCGGCACCTCGACGACCGGGGCGCGCTGAAGCCGACGGTGCGCAAGCCCACCGGCAAGGTGGAGATCCGGAACGCGACGAAGCACAATCTGAAGAACGTCGATGTCGACATCCCGCTCGGTGTGCTCGTCGTGGTCACGGGCGTGGCCGGCTCGGGGAAGAGCTCGCTGATCCGCGGCTCCATTCCCGCCTCGGCGGGCGTGGTGTCGATCGACCAGTCGCCGATCCGCGGGTCGCGGCGGAGCAATCCGGCCACGTACACGGGGCTGCTCGACCCGATCCGGAAGGCGTTCGCGAAGGCGAACGGCGTGAAGCCGGCGCTGTTCAGCGCGAACTCGGAGGGCGCCTGCACCACCTGCAACGGCGCCGGGGTGATCTCCACCGACCTGGGGATCATGGCCACGGTGGAGGTTTCGTGCGAGGATTGCGAGGGGAAGCGGTTCCAGCCGTCGGTGCTCGAGTACAAGCTCGGAGGCAAGGACATCAACGAAGTGCTCGCGATGTCGGTGGCGGAGGCACGTGAGTTCTTCGGCACGGGCGAGGCGCGCACGCCGGCGGCGGTGAGAATCCTCGACCGGCTCGTGGACGTCGGGCTCGGCTACGTCACCCTCGGTCAGCCGCTCACCACGTTGTCCGGCGGCGAGAGGCAACGGCTCAAGCTGGCGACCCACATGGGCGAGGATCGCGGAATCTACATCCTTGACGAACCGACCAACGGACTCCACCTGGCCGACGTCGAACAGTTGCTCGGTCTGCTCGACCGCCTCGTGGATTCCGGGAAGTCGGTCATCGTGATCGAGCATCACCTCGCGGTCATGGCGCACGCGGACTGGATCATCGACCTCGGGTCCGGTGCCGGCCACAACGGCGGGCGGATCGTCTTCCAGGGCACGCCCGCGGAGCTCGTGGCAAGCCGCTCGACGCTGACCGGCCAGCACCTGGCGGCGTACGTGGGCGCGTGACGTAGCGCGATTCCCCGGCAGCAGCCTGCCATGGCCGACGCCGGTGCGGCGACGACGAGCCTTCCACCGGTCCGCAGACCGGGGCTCCGGCGTCCATCTCGCTCTCGAGGAAATCGCATACCTTCTCCGCCCTCGGTGACTCGATCCGGCTCGAAGCGACCGTCCGGGACGGGAACCGCAATGTGATCGCGAGCGCGGAAGTCGCCTGGTCGAGCACGGACAATTCCGTCGTCAGGGTGAACTCGAGCGGGTGGGTGTTCGCCGAGGCGAACGGGAGCGCTCGCGTCGTCGCGAGCGTGGGTGCGTTTGCCGATACGGCCTCCATCGAGGTGGCACAGACGGCCGCCTCGATCACGGTCTCGCCCGGCGCGGTTCGGCTCGGCAGGCGTGAGACCGTGCAACTCACGGCCGCCGTTCTCGACGCCAACGGAAACGAGATCGGGGAGGCGCTGGAGGACCTCGAGTGGTCGACCGACGATCCGTCCATCGTGTCCGTGGACCCCACTGGGGGCTGGCCACGGCCAACCGTCCCGGCGGAACGGCCACGATCACCGCGAAGATGGGTACGTTGAGCGCGGTCGCCGAGATCAGTGTCAAGGATCAGATCGCGTTCCTCCGGGCGCAGCAGATCTGGGTGGTCAACGAGGACGGGACCGG
>Ga0079224_100006182_pt1 | contig 15834 bp, 12 predicted proteins | sample Stecom2015_FD_80414 | JGI IMG/M metagenome (GOLD analysis project Ga0079224, IMG submission 80414) | Agricultural soil microbial communities from Utah to study Nitrogen management - Steer compost 2015 | ecosystem: Environmental > Terrestrial > Soil > Agricultural land | place: USA: Utah...
GAGCACCGTTCGCCACGGTCGAGCCCGCAACGCGATCGCGAAGCTCTCCCACAGGGTGTCGGAGCGGATCAGCGTTCCGTCGAGATCGACGAACAGGGGAGCTCCATCGATCGCCCGGACCCCCTTGACCGGCTGGGCTGCACTCATTCGGGAATTATAGGAAGGCCGAGCTGCCGGCGTCCGTCGGTCATTGCGCCAAGTCGCCGCAACTGTCGGGTTTCATCCAACAAAATCTCTCGAGCCTCAATCGAGATTGCAGGAGCCGGTCGGCCCGGTTCGGCATTCTCGCACGCACGAAGCGGCTCCGGAGCCGCCAGCCAGTCGGCACAAGACCCGCTCCGGGCAATTCCCTAGAGTTGTCCTGCGCCCGATGCGCAACGTTCCAGCCCGCGCGGGAATCCAGCGCGAAGGCGGAGCGACAGCCCGCCGTTTCACCCCCTGTATCCAGGCCACGCGATGATCGCCGAAATCCAGCCGCTGCCACACTACTTCTCCCCCGATCACCAGGAATTCAGGTCGTCCCTTCGCAGTTTCGTCATGCGGGAGATCGCGCCCCACGTCAATCAATGGGACGAGGAAGGGACATTCCCGCGCTCGCTCTATGGACGCCTCGCGGAACTCGGCGCGCTGGGGATTGGTTATGACGAGGCCTATGGCGGCATCGCGGCCGACATCTTTCACCAACTCATCGTGTTCGAGGAGCTGGCGCGGCCGGGCGCCGGCGGCGTGTCCGCCTCATTGCTCTCCCACACGATAGGCCTCCCCCCGGTGGCCAACCATGGCAGTGACGCGCTGAAGAGGCGCGTCCTGCCGCCCGTACTGGCCGGGGAGAAAATCGCCGCGCTGGCGGTGACGGAACCCGGGGGTGGGTCCGATGTCGCCGCCCTGAAGACGACGGCGATACGGGACGGCGACCACTACGTGCTCAATGGGGAGAAGGTATTCATCACCTCGGGCATGCGCGCAGACTTCCTCACGGTGGCGGTGCGAACCGATCCGGCGCACAAGGGCGCCGGCGGGGTGTCCGCTCTGCTCGTCGAAGGCGATAGTCCGGGGCTCACCCGCTCGGCGCTCAAGAAGATGGGGTGGTGGGCCTCCGATACGGCGCACCTGCGATTCGACAATGTACGGGTGCCGGTGACCAACCTGCTCGGTCAGGAGAATGCGGGCTTCAAGGTTTTCATGAACAACTTCAATGCGGAGCGCCTGTGCATGTCGGCTTCAGCCTGCGCCTACGCCCAGGTCTGCCTGGACGAGGCCGCCGAATGGGCACGCGAGCGTCATACCTTCGGTCAGCCCCTCGTCAGCCGCCAGGTCATCCGGCACAAGCTCGTGGACATGGCAATGCGCATCTCCGCCGCCCGCGGGCATGTCTACGAGCTGGCGTGGCGACTGCAACACGGGGTCGGCGATCCCGCCCAGCTCGTGGCGCAGACCTGCATGAGCAAGATCCTTTCCACTCGGGCCATGCAGTTCTGCGCCGACCAGGCGGTCCAGATCCTGGGCGGCATGGGCTTCATGCGCGGCACCCGGAGCGAGCGCATCTACCGTGAGGTGAAGGTCATGATGATCGGCGGTGGCTCGGAGGAGATCATGAAGGACCTGGCTGCCCGCCAGCTCGGACTGTAGCCGCGGGACACCGCTCGAAGACATGGAAAAGACCTGCAACGACCTCCTTGACGAGTATCGCTCCCTCGCCGAGCTGTGCGACACGCTCGAACCCGACCAGTGGGCGCTGCGCACCGACTTCTACGGCTGGACCCCGTGGGACGAGATCGCCCACCTCTGCTACTTCGACGAGACGGCCCTTCAGGCGGCCACTGACCCCGATGCCTTCGCCGCCGGTGCCCGGGCGCTGGCCGCCGAACAGGCGGAAGGCCTCGAGATCAGCGCCATCGCCCGCCGCAAGTACGGCCATCTCGATGGCGCGAACCTGACGACCCTGTGGCGGGAGCGGTTCGAAACGCTGGTTTCCCGGCTGCGTCCGCTCGACCCGAAGGCCAGGCTGCCATGGTACGGCCCTACCATGAGCGCGCGCTCCTTCGCCACCGCCCGGCTGATGGAGTGCTGGGCCCACGGCCAAGACATCTGGGACGTGCTGGGTCGCTCGCGTGGGCCGAGCGCAGGCCTGCGTCACATCGCGCACCTGGGCGTCACCACCTACGGCTGGGCCTTCGTCAATCGCGGCCTGAAACCCCCTCGGCCCATGCCCTTCATCGAGCTGCACGCCCCTGACGGCGACCGCTGGACCTGGGGCGAGCTCTCGGAGGAGCGTTACGTGCGCGGACCGGCGCTCGACTTCGCCTTGCTCGTCACCCAGCGGCGACACCGCAGCGATACTGCACTGGTGTGGAAAGGAGAAGCTGCCGAACAATGGACCAGCATCGCCCAGTGCTTCGCAGGGCCCCCGGCCGACGGTCCACCGCCCGGACTGCGAACCCGCGCCAGGTGACCCGACCCGCGACCGGCGTACCGCTTTCGCTGTCGCACCGCGAGGCACTCTCGCCGTTGCTGGCGGCACGCCTGGACGGCATGGGCGAACGGGCGCCGGCGGACCTGACGTTCACCAACCTCTGGCTGTTTCGACGAGCCCACGACTATCACGTCCTCGACGGAGAGTGGCCGGCGATCGCCGGTCGCAGCTACGATGGAGGCAGCTATCTGCTGCCGCTCTTCCCCCTGGCAAAGGCGCCCATTCCGGCGCTGCGCAGCCTCCTCGACGGCCATGACGGCTTCTTTCCCGTCACCGAACGCGACGCCGAATCGCTGGACGCACGGCACTTCGTCATCTCGAGCCGACGCGACGACGCCGACTACCTGTACGAGGCGGACAGCTTCCGCCACTATCGCGGCGCCCTGTTGAACAAGAAGCGCAACCTGATGCGGCAATGCCTGGCCAGGCATCGACTGCGCCATGAGGCATACACGCCGTCGCTGCTCGCGGCCGCCCTCGAGGTACTCGACGGCTGGCTCGAGGACAAGCGTCTGCTGCCGGCCAGCGCCGACGACCTGCCCTGCCGCGAAGCCCTGTCCCTCGCGCCGCAGCTCGGACTGCGCGGATTCCTGACCTGGGCGGACGATCGACCGGGCGGCTTCGTGCTGGCCGAACAGCTCCAGCCGGGCGTGCTCGTCGTACGGTTCGCCAAGGGTCGGACCACTTTCAAGGGCATTGCGCAGGCGATGTTCCATCATCTCGTGACGGAGGAGCAACCGGCAGTCCGATGGTTGAATTTCGAGCAGGACCTCGGCCTGCCGAATTTCCGTCGAACCAAGCAGAGCTACCAGCCAAATGCCTTGCTACCCAAGCTTCGAGTGAGGCTGCGTGGACGACCGGCACGCTCCCCAGCCAATTGGCGCAAGACGCCGGGCGGTGGACTCCCTACGCTGCGGGCGTAGGCTCGAGACGCGCGCATTTCGACCCGGCAGCATGCGTCTCGCCCCGGTTCGGCCCTGATACCAACACTGTTGCCGGCTCCTAGCTTCATGGCGCACTTCGAATCCTCGATCTCCCCCGGCAGCGAGAGCTTCCAGGCCAATCGCGAGCACATGCTCTGCCTGCTCGAACGCGTGCGCCGCTACGAACATCGCACCCGCGAGCGGTCCGCCGCATCGCGGGCCCGCTTCGAGAAGCGAGGACAGCTCCTGCCGCGCGAGCGCCTGTCGCTCCTGCTGGATCCCGGCACGCCGTTCCTCGAGCTGGCCACGCTGGCCGGACTGGGCCTCGATACACCCGACCTCGAGGCGAGCGTGCCGGGAGGCGGCCTGATCGCGGGCATAGGGTTCGTCAGCGGCGTTCGCTGCATGGTACTGGCGTCCGATTCGGGGATCGACGCCGGCGCCTTGCAGCCCATGGGGCTCGACAAGCTGCTGCGCGTGCAGGAGCTTGCCCTCGAGAACAAGCTGCCCTACGTCCAGCTGGTCGAGAGCGCCGGCGCCAACCTGCTGGCCTATCGGGTGGAGGATTTCATCCGCGGCGGCACCACCTTCCGCAACCTCGCGTTGATGTCGGCTGCGGGACTGCCTGTCGTCACCGTCACGCACGGGTCGTCGACTGCCGGCGGCGCCTACCAGACGGGGCTGTCGGACTACATCATCCTGATCCGCGGTCGATCGCGAGCCTTCCTTGCCGGCCCTCCCCTGCTCAAGGCCGCCACCGGCGAAGTGGCGACCGAGGAAGAGCTGGGTGGTGCGGTGATGCATACCCACGTCTCCGGCCTGGGGGACTATCTCGCCGAGGACGACCGTGACGGGCTTCGCATCGCGCGCGACATCCTGGCGCAGATCGACTGGAACCGCGGCATGCCGCAGGAGCGCCCAAGGGCATGGAAGCCACCGCGCTACGACGCCGAAGAACTCCTCGGCATCATGCCCACGGACTACAAGCGACCCGTCGACATGAAGGAAGTGGTCGCCCGGATCGCCGACGACTCCGACTTCCTCGAATTCGGCACGAACTATGGCAGCGCGACGGTCTGCGGTCACATGAAGATCGAGGGTTGGCCGGTTGGCGTGATCACCAACAACGGCCCCATCGATCCCGCCGGCGCGACCAAGGCGACCCACTTCATCCAGGCCTGCTGCCAGACCCGCACCCCGATCCTCTACCTGAACAACACGACCGGCTTCATCGTTGGCCGGATCTATGAGGAGGCCGGCATGATCAAGCACGGCTCCAAGATGATCCAGGCCGTCACCAACGCCACGGTGCCGCAGATCACGATCTACTGCGGTGCCTCGTTCGGCGCGGGCAACTATGGCATGTGCGGCCGCGGGTTCCACCCGCGATTCTGCTTCAGCTGGCCGAACGCCGTGACGGCCGTCATGGGTGGCGAACAGGCCGCCGGCACCATGGTCAACGTGACCGCGGCCGCGATGGAGCGCAAGAACGGCAGCGTCGACACCGCCAGGCTCGATGCCTTGCGCGAGCAGATCGTCGAGCGCTTCAACGGCCAGATGAGCGTGTTCACCACCAGTGCGCGCCTGCTCGATGACGGCGTCATCGATCCGCGCGATACCCGGGCCGTGCTGTCCACGGTGCTGGCGGTCTGCCGAGAGGCCGAAGCCAGGACCCCCCAGCCGATGCAGTTCTCCGTGGCCCGCCCCTGACTCGTCCCGACACCCGATCCATCATGCAACTGACCCACGAGCACGACCAGACCCGCAGCACCATCAAGCGCTGGATCGCCGAGGAAGTCAATCCCCATGTGGACGAATGGGAGCGGGCCGAGTTCTTCCCCGCCCATCAGGTCTTCCGGCAGATGGGCGAGCTCGGCCTGCTCGGCCTGGACAAGCCCGTCGAGAACGGCGGTATGGGCCTGGACTATAGCTTCGCCGCGATCCTCGCCGAAACGCTGTCCGACATGAACTGTGGCGCGATTCCGATGGCGATCGGCGTGCAGACCGACATGTGCACGCCGGCCCTCGCCAAGCATGGCAGCGCCGAGCTGCGGGCCGAGTTCCTTGCCCCTGCGATCAGCGGAGAGGCGGTTGGCTGCCTGGGCGTCTCCGAGGTCGGCAGTGGCTCGGACGTCGCCTCGGTGCGGACGACGGCACGCAAGGACGGTGGGGACTACATCATCGACGGCGGGAAGATGTGGACCACCAACGGCACCCAGGCCGACTGGTGCTGCGTGCTGGCGAACACCTCCGAGGGGCCCGTTCACCGGAACAAGTCGCTGATCATCGTCCCGATGAAGTCCCCGGGAGTGACCATCGCGCGCAAGCTCAGCAAGATCGGAATGGACGCATCGGACACCGCGCAGCTGTTCTTCGACGGCGTCCGGGTCCCACAGCGCTTTCGCATCGGCGAGGAGAACCAGGGCTTCATCTACCAGATGGAGCAGTTCCAGATCGAGCGCCTGTGGGGAGCGTTGAACTCGACCGGGTTCGCCCAGCGCGCGATCGACATCACGATCGACTATACGCGCGAGCGCAGGGCGTTCGGCCGCTCCATCCTGGACAACCAGTGGGTGAACTTCAAGCTCGCCGAGATGCAGGCCGAGGTCGACTGTGTTCGCGCCCTGTGCTGGCAGGTGGTCGAGGAAGTGGTCGCCGGCCGCGACGCCACCCGGCTGGCCACCTCGGCCAAGCTCAAGGCAGGACGCCTGGCCCGCGACGTGTCTTCGGGATGCCTGCAGTTCTGGGGCGGGATGGGCTACATGAACGACAGCCTGATCTCGCGCCTCTACCGTGACATGCGACTGTCGTCGATCGGCGGAGGCGCCGACGAAGTCATGCTGCAGATCCTGACCAAGTACATGGGCACGTTTCCCAAGGGCCATTGAGCGCCTCGCCGAGCCTGTCATGACCGTATCGAAAGCCGTTTCCCCAGTCGCCGGAGACCGGGCCACGCCATTTAGCAAGGTTCTGGTCGCCAACCGCGGCGAGATCGCCCTGCGCGTGATGCGCAGTGCGCGCGCACTGGGCTATCGGACCGTGGCGGTCTACTCCACGGCGGATGCCGACGCCCGGCACGTGCAAGCAGCCGACCAGGCCGTATGCATCGGCGAACCGCTCCCGGCCGAGAGCTATCTGCGCATCGAGGCGATCATTAAGGCCGCACACCGGACGGGTGCCGACGCAATCCATCCCGGCTACGGGTTCCTGGCCGAGAACCCCCGGTTCGCCGCTGCCTGCCGCGAGGCGGGCCTGGTGTTCATCGGCCCGTCGCCGGAAGCGATCGCCACCATGGCCAACAAGTCCGGCGCGAAACGGCTCATGATGGAGGCCGGCGTTCCGTGCGTCCCGGGCTACCAGGGAGACGACCAGAGCCCGGACCGGCTCGCGGCGGAAGCCGAGCGCATAGGCTATCCCGTCATGATCAAGGCCGCCTCCGGCGGCGGCGGTCGTGGCATGCGCCTGGTGAGCGATCCGGTCGAGTTTCCGATGCTCCTGAGAAGTGCGCAGAGCGAAGCACAGAACGCCTTCGGGAACTCCGAGGTGATACTCGAGCGCGCGATCCTCGAGCCGCGCCATGTCGAGATCCAGGTCCTGGCGGATCGCTACGGCAATGCAATCCACCTCGGTGAGCGCGATTGCTCGGTGCAGCGACGTCACCAGAAGCTCATCGAGGAAGCCCCCTCTCCCGCCGTCGACGAAGCGCTGCGCAAGAGCATGGGCGAGGTCGCGCTCCGAGCCCTCAGGGCGATCGACTACGAAGGCGCCGGAACGCTCGAATTCCTCCTCGACCGGGAGGGCGATTTCTACTTCATGGAGATGAACACGCGGCTGCAGGTCGAGCATCCGGTCACCGAAGCGATCACGGGGCTTGACCTCGTCGACCTCCAGCTGCGGCTGGCCGCCGGCGAACCCCTTCCCCTCACGCAGGAACAGGTCCGATTCACCGGCCACGCGATCGAGGTACGCCTCTGTGCGGAGGATCCGGAGCAGGATTTCATGCCGCAAAGCGGACGCATGGTGCTCTGGGCTCCCTCCCCCGCGCTGCGGATCGAGCATGCCCTCGCGATCGGGGCCGACATTCCACCCTACTACGACTCGATGGTGGCGAAACTCATCGCGCACGGACGCGACCGCGACGAGGCTCGCCGCCGGCTGATTCATGGACTGGAGGACACTGTCGCCCTGGGGCCGAAGACCAACCAGGCGTTCCTCGCGCGTTGCCTGACGCATCCTGTCTTCACGATCGGTGGCGCGACGACCGCGTTCATTTCGCACCACCAGGAGGACCTGCTGGGCGACGAGCCGGGATTGGCCGAGGACGCCGCGGCGGTTGCGGCGCTGCTCCTGGTCGAGACCACCATCGAGCCATCCCTGCGCCACAGCGAGCGGCGCCTTGCACACACCCTTCCGATCGGCCTGCGGTTCGAGCTGGGCGGTCGGGCCCTCGACGCCTCGCTGGCGCAGCTCGGCCCGCGGCGATTCGAAGTTTCCACCGGAGATCGCACCCATACCCTCGAACTCGCCCGCACCGACCCGAATCGCATGCGCCTGAGCCTGGACGACGTGATCGAGACCGTCCGATTCGGGCGCGATGCCGACGACGTGCACTTTCAGCTCCGCGGGCGACCGTTCCATGCACGGGACCTCACGCACGCGGCAACGGAGCGCCAGGGCGCCGGGAACGGGGACGGGAAGCTGAGGGCGTCCATGAACGGACGCGTCGTCGCGGTGCTGGTCGCCGAAGGCGACTTCGTCGAGGCCGGTCAGGGAATCCTGGTCCTCGAGGCAATGAAGATGGAACACCTGCACACCGCGCCGGTGAGCGGTCGCGTGTGCTCGCTCGCCGTGACCGTGAACGAGCAGGTTGCCGCGCATCGCGTGGTGGCCGAGATCGAGGCAGCACAATGAACCCGGAAGTCCTGACCGAACTGCGCGGCGCGGCGCTCTGGCTCACCATCAACAGACCCGACAAGCGCAATGCGCTCCATGCCGGCGTCATCGCGTCATTGCGCGAGGGCTTGCGGCAGGCCCACGCCGATCCGTCCGTCCGCGCGATCGTGCTGACGGCCGCCGGCGACAGGGCGTTCTGCGCCGGCGGCGACCTTCAGCCCGGCAAGGGCTTCGTCTTCGACTTCTCCCGCCCCAGCGTGGACTATGCCGACCTGCTGCGCGATGCGCACGCCGCCACCCTGCCGATCGTCGCTCGCGTCAATGGTGCCTGCATGGCGGGCGGCATGGGCCTGCTTTGCATGGCCGACATGGCGGTGGCCGTCGATCACGCGCGCTTCGGACTGCCGGAGGTGAAGGTGGGCGTCTTTCCGATGCAGGTACTGAGCCTGCTGCAGGATCTGGTGCCGCGGCGCCTGGTGCGCGAATGGGCGCTGACGGGGGAGCCCTTCGGCGCGACCGAGGCGCTGGCCGCGGGGCTGGTCAACCATGTCGTCCCGGCGTCGGAGCTGGATGCCAGGGTGGACTGGCTGCTTGGTCGCCTCGTCGACAAGTCGCCGACCGCGATTCGTCGCGGGAAGTATGCGATGCGCATCATCGAGTCCATGTCCTTCGAACAGGCGATCGCGTACACGGAGAGCCAGATCGGCACGCTGGCGCTCACCGAGGACGCCAGGGAGGGCTTCGCCGCGTTCAACGAGAAGCGCACCCCGGTCTGGACAGGACGCTGACGGTCCCGGGCACGCCCAGGGTGCCGCAGCCAGTTGCCGCAAGCCACTCGCCCCCTTGCTGGATAGAGTCGGAGCGAGAACAGCCGTGAACCGCCCCGATGAACTTCCAGCACAGCGAACGCGCTCTTGACCTGCAACGCCGCATCGACGCGTTCATGGGCGAGCACGTCTATCCCGCCGAAAGCCTCTACGAGAGACAGCTCCGGTCGGCACCCGAGCGGGCCCCGGCCATTCTGGAGGAGCTCAAGCGCAAGGCTCGGGAACAAGGCCTCTGGAACCTTTTCCTGCCAGGGGATCACGGGGCCGGCCTGAGCAATCTGGAGTATGCGCCCCTGGCCGAGTCGATGGGCCGCGTCATGTGGGCCAGCGAGGTGTTCAATTGCTCGGCACCGGATACCGGCAACATGGAGGTACTCGCGCTGTACGGAACTCCGGAGCAGCAGCGTCAATGGCTGGAGCCGCTCCTGGCCGGCGAGATCCGGTCCGCGTTCTCGATGACCGAGCCGGCCGTGGCCTCCAGCGACGCCACCAACATCCAGTGCGAGATCCGGCGCGATGGCGACCACTACGTCATCAACGGTCACAAGTGGTTCACGTCAGGCGCCCTGAACGCCGCCTGCAAGCTGCTGATCGTCATGGGCAAGACCGCTCCCGATCACCCCGACGTGCACCGCCAGCAGTCGATGATCCTCGTGCCGGCCGACACTCCCGGTATCCGGATCGTTCGCAACATGCAGACCTTCGGCTATGACGGGCATCCGGGAGGTCACCCGGAGGTCATCTATGACAACGTCCGCGTTCCCGCCGCGAACCTGCTGCTCGGGGAGGGCCGCGGCTTCGAGATCGCCCAGGGACGGCTGGGACCCGGCCGCATCCACCACTGCATGCGCCTGATCGGTTGCGCCCAGCGCGCGCTCGAGCTCATGTGCCAGCGCGCCGCCTCGCGCGTGGCCTTCGGCAAGCCGCTTGCCGAGCACGGCTCGGTAAGGGAGGACATCGCTCACGCCTTCTGCGAACTCGAGCAGGCGCGGTTGCTGACGCTGCGCGCCACCGACAAGATGGATCGCGAGGGCAACAAGGCGGCCCGCGACCTGATCGCCGCTGCCAAGATCGTGGTGCCGAGCATCGCGGCACGCGTGATCGACCGGGCAATCCAGGTCTTCGGCGCAGCCGGCGTCTCGCAGGAGACGTTCCTGCCGGCGGCATACGTCTATGCTCGCTTCATCCGGATCGGAGACGGTCCCGACCAGGTGCATCTGGCGGCGCTTGGCAATCACCTGCTCAAGCGGTACGCCCAGCCGTGACTCGCGTTGTCGGCGCACCCCCGCTCGACCTGTCGCGCCTGCAGGCCCGGCTGGAGGCGACGGTCGAGGGATTCCGGGGCCCGATCGAGGCGAAGCGTCTGGTCGGTGGCAACTCCAATCCGATCTGGGAGCTGGCGGCCGGCAACGGTGGTCACTATATCCTGCGCACGCAGCCCGCGGGCAAGCTGCTCAAGTCGGCCCATGCCCTCGACCGGGAAGTGCGCGTCATGCGTGCGCTGCAGGACAGCGACGTGCCGATCCCGAGGCTCCGCGCATTCTGCAGTGATCGAGGGGTGATCGGCGTGCAGTTCTATCTGATGGACTTCGTCCGGGGGGAAGTCCACCGGGACGCGGCCCTGCGAGACCTGCCATCGGAGCGCCGGCCCGCCATCTACCGCGCCGCCCTGGAGACGCTGGCCAGCATCCATCGCTGCGACATCGATGCGCTGGGGCTGCGCGATTTCGGCCGACCGGGCAACTATTTCGAGCGACAACTGCACCGCTGGACACAGCAGTATCGGGCGGCCATGCCTGAAGGCCTGCCCGAGATGGAGCAACTTGTCGACGCCCTGCAGGACATCCTGCCACTGGATACTCACCCGCATGTCCTGATCCACGGCGACTGCCGGCTCGACAATCTGATGTTCGCCCCGGGCGAGAACCGGATCAGCGCGGTGCTCGACTGGGAGCTATCGACCCTGGGTCACCCCCTTGCCGACCTCGGCCAGTTCCTTGCGGTGCAGGAACTGCCGCCCGACTATCTCCTGCCCGGCCTGGCCGGCGTCAACCGCGAGGCGCTGAATATTCCCCAGCAACGGGCGATGGTGAGCCACTACCTGCAGGCGATGCAATGGCCGCAAGATGCGGGCGAGCTGGACCTGCGCTTCTACAAGGCGTTCGCCATGTTCCGCCAGGCCGCGATGTCGGCCGGATTGCTGCGGCGAGCCCTGGACGGCACGGCGGTCAATGAGACCGCCCTGGCCTTCGGCCGCACCACCGACCTGATGGCGCGCGTGGGCCTGGAGATCCTCGCTGCAGGGGACACCATCTGATTCGGGGAGGCACGTACCATGGCCCGTTCAAGCGACCGTACGGAGTTCAAGGCCGCCTCTCCCTTCGACCTGCGTGGCAAGGTTGCCCTGGTCACGGGATCGACGAAGGGAATCGGCGAGGCGACCGGCCGGGTACTTGCGGAAGCCGGTGCCCATGTCGTGATCAGCAGCCGCCGGCAGGACGACTGCGATCGCGTCGCAGGAGGTCTTCGAGATGACGGGTTGCTCGCGGAAGGACGGGCCTGCCACATCGGCCGAATGGAAGACATCGAGGAGATGAGCCGGCAATTGCTCGAGACGCACGGAGGGCTCGACATCCTGGTGAACAATGCGGTGCTCAGCCCATGGCGCAGCATCGAGGACACCGAGCCCGGACTCTTCGCGAAGGCCGTCGAGGTCAACTTGCGCGGCTACTGGTACCTGTCGCTGGAAGCCGTGCGACTGATGAGGGGTCGCAACCCCGGCGGCACGACCAGCATCGTCAACATCGGATCGGTCGCCGCCCTGCACCCCGACCGCATGCTGGGCCTGTACTCGACACTGAAGGCCGCGCTGATAGGCATGAGCCGCAGCTTTGCCCTCGAGTACGGCGAACAGGGCACCCGGGTCAATACCGTGCTGCCCGGCCTGATCCGGACCCGGCTGGCCGATGCCTACGACGAGGCCGCCACGACCCGGTACCTCGCCAAGACCCCAGTCGGACGGCTCGGGACCGAGCGCGACATCGGCCACGCCGTGCTCTATCTGGCCAGCGACGCCGCCGGCTTCGTCACAGGAACCACCCTGGTCGTCGATGGCGGCCTGACGATCTCCTCGACGTGAAGCGGGAACCCGCCGACAGGCATGCTCACGTCGATGGGCCGATCGGCGCGAGAGAGAGGCCACGCGCCTCGTCCGCCGCGCACCGAGGGCCCTGTTCACCGATCCAGGCGTAGCGAGATAACACAAGACGCAACGTCCTGCCCTGCTATGCTCGGTCCGTCGCGCTAGCCATTGCGCGCGAAGCTGCCCGGTACCGGAGAGCGGCGGATACACTAGGCGCCGCACCGTTGGCAGCTCAAGGAGGCAATACATGATCCTCGGGACTTCCAGCCGCCTGGCTCACTCGATCCGGCCGTGCAGCAGCGCCGATCGGCTGATGTGGATCACGCCGGACCGCGTCTTCTACGCCGGACTGCTCGGAAACCCGTCCGCGCATGTGCGCGGGGCAATGGTCATCTATGTAGCGCTGGAAGACCTCATACACGTCAACGTGGCCCAAGGCGGCTGGCACACCAGCGAGGTGGCCGTCGTGCAGCCGTACGTCCCACACCAGGTGGCCTGCGATGCCCGTCATGTCGTCGCGCTCTACATCGAGCCCGAAACCGTCGACATCGCCCGTCTGCCGGGCAGGCTGGCCACGGGGAACGGGGTCATCGATGCGCCCGAGTTCTCGGCGCATGTGCGCGGCTGTCATGCCCGCATGATCCGGTCAGGACGCGACTTCGTTCTCCGCCCCGAGGATTTCGACCCGATGTTTTTCGGACGCAACTTGCCGCGTCGCAACATCGACCCTCGAATCGCGCAGGTTCTCGATCGGATCAAGCGCGATCCATCAGCGCCGGCGAGCGCCGAGGAATGCGCGAACATGGTCAAGCTGTCATTCTCGCGCTTCCTGCACCTGTTCAAGGCCGAGGTCGGCGTACCCTTCCGGAGTTTCCGCACCTGGCGCAGGGCGCGCAGCCTGCTGCACTATGTCAATCAGAGTCGGAACCTCGCCCAGGTGGCGCTCGAGATCGGCTATCCGGACTCCACCCACTTCAGTCACTCGATCCGCCAGAGCTACGGGCTCAAGCCGCGCGACATCTTCGCCGGTTCGCGCAAGCTGCGACTGATAGGCGATGGCCTGCCCAATGCGGCACTGAACTGAGCCCGACCTTCCCCTTCGCGGCGCCCGTCGACCCGGGCCGCCTATCCCTTGCGAAGCTCCTGCTTCAGCACCTTTCCCGTCGGGTTGCGCGGCAGCGCCTCGACTATCCTGAGTTCGCTGGGCATCTTGTAGCGCGCGAGCCTGCCGTCGGCGAATGCGCGCAGCGACTCCAGCGTAACGGATCGCCCCGCCTTCGGTGCCACGACGGCCACCACGCGTTCTCCCCACTTCTCGTCGGGCGCCCCGATGACGGCCACTTCGGCAATGTCCGGATGATCGTAGAGCACGCTCTCGACCTCCGCCGGATAGACGTTCTCGCCACCCGAAATGATCATGTCCTTGAGCCGATCCTGGACGAACAGGAAGCCATCCTCGTCCATGTAACCGATGTCCCCGGTTCGGAACCATCCGTCGGCCGTGAAAGCGGCCCGCGTGTCTTCCGGACGATTCCAGTACCCCTTCGTGACGTTCCCCCCCCGCACGCAGATCTCCCCGGACGTGCCAGGAGAGTCGATGGTGTCGCCGTTGGCATCGATCAGCCTGATCTCGGTCAGCAGCGGTGCGGCTCCGCTCGATCCCAGCTTCTCGACGACCCGGTCCGCCGGCGTGGCCGTGGCCATGGCAGCCGTCTCGGTCAGGCCGTAGCCACCCACCGCCGGAATGCCGCGCTCGAGGTAAAGCCGCAGCAACGGTTCGGGCAGCGGCGCGCCACCCACCGCGACCACGCGCAGGCTGGAAAGATCGGCATTGTTGAAGTCGGGATGCTGACTGATGAACAGCAGCATGGCCGGGACGCCGAACATGACCGTCACCTTCGATTCCTCGACGGCCCTGATCGCTTGCCCCGGTTCGAAAGCGCGCTGCAGAACCAGGTGGCCACCGAGCATGAGGGTTGCCAGGGTCGTGCATAGCAACCCGCCGACATGATATAGCGGCGCGAAGCTCAGGGTGATGTCGCTCGGCGTGAGCCCGAAAGTGATGATCTCGTTGAGATTGTCGGTCCAGAAGTTCCCATGCGTGAGCATGGCACCCTTGGGCTTTCCGGTCGTCCCCGAGGTGTACATGATCAGCGCGACATCGTCGGCCGCAGAGCGCACCGCCGGCGGAACCCCTTCGTGTCCGGTGGCATCCAGCAGCGCGGGCGCGGACTCCCAGCCGGACCGGACCCCGGAACGATGGATGAACCGCCGGCAGCTCAGCCGCTCCCGTATGCTGTCGATGATCTCCGCATGCTCCTCGCCGACGAAGAGGGTATGCGTTCCGGAATCCTCGATACAGAAGGCAAGCTCCTCGGCGCTGAGCCGAAAGTTGAAGGGCACAGTGATGGCGCCGAGGCGGGCCGCGCCGAACATGATGACGAAGAACTGCGGGTCATCGAATCCGAGGTGACCGACTCGGTCGCCCTTCCCGACCCCCCCGGCGGCCAGTACCGCGGACATCCGCTCGGTGCGGTCCTGCAGTTCCGCATACGACCAGGTCACACCGTCGCAGGTCAGCGCGGGTCTCCGAGGATCCCGCGCCGCTCGCTTCGCGAGCCACTGGGCGAGGTCCATGACGTGGGGGGTATTCTTCATGATGCCGTGTCTCCCGTCGAGCTCGAGTGACGACCTGGTCTGGGTGGGCGCCGGTCGACTACGCGTAGCCCAGCTGCTTCATCAGGGTCATGAGCACTTCACCCTGCTTCTTCGCGTAGGAACCCTTTTCCATTTCCTTGGACAGGATGATCTTCGACGCTTCGGAGAACTTCTGCATGACCGGATCGGGGAATCTCTGGACCTTCACGCCCATCTTCTCCACGCCAGTGTTGAGCGCGATCACCTCGCCCAGCGTGTACTCGGCCGTCCTGCGGAGGTACCACTCCTGCAGCAGTCCGTCGAGGATCACCCTCAGATCCTCCGGCAGGTCGTCGTATGCCTTCTTGTTGATGGCAAAGACATCGCTGACGATCGCCAGTGCCGGTTTCATCTGTACCGGCGCCACCTCCCACAGCTTCATGGAGAGATGGCCCTGGGCGGCGCCCCAGTTCGCGCCGTCCAGGACCCCCGTCGTCAGTGCCTGGTAGAGTTCGCCGCCGCTGATCGACTGCGCCGCGAATCCGGCCACGTCGAGGTAGTTCAGGATCGTGCCGAAGGAGGCCACCTTGAGCCCCGCGATGTTCGTGTCAGCCGTCAGTTCCCGCTTCAGGCACAGCTCCATCGGATACGACTGATGCGCGCGAAAGATGACGCCCTTGGACTTCATTTCCTCGTTCACAGCATCCTCGAGCCCGAGGTTCTTGACCCAGTGCGTCATCTGCCAGGGTTCCTGGAGCGTGCCCGGCACCCCCGAATACAGGCCGAACAGCTCGGACTCGCCCAGATTGAACCCGGGAAACGTCGAGCCCATGGGCAGGACGCCGCGCCGCACCGAATTGAGTATCTCCGGACCATTGGCAATGGTTCCAGCGCCGAGCAGCTCGATCTTGAAGCGGCCGTTCGTGCGTTCCTCGAGCA
>Ga0079224_100006183_pt1 | contig 15833 bp, 13 predicted proteins | sample Stecom2015_FD_80414 | JGI IMG/M metagenome (GOLD analysis project Ga0079224, IMG submission 80414) | Agricultural soil microbial communities from Utah to study Nitrogen management - Steer compost 2015 | ecosystem: Environmental > Terrestrial > Soil > Agricultural land | place: USA: Utah...
AGACGCGGCACGGACGTTACGCTGTGCGATGTCGCGCGGCCCGTTGAGGCGACGCGTACCGTTCTCTGCATCCTCGTACCCGGCTAAGCCCCAATCTGCCGATACCCCGAACACGACAAAGCCCGGCGCGAGCCGGGCTTTTTTTCTACTACAAGCACTGTGGGATGCAGACGGCGTCTGCGTACTGCATGCGGGGCGCGGGCAGACGTGCCGCCCGTGGCCACCTGCATCGGGAGGTCTTCAGCCTGACCTCATTAAGTGAAGATCGCGATCAGAATAATGATGGGGATGGGTATGCCGAGCAGCCAAAGAAGGACGGAACGCATGAGATTCTCCTGTTTCGTGATTGCGGCGGGCCATGTGCGTGTCGTGTACATGCACAGCGTTGCCCGCTCCTGGCGTAACTCAAGCAAATAGCGGGCCGCGGCCCGATGGCTAGGGTAAACTCGGAGCTTCTCTGCGACCCCCGCCCCCTATTACACGGCGTATAGGCATGACGACCCTGCAACTGCTCTTCGACGAGTACTGGCCGCATCTTGCCCTGCTGCTGAGCATTGCGGTCGGCAGCACTGCCGCCGTGCACGCGGCCATGACCAAGAGCGACGTCAGGGCCGCCATCGCCTGGGTCGGGGTCATCATCATGTCACCGCTGCTGGGTCCGCTGGCCTACCTGATTGCCGGCATCAACCGCATTCGCCACGATCACATTTCCGATCAGCGCAATCGCAGCTTGCGTCAGTACACGCTGGGCACCCCGCTCGCCCCCATCGACGTGGCCCGACTGGCCGCGCCGCAATTCGTGTCGCTGCGCACGCTCAGCAACCGCATCAGCCGGTTTGCACTGCGCGACGGCAATCACGTGCAGATTTTGCGCAGCGGCGATGAGGCCTACCCCGCCATGATCGCGGCGATCGACGGGGCGCAGCGCACCATTGCTTTGCAAACCTATATCTTCGACAACGACTCGCAAGGCAAATTGTTCGTCGAGGCGCTTGCCCGGGCCCACCGCCGCGGGGTCGAGATCCGGGTGCTGATCGACGCGATCGGCGTACGCTATTCGCGGCCACCCAACATCACGTGGGCACTGCGCCGCAACAACATCCCCTATGCACTGTTCATGACCAACCCGCTGGGCATGCGCATGCCGTATGCGAACCTGCGCAGCCACCGCAAGATTCTAGTGGTCGATGGCCGCGTGGGCTTTACGGGCGGCATGAACATTCGCGAGCACTTCGTGTCGAACGTCGCGGGCGACAAGGTGGGCAGCGACACGCATTTCCGTATCGAAGGGCCGGTCGTGGTGCAGCTGATGGCGGTGTTTGCGCATGACTGGGAGTTCACCACCAAAGAGACCCTTGCGTTCGACCGCTGGGTGGCGCACGACTGGGATCCGCCCACCCCGCATGTGGCAGCACGCTGCATTCATTCGGGGCCCGACCGCTATGTGGCCAGCACGCACAGCCTGCTGCTGGGCGCGTTTGCCGTCGCGCAGCACCATATTCGCATTCAGTCACCGTATTTCCTGCCCGATCAGGTCCTGCTGGGGGCCATCAATACGGCGGCGCGCCGCGGGGTCCTGGTCGATATCGTCATACCCGGCCAGAACAACCTGCGCCTGGTGAACTACGCCATGACGGCCCAGCTGGATCAGGTCGTGCGCGCCGGTTGCCGGGTGTGGCGGGCCGCCGGCAACTTCAACCATTCCAAGCTCACCACGATCGACGGGGCCTGGTCGCTGATCGGCTCGTCCAACTTCGATCCGCGCAGCCTGCGCTTGAATTTCGAGCTCGACATGGAGATCTACAGCCGGCGCCTTGCGCGGCAGATCGAAGACCTGATCGACCTGGAAATTTCACACTCGGAACTGGTGACGCTGGAATCTCTCGCGGCAATTCCGTTTCGCAAACGCCTGCGCAACCGCATCATCTGGCTGGCGAGCCCGTATCTGTAAACAGAAGCCACTGCCCATTGATGATACGGTTTACCGCAGATGACCGGAATTCCTGAATGACACTTTAAACTTGCATAGTTACGGGGAAATGCGTCATATTGCAGGTTCCCCCGCAGCGCTGCGCTGTGTGTTCCGATTACCGTCAAGCATGCCAACGACTCAATCTCAGGCCCTGCAGGAATGGGCCAACCGCTTACTGGAAACCAATCCGCCCCGCGCGAAATCCCTGGTCATGACACTCTTTGGCGATGCCATTCTGCCGCACGGCGGTGCGCTGTGGCTGGGAAGCCTGATTCGCCTTCTGGCCCCCTTCGGCATCAACGACCGCCTGGTGCGCACCAGCGTCTTTCGGCTTGCGGAAGACGGCTGGCTGAGCGGGCTCCGCGAGGGTCGGCGCAGCCTGTATACGCTGCGCGACAGCGCCGCGCGACGCTTCACCCGGGCCTACCGGCGGGTCTACTCACCCACCTATCTCGCGTGGCCGGGCTACTGGACACTGGTTTTTGCCACCACCGGAACACTGAATCCGCAAACGCGTAGCGAGCTGCGCAAGGAACTGACGTGGGAAGGCTTCAGCGCGCTGTCTCCAACGGTATTCGTACACCCGAACCCCGATCGCGAAACCCTGCAGGAAATCCTGCACAGCTATGGGGTGCACCGCGACGTATTCGTCACCACCATGACGCAGGCGCAAGACATCGAGGGCCGGCCGTTGCCCGAACTCGTGAACGAATACTGGCCGCTCGAAGAAATCAGCCGCAATTACGAAAGCTTCATTGAACACTTCCGGCCTCTGCCCGACATGATTCGTGCGGCAGGCGGCGATATTGCGGCCGAACAGGCCTTCATCATCCGTGGCTTGCTCATTCACGAGTACCGGCGCACGTTACTGCATGATCCCCAGCTGCCCATCGAGCTGCTGCCGCAAGACTGGGCGGGCAAGATCGCGTACGAGCTGTGCAGGGAGGTGTACAGCATGACCTACAAGCGGGCCGAAGACTTCATCATGGGCGCACTGCGCGAGGAAGACCCCGACGCAGCGCCCTGCGCAGAGTACTTTTACGAGCGCTTCGGCGGTCTGCCCCGCTGAGTCTCACGGCACCCGTTCAGCCCTGCTGACCTGCTGAACCAACGTATCGGGTACGGCGGGCGACGCCGTTTTCGCCGCACTCTTTGTACGCTCTTTTATGATACGATTTTTTATATTGATACGTTATTATTGACACATATTAGTTATTGGCTCAATAATCGAGGTACAAACTGCGCAGCTCCCTTCATACCGATAAGCAGCGGCACGAGCGCAGGCGCCGCACACGGAGACAGCCATGAGCCACAGCGAAAAGCTCGCCCACACCATGCCCTACCCCCCCGCCACACCGCAGCCGAACGTGTATCCGCTGTCGTGGCATGCCGGCACCGCCAAGCTGGAAGAAATCTGGGACGCCTCGCTTCGCGAAGCCTGGAATCCGCAGGAACTGCCCTGGGACACCTTCGACCCGGAGGACTACACCTGGGAAGAACGCGAAGCCATCGCCTACTGGTGGACACTGCTTTCCGTGTTCGATGCCTCCGCGCCCCCCGTATTTGCCGAGGCCTTCATCAAGACCTATGAAGTGCACGAGGAAGACGCCGTGCGCCGCTGCTTCTTTTCGGTCACGCGCGACGAACAGAATCACGAACAGATGTGCGGCCTGGCCATCACCAAACTGCTGGGTCACCCCGACCCGCTTACCTACGAGCCGAAGACCGAACTGGGCCGCAAGCTGCACCGCAACGCCGCCTGGCTGTACTACAACGGCGGCCGGTACTGGACAGGCTACAAGTCGGCTGTACCCAAGTACGACCTGGCCGTGCTGTTCAGTTCATTCCTCATGGGTGAAATCGCCGCCGCCACCATCTTCCACCAGATGGCCGCAGGCTGTACCGAACCGGTGTTCAAGGAAGCCTTCCGCAACATCGGGCGCGACGAAGGCCGACACATGGCGATCTGCATGGCGCTCATGGAACGCGACTACCCCAAGATGGACACCACCAACAAGTCCATCATCACCAAGCAGGTGCGTGCCGGCTACCTGTTCCTTTCTGCCGTACTGTTCGAGCCGCCCGCCGACTTCTGGGATCTGCCCGAAGACTTCATCGCCGTCCAGCGCGAAGCCGAAGCCGTTGCACGCGACGCCGGGTTCCACATTCCCGAGTACGACCAGAAGAAAGAGAACTGGCGCAAGGCCATGCTGAACCTCAAGGGTGTGCTCGACAAGTACGACATTCCCTTCCCCGCCATCCCGGAAGTGGGCATCTCGGGCGAAGAGGTCACCGACATCAACATGAAGGACATCATTCCGGTGTTCTGACACCGCACAGGAACTGAATCATGAGCCGTATCACGCTGCACCCTTCGGGTCACGAGATCGAGTGCGGGCCGGGCGAAACCGTGCTGTCGGCGGTCGAAAAAGCAGGCTTCGCCATGCCCAACAATTGCCGCGCCGGTGCCTGCGGGGAATGCAAGGTGAAGGTGCTGGAAGGCGAGTTCGACCAGGGCATGGTGCTCGATATGGCCCTGTCCGACGAAGAGCGCCGGCAGGGATACGGCCTCATGTGCATGGCCAAGCCGCTCAGCGAGGAACTCGTCATCGAATGGGGAACCGCCGATGCCAAGCCGAAGCTGTTCCCCCCTCGCGAAAACATGCTGCACCTGGTCACGGAACGCCTGCCCCGCACCCCGCGCATTGTGGAATTGCGTTTGCGCCCCCTGGGCAACACCATGCGCTTCTGGCCCGGCCAGTACGTCATGCTGGGCGATCCGCAGGCCGGGGCACCGCTGCGCTCCTACTCGCTCGCCAACGCGCCACGACCCGACGGCGAACTTGCGGTGCAGATCACGCGCGAAGAACACGGTGCCACCAGCCGCTGGCTGCACGACACGGTGCAGGTGGGCGACATGATCAAGGTGTCGGGGCCGTATGGCACCTTCATCGGCGACCCGGCGGTCGAAACCCCCATTCTGTGCATGGCGGCGGGCTCGGGGCTCGCCCCCATTCTGTCACTGACCGAAACGGCGTTGCGGCGGGGCTTCAAGCAACCCGTGCGGCTGCTGTTCTCGGCCCGCACGGCCGACGACGTCTACGGGCACGGGCTCATCGCCTACCTGCAGGCCCGCCACCGGCGCTTCCGATTCATGCCCACGCTCACCGGCGAACAAAAGGAAGGCATGCTGCACGGGCGCATTCCCGCCCTGCTGCCAGAGCTGTTTCCCGACCTCTCCGGCTACAGCGTGTTCATCGCAGGCAAGCCGGAATTCGTCGAAAGCTGCAGACTGGCGGCGCTGGAGCGCGGTGCCAGGCCCGAGCTCATCCACACCGAAGGGTATTTCCCCCGCGCCGCAGCCAAGGCACCCCAGGCCTCGCAGCTTGTGAATGCCTGACCGGCATGCTTACGCCGGCAGCGCATCCCGCTGGGGTGCGCCCGCGCTTTCGTTCTCCACCGCACACGTCGTGGCGCCGCCGTCTCCGTCCATGACATGCAGGCCCAGCCGCTGCATGAGCGCCTTATCGCGTTCCTGCTGAGGATTCGCCGTGGTGAGCAGCGCGTCGCCGTAAAAGATCGAATTGGCCCCCGCCATGAAGCACAGCGCCTGCATGGTGTCACTCATTTCCGTGCGGCCGGCCGACAGGCGCAGCACGGCCTTTGGCATGGCAATACGCGCCACGGCAATGGTGCGCACGAACTCAAATTCGTCGACCGGCGGCACGTCTTCCAGCGGCGTACCGGCCACACGCACCAGGTTATTGATGGGCACGGATTCGGGATACGGATCCAGGTTCGCCAGCTGCGCGATCAGCCCCGCACGTTCGCGACGCGACTCGCCCAGGCCCACGATGCCGCCGCAGCACACCTTGATGCCCGCCTCACGCACGGCCTCGAGCGTGTCGAGCCTGTCCTGATACGTGCGGGTCGTGATGATATTGCCGTAGAACTCCGGCGATGTGTCGAGGTTATGGTTGTAGTAATCCAGCCCCGCCTCGCGCAGCCGCTGCGCCTGCCCGGGTTTCAGCATGCCCAGCGTCACGCACGTTTCCATGCCCAGCGCCTTCACCGCCTCGACCATCTCGATCACATGATCGAGCTGACGCTCGGTAGGTGAGCGCCACGCCGCTCCCATGCAGAAGCGCTGGGCCCCCTGCTCACGCGCAGCCTTTGCCGCCCCCACCACTGCTTCCAGTTCGGCCAGCCGCTCGGGCTCCAGCCCCGTATCGTGATGCCGGGACTGCGGGCAATACGCACAGTCTTCGCTACAGGCACCCGTCTTGATGGAAAGCAGCGTGGACAGCTGCACGGCATTTGCCGGATGATGTGCGCGGTGCACCGTCTGTGCCTTGTAGATCAGTTCCAGAAACGGCAGCTCGAAGAGTGCGAGGGCGGCATCGGCCGAAAAGGTTTCGGAATTTCGGGTTACGGTGGTGACCAGCATCGACGACTCCTTGTTGCAGAAGGCGCAATGGTAGGAAACCGCCTGAACTCATTCAACGTCGCAACAACGCGAACTTACCAACAAAAACCATTAAAAATAGCTAATTTCTCTTAATTTTCACTTATTTGTTGTCATTTCGCATGACCAGGGCGCACGGGCACGATCCCCCGTTAATGTAACAAATAATTTCTACCGCACAACGACCCGGGAATTCATGCATCCCCAGTTATCCCCAAAAAACGTGAATAACCCTTTGGACAACCTGCGGACAGCGGCCGCAAGCCGTTGACCCGTCGGGCTTTGAGGTTCCCTGATCAACCGGAAGGACATTCCCCCAAACCCTGCGCGAGCCGGCTTATTTTTCGGCCTTGTCGTGCATCACCATGATCGTCTGCTGCATCAGGGCACACAGGGTCTCGCGCCCCTGCGCGACGGCGAACACTTCCGCCTGCGTCACAATGAGCGTGCGGCCGGAGCGCACCACCTTGCCGCGCGCAACCAGTTCATCGCCCTGCGCGGGCGCCATCATGTTCAGCTTGAATTCCACCGACAGCACGGACGCGCCTTCAGGCGTTACGCTCATGGCAGCATAACCGGCTGCCGAATCGGCAATGGTGGAGACGATACCGCCGTGCACAAAGCCGTGCTGCTGCTCCACACCGTTCCAATGCGGCATGCGAATCTCGACGCTGCCGGTGCTCACCGCCGCAAGGCGCGCCTTGATCAGCGCCATGGCGTTCTGTCGGGCAAAGCTGGCGCCGATACGTTCGTAAAGCGCGGCGTGTTCAGCGTGTTCTGGAACGGACGGAGTGGAAGAATGAATGTCCAATGCGTGGCTCCTTTGGTCGGGCCGGATGCGACCATGATAACGGCTGGCGCCGCGTGAACGGGAGACGGTGACGGGGTGGCCTGCCCTACAGGAATCGAACCTGTGACCCCAAGTTTAGAAGACTTGTGCTCTATCCAACTGAGCTAAGGGCAGAGCACGCCATTTTACCCGGCACAAGGCGAACAGCAACTTGGCGTGCAGCGGCAAACGCAGTGCAATGCGCACAATGCCGTGTCGACCCGGGGGCTTCGGCCCGCAGCTTGCTAACGGGCTGACACGACGCGCCGGGGTTCGTAACAAATGGTAGTGGCACGGCCCGCTGCGGATGTTACATTTGCCGATTCCAGTCTATTCCATCAGTCATGACGCTCCACCCTGTTCCCGCTCACACGGCATTACGGCTTCGTCTTGCCGCCCTTGCCGTGGGCGTTGCCGCCGCCCTTCCGCTACACGCCTTTGCCGGCATCACCTATTCCCTTGGCACGAATCACGCCGCCGCCGGCGAAACCGTGATGGTGCAGGGCATCGTCTTCAACGACACGCCCGACCAGATGGACTGGACGGCACCCGAAACGATCGTTCTGCAGTGGCGCAACGAACGGGGCCAGGCCCTGCGCAGCATCGCCTATCTCGACGGCGGAACGCCGGCCACGAGCATTCCGGTCAATGGCTTTGTCCGCTTCCAGTGGCGTGCGGTGGTGCCCCAGGGCGTTGACGGGCTGCAGGCCATCAACGTCGAAGGCGACAGCACACTGCTCGCGCTCGATACGAGCCCGACCGAAACGGCACGTGTGGCCGCGGCGCCGGCAGACGGCCCCGTGCTGGACGCAGGCAAGGGCGGGCTATCCGGGAGCGATCCGGTGGCGTCCGAGCTCGCCGTCGCGCAAGCCGGGGCCACGCACCGGGGCGGCCCGGCGCCCGTGGCTGCCCTGAGCACCCCCACCTATGGCGGCTTCGAGCGCTTCCGCAGCGCAATCTCGCCCTATGAACCCGTGTACTTCGACGTAGGCGGAGACAGCAGTCGCATGGCGCGCTTCCAGATCAGCCTGAAATACCGCCTGTTCACGCCCAAGGACCCCCAGAACCCCGGCCTGGTGGATGGAATCTATTTGGGATACACACAAACGTCGCTGTGGGACCTGCACTCCGACTCCAATCCCTTCGTCGACACCTCGTTCAAGCCCAGCCTGTTCTGGCGCCAGGACGCCGTCTTGCGCCCTGAAAACAGCCCGTTTTACCTGGGCCTGCAAACGGGCGTGGAACACGAGTCGAATGGCAAGAGCGGTGAAGATTCGCGATCCCTGAACTTCGTGTACGTGCAACCGGAGTTCAACTACCGCTTCAGCCACGGCAGCACGCTGACTTTCGCACCCCGCATGAAGCAGTACTTCGGCACGCGCGACAACTCCGACTACAAGGATTTCGTGGGTCACGTCGACTGGAAGCTGCGTTGGGCGCAAGACGACGGCATCGTGCTGACCGGCCTGTACCGGCGTGGCAAGAACGGCCGCGACAGCACACAGCTGGAAGCCGCCTGGCCGCTCAAGCGCACGTTCCTGAACATGAATGGCTACTTCCATGTGCAGTACTTCAAGGGCTACAACGAAACCTTGCTGGGCTACGACCACAAAACGGGCAGCCAGATTCGATTCGGGCTTGCCCTGGTTCCGTAACCGGGACATCGACGGGCGGCGTGAACGCTGCCGGTACGCCCGCTCGGGGCTACAGGGTCAGATATTCGCGGCGCAATGTTTCGTCATCGAGTAGCGGTGCAAGCGCACCGCTGTAGCGGATCACGCCCTTTTCGAGCACATAGGCACGCGTGGCGACCTGGCGCGCGAAGGGCACGTTCTGCTCGGAAAGCAGGATGCTTGCGCCCCGGGCACGCAGCGTGTGAATCATGCTCACCATCTGATCCACCACGATCGGTGCCACGCCTTCCGAAGGCTCGTCAAGCAAAAGTAAAAACGGGTTGCCCATCAGCGTGCGCGCCACCGTCAGCATCTGCTGCTCGCCTCCGCTCAACGTGCCGGCCTGACGATCACGCAACGGCGCAAGCGGCGGGAACAGCGTGTACAGGGCGTCCGGTGTCCAGGTGGCAGCCGGCTCGCCGCCGGGCCAGCGCCGGGGCGGCAGAGCGCCCAGCGCCAGGTTCTCGGCCACCGTCAGGTCGGTGAACACCCGGCGCTCTTCCGGTACGTACCCCATACCCAGACGCGCCACTTCGAAGGGGCGCAGCCGCTGCAGCGGCACTCCCATGAATGACAGATCGACGGCGCGGCGGCGCACCAGCCCCATGATCGCCTTGAGGGTGGTGGACTTGCCGGCACCGTTGCGGCCCATCAGCGCAACCACCTCGCCACGGCCCACCTGCAGGCTTACGCCGCGCAGGATCTGGGCCGCACCGTACCAGGCATCGAGTTCACGTACGCGCAACAACGCGTCGCGCGGTTGCAGGCCCACGGGTGCCGCCGGGCCGAGTTCATGGCGCGTCATGGCTGCCTCCCGTGTCGGCCCCGTGTGCACCGAAATACACCTCGCGCACCCGCGCATCGGCCCGAATGGCCGCGGCATCGCCCTGAGCAATGATGCGGCCACGGGCCATGACAATGATGCGATCGGCGTGTTCGAAGACGACATCCATGCTGTGTTCCGTGAAGAGCACGCCCATGTTGCGCGCCTGTACGATCTGCTTTACCAGGGCCACCAGTGCGTGCCGCTCGGCCGGGCCCATGCCGGCAGTGGGTTCGTCCATGAGCAGCAGACGCGGCTCTGCCGCAAGACTCATCGCCAGCTCCAGTCGCTTCACGTCGCCATAGGCCAGCGCGCTGCAGGGGTGCTGCGCCAGGTGCGCCATACCCACCTGTTCCAGCAAGTCGAGCGCGCGCCCGGGCTCATGGGCATCGGCCCGGCTGAAAAAAGAAAACACCCTGCGGCGATGCGCGATCAGGGCCATCTGCACGTTCTGCAGCACGGTGAGCGAGGCAAACGTGGCGGCGATCTGAAAGCTGCGGCCCACGCCCAGACGTGCCACCCGGTGCGAGGGCATGCCGAGGATCTCGCGATCGTCGAAGCGCACCGAGCCGGCCGTGGCCGTGAGCTGACCGTTGATCATGTTGAAGGTGGTGGATTTGCCCGCCCCGTTGGGGCCAATGAGCGCCAGCAGTTCACCCGCACGCACGTCGAAATCGATGCCATCGACCGCCAGATTGCCACCGAAGCGGCGCGTCAGCCCCCGTACCTGCAGCAGCGCGGGTTGGGGAACACGAGCCGGCAGCGCCCCACTCATGCCCGCCTCCGGTACATGGCCCAGCGCGAAAACTGCCCCGCAACACCCTGCGGAAACACCAGCACGATCAACAGAATGACGCCGCCAAAGAGCGCACCCCAGTATTCGGTGAGGCCGACGAAGTAATCGCGCATGGCGGTAAAGGCCACCGCCCCCACCACAGGCCCGGCCAGCTGCTGAATGCCGCCCAGCAACACCATTACCAGCACGTCGACCGACGTTCCCACCGTCAGGCTTTCGGGCGACACGCCCCCCTTGGAAAACACGAACAGCCCGCCCGCGACCCCGGCCAGCACACCGGCCAGGCAAAACCCGACGAGCCGCACACGGCGCACGTCGATTCCCAGCGCTTCTGCACGCGGGGCGGAATCACGCACTGCCCGCAGCGCCATGCCGAACGGCGCGAACGCCACGCGCCGCACCAGCACCACAACGGCAAATGCCATGACGGCCACCACGTAATACCAGGCGGCGCCTTCCAGCCAGGGTTCGGGCCACACGCCGATCATGCCGTTCGAGCCGCCCGTCACGGCGTCCCACTGATACACCACCGACCATACGATCTGCCCGAACGCCAGCGTGAGCATGGCAAGATAGACGCCCGCCAGCCGTACGCAAAACCAGCCGAAGGCCAAGGCCGCCAGGCCTGCCAGAACGGGTGCTGCCGCCAGCGACGCCAGCATGCCCCACCCCAGGCTCTTGAAGGCGAGCGCAACGCCATAAGCCCCGAGCCCGAAATAGGCAGCATGACCGAACGACACCATGCCGCCCAGGCCCATCATGAAATGCAGACTCACCGCAAAGACCACTGCGATCAGCATGTCTTGCGCGATGACGCTGGCGTACGGCCAGGTGTCGCCCAGCGCCGGTAGCGCAAGGACCAGCGCCGCCACCGCCAGGGCGGCCAGCCGTAAGCCTCGGCCAGCGGCTACGAGTGGCCGATCGGCCTCACCCACCGTACGCGCAAGCGCCGTGGGTTTGCCCAGCAGCCCCCACGGCCGGAAGATGAGCACCACCGCCATGAACAGAAACTCGATCACCAGCGTGAGCTTCGGAAAGGCCACCGCTACGCCGAAAATTTCGACGACACCCAACGCAATGCACAATGCCTTGAGCTGCGCAATGATGAGCGCAGCGAGAAATGCCCCGGAAATCGAACCCATGCCGCCCACGACCACGACCACGAAGGCCTCGCCGATCACAGCCAGATCGAGCCCGAGACTTGCGGGCTGCCGCGGCAGCTGCAGTGCCCCGGCCAGGCCTGCCAGGAAAGCGCCCAACGCAAACACACTGGTAAACAGCCATACGGCGTTCACGCCCAGCGCGCCCAGCATTTCGCGATCTTGTGTGGCAGCGCGAATCTGGCGCCCCCAATGGCTGCGGTTCAGCAGCACCCACAATGCGAGCCACACAAGCGGGCCGATCACGATCAGCAGCAGATCGTATTCGGGAAGATAGCGGCCCAGCACCTGCGCCGAACCTTCCAGCCCCGGCGCAAGCGGGCCCAGCAGATCTTCCGGCCCCCAAACGAACAGTGCCAGATCGTCGAACACCAGCACCAGGGCAAACGTGGCCAGCAGCTGGAACATTTCGGGCGCCTGGTAGATGCGCCGCAACAGCAGCAGTTCAACGAGCGCACCCAGCAGGCCGACAAGCAGCGCCGAGGCCAGCACGGCACCCCAGAAGCCCGCCGGCGTATCGCCCCACACATGTACCAGATGCCATGCGCCATACAGCCCCAGCATGTACAGCGAACCGTGTGCGAAGTTGACGATGCGGCTCACGCCGAATATGAGCGAGAGCCCCACCGCCACCAGAAACAGCGACGAGGCCTCGGCCAGCCCGTTCAGTGCCTGAACAAGCAGCGTCGCCGCCGTCATATCGCTACCCTTACCCTGAACACCACACCGTTCGGCATGCCACCGGCGTCATTGCGCCGACGCCGGCCGCCATTGCCGCACCTGCTCGTCGGAAGGCAGCACCGAAGCGCCATCCACATAGCGCACGTCGGTCATCACGCCCTTGCCGTCGCGAACATCCAGCGTACCGACGTAGGCACCCATGGTTGACTGATGATCTTGAGGCCGGTACGTAATGGGCCCGAACGGTGTCATGACCTCGAGCCCGCGAAACGCGGCGATCATCGCCTCGGTGTCGGTGGAGCCGGCCGCCTTCACCCCTTCGGCCAGCGAGACGATGGTGCTGTAGCCGATGATGGTACCCAGACGCGGGTAGTCGTTGTACCGTTGCTGGTAGGCCTGCAGAAACGCCGTATGCTCGGGCGTGTCGATCGCATACCACGGGTAACCCGTGACCACCCACCCCTGGGGTGTCTCGCGGCCCAGCGGGTCGAGGTATTCGGGCTCGCCCGAAAGCAGGCTGACTACGGACAGATCGTCGAAGAAACGGCGCTGATTGCCCGCCCGCACGAACTTGGCCAGATCGGCCGCAAACAGCACGTTGAACAGCGCATCGGGCTTGGAGTCGGCCAGCGCCTGCACCACGTTGCCGGCATCGATGCGCCCCAGCGGTGTCGCCTGTTCGGCCACGAACTCCACATCGGGCTGGGCTTGCTTCAGCAACGATTTGAAGGTCGCGACGGCCGACTGGCCGTATTCATAGTTGGGGTACACGATCGCCCAGCGCTTGCGGTTCATCTTTACCGCTTCGGGAATCAGCATGGCCACTTGCATGTAAGTGGACGCACGCAGCCGGAACGTGTAGCGGTTGCCCTGCTCCCACACGATCTTGTCGGTAAGCGGTTCGCTGGCCAGAAAGAATACTTTGCGATGGCGCGCGAAATCGGCGACGGCGAGACCGATATTCGAAAGAAAGGTACCGGTCAGCAGGTCGACCTTTTCGCGGGTGACCAGTTCTTCGGCAGTACGCACGGCATCGCCGGGGTTGGAGTTGTCGTCGCGAATGACCAGTTCAAGCTTGCGCCCATTGACACCACCGGCCGCATTGATCTGTTCCACCGCGAGTTCCATGCCCATGCGGTACGGCCCGAGGAACGCGGGCTGTGTCTTGTAGCTGTTGAGCTCACCAATACGGATGACACCCTGCGCCCGGGCGCCCGTTGCGGCAAGGCCTGCCGCGGCAAGAAGAATGAGACAGCGCAGCAAGCTCGATGCGATCGACATGATTGTCCCCGTAGTTTTTCGTACCCGGCAGGCTTTCGGGTGCAAGTGTCTCTATAATGCCTTTTTCAATTTCGGGTTTCATTGTAATGGAGCTATTGCTCGACCCAGGCATATGGGTCGGCCTGCTGACTCTGGTGGTCCTCGAGATCGTTCTCGGGATCGACAATCTGATCTTCATTGCCATTCTGGCAGACAAGTTGCCCCCCAAGCAACGCGACCGGGCGCGCGTCATGGGGCTCTCGCTGGCGCTGATCATGCGCCTGGCGCTGCTCTCGGCCATATCATGGATGTTCCACCTGACCACGCCGCTCTTCCATATCGGAAGCAGTGGGTTCTCGGGGCGCGACCTCATCCTGATACTCGGCGGATTTTTCCTGGTCTTCAAGGGCACCATGGAAATGCACGAACGCGTTGAAGGAAAGAGTCACGCTTCGCTGCAGTCGCCCGCCTACGCCAGTTTTGGCGTCATCGTCACCCAGATCGTGGTGCTCGACGCCGTGTTCTCGCTCGATGCGGTGATTACCGCGGTGGGCATGGTCGACCACCTCGAAGTGATGATGGCCGCCGTGGTCATCGCCATCGGGGTGATGCTGTTCGCCTCCAAGCCGCTCACGCGCTTCGTGAACGCCCACCCCACCGTCGTGATCCTGTGTCTGGGCTTCCTGCTCATGATCGGCTTCTCGCTGGTGGCCGAAGGCTTCGGCTTCAAGGTGCCCAAGGGCTACCTGTATGCGGCCATCGGTTTCTCCGTCATTATCGAAACACTCAACCAGCTGGCGCGCCGCAACCTCGCGCTCATGCGTTCCGACCGCCCCATGCGCGAACGCACCGCTGAGGCCGTATTGCGCATGCTGGGCAAGCGCAGCAGCACGGCCACCGAAACGCCCGAGGGCGACCTCTCGGGGCTGGACGCCATTCCGTTCGCCGATGAAGAGCGCCACATGGTGAGCGGCGTGCTGCGCCTTGCCGAGCGCAACGTACACTCAGTCATGACGCCACGCACCGACATCACCTGGATCAACCTGGAAGACAGCCCTGAGGCCATGCGCGAAGAGATCAACCGCACGCCTCACGGCTTCTACCCGGTGTGTCGTGGCTCACTCGACGAAATCGTGGGTATCGGCCGCGCCAAAGACCTGATCGCCGACCTGCTGGTCGACGGCAAGGTGAATCAGCGGCGCTTGCGCCCGCCCATCATCGTGCACGAAACCGTGCGCATGCTCGATCTCATCAACACGCTCAAGTCTGCACGCGGCCAGCTCGTCATCGTGATCAACGAGTTCGGCACCGTGGAAGGGCTGGTAACGCCGATCGACGTATTCGAAGCCATTGCCGGCGACTTCCCCGATGAAGACGAAACACCCGATATCATCGTCAAGGCCGAGAACCAGTGGGTCGTCGAAGGCGGCACCGACCTGCACCACTTCGAACAGACACTCGACGTCGAAGGCCTCGCCCAGGAAACCGACGACTTCAGCACGGTGGCCGGCTTCCTGCTGCAGCAGCTGGGCAAGCTGCCCGAAGTGGGCGAAACCTTCACACTGCGCCACGGCCCGTACGAGCTCAGTTTCCGCGTTCTGCAGCTTGAAGGCCGCCGCATAGCAAAGGTCTTTGTCGAGCGCCAGGGCGTGCCCGACGCCGAAGCACCCCAGGAAGCGGCCTGATGCGGCCATGCAGCTATGGTATAGTTACGCGCTTGTCGGGGCGTAGCGCAGCCTGGTAGCGCATCTGGTTTGGGACCAGAGGGTCGCGAGTTCGAATCCCGCCGCCCCGACCACCTCATTAAAGGGCTTACAGCAGCATTGCTGTAAGCCCTTGTTCTTTTGTAAAGTGAGGCCCGGTGAACTTCGGCGAGGCGGGACAGGTGCCGAATAGATGATTTCGGTGAACACGAACCGTGAGCCGACAGCCGTATGCGAAATTACCTCCTTGTTTTCCTGGGTGCCGGCCTGGGTGGCGCAGCCCGACATGCCGTCAACTCGGCCGCGCTGCACTTCTTCGGCCCAGGGTTTCCCTTCGGAACGCTGATCGTCAATATTGTCGGCTCGTTCCTCATGGGTGCGCTGGTCGAGTGGTTTGCGCTCCGGGCAGATCCGGGATTCGCGTGGCGCATCTTTCTGACCACCGGCGTACTGGGTGGCTTCACCACCTTC
>Ga0079224_100006184_pt1 | contig 15833 bp, 16 predicted proteins | sample Stecom2015_FD_80414 | JGI IMG/M metagenome (GOLD analysis project Ga0079224, IMG submission 80414) | Agricultural soil microbial communities from Utah to study Nitrogen management - Steer compost 2015 | ecosystem: Environmental > Terrestrial > Soil > Agricultural land | place: USA: Utah...
CTACGCCTCCGGGCTCTGCATGCCGGAGATCGCGGTGCTGGCCGGGCTGGAGCGGCTGGACATGATGCTGAACGACTCCATGTACGGCATCCTGTTCCGCGACATCAACCCGGTGCGTACCTTTGTGGACCAGCGGTTCGCCCGGCAGGTGCACGCGCGCGCCGGCATCATCATCAACACCGGTGAGGACAACTACCTGACCACCGCGGACGCGGTGGATGAGGCGCACACGGTGACCGTCTCCCAACTGCTGAACGAGTACTTCGCGAAAGAGGCCGGGCTGCGTGACGCGCAACTCGGGTTGGGCCACGCGTTCGAGATCGACCCGGACCGGCCGGAGTCGTTCCGGCTGGAACTCGCGCACGCGCTGCTGGCGCGCGAACTGTTCCCGCGCGCCCCGCTGAAGTGGATGCCGCCAACCCGGCACATGACCGGGGACATCTTCCACGGCAACCTGCTGGACGGCTTCTTCAACCTGGCCGGGGTGCTGACCGGCCAGGACATCCTGCTGGTGGGCATGATGACCGAGGCGGTGGTGACCCCGTGGCTCTCCGACCGGGACGTCGCGCTGCGCAACGTCCGGTACGTGCGCAACGCGGCCGGCAACCTGCGGGAGGACTTCGCGCCGGCCCCGGGCGGGTTCATCCAGCGCCGGGCGCGGCGGGTGCTGGCCGAGGCGGTGGACCTGCTGGAGCGGATCGTGGAGCGAGGCCTGCTGACCGCGATCGCCGAGGGCACCTTCGGGATCATGAAACGCACGCCGGACGGCGGCAAGGGCCTGGCCGGCGTGTTCCGCCGCGCCCCCGACTACTACAACCCCGCCGCCGAGTTCCTTGAAACCGCCGGATAGGGGTGCCCAGGAACGCCATCATGCCTTTTACTTGCAGGAGAGTACCTGAAGGCAGTGCGAGGGGCCGCCATGCTGCGAAGCTTCCGGGTAGCCAACCACCGCTCGATCCGCGCCGAGCAGGAACTGGCGCTGATGCCGGTCAGGACATCGAGGTACGCAATAGTGCCGGCCGATTGCTCGGCTGCGGTCATCACGTGCTAACCGTTCTCGACCAGGGTGGAGTCCTAGTGGTCGATGAGTTCGACACCAGCTTGCACCCGCGGTTGATGGCGCGGCTGATCGAGCTGTTCCGGGATGAACAGACCAAGAAGCCACGCTCTCCGGAGGTCGTGGCATACGCCCGGGACCATTGCGACTACCGGGACTTTGACGAGACGTGGTGCGTGGTACGACAAGACCAACCTTCGCTTCCAGGAATTCGCGGAGGGAGTGGTGGACGCCATGGCACGAGCGGAAGCATGGCACGGATTGGAGACGCAACCCTTCTACGGAGGTGTGGCGGCTCGTTGAGCGAATCCTGACCGGCTGACGGACCATCGAGCGGCCGTTGAGCCTGGGGCGGCGATCTCGGCCAGCGCTGAGGCCACGCCGGTCATGAACAGCCACAGAATGGCACCATGATCGAAGGGAGGCGGAACCCAGAGTGATCCGGCCGTACGGGGATACCAGGGATGACGGGATGGTGCAGGTGAGCTTCACCCTGCCGCTCCCGCACGACCGGCGCGCCGAGGCCGCCGCCCGGCAGCTCGCGGCCAAGATGGGACTAGATCCCGTGCTGCTCGCGCACGCCCGCGCCATCGCGGATGCCCACACCTTCTTCGTCGTCTACGGCCGGCTCGTCCACAGCGTCGATCTGGCCACTGTGGAGGTGCCGGAGCGGGAGTTCCCGCTGCTGAACCCGAAACAGGTCAACGCGGCGGTACGCCGGACGCTGCGGCGCAAGCTGTCCGTGGTGGGCGCCTGCGTGGGCAACGACGCGCACACCGTCGGGATCGACGCCATCCTCAATCTCAAGGGGGTGGCCGGGGAGAAGGGCCTGGAGTACTACCGGGAGTTGAAGGTCACCAACCTGGGCGCGCAGGTGCCGGTCCCGGACCTGGTCCGGGCCGCGCGGGCCGAGCACGCCGACGCGGTCCTGGTGTCGCAGGTGGTCACCCAGCGCGACGCGCACCTGCGCAACACCCAGGAGGTGGTCGCCGCGGTGCGGGCGGCGTTCCCCCGGCGCCGGCCCCTGCTGGTGGTGGGCGGTCCCCGCTTCGACGAGCGGATGGCGGCGGACCTGGGCGTGGACCGGGTGTTCGGTCCGGGCACCACACCGGGCGAGGTGGCGAGCTACCTGGTCCACGCCGTCGCCCACCAGCGACCGTCCACACCACCGGCGCCGTCCGGCCGAGGGGGAGCGTCATGACCGACCCGCGGCTGGGCGTCAGCGTGACCCACCGGCGCTACGTCCCGCACTCGCACGCCCACTACGGGGGCGACCTGGTCGACGGCGCGTACGCGCTGTCGCTGTTCGGCGATGTCGCGACCGAACTGTGCATCCGGACCGATGGCGACGAAGGGCTGCTCGCGGGCTACGACGAGGTACGGTTCACCGCCCCGATCCGGGCCGGGGACGTGGTGGAGGTGACCGGCAGCGTCACCCGGGTCGGCAACCGCAGCCGCACAGTGGAACTGACCTGCGCGGTGGTGTGCCGGGCCCGGCCGGACCGGTCGCCGTCCGCGGCCGAGATGCTCGACCCGCCGGTGGTGGCGGTGGTCGCCACCGCCACTGTGGTCATCCCCCCGGTCTGACCCTTGCTCGTCACCGACCGTGGTGCGGGTCGACCCGACCGGCAGGCGGCGACCACGGGCGGCGAGACGACCCGCCGGGGGCCCTTGACAGGGGCCGGGGTGGGGCGCGTACCGTCGATTCCTCAACGAGGTGGCGGCTGGTGCTCACGTGCCCAGGGGGGTTGGGCACGGTCAGTAGAGAACGGCTCGGCGAGGGCCACCAGTCCTCGGTGGGGCGGTACGAAGGCCGTGCCGGAGGCCAGCCGCGCCCCCTCCCGGTCGGGGTCACTGGTATCCCGCAGGTTGCGTCAGGCACGCTTGGGCGGTGACCACGGACGTGACGGAGTCACCGGTACGGGTGGCGGCGCAGCCGGAGCGCTCCGGCCCGGCGCGCCCGCTGCCCGTACCGGTGGTAATCGGCCTCGCCGCCGGCAGCGGCCTGGCCCTGCTGCTGGCATTCCCTCCCTATTCGCAGTGGTGGCTGGCGCCGGTGGCGGTGGCGATGCTGGCGATGGCGGTGCACCGGCGGCGGCTGCGCGCCGGCGCGGCGCTGGGCGCCCTCGCCGGGCTGGTGTTCTTCCCGCCGCTGCTGAGCTGGTCGAACATCGAGGTCGGCTACGCGCCCTGGCTGCTGCTGTCCGGTCTGGAAGCCGCCTACCTGGCGTTGCTGGGTGCGGCGATGGCGTACCTGAGTCCGGTGGTCGACCGGTGGCGCTGGACCTGGCCGCTGCTGACCGCGGTGGCCTGGGTGGGGCAGGAGGCGCTGCGCTCCCGCACCCCGTTCGGGGGGTTCCCGTGGGGGCGGCTCGCGTTCAGCCAGGAGGACTCCCCGCTGCTACGGCTGGCCAGCCTGGGCGGCGCGCCGCTGGTGACCTTCGCGGTGGCCCTGGCCGGTGGCCTGATCGCCGCGGCCGGGTGGCGGGTGGCGCGACTGCGGCGCCCGGCCGCCAGGCCAGCGCTGAGCGCCGGGGCGCTGGTCGGCGCGGCCGGGCTGCTGGTACTCAGCGGCTACGCCGTCCCGCTGCCGGAGCCGGCCGGTACGCCGGTGACCGTGGCGTTCGTGCAGGGCAACGTGCCGCGGCTGGGTCTGGACTTCAACGCCCAGCGCCGGGCGGTGCTGGACAACCACGTACAGGCCACCCTCGGCCTGGCCGCGGAGGTCGCCGCCGGCACCGAGCCGCGGCCCGATCTGGTGATCTGGCCGGAGAACTCCAGCGACATCGACCCGCTGCGCAACCGCGACGCCGCCGAGCAGATCCAGACCGCGGCCACCGCCGTCGGTGCCCCGATCCTGGTCGGCGCCGGGGTACGCGAGCCCGGCGGCGCGTACAACGTGGCCCTGGTCTGGGACCCGGTCACCGGCCCGGGAGAGCTCTACCGCAAGCGCCACCCGGTGCCGTTCGCCGAGTACCTCCCGCTGCGGTCGCTGGTGCTGCCGGCCGCCCGGGCGCTGGTTCCCGGTGATGAGGACATCCCGCTGCTGGGCGACTCGGAAGGCTGGGGCGCCGGGGACGAGCCGGGCGTGCTCACGCTGGGGCCGGCGGTGATCGGCACCGTGATCTGCTTCGAGGTGGCCTATGACTCGCTGGTGCGGGACACGGTCACCGGCGGCGGGCAGATGCTCAGCGTACAGACCAACAACGCCACCTTCAACGAGGCCGAGGCCCGCCAGCAGTTGGCGATGGTGCGGCTGCGCGCGATCGAGCACGGGCGGCCGGCGCTGATGGTCTCCACCGTGGGCATCTCCGGGTTCGTCGACGTCGATGGCCGGGTTTCCGACGCCACGGGGTTCTTCACCCAGGATGTCCGTGTGCGTACCCTGTCACTTACACAGACCCGCACGCTCGCGACGGTGACCGGGGTCTGGCCCGAACTGGTGCTCGCCGGCACTGGCGCCGCGGCACTGGTGGTCGCCGTCCTCGTGCGACGCCGGACGAGAGGGTCAGGATGACAGCAGGTAGTACCGGCGCCCGCGGCGCCAGCGGAGGCGGGGGCGAGGCGGCGGAGCGGGTACTGGTCGTCGTCCCCACATACAACGAGGCGGAGAACCTCCCCGCGATCGTCGACCGGGTGCGGCGCGCGCTGCCGGAGGTGGAACTCCTGGTGGTCGACGACGCCAGTCCGGACGGTACCGGCGCGATCGCGGACCGGCTGGCCGCCGCCGACCCGAGCGTGCATGTGCTGCACCGGCCCGGCAAGCGCGGTCTGGGCTCGGCGTACGTGGCCGGGTTCGGCTGGGCGCGGGAGCGGGGCTTCGACGTGGTGGTGGAGATGGACGCCGACGGCTCCCACGCCCCCGAGCAGCTCCCGTCCCTGCTGTCGGCGCTGCGCAGCGCGGACGTGGTGCTCGGCTCCCGCTGGGTCCCCGGGGGGAAGGTGGAGAACTGGCCGTTGCGGCGGATGCTGCTCTCCCGCGGTGCCAACCTCTACACCCGGCTGGTGCTGGGGATGCCGGTACGCGACGCCACCGGCGGCTTCCGGGCCTACCGGATGCCCGTGCTCGACAAGATCGACATCGCCTCGGTGGCGTCGCAGGGATACTGTTTTCAGGTAGACCTCGCCTGGCGCGCCCACCGGGAGGGCTTGCGGGTGGTGGAGGTGCCGATCACGTTCACCGACCGCCAGCGTGGGGCCAGCAAGATGAGTTCCAGCATCGTACGGGAGGCGCTGTGGCGGGTCACCCGTTGGGGAGTTCAAGCCCGCGGGCGGGCGCTGCGCCGGGCGGGGGAGCGTCTACTAGGACGGGGCCGCGGATGAGAGCGGCCGGGCCGGCCGCCGGCTGGGCACCGCTGGCGGTGCTGGCCCTGATGATCGCCGAGATCGTGGCCTTCATCGCCGTGGGCAGGCTGATCGGGGTCGGCCTCGCGGTCCTGCTGGTGGTGTTCGCGAGCCTGGCCGGGCTGTTGCTGCTGCGGCGGGAGGGGCTGCGCGCCTGGCGCGGGTTCCGGGAAGCGGCCCTCGCCGGCCGCCCACCCGGGCCGCACCTCACCGACGGCGTGGTCGGCCTCACCGGCGCCTCGCTGCTCGCGGTTCCGGGTTTGGTGACCGGGTTCGCCGGCGCACTGCTGCTCCTCCCGCCGGTGCGTAAGGTCGTGCGGGGCCGGGTCCAGGCGCGCGCGGAGCGGCGGATGTCCACCGATCAGGCGGGTGAGGTGTTCGGGCCACGCCGGGTACGCGTCCAGCCCACCGACCCGGACCGGGTCGCTGACGGCGATGTCCTGGAAGGCGAGATCGTCGACCGGGGCCCCGGCGCCTGAGCCCGCCGCCGGCGGGCGCCAACGCGTGCTTGGACCGGCCCGAGCGCGGGGCTGTCCGGTCATGGCCATGCCGGCCGGCGACCGGCCCGCCGGTCAGGTCGCCCAGGTCGGGTCAGGCCAGGTCGGGTCAGGCCAGGTCGGGTCAGGCCAGGTCGGGTCAGCCCAGGTCAGGCTGGTTAGGCCCGGCCGGTGTCGAAGGAGCGCCGGTCGAAGGAGTGCGGTCAGGCCCGGCCGCGGCGGGCGCGTACCTCCGCCAGCCGCTCGTTGAGGATCTCGTCCAGCTCGGCCAGGGAGCGCCGCTCCAGCAGCATGTCCCAGTGGGTACGCGGTGGCTTGACCTTCTTGTGCTCCGGCTCCATCCCGTCGACCAACTGCGCGACGCTGCCGTCGAACTTGCACTCCCAGGTCATCGGCACCTCGGCGTCGACCGCGAAGGGGACCTCGAACTGGTGCCCCCTCGCACACCGGTACTCGCGAGTCTGCCGTGGCGCCAGCTCCGTGTTGCGGTCGGACTCGTAGCTGACGGCCCCCAGCCGACTGCCGCGCAGCATCCGCTCGCCCATGATCTGCGTTCTCCTCTGGTCGTGTGCTGTCCAGCCTTCGTGCGTCTCCGCCCTCGCTGTGGTCGCCGGCCCGTGGTCGCAAGCCTGCGGCCGCCTATGGTGCAACGGCGCGGCGGGGGCTGGCGTTCCCGGTCCGGCGGCGCGCGCAGCCGCTACGAGCCTAGCTCGTCTCCGCCCGTGGCAGCACCTGCCGGTCAGCCGGCCGCGGCGTCGAGGCGGGCGAACTGCTCGGCGCTCAGCTCCAGGTCGGCGGCCCGGGCCGAGTCGATGATGGTCTCCGGCCGGCTCGCGCCCGGGATCGGGATCACCACCGGTGACTTGGCGAGCATCCAGGCCAGGCACACCCGCTGCGGGCTCACCCCCAGCTCGTCGGCGACCTGCTGGAACCGGGCGTGGCTGGTGCCCAGGCCGGCCGCGCTGCCGATCCCGCCCAGCGGGCTCCAGGGCAGGAACGCCAGGCCGAGTTCGGTGCACAGGTCAAGCTCGGGTTCGCTGCTGCGGAAGGCCGGGGAGAACTGGTTCTGCACCGAGACCAGGCGCTCGCCCAGGATCTGCTGGGCGGTGCGGATCTGGTCCGGGTTGGCGTTGGAGATCCCCGCAATGCGGATCTTGCCCTCGTCGTAGAGCTCCTTGATGGCGCCGATCGACTCGGCGTAGGGCACCAGGGGATCGGGGCGGTGGAACTGGTAGAGGCCGATCGCGTCGACTCCGAGCCGCTTCAACGACGCCTCGCAGGCGCTCCGGAGGTGGGCCGGGGAGCCGTCGCGGGTCCAGGTGCCGTCACCGGGCCGTAGGTGGCCGCCCTTGGTCGCGACCAGCACCGTGGAGGCGTCGCCGCCCCAGCTTGCCAGTGCCCGGGCGATCAGCGATTCGTTGTGGCCGACCTCGCCGGCGTAGAGGTGGTACGCATCCGCGGTGTCGATGAGGGTGACGCCCGCGTCCAGCGCGCCGTGGATGGTGGCGATCGAGCGGCGCTCGTCCGGGCGACCTTCGATGCTCATCGGCATGCCGCCGAGCCCGATCGCTCCTACCTGCCTGGTGCCAATGGCGCGTGTCTGCATCTCGCCAACCTACCGTCCCAAGGCGAGCCATCCCCGGGCGAACCAGGGGCGCCGGCAGCGGTGACGCCCCCCGGGGGCCCCCGGCGGGGAGCGTCATGGCCGGGTCAGCAGCAGCCGCACCCGCCCTCGCAGCAATCCGAGCGCGTCGACATGGTGTCACCTCCTTTCCGATGTGACCGGTGCCGGCGCCGCCAGCTCGGTGGCCGGCGGGCACCAGGTTCCGGGCGCGGGCTCCGGCGGGCACGAGCAGGCGGACGGGTGCGTGTCCGCGTCGCAGCCCGCGGCCGGCAGCGCGTCGGCCATCGCCACCAGTTCGGACCGCAGCGCGGCCAGCCGGGCCAGCTCCGTGTCGATCTCCACGATCCGCCGGCGGAGCAGCGCCTCGGCCGGCTCGCACGGGCAGACGCCGGTGTCCCGCACCGCCAGCAGCTCGCGGATCTCCCGCAGCCGCAGCCCCAGCCGTTGCGCCCCGCGTACGAACCGGAGCCGGTCCAGCGCATCCGGGCCGTACCTGCGGTAACCGGCGGCGGTGCGGGCCGGCGCGGGCAGCAACCCGGCCCGCTCGTAGTAACGGACGGTATCCGGGCTGACGCCGCCGGCGGCAGCCAGCTCGGCCACCCGCATCCCGGTCGAGGTGCGCATGCCTGAACGGTAAACCCTGGACCACACTCCAAGGTCAAGCTACCGGGTTCGCCCGGCTCAGTCCCGCCGCCATCGGCGGCCAGTTCGGCCACCCTGAAGTCCCACCCGTCGGTGGCCGGGTGGGGTCAGGTGCGCGGCTGCCACCGGAAGGTGCGGGTAGCCAGGTATGCCGCGAGCGCCGCCACCGCCACCGCGGCGATCAGGGGAGGCAGCACCGCGTCCGGCCCGGCGGGCAGCCCGGCGTCCCACCCGTACCGGTTGAGCTGGGCCACCGCGGCCCCCGGCACCGCCAGCATCGGCGCGGCCACCTCGCCAGCCGGGGTCATGTGCACCCAGATCGCGCCGCCGACCAGGGCCAGGAAGCCGGGGAAGGTGGTGAACTGCGCCGCCTCCGAGGTACGCGTGAACGCGGCGGTGAAGAACGCCAGGCCGATGCAGGTGAGGCACCCGGTGCCGGCCGCCAGCACCAGCAGCGCCGGCCGCGCCGGAGCCTCCCCGGTGGCCACCGCGGTCGCCACGAAGGCCACCGCCACCTGTGCCAGCAGCAACCCCACCAGGGGAGCGGTGAGGCCGGCCACGATCTCGGTGGTGGAGGCCGGCGAGGAGCGCAGCCGCTTCAGGTAGAGCTGCTCCCGCCGGCTGGTGAGGGTCATGGTCGCGGCCGCGTACGCGGTGAACCCCAGCAGCATCACCAGATGGGTGCCGGCCAGCACGGCGGCGCTGGTGCCGGAGCCACCGCGCGTCGAGACCGCCAGCACAAACCCGCTCAGCGCCAGCGGGGTCGCGGTCGCGGTGAGCAGCGCTACCTTGTTGCGGGCCAGCATCCGCGCCTCGGCGGAAGCGATCAGGAACCAGGCCGGCCGCCGGCCGGCGGTGGGTGCGATGGTGGTCATCGGACGTCTCCTTCGCTGGTGCGATGGCGGTCGGCGGGGTCCGAAGGGGAGGTCGGGGCGGGTTCGCCGGCGCGTACCACCGACGCGAACACGTCGGCGAGAGAGGCGTCCGAGGCGGACAGCTCGACCAGCCGCAGCCCGCGCGCGTCAGCCCAGCCCAGCAGCCGCTCGAGGTCGGACTGGAGGGCGGGTGTGCGCACGGTGAACCGCGGTCCCGACGCGCTCACCTCACCCGCCAGCGCCGGCAGGTCGGCGGGCCCGATCTCGTCCAGTACCCGGAACCCGATCCGGGCGGGGTGGGCGGCGACCACCTCGGCGACGGTGCCCGCGACCGCGATCCGGCCGTGGTCCATGATCGCCACCCGGTGCGCGAGCGACTCGGCCTCCTCCAGGTAGTGCGTGGTGAGCAGGATGCTGCGGCCCCGCCGCAGCAGTTCCCGTAGCACCTCCCAGGTGGCGGCCCGCGACTGCGGGTCCAGGCCGGTGGTCGGCTCGTCCAGGAACAGCAGTTGCGGGTCGGTGGCGAGCGCCAGCGCGAGGTCCAGGCGCCGGCGCTCACCGCCGGAGAGCTGGCCCACCCGCACCTGGGCGCGGTCCTCCAGTGCCACAGTGACCAGCGGGTCTGCCGGTCCCGGGTGGTCGGGGTGCAGGCGCTGCCACAACCGCACGGTCTCGGCGACGGTCAGCTCCGCCGCGTGACCCGACTGCTGCGGCATCACCCCTACCACGCCGGCGAGTTGGCGGCGGTGCCGGTACGGGTCCCGGCCCAGCACCTCGACCTGGCCGGCGTCCGGCCGGCGCTGACCCTCCAGGGTCTCCACGGTGGTGGTCTTGCCGGCTCCGTTGGTGCCCAGCAGAGCCAGCAGCTCGCCCCGGCGTACCTCCAGGTCCACTCCGGCCACGGCGGTGAACTGGCCATAGCGGCACACCAGGTCCCGTACCACCGCGACCGCGTCGCCGGCGGCGGCTCGCCCGGCGCTCGACTGTTCTGCCGATGTCGCTTTCATGCCTTCCACGGTCCGGCCGGCGGTGGCCGGGCGGTAGGGTCGGATCGCCTCACCGCCAATGCCGGTGTCACCGGTTCCGGATGACATCTGTCACCGGCGGCACAATGGCCGGGTGAAAGCTGCCGAAAGTCCGCTCCCGGAGAGCCTCAGCCGGGTCCGCCGCTACACCTGGTGGGCGCTGGTGCCGTTCGCTCCGGCGTTCGGACTTGTCACGGTGGTCCTCCTGCTGCTAGGGGACCGGGCCTGGCCGATGACCGCGGTGCTGGTGGCCCTGGCCGTGGCGGCCAGCGCCGCCGCCTGGCATCTGCTGGACCAGTCGCTGCGGGACGCGGACTCCCCACCTGGCGAGCGCGGCCGGTCGCGGGCGGTCGCCGTGGTCGGCGGGGTCGGCGGGGCGGTGGCGGGAGCTGGGCTCACCGTCGCGACCGGCGGCACGGCCATCGAGTGGTCCCCGTTGGCGGCTCTCATGGCCGGGTGCCTGGCGATCCCGGCGCCGAGGGGCCGGCGGGTCTGGGTGGTCGTGGCCGTGGCCGTGCCGGTCACCGCGGCGGCGGTGTGGGGCGCCGGGCCGGTCGGGCTGTCGGCCGGGCTGGTGACCCTGCTGGGTCCATGGGGCATCTGGCTCACCTGGTGGTACTACCAGGTGGCCCGGCAGCTCGACCGCGCCCGGCTCCAGGCCGCCGAGCTGGCGGTGGCGAACGAGCGGCTGCGGTTCGCGGCCGAACTGCACGACATCCAGGGCCACCACCTGCAGGTGATCGCGCTCAAGAGCGAGCTGGCGGCGCGGCTTGCCGACGCCGACCCGGCCGCGGCGGTCGAGCAGATGCGCCAGGTGCAGCAGTTGGCGCGGGAGGCGTTGACCGAGACCCGGTCCCTGGTCGGCGGCTACCGCCAGGTGTCCCTGGGTACCGAGATCGCCAACGCCACCCGGGTGCTGGCCGCCGCGGACATCGACGCCCGCCCCCGGGTGGCCCTGCCCAGCGGCGAGCGGCTGGGCGACGCGGAGCGCGTGCTGGGGTTGGTGGTCCGGGAGGCGACCACCAACATCCTGCGCCACGCCCGCGCCCGCTGGGCCCGGATCGAGTTGGACGAGGTCGCCGGTGCCGCGCGACTCCAGGTGGCCAACGACGGGGTCGGCCCGGTCCCGGGCGCGGGTGCCGACGGCCGCCCCGGCGATCGCCCGACCGGCGACGGCGTGGGAGGTGACGGCGTGGCCGGCGACCCGGCGGCGCCCGGTGGCGGGCTGCCGGCGCTGGCGGAACGGCTCTCCGCCACCGGCGGCCGGCTGGAGTGGGGCCGGGACGGGGACGAGTTCACGGTCACCGCGACCACGCCACTGCGTGCCGGTGATGGCATGACCGGTGGTGCCGGATGATCCGGGTGGTGGTCGCCGACGACGAGGGCATGGTACGCGGTGCGGTGGTGGCCCTGCTCGGTCTGGAGCCGGACCTGACCGTGGTGGCCGAGGCGGAGACCAGCACCGGCGCGGTGGACGCCGTGACCCGGCACTGGCCGGACGTGGCCCTGCTGGACCTGGAGATGCCGCCCGGCGACGGGCTGCTGGCCACCGAGGTGATCCTGCGGCGGGCGGTGCCGGCCCGGCGGAGCGTCCGGGTGGTGCTGGTGACCCGCCACGCCCGCCCCGGTGTGCTGCGCCGCGCCCTGGCGGCCGGGGTGAGCGCGTTCGTGCCGAAGACCACCCCGGCGCAGCGGCTGGCGCAGATCATCCGGGATGTGCACGGTGGCCGCCGGTACGTGGACCCGGACATCGCCGCGTCCGCGCTCACCGAGGACGACTGTCCCTTGACCGCCCGGGAACTGGAGGTGCTGCGGGCCGCCCACTCCGGCGAACCGATCGCCCGGATCGCCGAACAGGTCCACCTGGCACCAGGCACGGTGCGCAACTATCTCTCCTCGGCCATGGCCAAGCTCGGGGTCTCCACCCGGCACGCGGCCGCCCGCCACGCCTGGGAACAGGGCTGGATCTGAGGTTCAGAGGGTGTCGGCGTGCATCGCCCCGACCGCGATGTCCTCACCGGCCAGATGCCGGCGGAGCCACAGGTCGGCGGCGAGGCGGGCCGGCTCCTCCTCCCAACTGGCCAGCAGGGCACCGGCCAGGGCGTACGCCAGTCGCAGCGCCAGTCCTCGGGCCCCGGCCACCACCGCGGTCGCGGTGGGGTCGGCGGCCACCCCGGCCAGCGCCTCCCGTAGCTCGCCGGCGGTAGCGGAGAGCAGGCCGGCGACGGCCGGGGCTCGCTCTGCGGCCGCTGCCAGGCGCGCCAGCACCGGGCGGACGGCATCCTCGCGTACCACCGCCCGCAGCACGTCCAGGGCCAGCACGTTCGTGGTGCCCTCCCAGATCGGCAGCACCTGGGCGTCCCGCAGCAGCCGGGGCAGGCCGGTGTCCTCTATGTAGCCGGCGCCGCCGAAGCACTCCAGCAGTTCGCTGGCGGCCGCGACCGCGAGCCGGGCGGTGGCGAGCTTGGCCAGCGGGGCGACGATCCGCAACTCCGTCTCCGCCTCCGGGTCGCCGTCCACCTCGACCCTTCCCAGCAGCGCGAACGCGTGCCCGGCCAGGGCGAATGCGCCGGCGGTGTCCACCGCCAGGGTGCCCAGGGTGGCCCGGTGCAGCGGGGAGGCGGCGAGCACGCCGCCGGCCACCTGCCGCGCGGAGGCGAACGCCCGGGCGTACGCCAGGCCGCGGCGCATCCCGGCCGCCGCGGCCGCCGCGTTGTGCAGGCGCGCCACCCGCACCAGGGTCATCATCCGGCCCAGTCCGGGCCGGGTCGGGTCGCCCAGCGGCACCGCGTACGCGTCGCGCAGCCCGACCTCGGCGGTGGGCAGGGCCCGGGTGCCGAGCTTGTCCTTGAGCCGGTGCACCCGCACTCCGACCTGGTCGCGCGGCACCAGGAAGGGCGCCAGCACCCGGCTACCGTCCCCGGCGCCCTCCGGCCGGGCGAGCGCCACCGCGACCGGCGCGTCCACCGCCGAGCAGAACCACTTCTCGCCGGTCAGCCGCCAGGCGTCGCCGGAGCGGTAGGCGGTGGTCGCGGCCCGGGAGAGGTCGGAGCCGCCGCTGGACTCGGTCATCCACTGCCCGCTGGTGATCGCCGTGGCCGGGTCGGCGGCGATCAGGCGGGGCAGCCAGGCGTCGCGTACCGCCGGGTCCACCTCCGGGTGGCGCAGCAGCGCGGCGGCGCCGTCGGACATCGCGACCGGGCAGGAGAAGGTCGCCGACTCCGGGCCGTATAGGTGCAGCAGCGCGTGCTGCACCACCCGCGCGGCCGCGCCCCAGCGGCTCCGCGCCGCGGGGAGGTAGGGCAGGGCGACCAGGGCGTGCCGGGCGGCCGCCACCCGCAGGGTCTCCCACCCGGCCGAGGTCTCCACCCGGTCCACCCGCGCTCCCCACGGGTCGTACCGCACCAGGGTGGGCGGGTGCGCCTCGGCGTCCTGGTGTGCCCGGCGCAGCGGCCCCACCACGTCGGCGGCCAGGTCTCGCAGCCTGGCCGCGGCCGAACCTTCGCCGGCGCCGTCCTCCGGCAGGTGCCGGCGCAGCCAGGCGCGCAGCAGCGGGTCGCCGGTGAGGGGATCGGCCGGCTCCGGCATGGCCTGCACGAACCGGGTCATGGATTCACCCCCGTCATCCTCCGGCTCCGACGCTATCGGCCCGGGTGCCCGCCGCGCCCGGCCGGGTCGCCGGCACCGGTCGGGTGGGGTCGCGGTGGCGGGGGAGGTCGGGCTGGTCCGCGCGCAGCGGCGCGAGTTCCCGGGTGATCGCGGCGATGATCCGGTCGGTGGCGCGGCGGGCGTCACGCGGCACGCCAGCGCGCAGGCCGGAGAGGTCGACCGGATCACCGAACCTGACCCGTACCACCGGGCGCCGCCAGATCGCGCGCGGCAGTGCCCGGAGCAGCCCTCGCGGGGCCGCGTACGGGACCACCTCGTGGGCACCCCACAGCGCCACCGGGATCACGGTGGCACCGGTGGCGAGCGCCAGCCGGGCCACCCCGGTCTGGCCGCGTTCGGGCCACAGGCCCGGGTCCAGTCCGATCCGGCCCTCGGGGTAGAGCACCAGCACCGAGCCGGCGGCGAGCGCCGATGCCGCCTCGGCCAGCGCCTCGGTGACCTGCGCGGTCCGCCGGTGCACCGGGATGTGGCCCCAGCGCCGCATCACCGGCCCGATCACCGCGACCGAGAACAGCTCCCCCATGGCCAGGAACCGGGGCGCGATCCGGCGGGTCCGGCAAGCGGCCGCGAGGGCGATCGGGTCGAACGGGCTGATGTGGTTGGCGGCCAGGATCAGCGGACCGCGTACCGGCCGGCGCCGGTCTCGCGCCGGCAGGTCGCCGGTCACCCGTAGCCGCGCCAGCGGCGCGACCACCACCCGGGCGGCCACCTGGGCCGCGCGCCACAGCCGCGGTGGGCGCCACTCGCCGCTGGCGGGCTCCCGACCGGCGGCCTCGGGTGGCGTCTCAGGTGGCATCGCGTAACTCGGCGAGGCGGGCCTCCACCTCGGCGAGTTCGTTGCGCAGCCGCTCGGCCCGCTGCGCGGCCTCGGTCAGTTCCGCGGTGACGATCGCCTCCACCGCGTCGTGCACGCCCGGCACGTCCAGCATGGAGACCATCTTCAGCGCGTCGGCGGCGCGCACCACGTACGGCTTGGCGAGCGTCTTGCTGCCCTGGTGGGCGGCGACCGTCCACTCGCCGTCCTCGTACGCCAGGGTCACGGTCATGGCCGCCGGGACCTTGGGCTTGCTGGGGCGGGCCTTGCGCCCGGCCCGCTTCGCCGGCCGCGGGCGCTCCTCCGCGACCGGGGCCGGGTCCGGGACGGCCGGATTGCTGGTAGGCGCCTCCGCCGGTGCCTTACGGGTGGGTGCCATCTTCGCGGTTTCCTTGCCTGCGGTCTCTTTGCCTGCGGTCTCCTTGCCTGTGGACGGTGGGGCGGGCGCCGCGGCGGCCGCCGGACCGGCGGTGCGCGCCGGCGCCGGTGGGCTGGACCCGTTGGCGCGGCGGCTGGAGCGGCCCCTCGCGGCAAGCGTGAGGTCGCCCGGGGCGAACGGCAGCTCGTCCCGGCCGAACCGCACCACCAGCCATTCGTCGGACTGCCCTGGGTCGGCCAGCCGGATCACCTGCCCGACCTCGCCGGCGATCTGGCCGGCCGCCTCGGTGAACATCACCTTTGGCTTGCGGCCCGACTCCAGGGTCGCCCGGATCGCATCGATGTCTGATGTAGACAAGCCGCCCGGAGCTGCGGCGCGTCTGGCGTTCATCTCATCCTCCGTACACTCGTTCCCCCGTTCCTACCAGGAGCCTCCGACGCAGTCGAGCGACACCCCGGCCCGGCTCGGCCCGCCACCCGGCCGGCATCCTCCCCGCACCTCCCCGCCGATCATGACCCTCGGTTCATGATCGGTGCGGCGCGATCGGGTCGCCGCGGTCATGATCGACGCGGTCGCCGGAACCCGCGGGCGGCGGAAACGGCTCGCCACCGGGTCGATACGATCGTACGGTTGGGCGGCGGCCCGGCCCGGCCGCGCCGCAGGCAACCTGGATACCGCAACCTAGATCCAAGGAGTTCATCGTGTCCGCATCTCGTTCCCGCGCCGCTGTGGCCGACCCCGTCGTCGTCCCGGCCGGGACGACGTGCGCCGACGCGGTGGCAGCCGCCGGGCTGCCGATGACCGGCCCGAAGGCCGTGGTGGTGGTCCGCGACCCCGACGGCAACCTGCGTGACCTCTCCTGGGCGCCAGCGGCCGAGGTGAGCGTGGAGCCGGCCGGATCGGCGAC
>Ga0079224_100006185_pt1 | contig 15832 bp, 10 predicted proteins | sample Stecom2015_FD_80414 | JGI IMG/M metagenome (GOLD analysis project Ga0079224, IMG submission 80414) | Agricultural soil microbial communities from Utah to study Nitrogen management - Steer compost 2015 | ecosystem: Environmental > Terrestrial > Soil > Agricultural land | place: USA: Utah...
AGAGCTAGACCGGGGCCATCATGAGCAGGCTGTTGCTTCCCTCGAGCAAGTGGTGAAGTTGGAGCCCAAGCAAGTCGACGGCTGGATCAATCTGGGACGGGCTCTCCACAATTTGCAACGAAGGATTGAGGCACTGAAAGCGTTCGAAGAGGCCGCTGCCCTGGAAGGGGCGGTTGAGGCGCAGCTGGATTTTCAACGGGGCATTGTTCTTTACGACCTGGGACGATATGAGGATGCGATCGGTGCCTTCACCACAGAATTGGAGAGTTCGAAGCACCCGCCGGCTCATCTTTTTCGAGGCCTTTCCCTCATGATGCTGGGGGAGTGGGGGCGGGCGGCTGAAGACCTGGAGCAGGCCTCCCAGACCATGGGCGACGTGGAAGTCCTCTTTGCCCGGGCCCGCTGCGAACGACGGCTCGATAACATTGAGACAGCCGAGGAGTTGGTACGACGGGCGCTCCAGATTGACTCCGAAGACCCCCGGTTCCACCATTTTTTGGGGCGCCTTTTGATTGAGACCGGGCGCACGGCCGAAGGGGAACGGTCGCTGACCCGGGCTCGGAATCTGAATGATCGCCGCCGTACCGTGCAACCCGGGGAAGTCCGGTTTCAGTCCTACCGAGGACCTACGTCCAACTGAATCACTACACTGTCTAGCAGGTCAAACCGGATGACAAATCGAAAAGAAACGAATATAAATGAAAGACTATTGTGAAGCTGGAGGGACGATCGGGATGAACGACTCACGGGCTCTGAAAGAGTACTGGGAAGAGAGAAGACAGCAGAGACAGTGGTGGGATAGGCTGTTCAAAGATAGTGATGCGCGCAAAGAGGGATGTGCCAAGGCCCATACTCCCCGCGAAATCCTGCAACAACCGCGGGCGTGGGGCGCGTCTGCTCAATTGGTTGTTGAGCGATTGGCAGACCTGCAGAGTTTGCTCAAGGGTGCAGACCGCATCGTCTTCACCGGCGCAGGTTCTTCCGTCCTGGTGGGAAAGTGCCTGGAGCCTGCTTTTCGCAAGCAATTGGGCTGCAGAGCCGACGCCGTTGCGACCACCGATCTCATTCTGGATCCCGGGCTTTACATCAGGCCTGACGAGCATGGGTTGATGATTTCATTCTCACGCTCGGGAGCAAGTCGAGAAAGCTTTGAGGCGATACAGAGTGTACTAAACCACTTCCCGTCTTACCGTCACCTCCTGATTACCTGCAATCCCGAGGGAGAGCTGATTGATACCTTTGCCGGAGTGGAAGGTTTTCAGGCCCTGGCGCTTCATCCGGCGACTTGTGACCAAGCGCTAGCCATGACCAGCTCATTTACCAGCATGGTGCTGGCAGCCCAGTTGCTGACCCTCTCGGATCGGGAGGAAGTGGTTGCACATACAGCGACCATCAGCCACGCAGCTGAATCTTTTCTCTTGGAAGTACCCGGACTCGTGCATCGCATAGCCGAACTCAATCCGCAGAGAGTCTGCCTGCTTGGTGCCGGCGCGCTCTTCGGAGCGGCCTCAGAAGGCGCACTGAAAATCCTGGAGCTGACCGACGGTCGGATCCCGACGCTGGCGGAGACGTATCTGGGTGTGCGCCACGGACCCCTCAGCTTTCTTGATCGTTCGACCGCTCTCGTGTGTCTGGTATCTAATGTCGAAAGTTCACGCCACTATGAAAGAGAGCTGATTGCAGAGGTCAAAGAGAAAGGGCTGGCAGCGACCACCGTAGCGATCGGCTATCCGCTCGATTCCCAGATCATTTCCTCTGTAGACGAGTGGATCGAGATCGATGCCGCCCAGGGAAGTGTGATCTCGGATATGTTTCGACCACCACTGGACGTCATTCTTCCCCAGTTGCTGGCTCTGACACTCAGCCTTCGCGCCGGGCTGGACCCTGACAATCCTTCTCCGAGAGGTGCCATCAATCGAGTTGCCGAAGGAGTAACGATTTATCAGGAGAGGCAGTAGAGCACGCTTCCAACCGGCTAAGTCAGCCTCCTGAAGTCAGGAGAAGTTGGACTTGCCCTGCCTTTTAGATTGTTTCAGCGTGGAGAGATGAGCCTTGAGGGACGGGCTGGCAGGAGACGATCGGGACTCTTGAACATCCTGCTGGACAAACAACAGAAAGTGAAGGAGCTTACGATTTCTCTTGACAGTGAAACGAAAAAATACAAAAGTAAGAGCAATTTTCGTGTTCTTCATAATCGAGTCCTGACCATGATTTTCAAAGAGGTCAACGCTCCGATTTTCTGATCAGGGTTTCGAAGGAGTTTCTAGCTTCTGTCTGATCGTTTGTAGGTGACACTAAGTTTTTGTAGCTGGTTACTTAGGAGGGGGTTCTGTATGAGGGATTGGCTGGCACGAATCTTTCCACTGGTGTCGTTGCTGACTTTGCTCAGCATCCAGCCGTTGCTTGGTCAGGGAGAACGAGGCGCTATCACCGGAGTCGTTGCAGATCCCACCGGTGCCGTAATCCCAGGCGTTGAGGTGACAGTTACAAACAAGGAGACCGGTGTTTCGCGAACCGTGCTGACCACCGATGCCGGTGTATATCGGGTGCCGGCGCTTCCGCCCGGAACTTACACGGTCAGTGCCGCCCTGAGCGGATTCAAGACTGCTGTTGCAGATAACGTAATTGTTCGTGTCGCCCAGACGATCACGGTCGACTTCCAAATGGAGGTAGGCGAGATTTCCGAGCAGGTGACCGTTTCTTCGGCACCGCCTCTTCTGGAAACCTCAACCTCTCAAATTGGAACCAACACCAGCGAAGAAGAATTCCATACCTGGCCGATTTTCGTGGAAGATGGCCAGCGACAGCTGCAGAATTTTATTTTCGCCAGCATGCCCGGAACACAGGGGAGTACCTTTGAAGGGACGATTAATGGTGGACAGGCTTACAGTCACGAAATCCTGATCGACGGAATTTCACTGGGGCGTTTCGATCTGGCCGGGGGGAGCAATAACGAGTTCAGTCCGAGCGTAGAAGCAGCTAGTGAGTTCAAGCTTCAGACAGGTACGTTGACCGCACAGTATGGCGGTACCCAGACGGCAATCACGAACTTTGTGATGAAGTCCGGAACCAACGACTATCACGGTAGCGCTTACTGGTTCCATCAGGATAACGTGCTCCGGGCAAAAAGCTGGCGAGAGAATAAGGATGGCTTAGAAAAGAATCCTTTTCTTGAGAACTCGTGGGGAGCCACTTTCGGTGGCCCTATTGTGCGTGATCGGACCCACTTCTTCTTTTCCTATGAAGGGGAAGATCAACGCGACCAGTCGACCGGCGGGACCACCTCATTACCGATCCCGGCCTTTAAGCAGGGCAACTTTTCCCAGCTCTTAGACCCTGCTTTTACCGGCGATCCGATGTCCGGACAGGTCATCGGTCAGGACGCATTGGGCCGCGATGTAATCTACGGCCAGCTCTATGACCCGGCGACGGCGCGGCAGCTCGAGGACGGCACCTGGATCATGGACCCGTTTCCGGGCAATATCATTCCGGAGAATCGTTTCAGTCAGGTGAGTGCCAATATCCTGAGGCTAGCCGATACGCCGAATCCGATTCTTCCGGGATTTCGGCGTAATATGCCGGTGGTAGCAGGCCGTCCCTTCAAGGAGCAGGATACCTTCTCGGTCAAACTCGACCACGTCATCAATGACTCCCATAAGCTGTCTGTCTTTGCCATGAACGAGAGCCGCAGTCGAGCCAACAATGGCTCTGCTTCCTACCTTCCCTATCCGGGATCGGGAAGCTCGAGCTGGCAAAGTCAGGACACGCCCGGTCGGTTGTATCGAATCAGCGAAGACTGGACGCTCAGTCCCACAACCCTGAACCATTTCGGACTCGGTTTCAATCGCTTCAATAATCGGAACCTGTCTGTTCATTTCGGAGACGGGTGGGCCGACCAAATCGGGCTGCAGGGCGTCGGACCGGCAACCTTCCCAGTGATCACATTTGGCGGGCCGTCATCGACCTTCACTGGCGATTATCCGCGGCTGGGATCAGGGAACAGCAGTGAGGCTCCTAACCAGAGTTTTGTCGTCGTTGACGACTTCAGTTTTGTCCGCGGCAGTCACAATTTTTCAATTGGAACCGATATCCGCCGCTATCACTACAATCAGCGCGATACACTCGACGGCGGGAGCTTCGCGTTCCACTCTCGAGCCACGGCGCTACCCGGTTTTGCTTCCGACACAGGCTTTGCTTATGCCAGCTTTCTGTTAGGAGAGGTCGACACGTCAGGTCTATTCATTCCGCAGTTTACTCCGGGTGTACGCGTCTGGTACGCGTCCGTTTACTTTCAGGACGACTGGAAGCTTCGACCCAACTTCACGCTCAACTACGGGTTGCGCTGGGAAGTACCGGGTGCACTGACAGAAGCCAACGACAAGATGTCAGGTCTCGATCCGACCTATCCGAATCCCGGAGCGGATGGACACCCGGGCGCTCTCGTCTTCCTGGGCCAATCTGGCTGTCCGAATTGTTTCCCAGATCGGAAAAGCTTCCAGGATAAGTACTATAAGGAGTTTGCACCTCGCTTCGGCTTTGCCTGGAATCCAAGCGAACGGTTCGTGATTCGAGGAGGATACGGGATCAATTACAGCCCACCGCTCGAGAACGGCTTTGGCTACGGGTACGGCGTCGGCTTCGACGGCACTCATCCGTTTACCCGAAACGCGGCTCCTTTCCAGACTGCCCCTGTTTACAATTGGGATAATGGGTACCCACCGTTCGATTTTGGCTCCCTGCCTAACCTCGATCCGGCTCAGTTGAATGGGGCAAGCATCAATATGCTGGAAGCTACCAGTCTGCGAATGCCTTATGTGCAGAACTGGAATTTCGGGATCCAGTATGAAATCGGTGCCAGTACCGTCATAGAAGCCAACTACATCGGGAACAAAGGGACCCGTCTCGAGGATGGACTCTTCGCCGATAGTCTCAACCAACTGCACCCCCAGTATCTCGCACTGGGAGATGCCCTGTTTGACGACATCGAGGATCATCCCGAAATCCCGAAACCGTATCCTTCTTTTGAGGGACCGGTGCACCAGGCGTTGCGTCCGTTCCCGCAGTATTACTCGGTGGGAACGACGCATTTTCTCGGAGCTACCTCGAACTATCACTCACTTCAAGTGACCGGAACTCGCCGCGTATCCGACGGGCTCAGCTTCTTGGCGGCTTATACCTTCTCGAAATCGTTGGCTTCCTCAGATGCTCCGGGCATTGGGCTTTACACCTACCAGGGTCAGGATTTTTACAACCGTAAGAATGAAAAGTCACTGACTACCTTTCATCGCCCGCAGAGCTTCAAGCTGTCCTGGATGTATGACCTTCCCTTCGGACCTGGCCAGCAGTGGTTGAACGAAGGTCCACTGAGTGCGATTCTCGGAGGCTGGACGGTCAGTGCGATTCACAACTATCGCTCAGGCGATCCGCTGTCGATCGTGGCCGGTGCCTATCACTGGAATGCCTATTTTGGAAACCCGGGTGGAGGTTGGAGAGGAAACGTCCTTCTCCCCAGTGATCAACAGAAAGTTGGGAGCGGTGTGCCCGTCATCGAGGCGGACAGTGGGTCCCCCTATCTGAATCCTGAAGCCTTTTCTGAGCCGCCCGGCTCACCGAACGGAGTTGGCCTCGAATTGGGCAATGCACCCAGACACCTACCCGACATCCGTGGTCCGGCATGGTTCAGCGAGGATGTGTCAATCATTAAACGCACACCTTTGAAGTTTACGGAAGAAGCATCTATCGAGTTCCGAGCCGATATTTTGAATTTCCTCAACCGAGCGGGCGTTGGAAATCCGAATACCAATGTCAGTAGTCCCGATTTCGGGAGGATCTTCTCAAACCGATATGGTCCGAGGCGATTCCAGCTCGGGTTGCGCATAAACTTCTAGTGCTCGTATGGTCCTGCGACCGTTATGCAAAAGGGAGGCGGCCATCCCGCCTCCCTTTTGTTTTTCTCCGCCTCTTTATCTCTGTGATTAAATAACCTGGCGAGATGCGTTTCACGACTCTTCCACGATTAGCAGCGGCTTTCCTGGCCTTGGTACTGCTCTTCCCTGCTTGCTCGTCAGAGCCCCCAATCGAAGATCAAACGCGTGGACGCGAAGAGATCCCTGGCGAGAAGGTTGCTCCACGACCGGCCCGAAACGTACTGCTGATCACGCTAGATACGCTACGCGCCGATTACCTTTCCAGCTATGGATCGGATAGAGCTTCTACACCCCACCTGGATGCTCTCGCTGAACGAGGAGTCCGGTTCGAGAATGCGGTTGCCCAGGTACCGCTAACATTACCTTCCCACGCTTCGATACTCACCGGAACCTACCCTCAGGTTCACGGTGTGCGCGATATTGGAGGCTTTGTTCTCACTGACGACGTTCCTACCATCGCCAGCATCTTGAAGGAAGCAGGGTATGAAACGGCCGCCTTTCTCGGTGCGGCTGTGCTCAACCGGCGGTTTCTGCTCAACCGGGGCTTTGACCATTACAACGATACGATGGAGGACGAGCAGCCCATTGAGGAGGGAAAAAAGCTGCCCGGCGTGGTCGCCGAAGTCCGCGCTGCCACCGTCACTAGTCGGGCGGTCGAGTGGCTGAAGGACTGGCATTCAAGAACAGGCAAGGGTGGACATTTTCTCCTGTGGGCTCATTACTACGATCCCCACCGACCCTTCGATGCGCCGGAGCCTTTCAAGTCCCGGTATCCCGATGATGGTTATGCTGCAGAGGTAGCCTATACCGATGCAAAAGTGGGTCGATTGCTGGAGGAGTTGGAACGACTTGACCTCACAGATGAAACGCTGGTCGTGGTCATTGCCGATCATGGTGAAAGTCTAGGGGACCACGGCGAATATACCCATGGTGTCTTCCTCTACGATGCTACGATGCGGGTACCATTCATCGTCGCAGGTCCCGAGATTGCGTCAGGCGTAGTCATCGATCAGCAGGTGCGCTCGATCGATGTTTTGCCAACGGTAGCTGAATACCTGGGCCTCTCTCCCGGCGAGAAGGTACAAGGTACAAGCCTGTTGCCGGCACTCTCTGAAGGGCGTGGAGTCCGGACTACCTATGCCTACCTGGAAACGCTGTATCCCAAGACGCACCTGGGTTGGGCCGAGCTCAGAGGCGTTCGGACTGATGAATGGAAACTGATCGTCGCACCTCGTCCTGAGCTTTACCGAATCGACCAGGACCCAGAGGAAACAACCAACGTCATTGATCGGTTTCCGGTAGAGGCCGACCGCCTGCAGAAGCAGATATGGGAAGTTGCTGGGCCCCCCGAGAGTCTCGGGGAGCTCAAGTATCAACCGCTCGATCAGCAGACACAGGAAGAACTGGCTTCTCTTGGCTACGTCAGTGCCGGTGTTCGCCGCGATCTGAGGATCGACATGAGCGGTCCCGATCCGAAGGACCGGATTCATGAGCTTCAGGTCCTGGAGGATGCCGGAGAACTGATGAATGTCGGACGTTATACTGACGCAATACCTTTGCTCGCGAAACTGGTGCGAGAAGATTCAACCAACCCGCTGGTTTTCCAACACTTGGCAGTCTGCCACACGCGGCTGGGAGAGTACAAGCGGGCTTTGCAGGTTTACGAGACAGCGGTAGACCGTGGTGCGGATACCGATGAGACTCATGCGGAGATGGGCGAGCTCTATATCCGTTTCGGTAATCTGCGCCAGGCGATTGAAGCCATGGAAGAGTCTGCTCGACGCAATCCAACCAACCTGCAGAATCTGATTAACCTGGCTACGGCTTACCTTCAAATGGAGGAATTTTCTGAAGCTCGACGAGCGATCCGGGCCATTCAGGCGCAGGATGAAGATAACGCCCAGGCGTTTAATTTGCTCGGAATTCTCGAAGTACAGCGCGGAAACGACCTCGTTGCTCGAGGATACTTTGAGAAGGCCGTTCAGTTCGAACCAGAAATGGCGGAGCCCTATATGAATCTGGGGATCATTGCTCAGGAAGCGGGGCAGAGAGAGCAGGCAATCTCTTACTTCAAGCGCTTTCTGGAGCGAGCCGGTTCGGATAATCCGGAGTTGCTGGCCCGGGTCCGAGCAGTAATCGCCGAACTGGAATCTGGGTCTTAAAATTCTAACCACAGAGGCACAGAAGACACAGAGATAAGGCGATTCTCTATCGTTATTGTTCCTTATTATTGGGCTCTCGCTTTCGGGCTGCCGAATTGTAATCTTGGCATGAGACAAACCCAACGATTTGAAACGGACTTCTAAGAAACTCAAAACAAGCCCAAATAATCCAATCCTCTGTGTCCTCTGCGCCTCTGTGGTTTAATTCCCGCCTCTGTGATTTAGGCCCCGCCATCTGTGGTTAAAGCTCGGTCTGGCAGGCACGGAAATAAATTTCCAACACCTGCCGAATCTTGTGTCTTACCAGCGCCTTCGGATCGTTCGAAAGCTGGCCGGCCCGAATGGCCCGGTATTGATCGGGAAGGAACTGGCTGACGAGCGTCAGGGGCGGAGGGGCCGATTCTAGATTGAACCAGAGCCTTTCCAGTGCATTCTGTACCTCCTCGTCGGGCCAGTAATAGCGGCAGCGGTCACTGTAAGAGTACTTGCGGGCAAGCGCCTTCTCCCATTCCGTCCCCCCGTAATGCTTTTCCCAGTGCCCCGGATTGTCAATCATCGCCCTTTCGAGTGTTTCAGTCAGCCTCGATGCAGTGAGGTCCCTGCGGCCGGTCAGCATTTCCTCCTCCATCTTTTCCAGAGCGAAGACTGCTTCTCTAAACGCGAAGGTCAACCACGGTCCGACTTTCAGGATGGCGAATCCGTCTCTTACCAGTGAGGCAAGGCGATCGGGAGGCTGATAGTCGGTGGAGTGGGCTTCATACACGAGTCCCGGAAACTCGTTCAATAGGGCGGAAAGTGATCTCGCCTTTTCCGGCTGGTAGTCCACCACCGAGGCATGTCCGAACTCCACACCCGGCTGGACGACGACGGCAATGACGCGCTCCCATGCTTGATGTAAGTCGGCGCGCAGGAACTCTTTTCGTGTCACCTCGATGGTTTGCCGGGCTGCTTCGGCCGACGTCACCTCGAGTTCCTCAAGCGCCTCCTGTGCGCCGCCCGGGACGGGGACTTCGGTGCCGATTACATAAAGAGGGGGGCGTGTGGAATCCGGCAGTCTCTTGAAAGCGTCTTCGGCCACCCGGCAGAGTTGAGCGGCTCTACCTGCGACCACCTCATCTTCAAGAGGCAGCTGACGATCACCTGGGTCGTCGGCGCATCGCATACTGGTGTCGAGATGGATCTTCTGAAATCCCGCTTCAACATAGGCGCGAATTTGGTCTTGGGCTTTTGCCATCGCCTCCTCAGCAGGTTCATTCTGCCAGCGGTTGGGTCCCAGGTGGTCTCCACCTAGAATTAGCAAATCGCGGTTGAGGTTGCGCTCTCGAGCCAGCTTGTCGACGTGAAGCCGGAAGTCGAGCGGCGTCATTCCGGTGTAGCCGCCAAACTGGTCAACTTGATTGGACGTGGCCTCAATGAGAAGAGGGCTTTCTTCGTCGCGAGCCAGGTCCATGGCAGCCTCCAGGACTGAAGGATGGGCCGAGCAGACGGAGTAAATTCCTTGCCGTGTTTTGAGGGATGAGGAGAGGAGACGAAAACGCGGCTCTGTCTTGTTCAAATCAAGAGTTCCTTTCTAAGTCTACAGTCCAATGTAAGTCCATCGTCCCAGGCTCGAACGCTGTAATCTGGTCGGAGCGCAGTCACTGCTGGAATCGAGCGAAGGACGGAAAGGAGGTCTTCAGCAAGCGAGCTAGCGAGTACAATCACAAGATTCCGCCTGAGCACTCCCGACACGGTCTATTATAGCGGGCAGTATCTGAGCCGAACACAACACGACTGGTCCCTTGAGGAACTCCTGTTTTCTTCCTGGCTCGCTATACAATTCTCCTACCAAGTTTGGGCTCAAGGCTGAAGCCACCGGTCGAACCATTCGAAGGCATCTTCTTGCATATCCGCGCTGAAGATGTGGGGGCGATCGTAGAATTCCGCCCGAAAGTTGTCTGCTGCATTGGCTTTGGAATAGATCGCTGCCAGCTTTTCTGCCGATTCCTCCATCCCTTCCAGGGGATAAAGCGCATCTTGTGAGCAGTACTGAACCATGAGAGGTTTGGGAACCATGCAGCCGAGCAGGTCGGGTAGATCAATATAGTGGGTCAAGCCGGGAAGAAAATGCATGAAACTATGAGTTAGAACGTGGTTGCGGATCATTGGCCGGAGTGTTGACATCCAGCCTATTGATACAGCACAGCGAATTCGGTCATCCAGACCGGCCAGGTAATCGGTACGATCTCCACCCATCGAAATCCCCAGGCAACCGATGCGCTCGGGATCGACTTCGGGTCGGGACACCAGATAGTCAACCGTCCGAATGTCATCGATGTGGGCTATCCCTTGCCAGGTGGTGCCCGCCCAGTAGAGGCTGCAAGCCAGAATGCCTTCACCCCTTGCCGACCGGCGGTTCAGGTACTGGACATCGTCCTGCGAGTAACGAGAACGGTCCCAGCCGTAATTCGCCTCGTCGTCATCAAAAAGGGAACGCCGCTCTCCGAAATAAAAACAGTCGATCGATACCACGACATAGCCTCGCCGACAAAGTTCAAGCGAGGTCGACCGGCCGTCATAGTTTCGTCGACGGTATTCTGAAATTGAAGGATGGTCTCCTTCCGGCATCGGCATGACCTTCTCCTTGCCGAAGACGAACAGGCCTCCGTGAGAATGAAGGTCGACGATGCCGGGCCTTGGGCCGCTGTATCCTCTGGGAATCAGTACATAGGCCGGGATGCGAAACCAAGGGACAGTATTAAACAGCACTCTTTCCTGAATATAGTCGTCGTATTCCCAACGTTGCACAATTTCAGGTTCCGGATTGACCGCAGGAGGGTCATAGTGAAAGAGCTCGAAGGTCTTTTCTCTGACTATCCGTCGATAGGCATCTGGAGATGAATAGTTGCCGGTGAGGTAGGAAAGCGGGTAGTTGGCCTGATCGGCGATCTTCATCACCTGATCGTAAATGGTGCCGACATCGGGACGTTTTTGGGATCCCTGCTGGAAAGCTGCTCCAAAGCCGGGTGCCCCAATACCGCTGTATACCCCTCCCGCCAGCAGCGCCTGTACGAGGGAACGGCGAGTCAATCGATAATCGAGGGCACTCGGATTCTGCGTCTCCTTTTCATCTTCCATGGCCTGTTCCTTTCTGCAGAGTGTTCCTTCCGGCACGATTATAAGGGCGGCTCGGACCTTTTCCTAAATGCATGCTCAGATCACTAATGCATGCTCAGATCACTCTTGTCCAGCTCATCGGAGCAAGCATTCGGCTTTGCTGTAAGCGTAGAAGCTTGCTCGATTCACTTCCGAGGGCTAGCCTCGGTTTTCCGTTTCGTCTAGCAGGAAATTCCAGTACTATTCAGAAAGCTGGACGTTTCTGCTCGAATAACCTAACCGTTAGGGAGCGACATTATGGTGAAAAAACTGAACCGCAGAAAGTTTATCGGAACAACCGCAGCAGGGATAGGTGCCGTCACCCTGGGACGAGGACAACTTCAGAACAGCATACCGCGTCGAGTACTGGGAAGGACCGGCGCAGAGGTTTCGATTCTGGGGTTCGGCGGGGGGAGTCGTTTCCTGATGTATGAGGATGAGGATCAGGCCCTTGAGATTTTGAATCGAGCCATCGATATGGGTATCAACTACCTCGATACGGCCATGGGCTATGGCAATGGCCGTAGCGAGGAGCGCTACGGAAAGGTTCTGAAAACCCGCCGCAACGAAGTGTTTTTGACCACAAAAGTATCCGAGAGGGGTTATGATGCAGCCCTGCGGGCGACGGAGGCCAGTCTGAAGCGATTACAGACCGACCACGTGGACCTGCTCCATATTCACAGTCTCGGTGAAATGGACGATCTGGCGGAAATTGAGAAGCCGGATGGTGTTTTGAAGGCGCTCTATCGAATTCGGGACGAAAAGATGGCTCGCTTTATCGGGATAACCTCGCATACTGATGCCGAGACAATGAAGACTGCCCTGGAGCGGCATGATTTCAATTGTGTGATGATGGCCCTTAACGCCGCTACCGATTCCGGATTTTCGACCGGGTTTGAGAGGATCGCGTTGCCGGTTGCCCGAAGAAAGAACCTGGGCATTCTGGCCATGAAGATCACCGGGCAAGAAACACTGCTGGGCACTGGACTGGGCAAGCTTCCAATAAGAGATCTGCTTTACTACTCGATGAGCCTGCCAGTAGCCGCCTGTATCGTCGGCATGCCCAAACCAGAGTACGTGATGGAGAACATCGAACTTGCCCGACAGTTTAAGCCGCTCAGCGAACCGGAGAAAAAGAGGATACAGGCGAGGATACGGCCCTCTGTACCGTCGTTCCATGCCTTCATGAGCAGCCATCGTGACGACGGGCTAGTGGCGTAGGCGGCAGGCACGGCTGGGGCGGCAGGACCCTGCCTCCGCGCCGGTAGGCTCAAACCGGCTCTACGAGAACATTTAACGGCGGGCCGGTACAGGAAAGTGGGGATTAATCAAGGGCGGTTCAGGGTCTAAGGGAGTTACGATAGACTCCATGGACCCAGGGGTCGACCGCTCTACGCGCTGTCACTGTGTTGATAGCTTCAAAGATTCCAGCAAACCAATATGGCAAGAGTATCTAGCCCTCGCAAAGAGAGGCGCCTGACAGAAGAGCGGAAGCGCTTCATTCTGGAAAAGGTTGCTAAGGAGGGTCGCGTACTTGTTTCCGACCTGACCGGCGAGCTTTCAATTTCTGCGGTAACGGTGCGAAATGACCTGAATGCGCTGGCCCGGGAAGGTTTGATTCTGAGAACCCATGGCGGGGCGGTCAACGTTGACTCGGCCTTGATGGATCGCGCCCTCGGTGAGAAGGAAAAGCTGCACGGGGGGGAGAAGGCAGCCATTGCGCAAAAAGCCGTTTCTTTTGTCCATGAAGGACAATCGGTAATTCTCGACTCTGGTTCGACCACCACCGCGATTGCCCGTGCCATGAAACAGTTCAACAATATTACGGTGATCACCAATGCCGTGAATATCGCCCTCGAACTCTCCGAGGCGCAGGGAATTGAAGTGATTTTGACGGCAGGCACTCTTCGCCAGAGGTCTTATTCACTGGTAGGCCACTTAACTGAGGCAACGTTGTCTCAGTTGACCGCGGACATTTTCTTTCTAGGAGTCGATGGAGTCGATCCGGTGTTTGGCTTCACGACTCCCAATTTGGCGGAAGCCAGTGTGAATCAAGCAATGATCCGAATCGCTCGTGAGGTCATCGTGGTGACCGATCATAGCAAATTCGGCCGCCGCAGCCTGGCTGTGATTTGTCCTCCGGACGGAGTCGATCGGATTATCACTGATAGAGGAGTTACGGAAAGCCATGTTGGCGAATTCAGGTCGCTGGGAGTCAATGTAGTGAGAGCCTGAGATGTGGGAATTGGATCGGGAATGAAGACAGTACTTTTCGTCGGAGACATTAACATCGACATCATCATGGGCGGGTTGACGACGCTTCCGGTTGTTGACCGAGAGATCACGTGTTCGAGTTATGACGTGACTCTCGGAAGTGCGGCTGCTATCTGTGCCTGCGCCTATGCGTCACTGGGGGGAGATGCCTCGTTCGCCGGGTTGGCCGGAATGGATGATGACGGCGAGTTTATGCTGAGGGGGATGAAGAGTTTTGGTGTCAATACCGATCTGGTTCGGCGAACCCACAAAGTTCGAACCGGGGTGACGGTCAATTTGATCTATGAGGACACCCGTTCTCAGGTGACGTACCCCGGGACGATCGCTGAGTATGACGGGAGCGAACTCACTGAGGAGCTGTTGGGACGTTTCGATCATCTCCATCTCGCGGGTCCTTATCAGCAGACCCGCTTTCGACCGCGCATCAGTGTGGTCCTTGACTTGGCTCGGCGCCTGGGTAAGACCACGTCATTGGATACGCAGTGGGATCCGACCGAGACCTGGGAGTTTCTGGACGACTGGCTTCCAGTGCTCGACTATCTGTTCCTCAATGAGGATGAGGCCCTCTCATTTACCGGTGTGGCCGATCCCGAAAAGGCTCTTTTGAAGCTGGCAGGACGAACCGCGATGCCGGTGATTAAACTGGGGCCGCGGGGTGCGCTCGTGATTTGTGATGGGCAGCCGGTCCGAATTCCCGCCAAAAAGGTGGAAGTGGTGGATACTACGGGTGCCGGCGATACTTTCGATGCCGCCTTTCTCTTTGGTCGCCTGGAAAAGGGAATGGATGTTATTGCAGCTGCACGCTTCGGGAATGCGGCGGCCGGTCGCAGCTGTACCTTCCCGGGTGGTGTAGAAGCCAGGTCCTCCTATGAAGCGGTACTCGAGTTTATCAGGGAGAAAGAAGACATCGAATCATGATGGGCTCTCCCGACGCCATCGGTGGAGGAAAAGGGCTTGTATCGATCGATTATACTGGGTAGACAACGGGGTATGCACCTGGCTTCAAAGATATGAAAAGAGGACTTGCTGCTATACTAATTGGGAAATAGTATTAGGTAGTACATACTTTCGATGCTTCCAGGGATAAGAACACTCTTCGAGAAAGAATGAAACAATCGATAGAACAGGTTGAAGAAGAATTGCAAGTGTTCGCCGATTACGTGCGCAGAGAAGGGCTGCGCATGACTCGTCAGAGAGAACTGATCGTGCGAACCTTCCTCGAGGCAGAGGGTCGGCATGTCAGCACCGATGAGCTTTATGACATGGTACGGAAAAAGGACAAGCGGATCGGATATGCGACGGTTTTCCGAACCCTCAAGGCAATGACCGATTGCGGCCTGGCCAGGGAAACAGATCTGGACGACGGACGTACCCGATTCGAACATTTCTACAAGCGCCCCCGACATCACCACATTGTCTGTATCGAGTGCAATCATACGATCGAGTTTTTCAGCCCGGAACTCGAGAAATTGCAAGAAGAGATAGTGGCTCAATATGACTTCCAGGCAGTCAGGAACCGCTTTCAGATCTTCGGCATCTGTCGTGACTGCCAGGTCCAGCAGCAGTCAGAGCGGGAGGTCGTCAATTCAGATCTGGTGTTTGCGCGGGACGCACTGAGAATTGCCATGGAAACCGAGCAGCGAGGAGTCAATTTCTATAAGACAGCTGCTGAAACGGTGGCTCACGATTCGACGCGCAGGACCTTCCTGACAATGCTGGAAGACGAGAAGAATCACCTGAGAGATCTGCGCGAGGAGTGGGATCGGCTCATCAAGGGAAATGAAAAGGTTCTAAACGCGCCGGTCTTCCTACACTTCGACTATGACGCCCTGAAAAAGATTTTTCCCTCGCGTGAAGAAGTGAAGAAGAAACTGCATGAAGACCTCACGGAAGAGGAGGCCTTCCGGCTCGCCATGAAGATGGAAAAAGAGGCCCACGATTTCTTCAAGGAATACGCAGAGCGTTTCAATGATACGCGAGGGCGTGATGTCTTCTTACGATTTGCCGAAGAAGAGGAAGAACACTACACGCTAATTAAGCAGGCTTACGAGGCCCTCCTCAAGGGCGAGGTCAAAGACGCCTGATACTCGAAAATGGTCGCCTCGGAACCGCAGTTTTCTCCGTTGCTATAAGGGAAAAATCCGATCGAAATTCTCTCCGAATATCTTAGCTACGGTGTCTTCTCCGACGTTCAGCGTTTCCACGCATTTTAGCTGATCATCGAACACGGTCCGATTCCACCCTCTCGGAAAATAGGACGAATCAGTTCCGAAGAGCAATCTATTGGCACCGGCGACCTGCAGAACCTGGCGAAACACCTTTTCCAGGGAAAGA
>Ga0079224_100006187_pt1 | contig 15831 bp, 9 predicted proteins | sample Stecom2015_FD_80414 | JGI IMG/M metagenome (GOLD analysis project Ga0079224, IMG submission 80414) | Agricultural soil microbial communities from Utah to study Nitrogen management - Steer compost 2015 | ecosystem: Environmental > Terrestrial > Soil > Agricultural land | place: USA: Utah...
GTCGGCGTCATGATGCCGGCACTCCAGAGCAGGATGTAGTCCGGGCGACGCTGTCGAATCTGCAGCCAGGTGGACTTCTGCTCGACCCCAGGCGCTGTGACCGGATACAGCTGGAGTTCAAAGCCATTCGCCTTGGAACGCGATTGCAGCAGCGGAATGGGCTCCTTGCCGTAGGGCGAGTCGTGATAGACAAGGGCGATCTTCTTGCCCTTGAGCTTGTCCTCGCCGCCCAACTGCTTGGCGATGTCCTGGATCATGACGTCGGCGGCCGTCCAGTAATTGCCCAGCAGGGGGAAGTTCCACTTGAACACGGCGCCGTTGGCAGATTGCGAAAGCCCGTAGCCCACGGTTTCAATGGAAATGCCGTCGACAATGGCTCGATCGGAAAGGGCGAAGGTGATGCCGGTGGACTGGGTGTCGAAGCCGGAGGCCCCGCCACGCGTTGCTTTGAGGCGCTCATAGCACTCCACGCCGCGGTCGGTGGCGTAGGCGGTTTCGCATTCCTCGTAGACAATCTTCACGCCATTGACGCCGCCGTCGCGTTCGTTGACCAGCTTGAGGTAATCCTGCTTGCCGTCCGCCCAGGGAATGCCCAGCGGTGCGAACGAGCCCGTGCGGTAGGTCAGCAGCGGAATGAACTGCTCTTCGGCCGCATACGCTGCGCCTGAGGCGCCGGCCATGGCGACCGTGACGCCTGCCGCCAGGGTCGCTGCCAGTTTGAATGTACGCTTCATCTCCTAGTCCTCCTGGTGTCTATGCACCGTTTGTATGGCGCGCCGACCGGATGGCCGGCGCTGCGTTTGCCAATCTTTTGGCCCGGGCCCGTACAACAGCACTAGTGCGGGAAGGGCCAGATCCGCATCTTTTCCTTGCCTATGCTCCACAGGCGCGCCAGGCCATGCGGCTCGACGATGAGGAAGTACACAATGAGCGCGCCGAACACCATGTGTTCAATGTGCGAGGCCGTGTCCACACCAAGCGAAAGGCCCAGCATGTGCGGGATGTTGGTCAGCAACACCGGCAACAGAACCATGAAGGCCGCACCGAAGAAGCTTCCGACAATGGAACCCAGCCCGCCGATGATGACAATGAATAGCAGCTGCAGGGAACGGTTGAGGTCGAAGGCGAGCGGCTCCCAGGAGCCAAGGTGGATGTAGGCCCACAGTGCGCCGGCCACACCGATCATGAAGGAGCTGACTGCAAAAGCGGTTAGCTTGGCGTAGACCGGACGGATGCCTATCACTTCTGCAGCCACGTCCATGTCGCGTATGGCCATCCACTGGCGACCGATGGCGCCGCGCACCAGGTTCTTGGCCAGCAGTGCAAAGACGACCACAAAACACAGCACAAACACATAACGTTGGGCCGGTGTCTGTACTGGCAGCCCGAAGAAGTCCAGGGCCGGTACCGAGACGTTTCCTGACGACGAGTAATTGGTGAAGTACGGAATGCGCAGGAATGCCCAATCAATGAAGAACTGCGCGGCCAGGGTGGTCACGGCGAGATAAAGGCCACGGATGCGCAAGCTGGGGATGCCGAACACCACGCCTACCAGCGTGGCGAAAAAACCGCCCAGCAGTATTTGAAACACCAGTGGCATTTCTGGAATGCGCACCCCGAAGTTCCACGCCGCATAGGCGCCCACGGCCATGAAGGCACCGGAACCAATGGAAATCTGCCCGCAGTAACCCACCAGAATATTCAGACCGATGGCCGCCAGCGAAAGAATGAGGAATGGAATCAGGATAGCCTGCAGAAAATAGTTCGAGGCCACGAAAGGAATGACCAGAAAGGCCACCGCCACCAATGCCAGGATGAAGATGCGGTCCTGGCGGATGGGAAAGATCTGCTGATCCGCCCGGTACGAACTCTTGAACTGACCGTTCTCACGATAATACATAGTATCTACCTACCCAGCGTTGTTCTTGTCATACCCGATCAATGATCTTTTCACCAAACAGGCCCTGAGGACGGAACAGCAGAAAGACCAGCGCCAGCACGTAGGCAAACCAGATTTCTATGCCACCGCCGACAAGGGGGCCCAGATACACTTCCGACAGTTTTTCGCCCACGCCGATGATGAGGCCACCAATGATGGCCCCCGGCACAGAAGTCAGCCCCCCAAGAATCACCACCGGCAGGGCGCGCAGCGCAGCGGTGGAGAGCGTGAACTGCACACCGTACTTGGAGCCCCAGACAATGCCGGCCACCAGCGCAACCAGGCCGGCCACCGTCCATACCACCACCCAGATGCGGTTCAGTGGAATGCCAATGGACTGCGCAGCCTGGTGATCGTCAGCCACGGCGCGCAGGGCCCGACCCACCGCGGTGTACTGGAAGAAGAAGGCCAGGGCGGCAACCAGCACGGCCGCGACCACCGCCGCAGTCAGATCTTCCATATTGACCAGGACGCCCCCTTCAAAAGTCTCTTCAAACAGGAAGGCCGGGTCTTTGGGCATGCCGACATCAATGGAATAGACGCTGCTGCCAAACAGGCTCTGCCCCATGCCATCGAGAAAGTAGGCAATGCCTATGGTCGCCATGAGCAGGGTGGTGCCTTCCTGGTTAACCAGGTAGCGCAGCACGAAGCGTTCGATGAGAACTGCAATTAGCCACATGAAGGCTGCGCAAACGATGAAGGCCAGCGCATTGGCCAGCAGCTTGCTTTCCAGGCCCAGCCATTGCGGAATCCATTCCGAGAAGCGCGCCATGGCCAGCGCCGCGACCAGCACCATGGCCCCCTGCGCAAAGTTGAATACGCCCGAGGCCTTGAAGATCAACACGAAACCCAAGGCGACCAGGGCGTACAACATGCCGGACATCAGGCCGCCAAATACCGTTTCCAGAAAAAAGCCCATGTCTGCTGCCCTCACTCGCCGGCGCCAAGATAGGCGCGAATCACTTCGGGGTTGTTGCGGACCTCGTCAGGAGTGCCGTCACCGATCTTCTTGCCGTAATCGAGCACCACTACGCGGTCGGAGATGTCCATGACCACCCCCATGTCGTGCTCGATCAGCACGATGGTGGTTCCGTATTCGTCGTTCACGTCGAGAATGAAGCGGCTCATGTCCTGCTTCTCCTCGATGTTCATGCCGGCCATGGGTTCATCCAGCAACAGGATGCGCGGCTCCATGGCCAGCGCTCTGCCCAGGTCAACCCGCTTCTGCAGCCCATAAGGCAGCCGGCCGACCGGCACCTTGCGATAGGCCTGAATTTCAAGAAAGTCGATGATGTTCTCAACGAATTCGCGATGCCGGATTTCTTCCCTTTCTGCCGACCCCAGGCGGAAGGCCTGGGCCAGCACACCACTCTTCATACGCAGGTTGCGGCCCGTCATGATGTTGTCCAGAACGCTCATACCCTTGAACAGCGCCAGATTCTGGAAGGTGCGCGCCACGCCCATTTCGGCGGCGCGACGCGGGTTCATGCGGGAAAAGCGGGTGCCGTCCAGCGTGATCGAGCCCTCCTGCGGCGTATAAACACCGTTGATCACATTCAGCATCGAGCTCTTGCCGGCGCCGTTGGGCCCAATGATGGCGCGGATCTCGTGTTCGCGGACGTCGAACGAGATACTGGTCAGGGCCTTGACCCCGCCGAAAGCGAGCGAAATATTGCTCAGGTCGAGGATCACATCCCCGATTCTCTGTTCACGATTAGACATCATGACTCAGGCCACCTTCTTCATGTCACCGGGAAAGACCTTGGCGGGCAGGATGCGAAGATCGGCTGAAATCTTGCCGATACGGCCATCCTCGAACTTGACCTCCGTCTCGATGAATTGATGTTCCCGCCCTGCGTACAGGGCATCGACCAACACACCGTACTTCTGCGCAATGAAGCCGCGCCTGACCTTGCGTGTACGGGTGAGCTCGTCGTCGTCCGGGTCGAGCTCCTTGTGCAGGACAAGGAAGCGGGCGACCTGGCAAGCACAAAGTTTTGGGTCTTGCGCCAAGTCGGCGTTGACCTTTTCCACACAGTCGCGGATCAGCTCCAGCACTTCCTGCTTGCCGGCGAGGTCTGTGTAACCCGCGTAAGGCAGCCCGCGCCGTTCGGCCCAATTACCGACGGCCTCGAGATCAATGTTGATGAAGGCACAGACTTCGTCGCGACCATTGCCGAAGGCCACGGCTTCCTTAATGAAAGGGAAGAACTTGAGCTTGTTCTCGATGTACTTGGGCGCAAACAGGCTGCCATCCGCCAATTTGCCGACATCCTTGGCACGGTCGATGATCTTCAACTGGCCATCGGTATCCAGATAACCTGCATCGCCGGTGTGATACCAGCCGTCGGGTGTGAAGGATTCCGCTGTGGCCTCCGGATTCTTGTAGTACTCCTTGAACAGGCCGGGGCTTTTCACCTGGATTTCGCCATTCTCCGCCACCCGAATTTCCACACCCGCCACAGGCGGGCCAACCGTATCGGCCCGCACCTGGCCATCGGACTGGACACACACGAACACGGAGGTTTCAGTCGAGCCGTAAAGCTGCTTGAGGTTGATGCCGATGGATCGGTAGAACTCGAAGAGGTCGGGGCCAATGGCCTCGCCCGCGGTATAAGCCACGCGCACCCGGCTCATGCCAAGGGCGTTGCGCAGCGGCCCGTAAATGAGGAGGTCGCCCACGGCGTATTTGAAGCGGTCCCAGGCACCGACCGTGGGGTCTTTATCAAGAATTCGGGTACCCACCCTTCTGGCCAGACCCATGCAGGCGTGGAACAGCTTGCGTTTGAGTGCACTGGCATCTTCCATGCGGATCATCACCTGCGTGAGCAGGCCTTCCAGCACCCGCGGCGGCGCAAAGTAATACGTGGGCCCGATATCATGCATGTCTATGGACACGGTCTCCGGTGATTCTGGGTGATTCACCGTGAACCCTGTCACCAGAAATTGCGTGTAGGAAAACATGTTCTGGCCTATCCAGGCCGGCGGCAAATAGGCCAGGACGTCCTCACGATCGGTCAGCTGTTCGAGATCCTGGATGACGAGTGCGCGGTCTATGAGGGCATGGTGGGTGAGCACTACCCCCTTGGGTTTGCCCGTGGTGCCGGATGTGTAGAACATGGCTGCAGGTTCGTCCGGCCGGACCTCAGCTTTGGCCTGCGCCACATGACCCGGGTTTTCCGCCTTGAATTTCTTCCCCATCCCGGCCAAACTTTCGAAGCTCAGCAGACTTTCGTCCGCATAGTTGCGCAAGCCGCGCGGGTCGTCATAAACAATGGTTTGCAGGGCCGGGCATGAATCGCGGGCCTCAAGCATTTTGTCGACCTGCTCCTGGTCCTCGACCACGGCCACGCGCACCTCTGCGTCCTGCAAGACGTAGAGCATTTCGGCAGCAATGGCATCCTGATAGAGAGGAACAGGTATCGCGCCAAGGTATTGGCTTGCTATCATGGCCAGATACAGTCGGGGCCGGTTCTCGCCCACTATGGCCACGTGCTCGCCCTTGCGAACACCCAGGGCCGCCAGGCCGTTGGCCAGTTCCTCCGCCTGTTCTGCCACCTCCTTCCAGGTGATGGTCTGCCAGATGCCGAGATCTTTTTCTCGCATTGCGGGGCGTTGCCCGCGCTGCCGGGCGTGATGTTCCACCCATGCCGGGAAAGTCGCCGGCCAACCCGACGAGGGGGTCGATGCTGTATGTACCACCTTGTCTCCTTGGCTTGGTAAGCCTGGCCCGTTGTTTGTGGGCTCTGTATTTATTTTGGGATGCTACAAGCAGACATGCATAATGATGAATAAAGTATCGTCTCACATGCTCCATAACTGTCGCGGCTGCGACATTCAAATCGGCCTTAGGGGTAAATCCTCATGAGCCTGCAGGAATCACTTCAGCATGCAACGGCATGGTTTCCCGTTCTCGCGCCGGATGAGCGCGAACGTGTGCTGAAAGACATTTCCAGTACGGACTACCCCGCCGGGGCGCTCATAGAAAGAAAAGGCGAGCCTGCAACGGCGTGGCTGGGTGTACGCAGCGGCCTGGTCAAGGTCTCGGTGGGTAACTCCGACGGCAAACTGGCCTCACTCATGGGCGTACCGGCCGGCGGCTGGTTTGGCGAAGGTTCGCTGCTGAAGCGTGAAAAGCGCAAATACGATGTGGTGGCCCTGCGCGCCTGCACCATATTGCGTATGCCGGAAGCTACATTCAACTGGCTACTGGACCGCAGCATTCCATTCAACCGCTATCTACTACATCAATTGAATGAAAGGGTGGGCCAGTTCGTGGGGAAGGCTGAATCCGACCGCCTGCTCGACCCGGAAGCGCGCGTTGCGCGCTGCCTCCTGGAACTGATCAACCCATTGATGAATACCGGACAGGCCTTGCGCCTGGACATCACACAGGAGGAAATCGGCTATCTGGCACGTATTTCGCGGCAGCGCGCCAACCAGGCTTTGCGGGCACTGGAGGCGGCCAGGCTGGTGAGCGTGGAATACGGTGCCGTCAGGGTGCTGGAGATCGAAGGGCTGGCAAACTACGGGCAATAAACCTTTCAGTATCGGCTGCAAAAATGCAACTGCAATACTGGGGTAAACCATAGTTTTGGTCAAAGGTTGGTCAGATTCGCGGTCCGTCCCCCATTTCCTTCGGTGACCTGTATATAGGGTACGTAGTAAGCTTTTGGGGTTAACCCTCCCATGGTGGGAGGGTCATGCTTCAAGAATATCGGCGAGACCGGACATGTCAGAACTCAATACCACGCACACACTCCCTTCTTACCTCGACCCTGGGCATGTGGGCCCCTGGGGCATATACCTTGAGCAGGTCGACCGGGTCACCCCTTACCTGGGCCGGCTGAGCAAATGGGTGGAAACGCTGAAACGGCCCAAGCGTGTGCTGATCGTGGACATTCCCGTCGAACTCGATGACGGCACGGTTGCCCACTTCGAGGGTTATCGTGTGCAGCACAATGTGTCGCGTGGCCCGGGCAAGGGCGGCGTCCGCTATCACCAGGATGTGACCCTTTCCGAAGTTATGGCTCTGGCTGCCTGGATGTCGGTCAAGGCCGCCGCGGTGGACCTTCCTTTCGGCGGTGCCAAGGGCGGCATCCGCATTGACCCGCGCAATTATTCGCGCGCGGAACTCGAGCGCATCACGCGACGCTATACCAGCGAGATCGGCGTGATCATCGGGCCCCATAAAGATATTCCCGCCCCCGACGTCAACACCAACGCGCAGACCATGGCCTGGATGATGGACACCTATTCCATGAACCACGGCAGCACGATCACCGGCGTCGTCACCGGCAAGCCCATTTCCCTGGGCGGCAGCCTGGGCCGTGTGGAAGCAACTGGCCGGGGCGTGTTTGTGGTGGGCAGCGCAGCGGCGCATGACCACGGTCTGTCGATACAGGGCGCACGGGTCTGCGTACAGGGCTTCGGCAACGTCGGTGGCACAGCCGCCCGCCTGTTCTCCGACGCCGGCGCCAAGGTTATCGCGGTGCAGGACCACACCGGTACCGTTCACAATTCCAACGGTCTGGACGTCATCGGCCTGCTGCGTCACGCTGAGGAGACCGGCGGCGTGGCTGGTGCTCCGGGCACTGAGCCGCTCACCGCTGACGAATTCTGGGCCCTCGACACCGACATCCTGATTCCTGCCGCGCTCGAAGGCCAGATCCACGAAGGCAATGCCGACAAAATCCGCGCCAGAATCATCGTCGAAGGGGCGAATGGCCCCACCACTCCCGAAGCGGACGACATCCTCACGAACAAGGGTACGCTAATTGTTCCCGACGTTCTGGCAAACGCCGGCGGCGTCACTGTCAGTTACTTCGAATGGGTGCAGGACTTCTCCAGCTTCTTCTGGACTGAAGATGAAATCAATGAACGGCTGGAACGCATGATGCGCCGTGCTTACAGCTCGGTGGCCGGGGTGGCTGCCCAACACAAGGTCTCGCTGCGCACGGCGGCCTTCATCGCAGCTTGCTCGCGCATTCTCGAAGCTCGCGAGGTACGCGGCCTTTACCCCTGAGTACGCAGCAATACGGCAATCGGCAGGCCGTCCAGCAACGTGCGCAAGGGCGCCCTGCCATCCACCATCTGCACGGGCCGGCGGCGCAATACATCCACCCAGTTTGCGTTGCCGCCCGGGAGAGCGATTCCGCCGGCGCGCCAGGTACCAGCCGGCACGAAGGGCGCACCGTCGGCGCCCTGCCGCACGGCCGACGCACATTTTACGGCTGACACCACCACCCCTTCTCCCCCACGCGCATAGGCCAGCAGATGCTGCGTCCATTCATCCTCCGTTTCCAGAGGCTGATAATCGCCGCAGAAGGCAGCCGGCCGGCTCTTGCGCAGTGCAAGCAAGGTCGCCACCAGCGCCTGTTTCACCCTGCCATCGACCCAGGCCTGCGCCGGCCAGGCGCCGACGGCCAGCGGTGCAATGACATGCTCGCCATCCAGAAGAGCCTGGTCGATCAAATTCAATGCGCGAGCCCTCGCTGCGTAATCCACGGGGCGGCGGTTGTCCGGGTCTACCAGCGAGAAATCACGCCACTCCGTGCCCTGGTAGAGGTCCGGAACGCCCGGACACGTCAGCTTCAGGCAGGTCTGGACCAGGCCGTTGAACACGGCGGCAGGTTCCAGTTCAAGTACGAAATCCGCAAGTTCCCGCAACACCCAATGCTGCTCACGACCTGGCGCCAGCTGCTGCAGCCAATGCTGCCATGGCGCCTCGTGCTGCTCCTGGGGCTCGAACCAGTTTGACAGCAGCTTGCCTTCCCGCATTGCTTTCACTGCCCAGGCTTGCAGACGTTGGAGCAGGCGGTCCACACCATGTCGGTCGTTGGGCGACAACATGGGTGGCCAGGCAGCCACCAGAGTCTGCAACAGCATGTAGTGAAAGGCCTGCGCACTGCCTCCTTTGGGTAGTGCTTGGTCGCCGCCGACCTGCATCCAGCGCCGGCAGTGCTGCAACCAGAGGTCAGGAATTTCCGATAGAACGGCCAGGCGCGCCCTGGCGTCTTCGCCCCGTTTGTGGTCGTGGGTGGCCGTGGCCAGCAGACCGCCCATCCTACGGGTGGCCCGCAGCATGTTGTACTGATGAAATTCGCTCGTGGTCAGAGCGAAACGGGCAGGGTCCGAACCTACCTCATTACACGAGAGCAGGCGGCCATAGCGATAGAACACGGTGTCCTCCAGTGACTTGGCCGCCAGCGGCGGTGTGAGCTGCTGGAATCGCTGGATTGCCCGGCCTGCCGCCCCCGAGTTCTTTCCCACTCCCCCCAGAGTTTCATCCAGCCATTGCAGCCACTGCACCGCGGCTCCTTGCCCCGCAGCCACCAATTCAGCCGCCGCAGCCTCACGCGCCCGGTCGAACCAGACTTGGTCGTTGGCCGCCCGTGCACCCTCTTCCACATAACTCCGGTAGGTCGGGAAATGGCGCAGCAGCGCGTCCACCGCCGGTTCCAGTGTGTCACTCGCATCCTCATCTGCTGCGAGCGCACCGAGTGCTTCAAGCAAGGCGCGACGCTCAGCAATGAAGTGGCGATCCAGCATTTCCTGGCGCGCTTCCAACAGCCAGGCTTTCGCGGGGCGCGCATCCCCAGAGATCTCCGCCCAGGCACTGCTCAGTGGCGCTTCGCCGCTTGCATCGTGAAGCAAGCCACCCACCTCTGCGGCAAAGTCATAGCCTGTGGTGCCGCGGACCATCCAGCGTTCGTCCAGGGTTTCGCCCGGGGCGAGAATCTTCTCCACCACAATCCAGGGTGCTCTTGCCTGGCCATCCGGGCGCCGAGATGCAGCCGCCTCCATCGCACCGTGCAGCTTGCGGCAGTAGGCAAGCGGTAAGGCAAGGCCGTCCACATGGTCGATGCGCAGGCCGTCAATCAGGCCTTCTGCATAAAGGCGCAGCGGTAGTTCGTGCACAGCGGCGAAGACTTCGTCCTCTTCAACGCGGACACCGATCAGCTCGCTGACTTCGAAGAAACGGCGCCAATTGATAGACCGCGCGGCCTCGCGCCACAACTCCAGACGATAATGCTGTTGCTCAAACAATTCCTGCAGTCGGGCCCGCCCTTCGGTGCCGGCCGGATCATGGGCGGCCAGGCAGGTTTGCAGGGCGGAGCTGTCATGCTCAAGCTTCTCCACGCCAAGACCGGCGATGCTTTCGGGGGCCAGTGGCCAGGCCTGGCCGTGTACTTCCAGATGCAGCCCGCGCAACTCATCGTGCCGCAAACGGATGTCCCCCTCTTGCAGTGCCTGCTCCGTGGGTTTGCCCAGAAATGGGGCCAGTATCTTTCCACCGGTGCCTTGCGCCTCCCAGTCAATGTCAAACCAGTTAGCAAAGCGGCTGTTCTTACCATGGGTGAGCACGTCCCACCACCAGGCGTTGCCGGGGTCGGTGGCCATGTGGTTGGGCACGATGTCCAGAAGCAAGCCCAGGCCATGCTGCCTGGCCGCAGACGCCAGACGCCGGAGGGCGGGTTCTCCCCCGCGCGCTTCATCCACTTGCGTGTGATCCACCACATCGTAGCCATGCATGGACCCCTCACGCGAACGGCTGATGGGTGACAGATACAGATGAGTGACGCCCAGGCGGGCGAAATAAGGGAGATCGCGGCAGGCGTCATCCATGGTGTAGGACGCATGCAACTGCAGGCGCAACGTGGCGTGTGCCTGCTGAGCCGATGGTGTCTGGATGCTCATGTTCCGCTTCCTTGGTCTGGCAGGCAGCGCCCGGCTGTGCGCAATGCGCTCAGAATTTCCTGCGCACCGCTTTCCTGAAAGATGTCCTCCAGGGCGCTGGCCAGAGTCCGGCGCCAGTTTGGGTGGGCTGATGTCATATCGGCTGGCACCGTGCCCGGCAAATTCACCTGTTCCTCCTGGCCCGTCAGATCCTCCAGACTCAGGTTCAGCAGCACGGCGGGCGTTGCGGCCAGAAACCCAACGATTTCAGTTACCGGAGCCTCAACGGGTACGTCCTGTCCGCCAGCCGCATGTCCACCTTCCTGCAGGGCGCTCCACAAGGCCGCCTTGTCCAGTTCCCGCTGGCTGCGCTGCGCTTCAGCCTGCTCCTCGCTGTACTCACCATGACGCAGCCGCCACGCAATGTCCCGACCTGCCCACCAACCGCGTATGGTGGGCAGATCATGGGTGCCGGCCATTGCCATGCTGCAAGCGAGCCATTGCCCGGCCTGGCGAAACGGCTTGGGCTCAGCGTCCTCCCGCTCGAACCACAATACGCTCAAGCCCAGGAAACCACGCCGCTCCATGTCGGCGTTGAACCCTTGCGGCACGGTGCCAAGGTTCTCTCCCACCACCAGCGCCTGGTGACGCCAAGCTTCCAGCGCCAGCAAATCCATCAACTCGTCCTGTGGATAGCTCAGATATACGCCGTGCGCGGCGTCAGCGCCCTGCGGCACCAGCCACAGCCGCCCCAGGCCGATGACGTGGTCCACCCGCATTCCGCCGGCATGGGCAAGCACGGCCCGCACGGTTTCCAGGAAACCAGCATGGCCATGCCGGCGCAAGGCCCAGGGTGAAAAAGCTGTCAACCCCCAGTTTTGTCCGGCGGGCTGGAAAATGTCCGGAGGCGCACCTACGGAGACGCCAGTCATCAACTGCCGCTGGCGGCTCCAGGCATGACTGCCACGGGGGTCAGTACCCACCGCCATGTCGGCGATGAGGCCGATGGACATGTGCTTTCTGGCTTCAGCCTGAGCCAGGGCCATGCTACGCGCAGCGAGCCATTGCAGGAAGATGTGAAAGCGCACGGAGGATTCATGGCTTTCCGCAAAATGACGCACGGCCAGCGAGGCGGGATCCTGAAACTCTGCCGGCCAATCCTGCCAGCCATGCCCCGCCCCCAGAGTCAGGGCAAAGTGCGCATGCAGCGCCTCATAACGGGCATGGTCACCCAATGCATCACCGCCCTTCTGTTCAAATGAGTGGAGATCCTCGCGGTCGGCAGGGGTGGCCCATGTGTCGAAGGCTTGGTACAGACGCTCCAGCTGCGCCAGCCGTGTGGAATGGATGACAGGCCAGTCCAGGCAACCGGCTGCATCCACCAGGCTGCCCGATCCGCCCTGCTCAAGCAGGCCGGTGATCTCAACGCCCAGCACCGCCACAGGGTCGGCGTACATGGCATTCAGAAAAAGGCGGCTGGAAGGTGCGTAGGGGCTGTAACGATCGGGGTCTGCCGTGAACATCGCATGCACTGGGCTGATCGCCAGACCCGCCGCTCCGTGCCGGCCGGCTGCTGCCGCCAGCTGCCCCAATAGCGAATAGTCCCCGCCTGCTTCCCAGCCGGCCGGCACTCTGGAACCAGCTTGCTGCATGACCGTGCCGGTACGCTGCAAACCATACACCTGGGTGCCGAGCACCCAGCCCTTGGCTTGCATGTCAGATCGAGACGGTGCTTGCCCGGCCGGCATGCGTCGAAGCAGTTGCCCCACTGCCGGTGCCTGCTCGGGAACGGCTGCCACCGTACACTCGATGCGCCCCATGCTGAAGCGGTGATACCCAGGCTTGTTGACCGGGGGCAACCCTACCCGCCCGCTACCCAGGTCACGGGCAGTCCCCATGATGCGGGTACCGTCTTCCATCTGAATTTGATAATGCAGCGAAACCTCACGCCGCAAGATGAAGGGTCGACCCACCTGCACGATGAGGAGCCCTGCGTCTGCAGTTGCCTCACCGGCCTGCTGCAAACGCTCCAGGCTTTCCATGCACTGAGCATCGCTCCGGCAGGGAAAACCCAAAGTTTCCAGGACGGCGCGCAGCGTGTCTGGTGCCACCCCCCGCTCCCGGCCGTGCGCGTCCACCCAGACCGGCATCAACCCGGCGGCCTCGGCCACACGCCACAGCAGTTTGTCCGCTATGTGAATCATGGCTCGGCTTCCCCTGCATCAAGGGGGGCGAGGCTGGCCACCGTCGACCACGCGGGCATGACTCCATCGCGCAACGCTTCTTCGATCCATTTGCGACTCTCGTGAAAGACGGTTTCCTGAGCGCCGAACACAGCCAGAGCCGGGCGGTCTTCCGCGGAAAGGTTGGTATAGAGGGAAAGCCGGCATCCGTTACCCAGCTCCCAGCGGGCAACCAGGCACCCCTCTCCCAGCACATCCACAGATTCGCAAACCGCCTCCCGCAGGCCCGGCACCACATGGCGGCGGCGCAGTGCCAGCAACTCTTTGTAAAGTGCGAGCCAGCGCGCTGCACTGGCACTGTCATAAGGTGGAAGAAGGCTTCTGGCCCAGGTTTCCTCAGCATTGGGGTCGGGCACTTCAAGCCCGGTTTCCCTATGAAAATCAGCGAACTCCGCCCGCCTGCCTTCTTTCACCTTGGCCGCAAACTCGGGGTCTTCAAAGCTGGTGAAGTAAAGAAAGGGGGTCTGTACGCCCGCTTCCTCGCCCATGAATATCAGTGGTATGAAAGGGCTGAGCAGCTGCAGTGCAATGGCCGCGCACAAGGCGTCGGGCGTGTCCTTGCATAGGCTCGCCAGCCTTTCTCCTTGGGCGCGATTGCCGACCTGGTCGTGATTTTGCAGGAAGAACACGAAAGCGGTTGGATGCAGCATGTAGGACGGTTCGCCTCGCGGTTTTCCTCCATGTGCCGGGCTGGCCTCACCCTGATATATGAAGCCCTGCGCCAGGGCCCGCGCCAGTTTTTCCGTGGCGTTCTGTGCATAAGCGCAGTAATACCCATGGCGTTCGCCAGTCAGCAGGCAATGCACCACGTGGTGTGCATCGTCATTCCACTGTGCGTCAAACCCGTGCCGCAGCAATGATGCGGTATTGTCGTCATTTTCCAGCACCAGGTGGAAAACGCGTTCTGCCGGTATGCGTTCGCGCAGCTGCTGGGCGAATTCCTGCAACCAGTCTTCTTTTTCCACGATGGCATGCACAGCGTCCAGCCGCAGGCCGTCGAAGCGGAATTCCTTCAGCCAGTACAGGGCATTGTCCGTGAAAAAAGAACGCACCTCAGGTCGACGAAAATCAATGGCTGCCCCCCAAGGTGTGGCGACATCATTACGGAAGAACTGGGGCGCATAGGCCGGCAGATAATTGCCCACCGGCCCAAAGTGGTTGTAGACGACGTCCAGCAACACCATCATGCCCAGGCCGTGCGCCGCATCAATCAATTCCTTCAGGTCCTCGGGCGTACCGTAAGCACGGTCGGGCGCATACGGCAGTACCCCGTCATAGCCCCAATTTCGCGGGCCGGGGAAATCCGCCACAGGCATGAGTTCCAGCGCCGTCACCCCGAGCTCGGCGAGTGCGGGCAGGCGCTGTCGCAGCCCCGCAAACCCTCCCAGCAGGCCGGGGTGAGCTTCGTAAAGCACGGCATCACACCAGGATCTGCCCTGCCAGTCATCGTGTTCCCATTTCCAGCGGCCCGGGTCCACCACGACGCTGGGGCCGTCCACATCGACCGCCTGCAGACGTGATGCCGGGTCGGCCACCCGCCGCCCCAGGCCGGCCGGCTCGAAGCAGTATGTCGTTCCCGGCGGGCAGATTTCGTGGGCTTCGAACCAGCCGTCTTCAAGCCGGGACATGGCGACGGCCTGATCCCCCAGATGCAGCAGCACGGACTCCACGCCCGGCGCCCACAGCCGGAAATGCACCGTGCCATCCGCGCCGCAAAGCGCCCCATGGGCATACTCTCTGGCCTTGCTCATGTCATTCCTCCGCCCGCTCGACCACAGTCAGAAGCAGAACCAGGGCATGCGCGCAAACCGTAGTTTCCGGCGCCTGGACCTGTACGTCCGCGGCCCTCTGGCCCGATGTGTCCAGCACTCGCTGCCAGGTTCCAGGCAGTTCAGGCAGTTGAAACGCCACATCTCCTTCGCTACCGTTGACCAGCAACAAACTGATTTCGACCCGCTCGTCCTCGAGCCGGCAGGCGCGCTGCAGACCCAACACCCTGCCCTCGCCAAACTCCCAGGCCGCCTCGCTCATTAGCGAGCCATCCAGGTCGTACCACTGCATGCGCCTGACCCCGGGCAGCAGTTCCTCGTTGGCGTCCTGATAGCGCGCCATGCGCAGGGAAGGGTGTAGTTTGCGAAGCTGTGCCAGACGGCTGACGAACTGTGCCAGGTCACGCCCGCTGGGCATTTCCAGCTGTCGCCAGTCCAGCCATGAGATCTCGTTGTCCTGGCAGTAGGCGTTGTTGTTCCCCCGCTGGGAATTGCCCAGTTCATCTCCCGCCAGCAGCATGGGGGTGCCGTTGGACAGGAAGACGGTGGCCAGCATGGAACGCAACACCCTTTCTCGCACGGCATTTATGTGGCGATCCCTGCTGGGGCCTTCCGCTCCCCAATTGCGCGAGAAATTCTCGGAATGGCCGTCACCGTTATCATCGCCATTGGCCTCGTTGTGCTTGTTCTCGTAGCAAACCAGGTCGTAGGCGGTGAAACCGTCATGAGAGGCCAGAAAATTGACCGATGCCCAGGGCCGGCGGAAGCGGCGGTCGAACAGGTCGGCAGAACCCGCCATTCTTGCGGAAAGTTCCGGCCGCATGCCGGGCTCCCCTCGCCAGAAGCGACGAACGGAATCGCGAAAGCGGTCATTCCACTCTGCGAAGCTGGGCGGATGATTCCCCAGCTGATATCCATCTGGCCCGATGTCCCAAGGCTCGGAGATCAGCTTCAATCGCGAGAGCACCGGGTCCTGCAGCATGGCGTCAAAAAAGCCAGAACCTGGGTCATACCCGGTTCCTTCCCTGCCCAGGGTCACGCCAAGATCGAAGCGAAAGCCATCGACGTTATAGCTTTCCGCCCAGTACCGCAGCGAATCCATCACCATCTGAAGCACCCGCGGATGCGACAGGTTGACCGTGTTCCCGCAGCCAGTATCGTTGATGTAGTAGCGTTCCTCACCAGGCATCAGGCGATAATA
>Ga0079224_100006188_pt1 | contig 15831 bp, 13 predicted proteins | sample Stecom2015_FD_80414 | JGI IMG/M metagenome (GOLD analysis project Ga0079224, IMG submission 80414) | Agricultural soil microbial communities from Utah to study Nitrogen management - Steer compost 2015 | ecosystem: Environmental > Terrestrial > Soil > Agricultural land | place: USA: Utah...
AAGTCTATTCAGCGTATCCCAGTTTGTAGGAGATCTTCTGCCCTGCCTCCAGGACCATGGCCACCAGCTCCTGCATCCGGGCGTAGTCGGCCCGGAAGACGGGCACCGACACGCTGAAGGATCCCACCACCTGGCCGGCATGGTCCCGGACCGGAGCGCCGATGCAGCAGACGCCGGGATTGAACTCCTCGATGTCCAAGGCGTAGCCTTGCTCCCGCACTCGTTGCAGCTCCTCCTGCAGGAGGTCCCGGTCGACGATGGTCTTGGGGGTGAATTTCACCATGCCGTAAAGGTCCAGCAGGCGCTCTGCGTCGGGCTCCGGCAGGTGGGCCAGGATGGCCTTGCCCGTGGCGGTGCAGTGGATGGCCCGGGCGTCGTCGGGCCGGTTGATCCGCACCGAGTGGAGGGCGTCCAATTTGGCCACCGTCAGCAGCTCGTCGTTGCGCAGCACCGCCAGGTGGACCGTCTCCTGGGACTTTTGGTTCAGTTCCCGCAGGACGGGCAGAGCATGGGTGTACAAATCGGAGGCGGCCAAGGCGATGTTTTTTAGGTGCAGGACCTTCGGGCCCAGCATGTAGCGCTTGGTTTGCGGGTCCTGCTCCACGTAGTTCCTGTAGGCCAAGGTGCTGATAAGATGGTGGCAGGTGCTGATGTTCAGCCCCAGCTCCTGGCTGATGGTGGTCAAGGCGAAACCATCAGCGCGGGTGCTGAGGAAATTCAAAATCTGCAAGGCCCGGTCCACGGACTGGACCAAGCCGCTGCCTTTGCTTCTCTGGGATCGTTGCCGAGCCGGTTCCGCCGAAGCCACTGTAGCGCGTCCCGCCTTACATTTTAGTATTGTGAAACCTATTTTCACGGTGTGGCGCCCATTCCATTCGACGTGATCCTGCGGGTCTCCTTTTCCGAAATTCAAGCATTTTCACCATTCGGTGCAATTTGCTTTCACATTATGAAATGACGTTTTCAAGATTGAAACCGTGGCGAAGGGCTTCCTATAATGGTCTCTGCGAGGACGGCAGGGAGATCATCTATTTCCTTCGAGGAGAGAACCATGGCGGATAGTTCTACACAGCAGGCATCCCCGGCGGCGACGTCGACACCGGCGGCAGCGGTGGAGCAGGCATCCCCGTCGCCGGCCCAAACCCAAGGATTGGGCCGGGGATTGACGTCCTACGGCGATGCCGATTTCAGCCTCTTCATGCGCCGGGCCTTTGCCCGTCATACGGGCCTGCACGGCGACGACTTCCACCGGCCCATCATCGGCATCTGCAATACCTTCAGTGAGATCAACCGCTGCCACACCCACTTCGGACCCTTGGTGGAGGCGGTGAAGCGGGGCGTCCTGCTGGCGGGGGGCATTCCCCTGGAATTCCCCACCATATCTTTGGGCGAGGTGTTCACCAGCCCCACCTCCATGCTGTACCGGAACCTGGCCGCCATGGACACCGAAGAGATGATCCGGGCCCAGCCCCTGGACGGGGTGGTCCTGGTGGGCGGCTGCGACAAGACCATCCCCGCCCAACTCATGGGGGCGGCCAGCGCCGATCTGCCCGCCATCGTCCTTTCCGGGGGCCCCATGGCCAACGGCGAGTACGAGGGGCGGGTGCTGGGCGCCTGCACCGACTGCCGCCTCTTCTGGCAGGAGTACCGGGCCGGCCGGCGCTCCGAGGATGAAATGGAAGAAATCAACCAGCGGCTGGCCCCCACCGCCGGCCACTGCATGGTCATGGGCAGCGCCAGCACCATGGGCGTGGCTGCCGAGGCCCTGGGCATGATGCTGCCCGGCGGCGCCACCTGGCCGGCGCCGGAAACGGGGCGGCTGATGCTGGCCGAGGCCACGGGCAAGCAAATCGTCCGGCTGGTGGAGCAGGGGCTGCGCCCCTCCCAAATCATGACCCGGCCCGCCTTCGAGAACGCCATCCGGGCCATCATGGCCGTGGGCGGCTCCACCAATGCCATCATCCATTTGGTGGCCATCGCCGGTCGCCTGGGCATCGACCTGCCCTTGGCACTGTTTGATCAGTTGAGCCGGACGACGCCCATGCTGGCCAACCTGCGCCCCGCCGGCCAGTACCAAATGCAGGACTTTCACCGGGCCGGCGGCGTCCCCGCTCTTCTGAAGGAACTGGAGCCCCTCCTGCATACCGACTGCATCACCTGTACGGGCCGGACCTTGGGTGAAAATTTGCGCTCGGCCCCGCCGGTGCCGGAGGTCTACCGCCCCATCATCCGGCCTTTGGCCGATCCCCTTCATCCCGACGGCGGCATCGCCGTTTTGACGGGGACCTTGGCGCCCCGGGGCGCCGTCATTAAGCCCAAGGCGGCCACCCCGGCCCTGCTGCGCCACAAGGGGCGGGCGGTGGTGTTTGAAAACCTGCAGGATCTGGAGGAGCGCATCGACCACCCCGACCTGGACGTGCACCCCGAAGACATCTTGGTGTTGCGCAACGCCGGGCCCGTGGGCGCCCCGGGCATGCCCGAGGCCGGCATGCTGCCTATCCCGAAAAAGCTGCTCCGGCAAGGGGTTACCGACATGGTGCGCATTTCCGATGCCCGGATGAGCGGCACGGCCTTCGGGACGGTAGTTCTTCATGTGGCGCCCGAGGCGGCGGTGGGCGGGCCCTTGGCCTTGGTGCGCACCGGCGATTGGATCCAGCTGGATGTGGATGCCCGGCGCCTCGACCTGCTGGTGGACGACGATCAACTGGCCCGGCGCCGCCGGGAGTGGCAGCCGCCGGAGCCGGCCTCCCGGGGCTACGTCCGCCTCTACCAGCAGCACGTGCTCCAGGCCGACCAAGGCTGCGACTTCGACTTCCTGGCCGGCCGCCTTTAGGCTGCCTGTAGGCCGCCCGGCCGGCCGCTTTTAGGACGCCTTTAGGTCGCCAGGCCGTCTGCCTTGCCGGCCGCCTTGCTGGCGCCCAGCCTGCCCAGGCTGCCCGTGCCCGCCGCGGCCGTGATGCTCATTAGTGAACACGCCAAGCCCAGCTGTGTTCGCCAGCGAGCCGATGTCCCTGAATCATGTTCACATCTGAACATGCCACCCCCGGGATCCGGTTATTTGGGCTTAAGTGGGTCAAAAAGCGTGGAAAAGATGCCCCATAGCCACCCGTAATGGTGCTGCTGCTCATATCTGAACACGGAAACGCCCTTTTGCTCAGCAGTGAGCACCAAGGGCCTCCGCGTGTTCACCAGCGAACTTCGGCAGCAAAAAATCGGAGCCGGAGAAATGCAGGGCCTGGACCAGACCGGCCGAACCCCACCCCCGCCAAAAAACCCGCATAAAACGGCGAATCACGGGGCCGCCTGAGGGCAGCGCCCGCGATTCCGCGTGAAGCCAGTTGGTTGTGACCCCAGGGGGAATCGAACCCCCGCCTCGGGCTTGAAAGGCCCGTGTCCTAGCCGTTAGACCATGGGGCCATGAAAAAGCGACATGCCACTGGTTGACATGCCAGCCAAAAAGGGCAGCAACCGGAGTGACTGCCTACTGAATTATAAACCAAGGTCCGGATATCTTCAACTTTAGGGCCGGGGGTAGGATATCGCCCGCAAAAGGCTAATTGCTGCAGGTCGGCCCTTTTCCATGGAATGGCTGGCATTGTATCATGTTTGCGGCGGTAAGCCAGACAGTGGCCGCCGTAAAGGCGGCCGGCCTCTCCACTGCCGCCCTGCTGCCGACCTCGCGGAAATCTTTGTTGCAGGGGGTCAAACAATGAGCGCAAACCAAGATTCCCCTCAGTTAAGCCCAACCCAGCGTCTTTTCGCCCGGGCCGCAGAACGGGCACAGCTGCCGTCCGATCTGCGGGAAAGCCTGGCTGAACCCGAATTGGCCGTTGAAGTTTCCATTCCTTTGCGCCGGGACGACGGCAGCCGGACTGTCGTCCATGCCTTTCGCGTGCAGCACAACAGCCTCCTGGGGCCCTACAAAGGAGGCATCCGGTTTCATCCCCGCGTCTCCATGGAACATTCCAAAGATCTGGCCCTGCTCATGACCATCAAGTGCGCCCTGCTGGATCTCCCCTTCGGCGGCGGCAAGGGCGGCATTCAGGTCGACATCCAGGACCTGTCCCAGCGCGAGCTTGAACAGGTCAGCCGCGGCTACGTCCGGGCCCTCTATCCCGTTTTAGGCCCCGACCGGGACGTGCCCGCCCCCGACCTGGGCACCAATGAAATCATCATGGGCTGGATGACCGACGAATACTCCCAGTTGAACGGCGCCTTCGAACCTGCCGTCTTCACCGGCAAGCCCGTGGCCATCGGCGGCATCACCGCCCGCAAGCCCGCCACCGGCCGGGGCGTGGCCCTCATCGCCCAGGCCATCGCCCAGCGGCTGAACATCGACATCAAGGGCGCCACCGTCGCCCTGCAGGGCTACGGCAACGTGGGCAGCTTCACCGGCCAGTTCCTGGAGGAGGCCGGCGCCCGCGTCATAGCCGTGGTGGACATCGCCGGCGGCGTCTACAACGAAAAGGGCCTGGACACCAAGGCCATGGCGGAGCAGGTGGCGGCCACCGGCACCGTGGCCGGCTTTCCGGGCGGCGAACCCATCTCCTCCGAGGACTTTTTCAAGCTGCCCGTGGACATCATGATTCCCGCCGCCTTGGAAAACCAAGTGGATGGCACCGTGGCCGAAGGGCTGCAGTGCAAGGTGGTGGTGGAGGCAGCCAACGGCCCCGTCACCCCCGAAGGCGACGACGTCCTCCAGGAGCGGGGCATCCCCGTGGTGCCCGACATCCTGGCCAATGCCGGCGGCGTCACCGTATCCCTCTTCGAGTGGATCATGAACCGCACCCGGGACGTTTGGGAAGAAGAACGGCTGAACCGCCGGTTCGAGCAGCTTATGACCCAAGCCTTTGCCAACACCTGGCAGGCCGCCGAGGAATACCAGTGCGACCTGCGCACCGCCGCCTACGCCGTCGCCCTGAAACGGCTGGCGGCAGCCCATCAGGCCCGCAACGGAACCTGAGCCGGCAACAGGCCATTGCGACGGGTCATGGCACCCGGCCATAGCGGCCGGCAACCCAACCCAGAGGACACCAAAAAGCCGGGGCCGACCAGCCCCGGCTTTTCCGCTTCTTTCTTCTCAAAAGGACTCGACGGGAGTCCTCACAACCTCTGCAGGAGTCCTCACACCAGTCCGTCGGAGGTGCCGCTGCCCCCTTCCTGCCCATCGGCACCGCCCGCCAGACGGGCCTGCACGCCCCGCCGGTAGGCCCGGTAGGCCAGGAAACTGAACACGCCTGCCACCAGATAGGGCGCCGCGAACAGTACCAACAGGCCGGGGTTCAATCCGGCCCCCACATCCCCCGAGTTAGGACCGAAGCACAGAGCGCAGGCCAAGTTGAACTCCATGCCCATGACGGCTCCCTCCTTTCCCGACTAGGGCAGCCACGGGCTGATGGTGAAGTCGGGCAGAATGCCGAAGAACAAAATGATGGCGAAGATTACCGGCACCGCCGTAAACAGCACCATAGTCATCTTTTCATACTTCAAGTGCATAAACACGCCGGTGATGAGCCAAAGCTTCAGCAGCATCAGCACCAGCAGCGTCGCTACCATGAGCGTCCGGGGCATTTCCACGCTGACCACGCCTACTTTGAGGACCATCAAGACCAGGAGCCAAATGCCCGTACGAATATATTCCTGCTGGACCTTGGCGTGTTCATCGTGGGTTTGGGTCGCTTCGGCCATTCCCCCGGCCCCCTTCCCTTAGAGTCAGCTGGCGTTCCTTAAATCAGGTAGAAGAGCGTGAAGACCAACACCCACACGATGTCGACGAAGTGCCAGTACAAGCCGGCCCGTTCCACGAAGTCGCCGGAGAAGGTGTTTTGATACACCCGGTAGGCGACAACGATCAGGTAGATCACGCCGCTGAGGACGTGCAGGCCATGCACCCCGGTGATGATGAAGAAGCTGCCGGAGAACATGGGCGGGCCGAAGGGATTGGAAAAAGGCCTGGCTCCCGCCTGGATGAAGTGGGTCCACTCGTAAGCCTGCAGCCCCAGGAAGATGGCGCCGCCGATGATGGTGATCAACAGGAAGCGCAGGGTGGCCGCCCGGTCACCCTTGTGGGCGCTGCCCACGGCCAAGGCCAGGGTGGCGCTGCTCATCATCAGGATGGTGGTCATGATGGTGACCAGGCCGATGCCGAACACCTCGGAAGGCACCGGCCAACTGGGGCTGGAGAAGCGAATCATCAAGTAGCCCAAGAGGAGCGCGGCGAAGGTCAGGGCATCGGACATGAGGAACAGCCACATGCCCATCTTGCCTTCGCTTACCCGCAGGGGTGATTTGCCGCCGCCCCATTCGGTGCTTCCATCTTGTTGTCTTTCGATGACTTCAGCGGCCGAAGCCATGCCTTCACCTCCGAAACTAGGACACGAACAGCAGAATCAGCAGGTAGATCCAGAGCCCGCCCATGAAGTGCCAGTAGGTATTGAAATTGCTCAGGCTCTCTATGGCGCCCCGGCCGCCGGCCAGGGCCAGGGGAACCCCGCCGCCGTTGGCGGCGGCCATGGCCACGGCGCCCCGCAGGCGCGTGACCTTGCGGTAGACCAGGGTCAGGCCCACGATGCCGCCGATGACGTGGAGGGCATGGACGGCCATGAGCAGGTAGACGAAGCCGCTGCGGGCGCTGCTTTGAATCATGATGCCCTGGCCCAGCAACTGCTGCCACGCCATCCACTGCCCCGCCACAAAGAGGAGACCACCGACGGCGGTCACGGAAATCCAGTTCAAAGCCCCTTCGATCCGGCCGCTCCGCAGCTGCCTGCGGGCCACTTCAGCGGTGATGCTGCTCAGGATCAAAGCGGCCGTGGAAGCCCATACCATGCTGGGGATGGGCATAACGCTCCAGTCATCGGCCAGGCGCCGCACCAGCACCGTGCTGGTGAAGCCGCCGAACAGCATGGTGATGGACCCCAGCAAGAACCATAGGCCAACGCGGCCGTTGCTGAGGATGGGAGCCCGGGCACCGGCGCCGCCGGGCCCGCCCATGCCGCCGTTGCTGCCGCCGCCGCTGCCGTTCCGGCCGTTGGGCCGGAGGGCGGGACGGGTCTTGCGGCCGAGCTCCTTGACTGGGCTGCCGGCACGGCCTCTTTTGACCGCTTCGCCCAGCAAAGTGCTCACTAGGATTCACCCTCTCCCTCAGAGGCCGAGTCGCCGGCTTCAGCCACGCCGTTGCCGCTGACGGACTGCGGGGCTTCGGCCTCTACCGCCACGTCAGGCACGTGTTGCGGGATATAGTCCTGGCTGGCGCCGGGAACACTGTAGTCGTAGGGCCAGCGGTAGACCTCGGGAATGCCCTCGTCCCAGTTGCCGTGGGGCGCCGGCGACGGGGCCAGCCATTCCAGCGTGGTGGCCTGCCACGGGTTCCGGTCGGCCTTGGGCCCGCGGAACAGGCTGTAGAACAGGTTGATCAGGAACAGCACCTGGGAGAAGCCCAGCACCAGGGCCGACACCGTGGAAATGACGTTCAAGGGCTGGATGTCCGCCAGGAAGGCATAGGGCTCAGGGCTGTAGATCCGCCGCATCATGCCGGCCGTTCCCATGAAGTGCATGGGGAAGAAGGTGCCGTAGATGCCCAGGAAGGTGAACCAGAAATGCCAGCGGCCCAGCCGCTCGTTCATCATGCGGCCGAACATCTTGGGGAACCAGTGGTAAACGGCCGCCAGCAGGCCGAACAAGGCGGCGCTGGCCATGACGAAGTGGAAATGGGCCACGATGAAGTACGTGTCATGGAAGTAGATGCTGATGGGCGGCGAACCCGCCACCAGGCCCGTCAAGCCGCCGGTGACGAACATGGACACGAAGCCGATGGCGAAGAGCATGGGCGGGGTGAAGCGAATCTTGCCGCCCCACAAAGTGGCCAGCCAGTTGAAGGCCTTGATGGCCGACGGGATGGCGATGACCAGGGTAGTGGCCATGAAGGCCGTCCCCAGCAGCGGGTGCATGCCGCTGGTGAACATGTGGTGGCCCCAGACCAGGAAGCTCAGCAGGGCGATGGCCAGCATGGAGCCCACCATGAAGCGGTAGCCGAAGATGGGCTTCCGGGCGTGGGTCGCCATGACTTCAGAAACCATGCCCATGGCGGGCAGGATCAGGATGTACACTTCCGGGTGCCCCAGGAACCAGAACAAGTGCTGCCACAGGAGGGGGTCACCGCCGGTGTGGAGCAGTTCCCGGCCGCCCAGCACGATGCCGGCGGGCAGGTAGAAGCTGGTACCCAAGTGGCGGTCGGCCAGGAGCATCACCGCAGCCCCCAGCAGCACGGGGAAGGACAGCAGCGAAACGGTGGCGGTAACCACCAGGGCCCACACGCTCAAGGGCAGCCGGCTCATGGACAGGCCCGGAGCCCGCATGTTCAGCGTCGTGGTGATGTAGTTCAAAGAACCCAGCAAGAAAGAGACCATCATTAAGAAGAGGGCGACCAGCCACAAGGTCTGGCCCAGCCCTGTGCCCGGAGCCGCCCCCTGGAGGGCGCTCAAGGGCGGGTAGGCCGTCCAGCCGGTGCCGGGCGCGCCGCCGTCCACAAAGAAGGACGACAGCATGATGATGGACGCCGGCAGGTACAGCCAGTAGGACAGCATGTTCAACAGCGGGAACGCCATATCCCGGGCGCCGATCTGCAGCGGGATGAGGAAGTTGGCGAAACCGCCCACCAACGCTGTGGTGAATACGAAGAACACCATGATGGTCCCGTGCATGGTCACCAGGGAGTAGTAGATGTCGGGACGCATGATGCCGTTGGGAAAGGCGTTGGGCATCAAGGCACCCAGGATGGGCCACGCCCTGCCCGGCCAAGCCAGCTGCAGGCGAATGAGCAGGGCAAGAGTGCCCCCGATGATGCCCATGAACAAGGAAGTGAAAAGGAACTGAATGCCGATGGTCTTATGATCAAAGCTGAAAATGTATTTTCGGATGAAGCTTTCTTCGTGGTGCACCGCCTCGTGGGCCTGAGCCACACCGGCCACCGCAGTACTCATTTTCGTCCTCCCCCCTCACGCCGGTCTTATTCGCCGGCGGACTCGCCGGATTCGCCGGCCTCCACTGCTTCGCCGGCAGCCTCACCGGATTCACCGTCGGCCTCGCCGGCGTACAGGTCAGCCAGCCACTGGTCGAATTCGTCCTGCGGCATCACCTTCAAGTCGCCCCGCATGGCGAAGTGGCCGACGCCGCACAATTCAGCACAGGCTATTTCCATATCGCCGACGCGGGTGGGTTGGAAGGTGACCTCGATGGTCCGGCCGGGCACCGCGTCTTGCTTGATGCGAAATTCCGGAACAAAGAAGCTGTGGAGCACTTCCTTGGAGCGCAGCAGGATCCGGACCGGCCGGTCCACCGGCAGCCGCAGCTCGTTGAGGAGTACGACGTCATCCAAGCCGTTGGGGTCTTCCGGCACCACGCCGACGGGATTATCTCTGCTGATAAGTCCGGGATCGGTGCGGCCGAAGGCGCCGTCAGGACCGGGGTAGCGGATGCGCCATGCGAACTGCTCCGCCGTTACCTCTACGGTCAACGCGTCGTCGGGTACGGGAGCGTGCATCTCCGCCCAAACCACGCCGGCGAAGATGGTCATACCCAGCAGGACAACGGCCGGGATGACGGTCCAGGTGATCTCCAGGCGGGGATTGTCGTGCCAGTGAATGGCCTTTTCCCGCCTGCCCGACTGCCAGGCAAAGAACCCAAGAGCCGCCTGGACAAGAACAAACACGATGGCCATGAGGGTCAGCAGGATCCTGAAGACGGCGTCAACCCGCTCACCGTGCGCCGCCGCCAGTTCGGGCATCCACCACCGCTGGCCGGCGTAGATGGAAAAGGCAACGCCGCCGATGACAACGGCCCATAAGGCCAGCAGAATCCCAAAACCCTGGGCGCGGCCTCGATCTTGCATGTCGTCTTGCATGCTGGAAGCTAACCTCCCCCAGGTGCCGTGGCCTTCCACCTTTAGTCTATTTATTGGCCGGTGGACGGCCCACCTTCAAAGTTACAACTAAGGTCCCCGGGAAACAACCCCATAGGGGTTCCGAAAGCCGCCAACAACGGCCAGGGGCAGGATGATTTGGGCCGGATGCGCAGAAGTAGCAAAGGCGCTAAGATTTCCGACGGGGTGATTTCCATTAAGTACAAGGACCAGTGGGATTTGGACGTGTTCTTTCCCGGCGGCAGTGGCTCCCCCGCCTTCCAGGCATTCTTGGAGGAATTGACCAAGGAACTGGATGGGCTGGAAGACCGGCTGGCAGCCCTGGGCCGGGGCCACGGGACGGCCCCGGCGGCCGGCCGGGCCGGCGACGGCGACGAGACTTCTCTAGCTCTCGACCCTGAAACTTTCAATGCCGTCGTCACCCAGGCCCAGCACTGCATCCAGCGCCTGGTGCAGGCCGCTGCCTTCGTCCACTGCTTGACGGCCCAGGACACCACCGACGAGGCCGCCCGGCTGCTGGAAGGCCGTATCGCCCAACTGCGGGCCCGCCTGCGGACGAGCCTGAACCGCCTGGACGACCACCTGCGGCAGGTGCCCGACGCCCAGTGGACCCGGCTGCTGGCCACGGCGGGGCTGGAGGAACTGGCCTTCCCCCTGGAGGAGCGGCGCCGCCTGGCGGCCGACAAAATGCCCGCCGCCATGGAGACCCTGGCGGAAGACCTGGCCGTCGACGGCTACCACGGCTGGTCCCACTTGTACAACACCATCGTCGGCCGCATCACCATCCCGTGGGAAGAAGAAGGCACCACCGTCCACCTGTCGGTGGGGCAGGCCGCCAACCGCCTCAAAAGCCCCCACCGGGACACCCGGGCCCGGCTGTTCAGTGCCTGGCAAAAGGCTTGGGACGAGCAGGCCGAGGTCATCGCCGCCTGCCTGAACCACCTGGCGGGCTATCGTCTACAGCTATACAAGCATCGGGGCTGGCAGGACGTGCTGCAGGAACCCCTGGCCGCCAACCGCATGTCGAAAGAAACCTTGTCGGCCATGTGGGTCGCCGTCCAAGAAGCCCAGGAACACCTGACCAAGTACCTGCAGCGCAAGGCCCAGCTTCTGGGGCTGCCGGCCCTGGCCTGGTTCGATGTGGGCGCCCCCCTGGACACCGGCTTCCGCCAGGTGGAATACGATGTCGGCGCCCAATTCATCGTGGATCACCTGCGCCGCTTCAGCCCCGACCTGGCCGCCTTTGCCGAAACCGCCCTGCAGGAAGGATGGGTGGAGGCCGAAGACCGGCCCGGCAAGCGGCCCGGCGGCTTTTGCACCTACTTCCCCCTCCAGGGCCAGTCCCGCATCTTCATGACCTACGGCGGCACGCCCGTCAACGTGACCACCCTGGCCCACGAACTGGGCCACGCCTACCACAACCACGCCGTGCGGGACCTGCCCATCCTGCTCCAGGACTTCCCCGCCAGCCTGGCGGAGACCGCCTCCACCTTCGCCGAACTCATCGTCAGCGACGCCGCCATCGCCAACGCCGCCGACGACGGGGAAAGACTGGCCCTGCTGGATCACCGGCTGCAGAACCACGTGGCCTACTTCATGGACATCCACGCCCGCTATAACTTCGAACTGGAATTCTACCGGGCCCGGCAGGAAGGGCCGGTGCCGGCGGCCCGGCTCCACAGCATGATGGAGGAGGCCCAGAAGGCTGCCTTCCGGGATGCCCTCAGCCAATACGAGCCCCAATTCTGGGCGTCCAAGCTGCACTTTTACATAACGGGGCTGCCTTTTTACAACTTCCCCTACACCTTCGGCCACCTGTTCTCCCTGGGGATCTACCGCCGTGCCCTCGAGGCCGGCAGCGGCTTCGCCCGCCGGTACGAGGAACTGCTGCGGGATACGGGCCGCATGACGGTGGAAGAACTGGCCCAGCGCCATCTGGACGTAGACTTGACCCGACCCGACTTCTGGCGGGAGGCGGCCCGGTCGGCCGTGGCCGACGTGGATGCCTTCCTTAAATTAAGCGCCTCCCAATAAGCGGCCCGCAACAACCGCGCCGGGCCCAGGGGGCCCCGCCCGCCCGTGGGGTCCGGGAACCCCCAGGCCTTCCCTGCGTCTATAGGTCAGAGGGCAATTGTCCTGACCTGTTTTGGAGGTGATATGCATGGGTAGGCCAGGACGAGTATTGGTCCTGGTACTCCTTTGCCTGCTGCTGGCCGCCTGCGGCACCCAGGGCGGCCCAGGCACGCCCGCCGATGACAACGGCAACGACAACGGTGATCCGGCGGACTTGGCGGCCGACGAGGCGGTAGTCCGCGAAGTGGTAGAATCCTTCGGCAGCCGGCTGCAGCAGGTGTCCCTGCTGGCCCCCGAGGACGATGTGGCGGAGGCCATGGAGGAACATTACGGCCCCTACGTCACCGAAGAACTGCTGGCCTTCTGGCAGGCCGATCCGTCTTCTGCGCCGGGCCGTGAGGTTTCCAGCCCCTGGCCCGACCGCATTGAGATCGACTCGGTACAACGCCTCGGCGAGGATTCCTACCGGGTGGAAGGCCGGATTATCGAGGTCACCAGCGAAGAGCAGGGGACCGATGAGGCGGCCGCCGTCCGGCCCATCAGCCTCTTGGTCGGCCGTTACGACGGAGACTGGTTGATCGAATCCGTCACCCTGGGCGAAGTGGAGCCTGTCGACGAGGGAAAAGCTGATGCAGCAGCGGGTGGCGAGGCGGAGGCGGTAATCTACCGCAATGACACCTACGGCTTTCGCCTGACCCTCCCTTCCACCTGGGAAGGCTTCACCGTGGTGGAAGAGGACTGGGAGGGCCGTGATTTGGCCGACCCGTCCCAGGACGGGGCGGAGCCGGGCGAAGTCGTAGAACGGGGGCCGCTGCTGCGTATCCGTCATCCCCTGTGGACTGAGGACCGAATCCGCCAAGACATCCCCATCATGGTCTTCACCGTGTCCCAGTGGGAAGCCGTAGAGGAGGCTGCCGTCAGTGTTGGGGCAGCCCCCATCGGACCCATGGAGTTGGGTCGCAACGAGCGCTATGTGTTTGCCCTGCCGGCCCGGTACAATTTCGAATTCCCCGAAGGCTACGAAGAAGTGGAACAAAGCCTGGCATCGGATCCCCTGGAGCCGCTGCCCGTGGAAGCACAGTAACCCCATCCACCGGACATTAAGCCCGGCATCTGGGCTTATCACCGGGCCTAAGCCGGCTCTACAACCGGCTTAGCCCAGCAACTGGGCTTATTCCGGCCGATTTCGGCCGGATCCGCCCCAGGAGCAGGAAATAAGCCCACCTAGTGGGCTTGACCTGCCCCGACGGGCCGCCGATTCAGGCGATAAGCCCAATGGCTGGGCATAGACCACCGATAATTGCCCATTTCAATTAAAAAGAAGGAAGAGAACCGCCCCAGGGCGGTTCTCTCCTTGTTAAATGCCTCTGCCGTTGGTTGGGCGGTGGTCGTCAGGCGCCGGCGCCCACCTTCTCCATCAGCTTCTTCCGCCGGACGTCGAAGCGGTCGGCATCCATCACCTTGACCCAGGCCTTGACGAAGTCGCGGACGAACTTCTCCTGGTTGTCGTCCTGGGCGTACACTTCGGCGATGGCCCGCAGCTCCGAGTTGGCGCCGAAGATCAGGTCCACCCGGGTGGCCGTGTACTTCACCTCGCCCGTCTGCCGGTCGCGGCCCTCGTAGAGGTTGTAGTCCACGGGTTTCCACTCGGTGCCCATGTCCAGCAGGTTGACGAAGAAGTCGTTGGTGAGGACGCCCACCCGGTCGGTGAAGACGCCGTGCTTGGTGCCGCCGTAGTTGGCCCCCAGGGCCCGCATGCCGCCGATGAGCACCGTCATTTCCGGCGCCGTCAGGTTCAGCAGCTGGGCCTTGTCGATGAGCAGTTCCTCAGGCGACACAGTGTACTGCTGCTTCAGGTAATTGCGGAAGCCGTCGGCGATGGGCTCCAGCACCTGGAAGCTTTCCTCATCGGTTTGCTCCTGGGTGGCATCGCCCCGGCCCGGAGTGAAGGGCACCTTGATGTCGAAGCCGGCGTCCCGGGCAGCCTTCTCCACCGCCGCCGTGCCGCCCAGGACGATAAGGTCGGCCATGCTGATGGGCTTGGACTGCCGGTCCTGGATGGTCTCCAGCACCTGGAGGACCTTGGCCAGCTTCTCGGGCTCGTTGACCTCCCAATCCTTCTGGGGAGCCAGGCGGATGCGGGCGCCGTTGGCACCGCCCCGCTTGTCGGAGTCCCGGTAGGTGCTGGCCGCCGCCCAGGCGGTCATGACCAGTTCGGTCACCGTCAGCCCGGAGTTCAAAATCTCGGCCTTGAGCTGCTCGATTTCCTCGTCGGTCAGTTGGTAGTCAACGGCGGGGACGGGATCCTGCCAGATGAAGTCCTCCTCGGGCACCTCGGGGCCCAGGTACCTGGCCTTGGGACCCATATCCCGGTGGGTCAGCTTGAACCACGCCCGGGCGAAGGCCTCGGCGAACTCGTCGGGATTCTCCCAGAAGCGCCGGGCGATCTTCTCGTAGATGGGATCGTGGCGCAGGGCCATGTCCGCAGTGGTCATCATGGTGGGCACCTTAATGGAAGGATCTTCTACGTCAGGGGCCATATGCTCGTCGGCGGGATCCACCACCATCCACTGCCACGCCCCCGCCGGGCTCTTGGTGAGCCACCACTCGTAGCCGAACAGCATCTCGAAGTAGGAATGGTCCCACGTGGTGGGGGTCGGGGTCCAGGCGCCTTCCAGGCCACTGCCGATGGTGTCCCGGCCCTTGCCCTTGCCGTAGGTGCTGACCCAGCCGATGCCCATGTTTTCAATGGGCGCCGCCTCGGGATTGGGGCCCACATGCTTGGCGTCGCCGGCGCCGTGGGTCTTGCCGAAGGTGTGTCCGCCGGCGATGAGGGCCACGGTTTCCTCGTCGTTCATGCCCATGCGGGCGAAGGTCTCCCGGATCTCCTTGGCGCTGGCGACGGGGTCGGGCTTGCCGCCGGGGCCTTCGGGGTTGACGTAGATGAGGCCCATCTGGGTGGCCGCCAGGGGCTTCTCCAACTCCCGGTCGCCGGTGTGGCGCTCATCGGCCAGCCATTCCGTCTCCTGGCCCCAGTAGATGTCTTCTTCGGGATGCCAGATGTCTTCCCGGCCGCCGCCGAAGCCGATGAGCTTGACGCCCATGGACTCCATGGCCACGTTGCCGGCCAGGATCATCAGGTCCGCCCAGGAAATCTTGTTGCCGTACTTCTTCTTGATGGGCCAGAGCAGGCGCCGAGCCCTGTCCAGAAGGACGTTGTCCGGCCAGCTGTTGAGGGGAGCGAACCGCTGGTTGCCGGTGCCGCCGCCGCCCCGGCCGTCGCCGACCCGGTAGGTGCCCGCAGCATGCCAGGCCATGCGGATCATCAGGGGGCCGTAGTGGCCGTAGTCGGCGGGCCACCAGTCCTGGCTGTCGGTCATCAGCTTGCGCAGGTCTTCCTTGAGGGCGTAATAATCCAGCTTGAGAAACTCTTCGCCGTAGTCGAAATCCTCATCCATGGGATTGGACTTGCGGTCGTGCTGGCGCAGGAGGTTGAGGTTCAACCGGTTGGGCCACCAGTGCTTATTGGTGGTGCCTTTCCCGAGGGTGCTGCCGTGGACGGCAGGCGTCTGGCCGTTGGTGGGGTTATCCATGGCATCCATACGGTGATTCTTCCCTCCAAAACTTAATTAGTAATTGGTCTCACCTTGGCAGTATAGCAAAGAACCTTGACCCGGTCCCTACCCTGCGGGCGGTTGGAAGGTCATTCCGACGGCAACGTAAACCGGTTCTCAATGATCAGTTGGTCCTCCGTCACCTGGGACGCCACCACGGCCATCCCCTGGCTCAGCCCGAAATGATGCAAATATGGCGGACCCTGCCGGCGCCCTCGGCACCGC
>Ga0079224_100006189_pt1 | contig 15829 bp, 12 predicted proteins | sample Stecom2015_FD_80414 | JGI IMG/M metagenome (GOLD analysis project Ga0079224, IMG submission 80414) | Agricultural soil microbial communities from Utah to study Nitrogen management - Steer compost 2015 | ecosystem: Environmental > Terrestrial > Soil > Agricultural land | place: USA: Utah...
CCCTCAAGGGTTATCAGCACCACATCGACTCCTATAGCGCATGTCACCGCAAGATCCGCAAACTCGATCAGAATGTGAAGAAGTTAACAATCAACCGGGGCCAGACGTCGTGTATCTTGCAGGCCAACTGAGGAAGCGGTGTCAGGCCGTACCGATCGGCGATAGGAGGTGGGTGTCCCCGATGACCGCGTTATCGCGTCCCAGTGCCGTGGTTCCCCCGCCTCCAGGCACGTGAGAAGCGCCGATGCGGCCTATGGACCAGTACACGATCGGGTCGCTCAACACTGGGCTCCACATCCTCGAGCTCATGCTCAACCGGGACACGCTGACCGTCAGCGATGTCGCGTCTGAACTCGGCATCGGCCGGTCGAGCGCCCATCGGGCATTGAAGACCCTCGAGGGTCGTGGCTTCGTCGCGCTCTCATCGTCGGGTCGGGGCTATGTCGCAGGACCGAAGCTCGTCGAAGTAGGCAGTCCGCGGTGTCTGGATCCCCAGTCGCGCCTGCGCCACAGACCGATCATCAACCGGGTGCTAGAGGAGACGGGCGAATCCGTTCACACCTCCATCCTCTTAGGATCGCAGCTCCTGGTGATCGACGGGCGTCGGTCGATCCACCAGATGAACATCGGCCTGCGCGTAGGCATGGTCGCACCCGCGCACGCGATGGCGGGTGGGAAGCTGCTGCTCTCGCTGCTCAGCGACGACCAGATCAAGGCGCTCTTCCCGAACGAGGAGCTGCTCCTCCTGGGCCCGAAGACACACGCCACGCGAACGTCGCTGATGCAGGACATCAAGGAGATCCGGGAACGCGGTTACGCCGTTGCCCAGCAGGAGTCGGAGCGGGGGGTCAACTCTGTGGCCGTCCTGCTGTCCGGCACGTCATGGCGGGACCGGATGGCGATCGTCGTCTCGGTGCCGGTGGTGCGGGGAAGTTGGGAGGAACTGATGCGCCTGCGGGTCAAGCTCGAGAAGATCGTGGCGAGCGAAGGCCCGGCGCTCGGTCGGTCTCGTTGAATTGACCGGGACCGTGCGCCGGGCCATCGAGCACTCGTCGGGTCAGGCGCGGCGGTAGCCTTCAAGAATCGCATCGTCGACGTCCTCGAGGTTCTCGACGATGTTGTCCGGTGTACGTGCCGTCAGCCAGACGAGCTCCTCCGTGGTGCTCATGTTCACCTCGATGTGCGGCATGTGCGGCGGAACGAACACCCAGTCGCCCTCGTACACGTCGACGTACTCGGAGTAGTTTTCCCCGTAGTAGATCCGGCCGTGACCGCGCAACACATAACCGCCGGTCTCCGCCTCGCCGTGGTGGTGGGGGTAGGACCGGTAGCCAGGCTCGTTCGACACCCGACCGAACCAGATCCGGGTCGCCGGGGTGTGCCGGGCGCTCACGCCCGAGACCCGGACCGCGCCGCCGGACTGCGCGGTCGACCGGTCCTCCTGAAGGCGCCGGGTGACGACGGGAGCGAGCTTGTTTGCCGTCTGGCCACTGTCGCGGCTGGTCATGCTGTCCTGCCTCTCTCTCGATGTTGATGCCGTCCCAGTTCGGGGCGGCGCCGTTGCCGTCGGACGGCGAGCGCTCGGTCCGGGGGACCTAGCGGTCGCTGGGGAGTGCGTGGCGAGCCAGGTGTCGCCCGGCGAGGTAGGCCATGGTCATGCCGGGTCCGAGCGTCGCGCCGGCCCCGGCGTACCCCCCTCCCATCGGGTGGGCGCTGGCGTTGCCGACGACGTAAAGCCCGGGGATGACATCGTCGTCAACGTCGAGCGCGCGGGCATTGCCGTCGGTGACGATCCCGCCGCAGGTACCGAACGCGCCGGGGACAGCGCACTGTCGCGGTCATCGTCCAGGCCGCGTTCTCGCATGTAGTGGTTCTGCGGGATCCAGAGCGTGCCGCCGGAGATTGCCGAAGTCCCGCCGAGATAACTGGATTTCTCGAGCAGGAGAACTGATTTCCCGGCGCGTGCAGAGACCACCGCGGAAAGGAGGCCGGCAGCGCCTGAGCCGACGACGATGACATCGTATGAGTCACTCAGCTCGAAATTCCAGGATCTCATCTTCTGCCTTTGCCGAGACAATTGATGGGATTATGGCCAGGCGTTCAGAGGAGGGGCAAGGATGGCGGCGTATCGACCCATACAGCGGTACGCGACCCCTACCTGCCGCATGCGTTGTCCCGCTCGGCGGGACAATAGTCGACCAAGTTCGGTGTCGAGGGGGTCATCCCATGACTCCGGCCGGTCAACGCCGGCTGGTCGGGAGCGCTCGGCGCGCTTCCGGGCCGAGAGTGGGTCAAGTGGTCGTGCCCGGTCCACGCCGCGACGCTGCAGCTCAGCGGCTCGCGGGCGGACCCGACTTCGTCGTCGTGCGGGCCGCGGCGGGACGTGTACCGGTCGCCGCCAGGGGGCGGCCCTGTCCCGTAGTAGGGGACACAGCACCTCAACTCTCGGGCCTACGTCCCTCTAGACGGGACGCTCGTCGCTAACCTATTCCCTCCCACGCCGGGATGTGTCTTAATTACCGCCACGCAGTCTCCGGGGACCCGACATCGACGAGAAGCCGGGGGTTTTATAGGGGCTAGGGGGAGAGGGCGTTGGATGATTCGCCAAGCCAGCAGGCACCGGCTTGGATGCGTTTGCTGATCTTTATCGCGCTCATGACAACGGCACCGCGTGGCCGTTCTTGAACAACGGCGTCGGACGACACGAGTCTCATTTACCGACGGTATAGAAAATTCAGGAGATCCTTATGAGCACGCTTTTTGCTCGCAGCGAAGCAGCCACCTCTCGCCGTCGCAAACTCGCACGGATGGCGTCCCCTGTCCTCGCGCTGAGCCTCGCCGTTACCGGCTGCTCCGGCGTCTCGGGTGTCAGCGGCGACTCGGGCGGGAGCGTCACGCTGGTCTTCGGTCATGTGCACAGTCGCCAGGACCCCAGCAGCCAGCAGCTCGAGAAGATGTTCGAGGCGGTCGAGCAGGCGAGCGGCGGCGAGATCGTGTTCGAGGTGCACTACGACGGCAGCCTCGTCGCCAACCAGGACACGCTGCCCGGCGTCGCCAACCGGCGCGCGGACATGACGTGGACGACGCCCGCATACTTCCCGAGCGAGCTGCCGCTCTCGCAGGCCCCCTCCCTGCCCTTCCTCATGCGAACCGCCGAGGAGATGCAGGAGGTCCTCGACATCGTGGTCGACGAGAGCCCGGCGCTCGCGGCCGAGTACGAGGACGCCGGCGTCCATCTCGTCTCGTTCATGCCCAACCCGCCCACTGTGCTCGCGGGTCGGGAACCCATCCCGAGCCTCGCCGATATGGCGGGGTTGCAGGTCCGGTCGCTCGGTGACATCGGCGTCGCGGTCCAGGAGGCGGGAGCGAACGCCGTCAACCTTCCGATCCAGGAGGTCTATCAGTCACTCGAACGCGGCCTGATCGACGCGTACATGGGTCTGCCCATGGCGAACATCCCTGCGTTCAGTCTCCACGAGGTCGCGCCGCACGTCGTTGATACCGGGATCGGGACCTACTCCACCTCCGCGGTGATCATCAACCTCGAGACCTGGAACTCCCTGTCAGAGGAGCACCAGCGGATTATCGAGGACGCGTTCCGGCAGGGGTCCGCGGACTACGTCGCCGCGACAGCCGGGGTCGAGGACGAGGCCTGCGACACCATCCTCGCCGCCGGTGGCACCTTCACGGTCTGGTCGGGGGAGGACACGGAGGCGTGGCGCGAGGCGGTCGGCACGTCGGCTATCGACCGCTGGCGCTCCGCGGCTGAGAGCTCTGGCGCGGACGTCGACTCCTTCTGGGCGAGCTTCGAAGCGGCGCTCGAGACCGTTCAGTCCGGTAGTGAGCCGACCGAGTCCGGTATCGCCCGCTGCGCAGCGCGCAGCTGACCCAGCCATCGTCGACACAGGAGGGACGCGGTGCTTCTCAAGGACAAGAAGGCGATCATCACCGCCGGAGGCTCGGGCATGGGCCGGGCTGGGGCAGAGCTCTTCGCCCGGGAGGGCGCGAGCGTGGCCGTCGTCGACGTCGACGACGCGCGACTCAAGGAAGTCGTCGACAAGATCAACTCCGCTGGCGGTCGCGCCTTCCGGGTACAGGCCGACCTGCTCGACGCCGAGCGCTGCCGCGAGGCGATCCGCGAGGCCATTGACCTCTTGGGCGGGTTGGACATCTTGTGGAACCACGCGGGGATCTTCGGCCCGTCCGGCGTCGAGGACCTCACGGTCGAGGAGTACGACCGGTGCATGAATCTCAACGTCCGCTCCGGCGTGCTCGCGACGGGCGTCGCAGTCCCCAGCATGCGGGAGCGGGGCGGTGGCTCGATCATCTTCACGTCCTCGACCTCCGGCATCATGGGCGCAACGGGTAGCCCTCTGTACAGCGCGGCCAAGTTCGCCGTGGTCGGGCTGAGCAAGTCGCTCGCCCTGCGACTAGGCCGTGACGGCATCCGGGTCAATGCGATCTGTCCGGGGCTGACGCAGACCCCGATGGTGCCGTTCTTCTTCGACCCGGACGGGACCGATGAGGCGGCGATTGCGCGCGGTGAGAAGCGGCTCCTCAGCCACACCGCCCTCGGGCGCTACGCGCAGCCGGAGGAGATCGCCAAGGTCGCGCTGATGCTCGCGTCGGACTACACGTCCTTCGTCACCGGGACGGCGATCCCCATCGACGGCGGCTACACGGCTGGTATCCCCCCAACGGTCTCGAGCTGATCCGACCGAGCGAGGAGACGACGTGACTGTCAGCGAGAAGGAGCCGACCAGCGTGACCGGGCAGGAGTGGTCGGCGGTGCCCGAGTCGATCGAGTTCCTACGCCGTCGCCGCAAAGACATGTTCATCGACGGTGCCTGGACTCAGAGCGCCTCGGGAGAGGTGTTCGGCAGCTACAACCCGTCGAACGGGAAACTCCTGGTCGAGATCCCCCGCGGGGGCAAGGAGGACGTCAACCGGGCGGTCCGCGCCGCCCGCCGGGCGTTCGAAACCGAGTGGGCGCGGTGGAAGCCGGCCGAGCGCCAGCTGCTCCTCCTGCGCGTGGCCGACCTGGTCGAGAAGCACTTCGACGAACTGGCGACGCTCGACGCACTCGAGTTCGGCGGGCCGATCAAGCGCACGCTCTCCGGTCGCCAGCGGTCGGTCGGCATGCTCCGGTTCTACGCGGGGCTCGCCACCGCGATCCACGGCGACACCATCCCGAACTCCATCCCTGGGGACTTCCTGTCGTTCACCACGAAGGAACCGGTGGGCGTCGTGGGCGCGATCATCCCGTGGAACGGGCCGATCGGCTCAACGACCTGGAAGATCGCACCGGCGCTCGCGGCAGGCTGCACCGTGGTGGTCAAGCCGTCGGAGAATTCCTCCCTGTCGGCGTTGCGTCTGGTGGAGCTCCTGGTGGAGGCGGGGCTGCCCGCCGGCGTCGTCAACGTGGTGACCGGGTACGGAGACGCCGGCGCGGACCTCGCCGCACATGAAGACGTCGACAAGATCGCGTTCACCGGCTCCACGGAGACCGGGCGGTCGATCATCAGGGCGTCCGCGGGCAACATCAAGCGCCTGTCGCTCGAGCTGGGCGGGAAATCACCCAACATCATCTTCGCGGACGCCGACCTGGACGCCGCCGTCCGTGGAGCTGCGTTCGCTGCCTTCGCCAACTCCGGACAGGTGTGCAGCGCGGGTACCAGGCTGTTCGTTGAACGGCCAATCGTTGACGAGGTGGTGGAGCGACTCACCGAGGAGTCCAGCCGGCTCGTCGTCGGTGACAGCCTGGAACCGGCTACCGACCTGGGCCCGCTGGCCTCTCAGCGTCAGCTCGAGCGCGTGACAGGCTACCTGACGCTGGGTGACGAGGAGGGCGCGCGGCCGGTGGTGGACGGTCGGTGCGTGAGCGGCGTACCGGCCGGGGGGTACTTCGTCGGGCCGACGATTCTCGCCGACGTCCGTGACTCCATGCGCATCGCGCGGGAAGAGATCTTCGGCCCGGTCGTCTCGGTGCTGCCGTTTACGGACGAGGACGAGCTGGTCGCGCGGGCTAACGACACGCGTTTCGGTCTCGCGGCCGGCCTATGGACCCGCGACCTCGGCCGTGCCCACCGCGTGTCCCGCGGCATTCGTGCCGGGACGGTGTGGATCAACTGCTACCAGGCGATGGACCCCGCCATACCGTTCGGCGGTTTCAAAGAAAGCGGATACGGCCGCGAATCCGGGATCCACCACATCGAGGAGTTCCTCGAAGTGAAGACCACCATCATCCAGATCTGACCAGCGCACGAGCGGAGGGAGGGACAGTGAGTGCGGCGCTCTCGAAGGTCGAGCGGTTCCTCGAGATCCTTGCGGGCGTGGTGATCGCCCTGCTCATGCTCATTACGGTGGTCGATGTCGCGCTGCGGACGATGACGGGCAGGGGCCTCGCGGGCGCCGTGGAGTACTCGGAGGTCCTCCTGGTCATCGGCGTGGCGCTGGGCCTTGGCGCCGCCGAGTCGAACCATGTGCACGTACGCACCGGCGTACTGGCTGACCGGCTTAGACGGCGTTCTCGCGACGTCGTACGACGCGTGGGTGCGATTGTTCCGGTGATCTGCCTAGGCATGCTGCTGTGGGCCAGCGGGTCGCAGGCGATCACGTCGACCCTCCACGGGGAGCTCCGATACAGCATGGTGTTCGTGCCCGTCTGGCCGGCGCGCATCCTCCTCGCCCTCGGCTTCCTGCTCGTGACCATCGAGTTCCTCCGCACGACCCTGTCACCAGAGCCGACCGGGGTGGAGGAGAAGTGGTGACACGCCCGCCATCCGCAGCCGTAAGCTCCGGGAGTCTCCCATGAACCCGGTGATCGGGCTCGTCGTCCTCGCCGCAGTCGTCGTTCTCATCCTGCTGATTCTCAAGAAGCAGCCGGTCTGGCTGGCACTCCTGTCGGCGGGCACGGTCGGCATCGTCCTGCTCAGCGGCTCAGATGTGGCCCTGGGAACGCTCGGGACGCTCGCCTTCAGCACGATCTCCCAGTACGCCTATGTCGTCATCCCGTTGTTCATTCTCATGGGCGCCCTGGTGAGCAAGTCCGGCGTCGCGGAGGACGTCTTCGCGGTGGCGGCGAAGGTGACCCGGAGGCTGCCAGGCGGCCTCGGGGTCGCGACCGTGCTGGCGTGCGGCGGATTCGCCGCGGTCACGGGCGCGAGCGCCGCGACCGTAGCGACCGTCGGCCGGGTCTCGGTCTCGCAGATGGCGCGCTACGGGTATAGGCGTGACGCCGCCGGGGCCCTGGTGGCGATGGGGGGCACGCTCGGTGTTCTCATCCCGCCGAGCGTCCTCATCGTCGTCCTCGGCATCGTCTCGGGCGAGTCAATCGGTCGTCTCCTGCTGGCCGGTGTGATTCCCGGGATCGTTACGATGTTCATCTACGCGCTGTTCACGATCGGCCTGGCGCGGTTGGGTTTCTTCCGTCGACGCGAGGCGCCCACCTCCGACGGCGTCCGGGTCCACGAGCCGGCTCTGGCCGGTGCCACCAGCGCGGCGGAGGATGGCGGGAAGGAGCTCACCGGCTCGGGGCGGCCGGCTGGTGGCGCCGGCGACGGTGCTGACACCGGCAATCCCGCCGCTCCGGCGGAGCGGATCACTCTGAAGCACCTCATCGGCACGGCGCACGTCACCGCGCTCTTCGCGGTCATCTTCGGCGGCATCTACTCCGGAGTGTTGACCGTCACGGAGTCGGGTGCTATCGCCGCCGCGGCGGCGACTGTCATCCTCGTCATCCGGTGCCGCCGAAACCTTCGGCAGGCGTGGCGCAGTTCGAAGGAAGCCCTGCTGGAGACCGGCTCTCTCGCCAGCATGATCTTCGCCTTGATCATCGGCGGCTCGGTCTTTGCATACTTCATCGCACGCAGCGGCGTGCCGGTCTGGATCAGCGACATGATCGCCGCCGCCGGGCTTCCGCCTCTCGCGATCGTGATCGCCGGTCTTGTGGTGATGCTGATCCTGGGCTCGTTCCTCGACTCCTACTCGATCCTCATCCTGACGGTGCCGCTGCTGTACCCGATCCTCAGCGCCCAGGGCGTTGACGGGATCTGGTTCGGCATCCTCGCGGTCAAGGCAATTGAGATCGGGCTCGTCACCCCGCCCTTCGGCCTCAACGTGTTCGTCATCTCGGGCGTGGTGCCGGGACTCAAGGCCGAACGTGTCTTCCGCTACGTCGTGCCGTTCGTCCTCGCGGACCTCGTCGCGATTGGCGTGCTCATCGCCTTCCCGTCGATCGTCACCTGGCTGCCGGAGGTGGCCTTCGCATGACGGGTCGTCCGATTCCGAGTACAACTCCGACCGCAACGACTCCGGGGCACAGCAAATGAAGGGAGCCAAAGTGGAGAAGGATGTCGTCTCGGGCCAGGGCCCGACCGTGTGGTACGACGGCGGCAGCCGCGGTCGTGTCCTGGTCGCCGACTCACAGAGCTACTACGAAGGCCGGCCCTGGTTGGACGATGTGGCGGTCGGCGCGTCGTTCGCCGGCGCGCCGATCGCGGCGATGCCTCTGCGGCACGGAGTCAAGGCGTGGATCGGTCACGAAGCGGGGCCTGGCAAGGATCAGGCCGGCATCAGCGGCCTCGCGTTCTCGGACAGGTTCGGTGTTCCCGCAGCGGCCGTCGCCACGGCGGAGGCCGGCCTCTCGCGAGGGGACACGATGATCACGGCGCGTGTGGCCGCTGTCAACGATACGGCCAAGGCGCTGGGCGTCCGGCCCGGCATGACCGGCGGCGAGGCCGCCAAGCTCATGCTGGACGCGCCCCGCGGTAAGCCCGTGGGGGATGCACTAGACGATTTCGTTGACGACTCAGTGCACGTCATGAAGGAGACGCCGAACGGCACCATCTATGCGGTCTGGTCGTTCACGCGCGTCGTGGGCGAGCACCGGGACGATGTCTTCACCGTGGCGTCCCACGGGGGAAACGTCATGGCCCAGTACGCGTTGCGCGTGAGGCCGAAGGGCCTCATCGCCAACGACGCGGGCCGCGGCCTGGACGACTCGGGGGCCAGCGGGATCTTCCTCGTGGACAAGTTGTTCGGTATTCCGGCCGCCACGGTGTCCACAGATTCCGCGCGCATCGGGGATGGCGTCAGCACCTATCGGGACGGCGTCATCTCCATGGTGAACGGAGCGGCAGAGCGGCTCGGCGTGCGGGTGGGGATGCCTGCCCGCGAGGCGGCGGATCTGATGGTCGCGGCGCCCCGCCCCGCCCAGGAGGCCACCGGTCCGGCGGGCACCGCGCCCACGGGGGAGGCCGGATGAGTCACCCGTACGAGCGCGTCATGATCGCCGGTGCGTTCAATACGCAGCAGGCGAGGCGCCTCCCGGGGCATACTTCCGCGACGATCGCCCTGGAGGCCGCGCAGGGTGTCCTCACTGAGGTCGGCGTACCGGTTGACGAGGTGGACGCGATCTTCGGCGACTTCTGCGGCGAGATCGCTTACCAGCTTGGCCTCCCGGCCGTCTCGATCAGCGGCTCGGGCAGCAAAGGCATCGCGGCCGTGCTGGAGGCGGCCCAGGCCATTGCGGCACGAGCGTGCGACGTGGCGCTTGTGGTCGCCGGTGGCGCGGGTCATTATGCCGACCGCGAGGCGACCGCGCCGTGGACCCGTCCGGCAAACGAGTGGGTCGCCTCGTTCGGGCTCATCACGGCGGCCGAGTTCGCGCTCATCGCGCGCCGACATATGGCGATGTACGGTACGACACCCGAGCAGATGGCTGTGGTCGCCGCGACGATCCGCAACAACGGGCATGTCAACCCGGAAGCTGTCTACTACGGACGCGGGCCGTTCACGGCCGAAGACGTACTCGCGTCCCGCATGATCGCCGACCCGTTCCGCCTACTCGACTGCGCGACGACTTCCGAAGGCGGGTGCGCTCTGCTCATGACCACCCCGGAGCGCGCGGCTGACCTCCCGTACCCCGGCGTCCGCATCCTGGGCGGCAACACGGACCGGATGGGACCGCTGTATCAGTACCCGCCCGCGTGGGACCTCACGGCTGCCCGGGTGGATGCCCCGCCCAACGGATACGTCGGGCGCCGGGCTGCCCAACACGCCTTCAAGACGGCGGGACTGCGCCCCCAGGACGTGGACGTCTGCGAGTTCTATGACCCGTTTTCGTTCGAGATCATCCGCCAGTTCGAGGCATTCGGGTTCTGCGCCGAAGGCGAGGGTGGTGAGTTCGTCATGAACGGCCGCATCGCCCTCGGGGGTGAGTATCCGATCACGACCGACGGCGGCACCATGTCGTACAGCCACGCTAGGACCCCGCAGCTGCTCCAGCGGGTGGCGCGCGGCGTCCATCAGCTACAGGGCCGTTGCGCCACCAACCAGGTCGAGGGTGCCGAAGTCGCCATGTGCTCCAACGGCGGGGCGGGTGCCCTCTTCACCGACGTCATCCTCCTGGGGAGAGAGCTGTGAGCACCAGATCAGGCCCGGTGCTGAGCCCGGAACCGAGCACCGTACTCAAGCCGCAGACCGGGGAGGACATCCCCCGACCGGCGGTGACGGACCTCTCGCGACCGTTCTGGGCGGCGTGCCACGAGAGTCGCCTGCTTTACCAGTACTTCCCGGCGTCCGGACAAGCCCAGTTTCCCCCGTCGCCAGTGTGCCGGGTATCGGGGAGTCGTGAGTTCGAGTGGCGGGAGAGCCAGGGCCGCGGTCTTCTCTACAGCTGGACCGTGGTCTGGCGCCCGCAGACACCGGCATACCAGGTTCCTTACGCGCCGGCGATCGTCGAGCTCGCTGAGGGCTACCGCATGGTAAGTGCGGTGGTCGACTGCACGACGGGGGATCTCGCGGTCGGAATGCCGGTTGAGGTGGTCTTCCATGAGGTGTGTGAGGGGTTTGTGTTGCCCTACTTTCGGCCGGCGAGGGAGGTGGCGCGGTGAACGCCCCTGACCACGCCAACGGCGCAATTGCCGCTGTGGACCGGAGCAAGAGCTTTCTGCTCGGGTTACGTGTCCTTGAGGTCGGTGACGAGCTCGGTGAGTACTGTGGCAAGCTGCTCGCCGGCCTCGGGGCGGACGTCGTCAAGATCGAGCCGCCCGGTGGTGAGCGGACCCGAAACTACGGACCGTTCTACCAGGACACTCCGCATCCGGATCGTAGTCTGTACTTCTGGCACTACAACCTTGGCAAGCGCAGTGTCGTCCTCGATCTAGACACTGTTGACGGCCAGGCTGCGTTCCGTCGGCTGGCGGCCGAGGCCGACGTCGTGCTCGACGCCCGCCCACGTGGTTACCTGGACGCGCGAGGGATCGGCTACGACGATCTGGCCCGCGACAACCCGGGCCTCATCATGTCGCGCATCGTGCCGTTCGGCGACGACGGTCCCTGGGCCGACTTCCTCGGTAGTGACCTCGTCCACCTCGCCCTCGGCGGTGTCATGATGAACTGCGGGTACGATCCTGACCCGCGGGACCGGTACGACACGCCACCCATCGCCCCACAGATGTGGCAGGCCTACCACATCGCGGGCGAGATGGCTGCGATCGCGATCCTCTCCGCGCTCAACTATCGCGAGGCGTCGGGGCGCGGTCAACGGCTCACGACCTCCGTCCATGAGGCGGTCAGCAAGAATACCGAGACGGACCTGCCCAACTGGGTGTACCTGCGCCAAGCCCACCGGCGGCAGACGTGTCGTCACTCGCGGCCCGCGAGCGACACGCCGGCCATCGCGGCCACAAAGGACGGGCGCTGGGTACTGCCGTACCGGACGTATCTCCCTGGCTTCCTCAATACCCTGCAGGGAACGATCCGGCTACTCAAGCGCTACGGCATGGAGCTCGATCTCGAGAGCGACCGCTATCAGGCACCCGGCGCGCTGGACGACCCGATCGCCAAGCTGCACGTTGCCCACGCGACGGAGCGCCTCGTCGGGCGCACCAAGTACGCCGACGACCTGTGGAAGGAGGCGCAAGCCGAGGGACTGCCATGGGCACCTCTGCGCCGCCCCGAGGAGCATCTGACTGACGACCACTGGGCCAGCCGTGAGACGTTCGTCGACGTGGAGCACCCAGAGCTGGGCAAGACGTTCACCTACGTCGGCGCCCGGTGGTACGCACCTGAGGTGCCCTGGGTCAAGGGCCCGCGTGCGCCGCTCGTCGGGGAGCACACGCCCGGGACGGTGGATGGCAGCCTGTGGTCGGAACGGCCACCGTTGCCGACCGCGGGCACGACTCCGGAAGTCCCGCTTCTCAGCCGGCACGGCCGTCCCTTTGCGCTCGCCGGTGTCAAGGTGGTCGACCTGTCGTGGCTCCTCGCGAGCGGCGGCGCGGGACGGTTCCTGACGGCGCTCGGTGCCGACGTGATCAAGGTGGAGCACTCGTCGCGCCCCGACGGCATGCGCTACGGCGTCGGTGGCAGTCCCATCGGTGGACGGGCCGAGCGTGAGGCGGCGACCGGACCGATCCCCACGCCGCCTGCCACTACCCCCAACCGGTCCGGGACGTTCAACGAGATCAACGCCGGCAAGCGAAGCCTGAGCCTCAACCTCAAGACCGAGCGTGGCAAGGAGATCCTCGCCCGGATGATCAGGGAAGCTGACATCCTCATCGAGGGCTTCACTCCGGGGACGCTCGAGCGCCTGGGTTTCGGCTACGAGCGCCTGCGGGAATTGAATCCGTCGATTATTTACGTCCAGCAATCAGGTATGGGTCAGCACGGCACCTACGGGACGCTGCGCAGCTACGGGCCGACGGCGCAGGCCTTCTCTGGTCTGAGCGAGATGTCAGGCCTGCCGGAGCCTTATCCGCCCGCCGGGATCGGCTACTCGTACCTGGACTGGTACGGCGCCTACAACATGGCCGTCGCGATGCTCGCCGCGCTCTACCGGCGTCGGGTCACCGGACGCGGGTGCCACATCGACTCCTCCCAGGTCGAGACGGGTATTTACCTGACCGGGACGGCAGTCCTCGACCACGTCGTGAACGGACGCCGGTGGTCGCGGTACGGGAACCGCTCGCCGTACAAGCCGGCAGCGCCGCACGGTGCGTTCCGCACCCGTGGGGAGGACCGGTGGATCGCGATCGCGTGCTTTACCGACGCCCAGTGGTCGGCACTGACCGACGTCCTCGGCGCCTCCGATCTAGCCACCGACCCGCGCTTCGCGACTCTCGAAGCCCGCATGGAACACCAGGATGAGCTCGAGGCGCTGGTCGAGCGCTTCACGGTTGACCATGACGGCTACGAGCTCATGGAGCGCCTCCAGCGCGCGGGCGTCCCGGCTGGCGTGTGCCAGACCGCGCAGGACCGGTACGAGACGGATCCCCAGCTCGCTCACCTGGGTTGGCTCGTCGAGCTCAACCACTCTGAGATCGGTCGATGGCCCGTCAAGGAGTTGCCGACCCGTTACAGCGTTACGCCGCCGTACATCGGTGGGTTCGTCGACCGGCACGGCCCGTGCTATGGCGAGGACACCCGCGACGTGCTCAAGGAGCTGGGCTTTGATGACGCCGACATCGACGAGCTCGCCGCCGAGGGAGTGATCGAGCTCCCGGCCACACCACGGGACGGCCGCGGTGACGCGAGCGCAGCCCCGCAGACGGTAAAGGAGCAGAAGTGATTGGCGCAGTGAATGGCACAGAGCCCACGGCGAGCATGACCGACGCCGGGAACGGCACCTCCGTTGACAGCGGGCTCGCCCGGGACATCACCGCGTACCTGGAGACGAGCGACCCGGAGATCCTCGCGAACCCGTATCCGTTGTACCGCAGGTTGCGCGAGGCCGGTCGGGTCATTTCACACCCGTCGGTCGTCCTGGTCACCCGATATGACGACATCCTGGCGGTCCTGCGCGACCCTGGCCGGTTTTCGTCCCGACGCAACGTCGGATCTCGCAACGACGCCGCCACCAGCCGGATGTCGCCGGAGAATGCGGTCAAGGCGCAAGAGGTCCTCGATTTCGTCGACGGTTGGATGCTCGCCCAGGACGACCCGGCGCACAGCCGTCTGCGGCGGATCGTGCAGCGCGCGTTCACGCCCGCACGGGTGCGTGCGATGCGTGACGACATCGAGGAGGTCGCGCTCGACCTGCTGACGAGGGCGGAGCCAAGAGGCCGGATCGACGTCATCGGCGAGTTCGCGTACCGGCTACCGATCATCATCATTGGTCGGATGCTGGGCCTGGACGAGTCGGAGTACCCCGTGCTGAGGGAGTGGTCTCGGGCTATCTCGGTGTTCCAAGGCTCGGAGTTTGCCGAGTGGACGGTCGAGCCGGCCCGGCACGCGGTCGACGGGTTCCGGGAGTACGTCGCCTCGCGTCGCGCGGACGCCGAGGCGTTGACCGAGCCCCGCAACCTGCTCGACGCGCTCTTCCTGGCGCGGGGCGACAACGGAGACCGGCTGACCGAGGACGAGGTGGTATCCAACTTTGGCCTCCTCGTCTTCGCGGGGCACGAGACAACGACCAACCTCATCGGGAACGGACTGCTCGCGCTCTTGCGTCACCCGGACCAGATGGACAAGCTCCGCTCCGGCGTCGTCTCGGTCGAGACCGCCGTCGAAGAGCTACTCCGCTACGACTCCTCGGTTCAGGCCGCGCACCGCCTCGTAACCGAGGACGTGGAGCTGGCGGGTGTTCCCATTAAGCGAGGCACGAACCTGCGTCTGTGCCTCGGCTCAGCCCATCACGACCCCGCGCACTTTGAGCGGCCGGAAGAACTCGACCTCACGCGGTTCGAGGGAGGAAAGATCGGACACCTCGGTTTCGGGCTCGGCCCGCACTTCTGTCTCGGTTCCGTCCTCGCCCGCCTCGAGGCATCGATCGCTCTGCAAAAGCTCATCGACCGTTACCCGTTGATGTCTCTCGCGACCGAGGAGATCAACTGGACTCGGAGCTCCACCAACCGTGGCATGGAGGAGCTTTGGGTGGATCTCGGCACGGGCAGGACCGGCTGACGATGGGAACAGGCTGAATCAACGGGGGAATGGGATGACACTCGAGGCGCGGATCCGCAAGGTCGCGGTGGTGGGCGCCGGTCCTGCCGGATTGTATGCGACCAAGGCTCTCGTCGATGCCCGCCCGGCGGTCACCGTCGACGTCTTCGACCGATTGCCTGCTCCGTTCGGTCTTGTCCGCTATGGCGTCGCGCCCGACCATGCGAAGACCAAGTCGGTCCAGCGGGTGCTGGCGAAGGCTCTGACTGCGCCTGGCGTACGCTTCGTCGGCAACGTTCACGTCGGGGCCGACGCGTCACTCGCCGAGCTCATGGAGTTCTACGACGCCGTGCTACTCGCCGCCGGGAGCTGGCGTGACAACATGCTCGGCATCATCGGCGAGGACTTGCATGGCAGTTACGGCTCCGTGGAGTTCGTCGGTTGGTACTCCGGGCATCCCGACCAGAGCACGTTTGAGCCGCCGCTTGACCACGCCGGCGCGGTGATCGTCGGGGGCGGGAACGTGGCCCTCGACCTTGCCCGGGTGCTAGCGAGGAGCAGCACGGAGATGGCTAGCACCGACATCCCTGACCGCGTGCTGGGCCAGCTCGAGCACAGTCGGGTGACCGACATCCACGTGCTCGTCCGCCGCGGCCCGGGCGAGGCGCGGTTCACGCCCGACGTGCTCCGCGAACTCGGAGAGCTGGAGAACGCGGATGTCGTAGTCCACTCAGACATCCCGATCGTGCCCGAGGAGGCGCCGGGGGAGGAGGTTGCGCTCCGGCGCCGGTCAGAGAACGTCGCGCTACTCGCGGCCTGGCACGGATCTCCGCCGCCGGAACGGACCAAGCCCCGGCGGCTACACCTTCACTTCCACACACGGCCGGTGCGGATCCTAGGGTCCGGCCGGGTCGAGGCTGTCGAGCTCGAGATAGGACAGCCAGGG
>Ga0079224_100006190_pt1 | contig 15827 bp, 10 predicted proteins | sample Stecom2015_FD_80414 | JGI IMG/M metagenome (GOLD analysis project Ga0079224, IMG submission 80414) | Agricultural soil microbial communities from Utah to study Nitrogen management - Steer compost 2015 | ecosystem: Environmental > Terrestrial > Soil > Agricultural land | place: USA: Utah...
AGGTTGCGCTCGATGAAGTCGGCGGTGAAGCGGAGCAGGAACATGATCATCGAGGTCCAGATGAACAGGAACTTGCCCTGCTCGGACGTGAACAGGTTGCCGGTGATGTTCTGGATCCAGCCGTCGGTGCCCAGCTCGACCGCGCCCACGAGGATGTGGGTCAGGAAGAACACGAACAGCAGGAACGAGCCGAACGAGAACTTGGTGATGACGCCCACGGCGACCACGATGCCGACGCCGATGATCCAGGCCAGGGCGGTGGGGAGACCGAGGCTCTGCGAGATGAAGAGCGCGATCATGTAGCCCACGATGGCGGCACCGATGAGACCGATGTCCTTGAACATTTCACCAAGCTTGGCACCCTGCTGGGCGGCTTCCGACTTGGGGAACTTCTGGCCGAGGAACATCAGGCCGTAGATGACGGTGGGGATCAGGTACAGGGCGAGCTGGAACTTCCAGCCGATCTGGAACTTGTCGTCCAGGATCCAGCCCATCGCCGCGCCCACGACCATACCGGCAGGCCAGCTGGCATGCAGGATGTTGAGGTAGTGAGTCCGCTTGATGGGATAAAGCGTGGCGCGCAGGGTGTTCGACACGGCTTCGAGGGTACCGTTCGCCAGGGCGAACAGGAACATGCCCCAGAACAGGAAGCCTTCGGCGTTGGCCGGCGAGCTGGCGCCGAACGTGACGAAGGCCGACAGCACGTGCAAGGCAAACGCGGCGAACACGAGCTTGCCGTAACCGATCTTGTCGACGATCACGCCGCCGATGATGATGCCGAAACACATGCCCGTAAAGCCGGCACCGCCGATGACGCCGAGAGTGGTGGCCGAAAAGCCATACTCCTGACCCCAGTTATCGAAAATGCCGCCGCGCAGGGCGAAGCCAACGCCGGAGGCAAAGATGGCCATGAAGCCTGCCCAAAGCAGACGGGCCGAGTTTGGCGCGATACCATCGGTTTTGATGGACATATGTTTTCCCTCCTTGGGGGGTAAAAAATGGAGCCCCTAATCTACCGCGATATTTTCAGCGCGCTAGAGGTTTTTTCGTTTTTTTCCATGAATTAGGGCGTAAAGGGAACCATTATAGGGCAAACGTGCCAAAATTTGCCACTTAATTGACAATTTGGGCGGTTCAAACCCGCGATTCCCGCGCGGTCCAGAGGTCGCCGCGGGGGGCACCCGGCGCGGCCGGCGGCAGGGGGAGGCGCCTCTCCCCCGAAGACCGGAAGGCCCTCGCCGTGCCGGTCAGGACCAGTTCACCAGCCCGAACCAGGCCGTCAGCAGGATGACGGCACCGAAAACGATGCGGTACCAGGCAAAAGGCACGAAGTCGTTGTGCGACACATAACGCAGCAGCCACCGGATGCACAACCACGCCGACAGGAAGGCCACCACCAGCCCCACGGTAAACGGCAGGATATCCGCCACCGTCAACAGGCTCCAGTCCTTGTAGAGGCTGTACACTCCCGCGCCGATCAAGGTGGGAATCGCCAGATAAAAGCTGAATTCCGTGGCAACAGGGCGGGACAGCCCTGAAATCATCCCTCCAATGATGGTTGCGCCCGACCGGCTGGTACCGGGCAGCAGGGCAAGGCATTGCAGAAAGCCGACTTTCAGTGCGTCCTTGATGGTCATGGCGTCGACATGGGTGATGCGGGGCTGCACCGCACGCCGTCCCCGCTCCGCCCACAGGATGATGAAGCCGCCGACCACCAAGGCCGAGGCGACGAACACCGGATTGAACAGGCGGCTTTTGATGGCGTCGCCGAGCAGCAATCCCAGCACGACCGCCGGTGCGAACGCCACGGCCACGTTGAGGGCGAACCGCCGCGACACCGGGCTGCTGCCCAAGGTGGACACGGTGCTGCGCAGACGCTGCCAGTACACCAGAATGACGGCCATGATGGCCCCGGTTTGAATGGAGATTTCGAAGGTTTCCGCCGTCGGCCCTTTGAAGCCGAGCAGGGACCCGGCCAGAATCAGGTGACCAGTGGAGGAAATGGGCAAAAATTCAGTCAGTCCCTCGACCAGGCCGAGGATGATGGCGATCAGGATCATGAGGGGGGAAGGTAATTCCTTGGGACGGTGCGTTGTATGATGGCCTCACGGGGGCATGCACAAGTTGGTGGTTGGTGCGCACCGTGGGCCGTACCCGAGGTTGGTTGCTGGTCTTGTTGGTCTTTCATGCCTTCGGGTGTCTGGGCGACACTGCGGTCATCAAGCCGCAGGGCCGAAGCATAAATCCGGAGGTGCGGAATGCCTGAGGCCGCAAAGATCAACCACCAACGTCATGTTGGGTCACAAAGAAGGCACCAACCCTCCAAGGCCATCTATGTATGCGTAAATCCTCCTGCCCTCAAAGCCCGTGTCTCGCCGCCCTCGGTGAGGAAAACCCCCTCGCCCTCGCCGACGGTACCGATTTCCGTAATGGAGGCGAGGGCGCGCAGGCTCGCGAGTTCGGCGGCGGTGAAGGTTCCGGTGAACAGGAGCTGGTATTCTTCACCGCCGTGCAACACGTATTCGCGGGCCTGCGCGCGCGGCAGGTGTGCCAGGAGGGCCAGCCCGGGATGCGCGGGAAAGGAGTCCGAGTCGATGGTGAGCGCGTATCCTGACTGCCGCGCGAGGTGCCACAACTCCGAGGAAAGGCCGTCGCTGAGGTCGATGGCGGCGATGCCGTACGCGGGGTCGCCCGCGCGGCGGCGATGCTGGAGGTCCGCCAGGGCAGGCCCCAGTTCCAGCGGGGGCGCGGGCGAAAGGTGCGCGCGGCGGAGCGTGTCGAACGCGGAGCCGCGCGCCGGGACGGAGGCCTCGGGAGGCGGGGCCCGCAACAGGTCGAGCCCGGCGGCGGACCCGCCGAGGGTGCCGCTGACGTACACCTTGTGCCCCGGCCGCGCGGCGCTGCGCAGCAGCGCCGCGCCTTCCGCCACCACGCCGAGCACCGTGAAGGTGAAGAACTCCGCGCCGCGCGAGCGCGTGGTATCCCCCCCCATCACCTGAAAACCGTACCGGCTTTCCCAGGCGCGCAGCGCCTGACCAATGGCCGCGAAGTCCGCATCGGTGAAGGCCGGCGACGCGCCGAGGGCGAACAACGCATGGCGGGTGCGGCCTCCCATGGCGTTGATGTCGGAGAGGTTCGCCAGCAGGGCCTTGTGCAAGGCTTCCGTGCGCGGGACCCAGTCGAGCCGGAAATGCACGCCCTCGACGCTGGCGTCCGTGGAGGCGACCCAGGTCTCCCCCGCGCCCGGCTGCCAGAGAAAGGCGTCGTCACCCAGTCCCCGGCCATCGGACACGAAGCGGGAGGCGGCGAACATGCGCTCGATGCCGGCGAATTCCCCACCGGAGGCGAAAAAACGGTTCATGCGCCCCTGAAACTAGATTTTGCGTCCTTCCGAACGGATCGAAGGAAAAACCCGGACCCTCTCATGGACTTTTCCCATATCGTCATCGACCCGGCCGTGTGCCAGGGAAAACCGCACATCAAAGGCACCCACCTGCCCGTGGACCTGTTGCAGGCCCAACGGGCCACAGGCTGGACGGATGCGAACATCCGCGAAACCTACCCGTACCTGACGGAGGACGAAGTCCGGCAGGCGCTGACCTACCCGGTCGGGGCCTGATCGCCCCGGACGGGCCGCAGGGGGCTCCCGGGGGCGGCCTGGAGGTGTGTTGGTAGTATTTTTTCATTTTCGGTGAGTAAAATGCGGGCGGACACGGTAAATTAATGGGGTGGGGGTGCGTACGGCAAACGTTCGCCGCACACCCTCCGGAGGATCCCGATGTTGCGCTTTTCGTGTACCCCACCGCTTTCCCGTCCCACGTCCTTCCGTCGCCTTCAGGCCGCCGCCTTCGGCGCGCTGCTCGCCGCCGGCCTTTTGCCCCAGGCGGCGCAGGCGCAGAGCTGCCCCATGCCGACGGCCAACGACTTCCGCATCGACACGCTGGCGAACAACGCCACGGGCGACCTGTACGAAGGCTCCTCCGCCAACGGCGGTGAAGCCGGCAACTACGGCGTGGTCCAGATCGCCGTGGCGCCCAACGGCAAGGTGTTCATCGCCAAGATGTGCTCCGGCCAGCTGCGCGTCTATCGCCCCGGAGCGGGCAACGCGTCGACCCCCACGGTGCTGGCCGGGGTCGTGCCCACGCATTGCGACAACGAGGATGGCCTGCTGGGCGTCGTGCTCGACCGCAACTTCCATTCCAACGGCTGGCTGTACGTGTTCCACGCGTCGGCGCAGTATTCCACCAGCCCCGCCAACGCGGACACGGGGAAACCCCACCTGCTGACGCGCTACACGTACGACTCCACCAAAGCGGAGGGCAGCCAGCTCACCAACCCCAAGGAAATCATGCGCTTCCACCGCATGATCGATGCCCGCGCCTATCACGCCGCCGGCGGCCTCGACATGGGCGACGACGGCATCCTCATCATCGGAACCGGCGACGACACCAGCCCGCACGCGGGTGAGTGCAGCAGCAACAACTACGGTCCCCTGCTGTGGAACGACCGCGGTTGCGACGCGCAAAAGTCCTCGGGCAACACCAACGACCTGCGCGGCAAGCTGCTGCGCATCCGCCCCCTCCCCTTCCCCGACAACCAGACCCCGGCTCCCGGCATCGGCAGCACGTACGAGATCCCCGCCGGCAACCTGTGGGAGTTCATCGACAAGCCGGCGTTCAACCCCAACTGGACGCCCGGCGTCGACGACATCAGCAAGGTCCGCAAGGAAATCTGGTCGATGGGTCACCGCAACCCCTACCACCCGCGTTACGATGCGAAGTCGGGCTGGGTGTTCACCGGCGAGGTCGGACTCGATGCGGGCGCCCCCAACGCGAGCCGCGGGCCTGAAGGTCGCGAGGAATGGAACCTCGCCTACGTCCCCGGAAACTTCGGCCACCCCTACTGCGTGGGTCCCAACGACCCGTGGCGCAAGTTCACCTGGCCCAACACGTCGTGGACCACCGACACGTCGTACAACTGCGCGGCCATCCAGAACGTGTCGCCGAACAACACCGGCATCCGCAACCTGCCTCCGGCGATGCCCGCGGCGCTGTGGTACTCCAACAACAACCAGAACGATGACGGCCAGCGCCTCGGCGTGACCAGCCAGGAAACCGCCATCGGCGGCCCGATGTACCGGTACAACCCGAACCTGCAGTCGTCCATCAAGTTCCCGCCGCAGTACGAAGGCAAGGTGTTTTTCTTCGACTGGGCGAACTCCAACAAGAGCTCCTTCCGGGTGATGACCATCAATCCCGACGGGACGGTCCCGGCCGGTGCGGACGCGACGCCGCGCTTCCCGGCCTCAACCCTGAACGCCCTGCCCAACGGCTCGTACATCGACATGCGCTTCGGCCCGCACGACGGCGCGATGTACCTGCTCCGCAACTCCCAGAACAACTACTCGAACTTCGGTGCCGCGGCGCTGTACCGCATCGCGTACACCGGTGCCATCGACAATGCCTGCTATACGCCCTTCGTGGCCACCGTGGGGACGCCATCCTCGCTGGCCCGCAGCGTCGTGCGCAAGGCGCTGGCGCCGGCGATCGCGAACGGCATGATCACCCTGCCCGTCGGCTACCGTACGGTCACGCTGTATGACCTCACGGGCCGCCAGGTGTGGAAGCACACGCGTGCCGACGCGGCCAGGTCGGAAACGATGCGTCTGCCGCAGGGCCTCGCCGCGGGCGTGCTGCAGGCCCGCATCACACCCTGACGGCTCGCCGGTCGGGGTGACAACGGGTCGGACAGATGGTGCCCCCCACCATCTGTCCTCTCCCCACCACGTCTGTTTTCGGTCTCCTCCGTGTTCGGCCTCCTCTCCTCTCCCATCCCCCCTCACCCTCCATGGGCCCGGGAGAAAGGAGTACGGGATACCGGGGGGCAAGCCACAAAAAAAGCTCCGTGCACGGCACGGAGCTTTTTTTGTGGGGCGGACCGGGGTGACCGCAGGGAAGGGGCGGACCGGCCTATCGCGGGCCGGACGGGGACGGGGAGGCGGACAAGGCCGCCGCCATGGCCTGCTTCATTTCCGTCACCGCGGCGGCCAGCCCGATGAACACCGCGCGGCTGATGATGGAATGTCCGATGTTGAGCTCCACCACACCGGGAATGGCCGCGATGGCGCCCACGTTGGCGACGTTCAACCCATGGCCCATGTTCACCTGCAGGCCCACGGAGTGCGCATGCCGTGTGGCCGCCGCGAGGCGCGCCAGCTCGGCGTCTCCCGCCGGGGTTCCAAAACGGCGCGCATACAATCCCGTGTGAAACTCCACGAGCTGCGCGCCCGCGCGCGCGGCGGCCTCCACCTGGGCGACATCCGGCTCGATGAACAGCGAAGACGGGATGCCCGCCGCGGCCAGATCGGCCACCGCGCGCGCCACCGTATCCAGATGGGTGACGGCGTCGAGACCGCCTTCGGTCGTCAGCTCTTCGCGGCGTTCGGGCACGAGCGTCGCCATGTCGGGTTTGACGGCCACGGCGATCGCCACGATGTCGCGGGCCACGGCCATCTCAAGGTTGAGACGGGTCTTCACCGACGTCCGCAAGGCATGGAGGTCGGCGTCCTGGATATGGCGACGGTCTTCGCGCAAATGCACGGTGATGCCGTCGGCCCCCGCCTCTTCACACACGGCCGCAGCCGCCACGGGATCGGGTTCCCGTTCGCCGCGCGCCTGACGCAACGTCGCGACATGATCGATATTGACGCCGAGTTTGATCATGACCCAAAGATAACCGAACGGGACGAGGAGCCGGACGTCCCCGGCTCGCACCGCGCCGTCCCGTCACTCGTCGCCGCGCATCTGGCGCAAGGTGACCCAGCGCGGTGCGGTTCCCGCATCCTCCTGCGCCTGCACCGCGCGAGCCATGGCGGCGGCGAGACCGGGCGTGTGACGCAACACCCAGAGGCCTTCGCCCGAACGCTGCGCGGCCCGCGTCCGGCGCGTCAGCTCCTCGACCAGAACCTTCTCGGACCCCACCGCCAGTTCGGCGGCCACCACGGCGGTGGCCCCCGTCTGCAGGGCCGCCTGCTGCGTGAGCGTGCGGGGCGAACCCGTGAGGTCGAGAAACAACAGGCCGCGCCGCGCGACGAAGGCAAGGACGTGCTCCATCAGGCGCGGGTTTTCTATGGCGCGGTCCCCGAAGCGGGTGGCGAAGCCCACCGCGCCTTCGTTGACCTGCAGACGACGCGCCAGGATCTTTTCGGTTTCCTCGCGGCTGTCGTCGATGAACAGCGCGCGCGGGCCGGGGCGCACCACCGGATAATTCGTCGGCTCCATCGGGAGCTCCACCAGGATGTCGCGCGCGGCCTCATGCGCCTCCCGTTCGCCTCCGGCGGCTTTCAGCGTATCGGGGTACACCAGGGTGACCGCCACGGGGAACCCGGCCCAGGCGCGGCGCTCCGCCTCGCTGGCGCTTCCCAGTTCCGTGATGACCAGCGCCATGCGGAAGGATCCCGGTGCCACGGAGTCGCCGATCAGCAGGCGCACCGCCCTTTGTTGTCCGGCCGCGTCCCGCAGGAGATACTCCACACGGTTCTCCCCGTTGCCCACCTCGCGCCCGTCGACCACGACGTAGCCCGCGCGCGGCGCGAACTGCTCCAGCTCATAGGCCAGCGCATGCACGGGCTTTCCGCGCGGAAAGGTCAGCTCCGTAAAGGCGCCGCGCTTGCGCACCGCGCGCGGGCCCAGCCCGTTGCCGACCGCGTACGGCAACACGAAACGCTCGCGGTATTGCGTCAGCGCCGTATCGTTCCCGTCGCGAAACAGCCAGGCATTGGCCTTGCGCCATGCGACGTCCTGGGCGGAGTCCAGCGTGACGCGCGGAAAATCGGGAACGGCCTCGTCCGCGCCGGATGAAAACAGCCGGGCCGTGAGGAGTCCGGCCCCCCCCAGGAGCGCGACGACGAACAGGATGACAAGAATGCGGCGTACCGGTTTCACGCACGCGAAGGTAACAACAGCACCGCCGGCACGCCGCGCCCCCGTTCCCTTCACGCCGGCAGGCGCGCCGGAATGCCACAAATGCTACCGTTGCCTCATGCCCGTTCATGCCATCCTGGCCGGCCCGACCGCGTCCGGAAAAACCGCCCTGTCGCTCCGCTGGGCCTACGCGCGCGGCTTCGCCGTCCTGTCCGTCGACTCCCGCCAACTCTACCGCGACTTCGCCATCGGAACGGGAGCCCCCACACCCGCGGAGCGGGGCGACGTTCCCCACCACATGCTGGGCTTCCTCAACCCTGCGGAATCCTACTCGCCGTTGCGGTTTGCCGCGGACGCGCAGGCCATTGTGGAGGCCTCGCCGGAAACGGAGTTTCTGGTGGTGGGCGGCACCGGCCTCTACCTCCGGGAATGGATGTATCCCGGTGCCGGGGAGCGGGAGGAAACCCCACGCGCCATCCGCGAAGCCGCCGCGCAGCAAATCGCCGCGGATGGCCTCGAAGCCGTGCACGCGCGCCTCACCACGCTCGACCCGGCGGGCATGCACCGCGTCGACCCGCACGACACGTACCGGGTCACCAAGCGGCTGGAAAACTGGCTCCACACGGGAAAGTCGTATGCCGCGCCCAAGCCGGAACAACCCCTGAACCCGCTGTTCGAGGGCGTGCCCTTCCTCTGGCTCGAGCCGGAACGCCGCACGCTGCACCGCCGCATCGCCGCGCGCACGGACGCCATGTTCGCGCAGGGCTGGATCGACGAAGTCGCACGTCTGCGCGAGCGTTACGATCCGCGCCGCACGCCGGCGTTCAACGCCATCGGCTACCGTGAAATCGCCGAGGCGATGGCGCGCGGCAAAGACCCCGCGAGCGTGCAGGAGACGGTGGTGGCCCGCACGCGGCAATACGCGAAGAAGCAAATGACGTTCTTCCGTCACCAGTTTCCCCGCGCGCAGGCGTGGGCTCCCGAGGCGCTGGACGCGGCGCTGGCGGCGGCAGGCTGGGATGCCCGGAGGCTGCCGCCGCCGCCCTCCCCGGCGTCCTCCGGAGAGGCCTGACCTCCGCCGTGCGCCGGTTTCGCGGGACTCAGCGCGATTCCCCCCGAAACCGGCGCACCTCTCCCCCCCATCCCAACAATTTCCATTCGCTCCATTGACAACCCCTCATACGGGTTTTAAATTCACGCCTCCGTTTTCGTGTTTTTTCGACGCGAATTTCAGGATTTTCGGATGGAACGACCGTTCGGCTTTTCCGCTTCATGCGGAACACGCGGAACGCTCGGGTCTGTAGCTCAGTTGGTTAGAGCATCGCTCTGATAAGGCGGGGGTCGGAAGTTCAAGTCTTCCCAGGCCCACCATCCGGAAATCCAGGAAGTCGCGGACGCGTTTCGGCTCTCGCTTTTACAGGTCGCCCGCTTCATTCCGGCATCGGGCCGGGTCAAATGACCGGGAACCGGTCTAACGGATCTGAACAGGTCTGAACAGATCCGAAAAAGGGTCTCGAAAGGTCCGGCAAGGCTGGACAAGACCGGAGCCACGTTTTCGGGGCTATAGCTCAATTGGTAGAGCACCTGCTTTGCAAGCAGGGGGTCAGGAGTTCGAGTCTCCTTAGCTCCATTTTTTCTTCCCCGGCTTCTCTTTCCCTGCTTTTCTTTCCCGCCCTCCCCTTCCCTTTACCGTTTCGGCATGGCCCCCCGGGCGACCCCATGGCGGGATGTCGCATCTTCCGCCGCATCTTCTGTCGCAGTGCCGAACCCCTGTGTCGCACGAGGAGGCCCCCCTGCCTTGTGCGGATTTCAAGTGCGGATTTCAAGTGCGGGTTTCAAGCGCGCGTTTCGAGCGTGCGGATTTCAAGCGTAGATTTCAAACGTACTATGGGCCGGCGTCGCGTAGATTGAGTTCAGGACGGGATCCGCGGGTTGATGCGACACCGCGACAAACCGGACACAAGACCAGGGCCCCCGCGCCCGCCCCTTCAAGGAGCCTGTCATGATGCGTGTTCCGCTCGCAGCTGCCCTGGCCCTGGCGACGATGACCGCCCCCGTTTTGTCCCAGGAAGCCGCGACCCGGGTGGTCGCATGGGGGACCCTGCTGAACCCCGATAGCGTGGTGGCGCGGGCGCAGGCCCTCACCCGTGCGGTGGCCAACCCCGACACCTCCACGTGGCGGGCGAAGGGGGACCAGAAACGGAAGTACTGGTTCGCCGAGGCCAACGCGTTCGTCAATTACCGCCTCGTCATCCCGCCCACCTGGGACGGAACGTCGAAGCTGCCCCTGATGGTGTTCCTCCACAGCGGCGGCGCCAACGAGAGCACGAATCTGGACGCGAACAACGGGCAGCTGGTGAAGCTTGCGATGGAGCATGGTTACGCGCTGGTCTCCCCGCTCGGGTATCAGGGCGCGTACGGCTTCCACCTGCGGCTGCCGGCCGTGTTCGGGCAGCAGGCTGCCGCGAACCAGCAGATCGCCGCCGTCACGGCCAACGCCGAACGCACCAACCAGCTCAGTGAGACCGACGTCCTCAACGTGCTTGAGATCGTGCTGCACGAGTATCCCGTGGACCGCAACCGGATGTTCCTCGCCGGGCACTCCATGGGAGCCGGTGGCACGTTTTACCTGGGGGCCAAGTACCCGGGATACTGGGCCGCCCTCGCGCCCTTGTCCGGGCCGTTCGTGCAGGAAGCGGGTTACCCCTGGGAGAACATCCGCCCCATGCCCGTGTTCGTCACGGAAGGCAACAGTACGGCGAGCACCGCGGCGAGCCGCGCCTTGAACACCTACATGGCCACGAACGGGTTCGACGTGACCTACAAGGAGGTCGTCGCCGATCACGACGGCATGATCGCGCTCGTGTTGCCCGATGTGTTCACGTTCTTCAATGAGAACCCCAAAACGGTCGGGGTGGTTCCCGCGCCCTCGTCGGAGGTGACGGCGCCCGTCTTCGGCCTGCGCCTGACGGCCCGCTTCAGCGCCCGGACGCTGCGCCTCACCCTGCCGGACGGACATCCGACGGCGTCTGGCACGCCGGTGGTGGTCACGGTATTCGACACCCGAGGCCGCAAGGTTTTCCGCGGGGCCCGTGCGGCCGCTGCGGGGACGGTCACCGTGAGGGGGCTCTCGCTTCCGCGCGGCGTGCACCACGCGCACCTCCGCACGGCCATGGAGCCTGAGGACGTGTCCGCGCGCGTGCGTTTCACCGTACTGGACTGACGTGCGCGGGCCCAACGACTCACGCGCGGAACAACGACGCACGTCGTCCCCGTCCGCGTCCGGCTCCCACACTCCGTGGCACCGGATGCTGGATCCCCCGCGAGGACGCGCCCCGTCCTTGACCGTTGACCGCGCGCGTCCCTCCGACTCCTAGCGCGTCAGCGTGACGGTCCGTTCCAGCACGGGTGACGTGCGACCCGGGATCGCGATCCTCACGACGTAAACGCCTTGAGGGACGGGCGCACCCGCGGCATCCCGCGCATCCCAGACGAGGCCGCCATCCCGCACGTCCACCGTGCGCATCGCCACGAGCTGACCGCGCAGGTCGCGCACGACATACCGCGCGCGGGTCACGTCCAGACCGGCGAGCCCCGTGAGGTCGAAGCGCAGGCCCTCGCCGGCCGCGCGGACACGAATGGCCTCACGGCGGTACGGCGCGGACGCCAGGGCGGTCGGCACGGTGTCCAGAAGGCTGGTGATGGTGACGCCCGGTTTTTGCGTCTCGTACTCGAGACGGATCCAGTCGGGCGAACGCGCCACGTTCGCCATGCGGACCTCGTCGATCGACCCGTCGAAGGCGCGCTGCACCGTCGTGTTCGACCCCGAGGGTTGCGCCCCGATCACCACATCGCGGTCGAGGACGCGCGCTGCGGTCGAGCCGGAGGTGGCGAAGCCTCCGTCCATGCGGACACCGTCAACGTAGATCTCCACGTCGATGTCGGTGCGCACGCCGGTGATCAGGCGCCACACGCCGGCGTCGTCAAACGCGGGGGCGTTCACCCAGTTCCAGCCCGCGACCGTAAGGTCCGTACCGAATTCGAAGAATTCCCAGCTGCTGCCGTCGCTGTTCATCTTGAGGGCATAGGCGTTGTCGTGCTTGGACACGATCGTCCCGTGTCCGGGAAGGGTCGACGAGTTGACCCACGCCGAGATGGTGTAGTTGCTGCCTTCGGGAAAGTTCAGGACGCCGTCGGCCGTACCGTCCGCACGGAAGTAATTCCCGGACGACACGACGCGGGCGGATCCGATGACGCCCGGAGCCGTGAGGGGCACACCGTTCTGCACGGCCGTGAAACCATTGGCCGTGGCGTCGTCCTCATCGGCGGTCCCGCCCATGTGCCACACGGCCTGGAACCCCTGGGCCGTATCGAACACCTGTTGCGCCGAAGAGCTGTCGGCGGCCGTGGCGTTGCCCCAGTGCATCCGGAACGAGAGGTTGTTCCGGCCGGGGGCCAGCGTATCGGCCCGCATCCAGATCACGGCCTTGAGACCGGCGGAATCCCACGATTCGATCTGGTGGGGCAGGCGTGTCACGTTATCCTGCTTGGTGAAGCGCACATCCACGCCTCCCGCACGGGATTGCGCAAAAATCGCGGCGTGGCTTGAATCCAGCCTGATCAGAAGCGGAAACCCGGTCACCGGCGTGGTCACACCCGTCACGTCGGTATTGACGATCACGTTCTTGTGTCCGCTCCAGGCGGTCGCGTAATTCTCCTGGGCCATCACGGCACTGACGGCCAGACCGGCGGACACTGCGAGCACCCCAAACCATGCGCTTTTCTTCATGTTGCCTCCGTGACGGAAAATCCCGCGACCTGCCGGATTCCGTTCCTGTCCTTAAACTAGCGCGCATCCGGGATTTTTGGGTAGAATATCATCACCTGACGGCATTTTTCTTGCAGATGTCGGGGGCGAATGCCCCCCTGCGGTTTCGGCCCTGGGGTGGAGGGGGCGGCCACCGGGTTCCCGAACGGCCCCATCTGGCCATACGGACAACAGGGATTTGGAAGTCAGGGAACCGGCGTGACCGGCAGGGCGCGACCACGCATGTCGCGCGCCCCGCCGTCGTGCGGGACTCCGAACCCTCCGCCCATGCCCCGCACGCGCGGACGCGGGGTGCCGGGGGGCGCCGTGGGGCCGGACCGCAGCGCCGTCGCGAGCGGCACGTTGGCCGTCAGGGTGTTGATCGAGCGCGCCTTCGCCACGAAGGTCACCGGCGCCGCGTCGACCGCCAGATCGGACAGGCGCGCGAGGTCCTCGTCCTCCGACGTGCGGTAAGCGCGCAGCGTGGGCTGCAGCAGCGTGAAGCGTGACAGGTCAAGCGTATAGGTCCGGTCAGCGTCTCCCGCGTTGAGGATCACCATCACGAGGGATTGCGAGGCGGGCACGAGTGCGGCCAGCACGCTGTCGTGCCCGCTGTCGATGATCGTCGCGCCCGGACGGATGAAACGGCTGAACTGTGCATGCATCCAGTAGCGCTTGTTGCGCTCCGCGGCCTGCGCGTCGTAGTCGACGTGAATCGACCCCCACACGCCACCGTCGATGACCTGCCAGTCGAGCCATGCGTTGACGCGCATGTCGATCAGGTCGCGGATGATCACATCGGCCATCCACAGGCTGACGTCCATCTGGTCGCCGCCGGGCCACGACAACGGCCCGCTCTCCGATTGCCACACGATGCGTCCCAGCGGCGCGGCGGCCGCCGCGAAATCCTTGCGGCGGACCTTGCCGTGGTAGGAGTGCACGTTCAGTTGCGAAACGAACGAAAGCGCCGAATCGTCGAAGCGGGCGAGGCTGATGAAGGCTTCGGCGATGGAGTTCTCGTCGGAAATGCTGATGCGGGTGGGCAGACCACGCGCCTTGAGGGACTCCCCCAACAACTTCACCATCCGGGGCTGGTCGTCCCGGAATCCGCAACCCTCCTGGTTGTTGCCCGCGCGCCACCAGCGCGCGCTCGGCTCGTTGAACGGCGTGACCGTCCGGAAGGTCACGCCCCAGTCGTCGTGGAACTTCTTCACCACATCGGCGAGGTAGTCGGCAAAGTCGTCGAAATATTCGGGTTTCAGGTTGTCGGATCCGTCGACATTGCCCGCCGCGCAGCCGCTTTTGGTCATCCACCACGGAGGCGAGTTCGCGAAGGCTTCCCAGACCAGCCCCGTCCGACCCGCGGCGAGATCGGCCACCACCCTTCGCTGGGAGGCGTCGGCGGACCAGTCGTAAGGCCCCGTTTCCGTCGGCTTGTAGCCGGGCACGTCCCCGTACCGTCGCATGTGATCGTGCCCCGGCGCCTCGCCGCCGCCGATGTTGTAACGGAACAGCGTATAGCCCAGTCCGGTGTCGGGATCCGCGATCCAGCCCGCGATGCGGGCCCGCTCCGGTTCGTTCCACCGCCCCACACCGTTGGCCCACCAGCCCAGGCTCACGCCCCACCCTTCGAAGGCCTGGTGCGGCATCGCCGGGTCGGGTGCCACGGGCGTCCGTGCGCCGGCGGGCGTTGTGGCGAGCAGGCTCGCAAGCGCGGCGAAGGCTCCGCACAGCACCCGGCGCACGCCCCGTCCCGTCTCCCCTTCCAGGAATTTCGCCCATCTTGTCATGCGACCAATATACCGCCGGAACAAGATCCTTGTCCCGCGGTTTCCGTTTGCCGGGCACGCCGGGCGCGCGCACTGCCCGGGGCCCGGGATCACACCCGGCAGGCTTGCGAGACCGCGGGCCCGGCCACACACGTGAGGATCCCACGCCACCCCGGCCCCCTGCCACCCGCCATAAAAAAAGGAAAGGCCCTGGCCTTTCCCTTTTTTATGGCGCATACCCCCAAGGTCATGCCCATGTCGCACGTCTTGCACGCGTTTTGCCACGCGTCATGTCATGCGTTCTGCCAGTAATACTCCATCAGCGCGTTGGTCGACGCATCGTGCTTCAGATCCACGGGCTTTTTCGCGTCGCCCGCAGCCAGCTCGCCTTCGATGGCCTTCGCCAGCTGCTTGCCCAGCTCCACGCCCCACTGGTCGTAGCTGTTCACGCCCCAGATCACCCCTTGCACGAAGATCTTGTGCTCGTACAGCGCGACGAGGGCACCCAGCGCCTCCGGCGTGAGCTCCGGCATCACGATGGTGTTCGTCGGGCGGTTGCCCTCGAACACCTTGTGCGGCGCCAGCGCCTCGATGTCGGCCTCCGCCATGCCCGCCGCCTTCAGTTCGGCCACGGCCTCTTCGCGTGTCTTGCCGGTCATCAGCGCTTCGGTTTGCGCGAAGAAGTTGGCCATCAGGATGCGGTGATGATCGCCCGTTTTGTTGTGCGAACGCATGGGCGCGATGAAGTCGCAGGGGATGAGCCGCGTCCCCTGGTGGATCAGCTGGTAGAACGAGTGCTGGCCGTTGGTGCCCGGCTCACCCCAGATCACGGGGCCGGTCTTGTAATCCACGCGGGTGCCGTCGCGGCGGACGAACTTGCCGTTCGACTCCATGTCGGCCTGTTGCAGGTACGCGGGCAGGCGGTGCAGGTACTGGTCATACGGCATCACCCCGTGCGACTCGGCGCCGAAGAAGTCGGTGTACCACACGCCCAGCACGGCGAGCAGCACGGGCAGGTTCTGGTCGAGCGGCGCCTCGCGGAAATGGCGGTCCATCGCGTCCGCGCCCTTGAGCAACTTCTCGAAGTTTTCGAAGCCGACGTGCAGCGCGATGGGCAGGCCGATGGCGCTCCACAGCGAGTAGCGGCCGCCGACCCAGTCCCAGAACGGGAACATGTTCGCCGGATCGATCCCGAACGCCGCGACCTCCCGGGCGTTGGTGGACACGGCGACGAAGTGCCTGGCGACGGCGGCCGGATCGCCGCCGAGCCGCTCGAGCAGCCAGGCCCGCGCGGATCGCGCGTTGGTCAGGGTCTCCTGCGTCGTGAAC
>Ga0079224_100006191_pt1 | contig 15827 bp, 9 predicted proteins | sample Stecom2015_FD_80414 | JGI IMG/M metagenome (GOLD analysis project Ga0079224, IMG submission 80414) | Agricultural soil microbial communities from Utah to study Nitrogen management - Steer compost 2015 | ecosystem: Environmental > Terrestrial > Soil > Agricultural land | place: USA: Utah...
AGCGCGCGCAGCGCGACGAGCAGCTCGCCGTCCAGCTCCTGCACGGAGTCGGGCAGCGTCAGCCCGCGCCCGCCCACCATCACCGCCTCGCGGCTCGTGGGGTGGGTCCGGCGCGCGACGCGGTCGGGAAAGCCGTGCAGGACCGCGGCGCGCAGCCGCGCGTCGAAGTCGTCGCCGGGCCGGTCGTGGTCCTCGCCGCGCGCGATCTGCGCGCGCGCGCGCTCGACCGCGCGCGCCGCGTCCGGGTCGACGCCGAGCGCCCGGCAAGCCCCGGGCGCGAAGTCGCGCGCCCGCGCGGCGCGGAACGCCTCGCGCTGGGCGAGCACGTCACCGGACAGGGGCGCGCCCCGCTCGGCGCCGCCGCGCCCGCCCAGCTCGCGTTCGGCGAGCAGCGCGACGACCTCGCTCGCCGCCCGCGCGCAGCCCATGGCGCGCGCCGCGACCATCGTGCGCGCGAGGCGCGGGTGCAGCGGCCAGCCCAGCATCGCCCTGCCGACGGCGGTGATCCGGCCCGAGGCGTCGACCGCCTGCAGGCGCAGGAGCAGCTCGTCGGCGCGCTGCAGCGCGGCGGGCTCGGGCGCCTCGAGCCAGTCGAACGCCGCGGCCGGCCGCCCCGAGAACGCGCGCACCTCGAGCGCCGGACCGGCGAGGTCGATCCGCCGCACTTCGGGGGTCGGGAAGGCGGCCATCGTCGTCTCCTCGGCCCGGCTCCACAGGCGGTAGCAGCGCCCCGGACCGGTCCGCCCGGCGCGGCCGCGCCGCTGGTCGGCGTTCGCCCGGCTGATGCGCTCGACGCGCAGCGTGTCGAGGCCGCGCCCGGGGTCGTGGCGCAGCACGCGGGCTAAGCCGGAATCGACCACCGCGGTCACCCCTTCGATGGTCAGCGAGGTCTCCGCGATGTTGGTGGCGAGGATCACCTTGCGCGTGCGCGCCGGGCGCAGGGCGCGATCCTGGTCCTCGCCGTCGAGCTGGCCGTGCAGCGGGATCACCTCGCAGCCGCGCGCGACACCGTCGCGGATCGCGTCGGCCGCGGCGGCGATCTCGCCCGCGCCGGGCAGGAAGACCAGCACGTCGCCGTCGCCCTCCTGCAGCGCGCGGCGCACGCCCTCGCGCACGCGTTCGGCAAGGTCGCGCGCCCCGACGAACGCGCCGCCGCCGAGGTACTCGGTGCGCACCGGGTGGTACGCCGCCTCCACCGCGTGCTCGGCGCACGGCGCGAGGTAGGCGCGCAGCGGCCCGGCATCGAGGGTCGCCGACATGACGACCAGGCGCAGGTCGGGGCGCACGGTCGCGCGCACCTCCTTGAGCATCGCGAGCGCGAGGTCGCCCTCGACGTGCCGCTCGTGGAACTCGTCGAGGACGACGCAGCCGACCCCGGGCAGGGTCGGATCGTCGACCAGCCGGCGGACGAGGATCCCTTCGGTCACGAAGCGGATGCGGGTCGCGGCCGAGACGCGCTGCTCGTGGCGCACCTGGTAGCCGACCTCGCCGCCGAGCGCGCTGCCGCGCAGGAACGCGACGCGGCGCGCGGCCTGCCGCGCGGCGAGCCGGCGCGGCTCCAGCACGACGACCTCGCCGTCGATGCCCGCGTCGCACAACGCGCCCGGGACGAGGGTCGTCTTGCCGGTGCCGGGCGGCGCCGCGAGCAGCAGCACGCCGTGCGCGCGGACCGCCGCGACGATCGCCGGCAGGTGCGGGGCGATCGGCAGCGCGGCGCTCAAAGCCGTCGGCGCCCCTCGATCGCGTCGAGCAGCACGCTCTTCGCGACGTGTTGGATCGTCGCCCCGGCCGGCAGGCCGCGGGCCAGGCGGGTGACCGTCACGCCGAGCGCGCTCAGCTCGGCGGCGAGCATGCGCGCGGTCGCCTCGCCCTCGAGGTCGGGGTTGGTCGCCAGGCACACCTCGCGCGGCGGCTGTGCGCGCACCCGGGCGAGCAGTGCGGCGACGGTGAGGTCGTCGGGGCCCACGCCTTCGAGGCTCGACAGGCGCCCCTGCAGCACGTGGTACACGCCGCGGTACTCCGCCTCCTCGAACGCCGCGACGTCGCGCGGGTCCTCGACCACCAGGATGAGGTCGCGGTCGCGCTGCGGGTCGGCGCACACCGAGCACGGGTCGACCTCGTCGAGGTTGAAGCACTGCCGGCAGACGAGGATCGCGTCGCGCGCGGCCTCGATCGCCCGCGCCAGCCCGAGCGCCTCGTCCTTGCTCGTGCGCAGCAGCCAGTAGGCGAGCCGCTCGGACGTCTTGGGACCCACGCCCGGCAGCCGGGCGAGACACTGCATCAGGTGTTCGACGACGCGGGCGCGAGCCACGCCGCCATCCTAAGCCGGCCCGCGGGAAGACTCAGGACCGGCGCGCGCGAGCGGTCGCCGCGCGCGGCGGCGTCAGAAGCCGAGCCCGGGCAGGCTGAGGCCCTTGGTGATCTTGCCCATCTCGGCCTCCTTGAGCTGCTTGGCCGCCGACAGGGCCTGACGCATCGCGCCCTCGACAAGCGCCTCGAGGCCTTCGACGTCCTCGGGGTCGACCGCCTCCTTGGCGATCTTGACGCCCTTCACCTCGAGCGAGCCGCTGACGAACACCTTCACGACGCCGCCGCCGGCGCTGCCTTCGACGGTCCGTTCGGCGAGGGCGCGCTCGGCGTCCTTCATCCGCTTTTCCATCATCTGCGCCTGCTTGAGCAGGCTGCCCATGTCGCCGAACTGGCCGCCGGGTGGCATCGTGAGTCCTCCTTGTCAGATCCCGGCACACCGCGCGCGGCGCGCGGTCACTCGGGAGCGCGATCCTCGGACCGGATGATGCGTCCGTCAAACCTTTTCGCGACGCGCTGCACCGCCTCGCCCGGCTCGACCGTGCGGCGTGCCGCCGGGGCGCTCGCGCCGGCGGCGCTCGGGGTTGGGCCGGCGGAGTTCACCGCCCCCGCGTCGCGCACCTGCACGACGATCGGGCGGCCGTAGGACTCGGACAGCACCTGCGCGACCTCCTGCTTGACGCCCGGTGACGCGAGGCGGTCGCGGTGCAGCTTGCGTTCGCTGGCGAGCGTCAGGGTGACCACGTCGCCCTCCATGGTGATCGAGCACGCCTCGATGGTCGAAAGGAAGCTCGGCCGGTGCTTCTCGGCCCAGGCGCGCAGGCGGGCCGCGGGGTCGCCGGACGCCGCCACCGGCGCGGCAGCCGCCGGTGCCGGAACCGCCGCACCCGCCGCGGCGGGCCGCCGCGCGGCCGGCGCACTCGCCGGACCCGCGTCCCCCCCCTCGCCGCTCGCGACCGCGCGCGCGAGGTCGGCGAGCAGCGGCAGCGCGCCGACGCGAGCCATGCGCAGCAGGGTCACTTCGAGCACGAGCCGGCGGTCCTCGAGCTGGCGCAGGCGCTCGCGGCCGGCGAGCCCTGCCTGGATCATCGCGTCGATCCGTTCGACCCCGGCCCGCTCGGCGAGCGCGAGCAGCCCGGCGCGGTCGCCGTCGTACGCGACGAGCGGCGTGTCCTTGCCATCGACCAGCAGCAGGAGGAGGACCCGCAGGACGTCGAGCAGATCGCCGAGCGCCTCGCGTTCGTCGGCCCCGGTCGCCTCGATCTGCGCCGCGAAGCGCAGCGCCGGGCCGGCCTCGCCCGCGACCAGCGCGGCGACCACGTCGCGCGCCTGCTCGAAGCCGACGCGGTGGAAGCGCGCCTGGTACTCGGCGAAGGTCATCGTGCCGCCGGACGCCTGCGCGGAGGCGAGCACGCGCTCGAGCGCGGTCTCGGCGTCGCGCAGGCCGCCGCGGCTCTTGCGCGCCAGGTCGGCGAGCACCTCGACATCGACGGTCACGCCCTCGCTCTGGCAGATCCGCTGCAGGCGCGCGGCGATGTCCGCCTCGGACACCTGCCGGAAGGTCTCCAGGCGGCAGCGCGAGCGGATCGTGTCGGGCACCTTGGCGAGCTCGGTGGTCGCCATGATGAACACGACGTTCGGCGGCGGCTCCTCGAGCGTCTTGAGGAACGCGTTCCACGCCGGCTTCGAGAGCATGTGCGCCTCGTCGAGCAGGTAGACCTTGTAGCGCGACCCCATCGACGCGAAGCCGACGCGCTCGCGCAGCTCGCGGATGTCGTCGACGCCGTTGTGCGACGCGGCGTCGATCTCGACGAAGTCGGCGTTGCGTTCCTCGAGGATGCTGCGGCACGGCTCGCATTCGCCGCACGGGTCCGGCGTCGGCCCCTGCGCGCAGTTGAGGCAGCGGGCGAGGATCCGGGCGAGCGTGGTCTTGCCGACCCCGCGGCTGCCGGCGAACAGGAACGCGTGCGGGATGCGCCCCGAAACGATGGTGTGGCGCAGGCTGTGCAGCACCTCGTCCTGGCCGACGACCTCGGCGAAGGTGCGCGGCCGGAAGCGGCGCGCGACGACCTGGTAGGCGTTCTTGCGCTCGGTGCTGCTCATGGTCGGGGTCGGTCTACCATCCCGGGCGCGCCGGCGCGCGCGTTCGTCGGCGGCGCGCCGCCGGCCCCGGCGTGTTCGCGCGCGGCGGCCGAAGGTGCGGCCCGACAGGCACCCCGCGCACAGGAAGCTGCATGCTTATGGCTGCTCCGTTCCCGGCCTGACCAGGTTCACACCGCCCCCTTGCCCGGGACCCGCCGGACCGCACCTTCGGCCGCCGCGACGAAACTGGCGGAGAGGGGGGGATTCGAACCCCCGGTGGGCTTTTGACCCACACTCGCTTTCCAAGCGAGCTCCTTAAGCCACTCGGGCACCTCTCCACACGGATGAGGAAGACAAAGAACGGCCTGCCCGGGCTCTTGGCGGGAGGTGGCGGAGAGGGGGGGATTCGAACCCCCGATCAGCTCGCGCTGATACTGGTTTTCGAAACCAGCCCATTCAGCCGCTCTGGCACCTCTCCGCGAGGTGAATCCGGGGAGGGCGAGCATCATGCGGCGGCGGTCGGGCTTGTCAACCGCGCAGGCGCTGGAAGAACTCGCGCAGCAGCGCCGCGCTGTCCGCGGCGAGGACGCCCTCGTCGACCGCGCAGCGGTGGTTCAGGCGCACGTCCCGCGGCAGGTCGTACAGCGAGCCGCAGGCGCCGAACTTCGGGTCGCGCGCGCCGTACACGATCCGCGCCACGCGGGCGTGCAGCGCCGCGCCGGTGCACATCAGGCAGGGTTCCAGCGTGCAGTACAGGGTCGCGCCCGGGATGCGGCCCTGGCGCAGGGTGGCGAACGCGCCGTGCAGCGCCTCCAGCTCGGCGTGCGCCAGCGGCGTCACCAGTTCCTCGCAGCGGTTGCGCCCTTCGCCGACGATCGTGCCGTCGAGGACCACGAGCGCGCCGACCGGCACCTCGTCGTGCGCCGCCGCGGTGCGCGCCAGCTCGAGGCAGCGGCGCATGAAGGCCTCGTCCTGTTGCCTTTTGTCGTCCATCAGGTTCACTTGGCGGTTTCGTCGCGCAAACGCGGGCGCCGCGGCCCGGACGCTCCGCCGACCCGCGAGCCGGACGCGACGGCGCGATCCTCGTGAGCATGAACAAGCGCGATTTCCTTTCCATCCAGGCGCTCGGGTCGCGCGAACTCGCCGACCTGCTCGACCTCGCCGCGCGCATGAAGCGTCGCGGCCCCGGCCAGGTGCTCGCCGGCAAGACCCTGGGCCTGCTGTTCTTCGAACGCAGCCTGCGTACGCGCGTCTCGTTCCACGTCGCGATGGAGCAGCTCGGCGGGCACTGCCTCAGCCTGTTCGCCGACCGGGACATCTACGATCTGGAGGCGCAGGACCGCGCCGTCATGGTCGGCAGCGCGGAGGAGCACGTGCAGGACGCGGCGCGCACGCTGTCGCGCTACGTCGACGCGCTCGGCATCCGCCACCTGCCGCCCGCCACGAGCTGGGCCGAAGCCCGCGCCGAGGCCCTGGTCCGGGCGTACGCCGAGTATGCCTCCGTGCCGGTGATCAACCTGGAGACCGCGCTCGAACACCCGTGCCAGGCGATCGCCGACATGCTGACCATCCGCGAGCGGCTGATCGACGTGCGTGGGCGCAACCTGACCCTCGCCTGGGGCTACGACCCCGAGCCGAAGAGCCTTGGCGTCAGCCACTCGGTGCTGTTGTCCGCGGCCGCGCTCGGCCTGAACGTGACCCTGGCCCACCCGCTCGGCTTCGAGCTGGACCCGCAGATCGTCGAGGCGGCGCGCACGCGGGCGACGGAGAGCGGCGGCAGCGTGCGCGTGGTCAACGACCTCGCCGAGGGCGTGCGCGAGGCGCACGTGCTGTACGCGCGTTCGTGGCGTTCGCTCAAGTTCTACGCCGATCCCGAGCGCGAGAGCATCGTCAAGCGCTCGCTCGAGGGCTGGCGGATCGACGGCGAGCTGCTCGCCTCCACCAAGAACGCGATCTTCATGCACCCGCTGCCGGTGCGGCGCAACGTGGTCGCCACCGACGACGTCCTCGACGGGCCGCAGTCGGTCATCTACGACCAGGCGGAGAACCGCCTGCACGCCGGGAAGGCGCTGCTCGTCCACCTGCTCGGCGGCTAGCTGCCGTCGGCGACGCGCGGCGCGGACGACAGCCAGCCGGCACGCGGCGCGCGGACGTACATCGTGCGCTGCGTGTCCCGGATTCCGCGACGAGCAGAAGGCCCCGCGCGTCAGGTGTCCGCCGCCGCGACTGCCGCGAGCCCGGCCTGCAGGCCGACGCGCGCCATGAAGCCGAGCAGCGTGCGCGCCGGCTCCGGGTCCGCAACCCAGCCCGGCGCGAACACCTCGCGCACCTTGTCGCGGCTGAAGTAGCCGGGCACGCCGCGCACGCGCGCCGCCGCGTCCGCGGCGCACGCCGCACACGCGGCGACCGCGCGCGGCACGGGCACGAGGCGCGCGCGGCGGCCGCGCGCCGCGGCGATCGCGCGCAGCAGCGCGTGCGTGTCGGTCACTTCACCGCCGAGCGGCACGAACGCGTCGTCCGCGTCGGTCCGCGTGAGCGCGGCGCGGATCGCGGCGACGACGTCCGCGACGAACAGGGTCGACAGCGGCCGCGGCCGGCGCGGCACGAAGCACACCGGCGCCGCGGCCTGACGGAACAGCAACGCGGTCGCCGCGTCGCCCGGGCCGTACACGAGGCACGGCCGGAGCACGACGAACGCGCGGCCGGTGCGGCGCGCGTCGGCGAGCAACGCGAGTTCGCCCTGGCGCTTCGACTCGCCGTACACCGAACACGGCCGGCACGCGTCCGGCGGCGCCCCGCTGCCACGGCCGTCGGTCGACGGACCGGCCGCCGCGAGCGAGGACACGAGCACGACGCGCGCGCGCGGCGCGGCGCGCAGCAGACGCTCCGTGCACTGCGCGTTGCTCTCGAAGTAGTCGGCGCGGTGCAGCGCCTTCACCGCGCCGGCGAGGTGCACGATCACGTCGGCGTCCTCGGCCGCGGCGCACATCGCGGGCGAACCGTCGAGCGCGCTCTCGACGAGCGCGCCGGGCGGCAGGCCGAGCGCGCGGGCGCGCGCCGCGTCGCGCACCAGCAGGCGCAGCTCGCGCGCGCCGTCCGGCCGGGCCACGAGGTCGGCGACGAGGGCGCGACCGAGAAACCCGGTACCGCCGGTGATCAGGATCCGCGCCGGGCTCGCTGCCATTGCCGCTCGCACTGCCGCATAGCGGCCGGCCGGCGGCCGCGCAACGCGCCGCGCACGACAATACGTGCCCGCTGCACGGTCGTGGACCACGGCCGCGGGACGGCGATTGCGGAAGCTTGTTCGGGTGAGCCCTTCTTCTAGAATCCGCGCCCGGCCATCTCGTGAGCTCGCGTCCGGAACCAACCCAATGCCCGCCCGAGGGGTCGAGCGACCTGTTCGCCAAGTGCAGGGGATTCACGCGCGCCCGCGAGGTGCAGGCGCAGGGCATCTATCCGTTCTTCGTTCCGATCGAGAAGAACCTCGGCACCGAGATCGAGATCGAAGGCCGCCGGCTCGTGATGGCCGGCAGCAACAACTACCTGGGCCTCACCCACCACCCGGCGGTGATCGCCGCGGCGCATGAGGCGCTCGACACGTTCGGCACCTCCTGCAGCGGCTCCCGCTTCCTGAACGGCACGCTCGAACTGCACGTCGAGCTGGAACGACGGCTCGCCCAGTTCCTGGGGCGTGAGGCGGCGCTGTGCTTCTCGACCGGCTTCCAGACCAACCTCGGGGTGATCTCGTGCCTGGGCGGCCGGGACGACGTGATCCTGACCGACCGCGAGAACCACGCGTCGATCATGGACGGGTGCCGGCTGAGCTTCGCCGAGATCAAGAAGTTCCGGCACAACGACCTGGCCGACCTGGAGCACCACCTGCGCACGGCGGTCAACGAGGGCCGGCGCGGCAAGCTGATCGTCGTCGACGGCGTCTACTCGATGATGGGCGACCTCGCCGACCTGCCCGGCATCTGCGCGCTGGCGCGACGCTACGGCGCCCGGGTGCTGGTCGACGAGGCGCACGCGGTCGGCGTGCTCGGCGCGCGCGGACGCGGGACCGCCGAGCACCAGCGCGTCGAATCCGAGGTCGACCTCGTGGTCGGCACGTTCAGCAAGAGCTTCGCCAGTCTCGGCGGGTTCGTCGCCGGCGACGAGGCGGTGATCCACTACATCAAGCACCACGCGCGCCCGCTGATGTTCTCGGCCGCCATCCACCCCGCGGCCGCGGCGGCCGCGCTCGCCGCACTCGACGTCATCGAGTCCGAGCCCGAGCTGCGCGTGCGCCTGCTCGCCAACGCCGACTACGTGCGGCGCGGGCTGCGTCGCCTCGGCTTCCGCACGGTCGACGCGCAGACGCCGATCGTCCCGGTGATCATCGGCGACCAGGAAGGGATGTTCCGCTTCTGGAAGGCCCTGTTCGACGAGGGCGTGTTCACCAACCCGGTGACCGGCCCCGCCGTCCCCCCCGGGATGGACCTGATCCGCACGTCCTACATCGCGACGCACACGCAGCAGCAGCTCGACGCCGTGCTGCGCGGGTTCCGCGCGGCGAGTCAGCGCGCCGGGCTCGCGCTCGCGCCGGCGCCGGACGGCAACGGACGCGCGCACGAACTCGACGGCGACTGAGCGCCGCACGGACGGCGCGCGGAGGTGTGCGCGCCGGCCGTTACGATCGCGGCGCTGTCCGCCAGGCCGATGACCGACGCCGCACCCGCCATCGACTTCGCCCACCTGCGCCTGCACACGCAGTACAGCCTCCTGACCGCGCCGCTGACGATCGACGAGGCAGTGCAGGCAGCGAGCGCCGACGGCCAGCGCGCGCTGGCGATCACCGACGACGGCAACCTGTACGGGGCGATCGAGTTCTACCAGGCCTGCCGGCGCGCCGGGATCAAGCCGGTCCTCGGCATGAGCGCGTTCGTCGCCGCGCGCAGCCACCGCGAACCGACGGCTCCCGACAACCAGACCTTCCAGCTCACCCTGCTCGCCGAGGACGAGCGCGGCTGGGCCAACCTGCGCCGGCTGTCGTCACTCGCGTTCATCGACGGCTTCCACTACCGACCGCGCGTCGACCGCGACCTGCTCGCCGCGCACAGCGAGGGCCTGATCGCGATGACCGGCGGGCTGACCAGCGAGGTCGGCAGGCACCTGCTCGCCGGCCGGGGCGCGGAGGCGGTCGCGTGCGCCGGAGCGCTGCGCGAGATCTTCGGCGCCGACCGGTTCCGCCTGGAGGTGATGGAGACCGGACACGACGCGCAGCGGCGGGTGAACCACGGGCTGCGCCAGATGGCCGAGCGGGTCGGCACACCCCTCGTCGCCACGCACGACATCCACTACCTCACGCGCGACGACTGGATCGTGCAGGACATCGTCCTGTGCATCCGCAACGGCACCGTGGTGTCGAACCCGGAGCGCTTCAAGATGGCGTCGCGCGAGCTGTACCTGAAGAGCCGTGCGGAGATGATCGCCGCGGTCGCCGAGCTGCCCGAGGCGATCGCCGCGGCGCGCGAGGTGGCCGAGCGTTGCAACGTCAAGATCGACTTCAACGTCTACCACCTGCCGGTGTTCGACACCGGGGGCAGCGAGACGCCGACCGAAGCGTTTCGCCGGCTGTGCCGCGCCGGCGCGCGCGAGCGCTACGGCGAGTTGTCGCCGGAGGTCGAGCAGCGCCTCACCTACGAGATGGAGGTGATCGAGAAGCTCGGCTTCGTCAGCTACTTCCTCGTCGTGCAGGACTTCATCCGGCACGCGCGCTCGCTCGGCATCCCGGTGGGCCCCGGGCGCGGCTCGGCCGCGGGCTCGATCGTCGCCTACGCGCTCGGCATCACCAACCTCGACCCGCTGCGCTACAACCTGCTGTTCGAGCGCTTCCTCAACGCCGCGCGGGTCACCATGCCCGACATCGACATCGACTTCTGCGGCGAGCGGCGCGACGAGGTGATCGCCTACGTGCGGCAGAAGTACGGCGCGGCCAACGTGTCGCAGATCGTCACGTTCGGCACGATGGCGAGCCGCGGCGTGCTGCGCGACGTCGGCCGCGTGCTGGAGATGCCGCTCGCCGACGTCGACAAGATCGCGAAGAAGGTGCCCCAGGGCCCGGGGGCCTCGCTGCGCGCGGCGCTGGAGTCGGATCCCGAGCTGCGCGAGATCCGCGTGGCGAGCGAGACCAACCGCCGGCTGTTCGACCTCGGCGTGAAGCTCGAGGGCATGATCCGGCACGCGTCGATCCACGCCGCCGGCGTGGTGATCGCCGACAAGCCACTGATCGAGCACGTGCCGCTCGCGCGCAACGGCGAGGACATCACCACGCAGTGGCAGATGGAGGAGCTGGAGCAGGTCGGCCTGCTCAAGATGGACTTCCTCGGGCTGAAGACGCTCACCATCCTGCACGAGGCGGTGCGCCTGATCGCCGCCGACCACGGCACGAAGATCGACCTCGACACGCTGCCGCTCGACGATCCGGCGACCTACCGGCTGATGACCGAGGGCGACACGCTCGGCGTGTTCCAGCTGGAATCCCAGGGCATGCGCGAGCTGCTCGCCCGCCTGCGCCCCGATCAGTTCGAGGACGTGATCGCCGTGCTCGCGCTCTATCGCCCAGGGCCGCTGCAGTCGGGCATGGTCGACATGTTCGTCAAGCGCAAGCACGGCGAGGAACCGGTCACCTATCCGCACGCCAGCCTGCAGCCGATCCTGGAGGAGACCTACGGGGTGATCGTCTACCAGGAGCAGGTGATGCGCATCGCCAACGTGCTCGCCGGCTTCTCGCTGAACGACGCCGACAACCGCCGCAAGGCGATGGGCAAGAAGAAGCCGGAGGTGATGGCGAAGTTCAAGGAGCAGTTCGTCGAGGGCGCCGCGGCCAACGGGCACGACCGCACCTTCGCCAAGGAACTGTTCGAGACGATCGAGTTCTTCGCCGGCTACGGCTTCAACAAGTCGCACTCCGCCGCGTACGCGCTGCTCACCTACCAGACCGCCTGGCTCAAGGCGCACTATCCGGTCGAGTTCTACGCCGCCAACCTCACGGTCGAGTCGGGCAACTCGGACAAGGTCAAGGAGTTCATCGACGCCGCGCGGCGCAGCGGCATTCCGGTCCACCCGCCGGACGTCAACCGCAGCGCGCGCACCTTCGGGGTCGACGGCGGCGCGGTGCGCTTCGGCCTCGGCGCGATCAAGGGCGTCGGCGCGCGCACCGCCGACGCGATCGCCGCCGAACGCGAACGCGGCGGCCCGTACCGGTCGTTCGACGACCTGTGTGAACGGCTCGACTCGGCGGTGCTCAACAAGACCGCGCTCGAAGCGCTGATCAAGGCCGGCGCGTGTGACGCGTTAGGGCCGCGGCGCACCCTGTTCGACGGGGTCGACGTCGCCCTGCGCTCCTCGGCGCGCGCGCGCGAGGACAAGCGCAAGGGGCAGCGCATGCTGTTCGCGACGCCCGGCACCGACGGCAAGCCGGCCACCGAGAGCGCGCCGGGGCGCGGTGCGGAGTGGACCGAACACGAGCGCTTGGCGCGGGAGAAGGAGGCGCTCGGCTTCTACCTCTCCGGACACCCGTTCGAGAAGCGCGGCCGGTTCCTGCAGCGCCTGGCCGGGATGACCTCGGCGCGCCTCGCCGAGCGGCGCGCGGAGCTGGCCGACGCTACCGTGCGCCTCGCCGGCATGATCTCCGGCGTGCGCGTCATGCAGATCAAGAGCGGACGCAACGCGGGGCAGAAGATGGCGCGGTTCTTCCTGGAGGACCTCGAAGGCCGCGTGCCGGTGACGTGCTTCGCCCGTGCCTACCAGGACTGCAAGGACGCGATCGTCGAGGACGCGATCGCGTTCGTGACCGGCCGGCTCGACGCGCAGAGCGACGAGCTGGGGCTGCTGCTGGAGAAGATCGAACCGGCGCAGCAGGTGGTCGACGCGGAGGTCGAGGCGATCGTGCTGCGCCTCGCCGACGTCTGGCAGGTCGCGCCGCGCTGCCTCGACCGCATCGCCGAGGCGATCGCGCGGCACCCGGGGCGGCAGCGCGTCGAGCTGGCGGTCGCCGAGGGCGACACGACCTTCCACGTGCGCGCCGACCCGCAGTTCTCGGTCCGGATCACCGACGACTTGCTCGATGATCTCGCCGAGATCGTCGGCCCCGAGAGCCTCTCGTTCACCAAGCACTGACGCACGGCAGGCGCCGCGCGCGGCACGACCGGCGGAGTCCGGGACCCGCCGTGGCAGCGCGCGGTGCCGTCCCGCGTTCCCTGGACGGGACGCGGCGGCACCCGAGAATCAGGAACCGTCCGGTTCCGGGACGACACCCTCGACGACGAGCGCCGCGGCAAGCGCGACGCTGCCTGGAACCGACCGACCGACCATGCACGCACCCGAGACCGCGGGCCCGAGGGCCTCGCATAACCATCGTCGCCGCACCACCCTGCGCCTGCTCGGCGCCGGACTCGCGCTCGCCTTGCTGTCCGCCTGCGGCTCCGCGGGCGCCACTTCCGCCGGCGGCGGCGGCGGCGGCGCCGGCGGTGGCGGCGGAGGTGGAGGTGGAGGCGGTGGCGGCGGCGGTGGCGGCGGCGGCAGCCTGCCCGCGCAGAACGAGAACTCCCCCGCCGGGATCAACCTCGCCGAAGTCGCGAACTGGGCGCGCGAGCTCGTGTTCGTCGACCTGTTCAAGCAGGCGGACGGGTGGATCCCGCAGGAGGTGCCGCACAACCGCTGGGACACCGGCGAGACCCTCGACCTCGACGAGGACGGCTGGGTGCGCTCGCTGCGCCCCGGACAGGCGGCGGCCGCGCTCATGGCGCGCGGCCTCGGCACACACTATCCGGGCGGCGACTACGTCTGCCTGTACGACGGCGAGGGCGAGCTGGAGTTCAGGTTCGACGCCCAGGTCGTGGAACGCTCGCCGGGCCGCCTCATCGTGCGCGTCACGCCGGGGCGCAGCGAGGGCATCTGGCTGCGGCTCGTGCGCACCGATCCTTCCGACCCGGTGCGCAACATCCGGTTCGTGATGCCGGGGTTCGAGAACACCTACCAGGACGAGCCCTTCCATCCCGACTTCCTCGCGCGCTGGGCGCGCTGCAAGGTCCTGCGCTTCGGCGTGTGGCAGAAGGTGCACACCGACCTCGCCCGCTGGTCGCAGCGCCCCACGCCGCGCAATCCGTTCCAGACCGGCAAGTACGGCGTGGCGCCGGAGTACATGATCGCGCTCGCCAACCGGCTGGACGCCGACCCGTGGTTCTGCATGCCGCACCGGGCCGACGACGACTTCGTGCGCCGGTTCGCCCAGCTGGTCCGCGACCAGCTCGAACCGGAGCGCACGGTGTACGTCGAGCACAGCAACGAAGTGTGGAACACCGCCTTCCCGCAGCACCATTACGCCGCGGCCGAGGGCCGGCGCCGCAACCTGCATCCCAACTCCTACGACGCGGCGATGCTCTACCACGGGCTCCGCTCGGTCGAGGTCGGCGCGATCTTCGCCGACGTGCTCGGGCCGCAGCGCGTGGTTCGCGTGCTCGGCATGCAGGCCGCCGTGCCGTGGTGGGTCGGCAACCTGCTCGACTACAGCGACGTGGGCCGCAACGTCGACGCGGTCGCGATCGCGCCGTACATCGGCAACGAGCTGGGCAACCCGGGGACCCAGTCGACGGTCGCGCGCATGTCGCTCGCCGAGGTGTTCGACTTCATGCGGCGCGACATGGCGGACATGATGAACAGGGTCCGCCAGTCCGCCGAGCACTGCCAGCGCTACGGCCTGGAGCTGATCGCCTACGAGGGCGGCCAGCACCTGTGCGGCTACGGCGGCGCAGAGAACAACGAAGCGCTCAACGCGTTGTTCGTGCGCGCCAACGAGAGCCCGGAGATGGGCGCCCTGTACCGCGACTACTTCACCGCGTGGCGCGCGGCCGGCGGCCGGCTGTTCGTCGCCTACAACTCGCTGGAGGCGTGGACGAAGTGGGGCTGCTGGGGCCTCATCCGCCACCACGGCGCCGACCTCGAACGCGAGTACAAGTACAAGGCGTTCATCGAGTTCATCGACGGCAACCCGAAGTGGTGGTGAGCGTCCGCGGGCGCGCGGCGCTCCGGCCGCGCGCCGGGGACCGGGGCGCGCTCAGGGCTGGTTCCAGAACCGGATGATGTAGTCGAGCGTGCCGAGGTACTTCGGCGCGGACCACACCGACTGCAGGCTGTCCTCGAACAGCCCCCAGCTCCCGTAGAGCCCGTACGTGCTGGTCGTGTTGTAGAGGCAGCACATCCCGCCGCCGATGCGGCGCCACTCGGTGAGGAACAGCTCGTACACCTGGCGCATCAGCGGCAGCCGGTTGGCGGCGATCAGCTTGTCGGCCAGCCGGTAGTTCTGCGACGCGCTGCCCCAGCCCACCATGTGCTGTCCGGCCTCGAACGCGATCAGGTCGAGCCCGCGGGCCGCCGCGAGCGCCTTGTGCTGCGCGCTGAAAGTCAACGCCGGCGGGATGTCCGCCGCGCACTCGATCAGGATCTCCATCGGGGTGAGGTTCTGCACCCGCGTCTGGTTGGTCGGGTCGCCGAGCGCGTGGCCGAAGTACGCGTTCAGCGCCCAGGCGTCGGCGTCACGGTAGGCGTTCTGCCAGTCGAGGATCTGGGCCGCGGACCAGGTGTTGACGTTCTGGCCGGCGAGCACGCGCACCAGGCGCGGCAGGGTCAGTTCGCGCTCGCAGATGCGGAAGATCTCGACCGAGCGCTGCGCGTAGTAGCGGAGCTGCGCCTCGTACGGGTCGCTCGACAGGTTGAGGCGCACGCCCATCTCCTGGCAGTAGCGCGCCTGCACGAAGCTGAGGTTCCAGCACTCGTTGCTGTACTCGACGTACGCCTTGAGCCCCGGCCGCAGGCGGGCGGCCACCAGGCGAGCGAACTCGCGCACGTACTCGTCCGTGCACAGGTGCGGCATGCAGAACCACGGGTCCGCGCCGAGCGTGTTGCACAGGTCGATCATGTACTCGAACGCCATGCCGTCCTGCCCCTGCTGCGTGTAGTAGTCGGGCAGCACGCGGTCGCTCCAGGCGGACTGGAACGAGGCGCCGGTCTTCTGCCAGTTCATGAAGCGGATCGTGCGCGCGATCCCCCACCGCGACAGGAAGGTGCGGTGGAACGGCTGGATCCGGTAGGTGCCTTCGTCGGCTTCCGCGAGCACCCGGATGTTGCGCACCGGATCCTGCGGGTTGGTGCGGATGATGCGCAGCAGGATCCCCTGCGAGGGCTGCACGAAGCACGTGATCCGGTTGCCGTTGCGACCGGTCACGCTCGCGTCCCACGACAACTCGATGTCGCCGTCGCCGTCCCACAGCACGACGTACGGGCCGCCGGGATAGTTGGCGCTGCCGCTCATCATCATGGTCGCGACGGCCTGCCCCGACGCGAGCGACGCGGGGTAGCCGTCGGGGCGCTGCGGGAAGCTCGCACCGGTGTTCCACGGG
>Ga0079224_100006192_pt1 | contig 15825 bp, 12 predicted proteins | sample Stecom2015_FD_80414 | JGI IMG/M metagenome (GOLD analysis project Ga0079224, IMG submission 80414) | Agricultural soil microbial communities from Utah to study Nitrogen management - Steer compost 2015 | ecosystem: Environmental > Terrestrial > Soil > Agricultural land | place: USA: Utah...
CGCATACCGTGACGGCCGCGGCGGCGTGGCGCCCCTTCAGCTCCAGCCTCGTCAAAGCGCTGTAGCGGCTGGTGGCATGATGATAGCGCTGTCCACGTCGTGCCGCCCGCTCGGCGAAGATCAGCAGCATCACGACCACCAGCAGCACCAGGGCCAACTGCGCCGCGCCCGCCGCGTTTCCGAGATGCTGCCAGACATCGAAGATGCCGACGGTGAACGTCTGGACGGCGAAATAGTGAACGGTGCCGTAGTCGTTCAGCGTCTCCATCGTCACGAGAATGATGCCGACGACGATGGCCGGGCGCGCCAGCGGCAGCGCCACCGCGAAGAAGGTGCCCCAGGCTCCCCGCCCTAGCACCCTGCTCACTTCGAGGACGCAGACGCATTGCTCGAGGAAGGCCGCCCGCGCGAGCAGATAGACGTAGGGATAGAGCACGAGCGTGAATACGCCGATGGCACCGCCCAGGCTCCTGATGTCGGGGAACCAATAGTCGCGGGCGCTCGACCAGCCGAAGACGTCCCGGAGAAGCGTCTGTAACGGTCCTGCATATTCGAGCAGGTCCGTGTACACATAGGCGACCACGTATGCCGGCATGGCGAGGGGCAGCAGGAGCGCCCATTCGAACCATCGCACACCAGGGAAGCGGCACATCGTCACCAGCCACGCCGCCGCGACGCCGATTACGGCCGTGCCGAGGCCGACCCCGGCGGAAAGCAGAGCGGTGTTGAGCGAATACGCCGGCAGAACGGTGGATGCGAGATGCTGCCAGATCTCGGCGGCCGGGGTAACGGCGAGGTAAATCACCGCAAGGATCGGGAGCGCAGCGACGGCGGCAACCGCCGCGGTCGCTGCCGTCCACTTATTCGCCTTCGAGGCCAGGCGCCACCGATCGCCCGTGGCCGCGGCAGGCGCCGACGCGGATATGGTCACGCTCCCCGCTCGCGCCTCGATGGGAGCTACTGGTCGTAACCGACCCGGTCGACCATGCGGAACGCCTCTTCGCGGTGCTCGGCCACGGTCGCGAGGCTGAGGTCGTCTACCTTGAACTCGCCCAGATCGCGCAGCAGCTCCGCCAGCGGCACACCTGGCTTGACCGGATATTCATAGTTCCGCTGCGCATAGATCTCCTGCGCCTGCTCGCTCGACAGGAACTCCATCAGTTTCACGGCATTTTCCCGGTTCGGAGCGTGCTTGGCGAGAGAAACGCCGCTGATGTTGACGTGCGTCCCACGCCCGTCCTGGTTCGGGAAGATCACGTTGACGGCCTCGGCCCAGGGCTTCTGCTCCGGGTTGTCGAGCATGTGGCCATAGTAATAGCTGTTCGAAAGCGCGATATCGCAGACGCCCTGACTGATCGCCTCAGCCTGCTGCCGATCTCCGCCCTGAGGCTTGCGCGCGAGGTTGTCCTTCACACCGGCCAGCCACTTCTCGGCCTCTTCGGCGCCGTGGTGTGCGATCATCGAGGCGAGCAGACCGATCTGATAGACATGCTTGCCGCTGCGCGTACAGATCCGACCCTTCCATTTCGGATCGGCGAGATCCTCGTAGTTGATCGGCTGCGACGGATCGACCCGATCCTTCGCGGCGAAGATGATTCGGGCGCGCGTGGTGAGGCCGAACCAGTGGCCCTCGGGATCGCGGAAATGCTCTGGAATGTTGGCTTCCAACGTCTCCGATTCCACCGCCTGCGTCACGTCGGCCGCCTTAGCTTCGTCCAGACGTCCGATATCGACGGTGAGGATGACGTCCGCGGGGCTGTTGCGCCCCTCGCGCTGGAGGCGCTCGGTCAGGCCCTGGTCGGCATGAACCACATTGACCTTGATCCCGGTCTCTTCGGTAAATGCCTCGAAGAGCGGTTCGACGAGAAAGGGCTGCCGATAGGAGTAGACGTTCACCTCATCGGCGGCGATCGCCGTCGATACACCGCCGGCCAAAGCCGAGACGGAAAGCCCGACCACACACGCGCCGCGAACGAGCACGTCTCTCATGGGAACCTCCGGAGCAACGATGCGAACAACTCGCAATATCATCCGGAGTACCGCACTTCATCTTCCGACGCAAGCGCCCGAATTCGCTGGCGGCTTGCCAGCGGAGCGTGGGATATCGCGCCCCGCCGGCCAGATCATCCATCGGCCCGGTCGTCGGCGGCGAGCCCCTGCGCCCGGGCCCACAATGCCGCCTGAGTCCGGTTCTCGGCGCCGATCTTGCGGAGCAGATGCCTGAGCTGCGCCTTTACCGTCGCATCGGTCGTGCCGAGCTTGTTGGCGATCACCTTGTTGGAGTAGCCGTTCAGCAGGCCGTGCAGGATATCGATCTCGCGCGGCGTGAGGTTCGCGGCGTGGCAGCTCACCATCTCCTGCGATCGCGGGCTCTCAAGCATCTCGGCGGTCAGCCGCGCCGGAAACACGTTCTCGCCCGTCCTGATCAGGCTGATCGACTGCACGAGCGCCGCGGGCGACATGTCGGTCAGGAGATAGCCGTCGACGCCGAGCCGAATGGCTGACCGCAGCGCGTCCGCGCTGGCTTGGCGAGCGAGAACGACGCAGCGCACCTCCGGCCAGACCCGCCGCAGCTCGGCGGCACACGCCCGCGGAGCGTCCAGAAGGATCACCACGTCCGGCGTAACCGAGGATCCCTCGGAGACCGCCTCTGCAACGGAAGCGGCTTCGCCGCAGACACGGACAGGGGAGCCGCTGAACAGCCCCTTCAGGCCTTCGCGGAACAGCAGATCGCCCCCCACGAGATATGCCTGCACATCGGCGAGCGTCGCATAACGCAAGCTGGACTGAGAGTGCGGCATCGGATGAATGTTCTTCTTCGCCGGCATGTGCATCTCGCTGTTCCTTGCAGTTCAAGTGAGCGTTCGTCTTCACTCCTGGGAGAGCAACCGACGTGCCACGGCTTAGCCTGCGCAGCTTGCCGTGAGCAGATTTGCCTAAAACACCGGAATTGTTGGGTTAAACTGTTGGAGGCGACCGGCTGGCCTTTGGTGGAAGCTCGCCGCGCCTCGCATAATGCGAATCGCCGCGGATCATCCTTTGCAATTTGCCATTAAGCACTTTGCGATTTGCGGTCGGTTGGGCCGGTCGACTACCGCGCTCCCCGCAGCCGCAAGTGAGGATTGTGCCTCGTCCACGTTAGGCAGACGATAGCCGAAGGGGCTGGCGGCCCGCCTCCTGCGTACCGCCCGTCCCCCCACTCCAGGGAGGGTGCGATATGAAAGAGTCGATAGGAGGTGTATCGGTTGCGTTAGCGATTTCCGCTCTGGCGGCGAGCGCCATGGCGGCGGAGACGATTGAATGGAACCTGTCCGCCTGGGGCAACCCGCGGGCCGCCACCGTCTGCGTGGACGTGCTGTCGCAGTACGTCGAAGAGAAATCCGGCGGTAACTTCACCATCAAGGTGCATTACGGCGAGACGATCTCCCCTGCGAAGGAGAACCTGGACGGGCTCAAGATCGGCGCCTTCGAGATGGGGAACATCTGCAGCGGCTATCACCCGGGCAAGAACCTCGCCATGACGGTTCTCGACCTGCCCTTCCTGCCGATAACCAGCCTAGAGCAACAGGCGAAGGTCTCCGAGGCCTTTTATCAACTCGCCCCGGTTAAGGAGGAGGCGGCCCGCTGGAGCGCTGAGATCACCTTCCGCAATCTGCTGCCCCAATCAGAGTTCCTCGGCAGAGGCAAGCCGCCCACTACGCTGGAAGGCTGGAAGGGAATGAGGGTGCGCGCGCTCGGCGGAACCGGCCAGGCAATGGAGAAGATCGGGGCGATCCCGACCAGTGTGCCGGCGCCGGAGGTTTACACCGGGATCGAGCGAGGGATGTTCGATGCCGTCGCGTTCCCGTTCAGCTATGCCCATGGATCGTACCGGGTCCACGAAGTGACGGACTGGTACACGTTCAACATGGCGCCGGGTACGAACCATTGCCTCACGCTCCACAACGTTGCCGCTTTCGAGGCATTGCCGGCCGAGTACCGGCAACTCATCGAGGAAGCGAAGGCGATCTCCTATGAGAAGTCGATCGAAGCGTTCAAGGAAGCCGACGAGAAGTGGATCCCGCTGTTCGATCAGACCGGGCTGGAACGGATCGTCTACCCGGATGAAATATTGCAAAGTTTCCGCGAGACAGCGGCCCAACCAGTCTGGGAAGAGTGGGTACGGGACGTAACGGCCAAGGGGATCCCCGGCCAGGAACTTCTCGATTTCGTCCTGGCCGAAGCTAAGAAGACGGCCGGTTCCTGACGTGCCAGGCAGGAAGGGTACTAAGCCGCCCGCGCCAGACTGAAACCGGTCGCGTCTAGCGCGTCGAAAAGGCTCTTTGCCTGCTCAGCCGCAAGCGGCATCAACGGCGGCCGGATCTTGATCCAGCTCTGGTCGCCGGAATGCCGGGCCATGATCTGCTTCAGCGCCGGCACTAGCGCCTGGGACTGAATGGCGAGGCGTTGCGCGGTCAGCCCTTCCTGCAGCCGGCCGGCTTCTTCCTTCTGCCATTGCCGGTAGATTTCGGCACAGGCGGCCACTGTCACATTGGCCGTAGCCGAGATGCAACCGGCGCCGCCGGCGCGCAGCACCGGCAGCAGGAACTGCTCAGACCCGGCGAACACACCGAAGCCCGGAAACCGCTCGCACATCGCCAGCATGTTCGAGAGGTCGCCGGAGCTGTCCTTGATGCCTGCGATCGCCGTTGGGTAGACCTTCAGCAGCCGCTCGATCAGGTCGTGACTGATCGGCACGTTCGATTGCGCGGGAAAATGATAGAAATACACCCGGAGCCGATCGTCCCCGACCCTCTCGATCACCTCGGAATAGGCCGCGAACAACCCGTCGTCACCAACCCCTTTGTAGTAGAAGGGTGGCAGCATCACGACGCCCGCCGCGCCGAGCTCGAGCGCCTTCCGCGTAAGTGTCACCGTATCGGGGATGGCACATGTGCCCGTGCCCGGCAGGAGCGCCCGGCCGGGAATGCCGGCTTCGCCGAGCGCGTCCAGTAGCGCCAGCCGCTCGTCGACGCTGAACGAATTCGCCTCGCCAGTGGTCCCCAGCACCGCCAGCCCATCCGCGCCGCTGGCAAGCAGCCACCGACAATGGGAAGCGAACGCGGCATGGTTCGGCGAGAGGTCGTCGTTCATGGGCGTGAGCGCGGCGACATAGACGCCGCGGGCGCTGCTGTCGGTCATGGCGATCTCCTCTCGATAAGCGGGGTGCACCCGGTGGCGCGCAGAGTAACGCCCCGCGCCACGAGCGACAATCGACTCGGGCCCTGCCAACCGCGGTCAGGCGCGGCCTACCTCGCATTCCCGCATGAAGGCGGCTACTCGCGGCAGGATCTCGCCGCGCCAACGTCGGCCGTTGAAGATCCCGTAGTGACCGACGCCCTGCTGCAGATAGTGCCTACGACGCTCCGCCGGAATTGCCGTGCACAGATCGTGCGCGGCTCGCGTCTGCCCCACGCCCGAAATGTCGTCCAGTTCCCCCTCGACCGTCATCAGCGCCGTGTGCCGGATCGCCGACGGTTCGATCCGGTGATCCCGCCATGTCATCTCTCCCTTCGGCAACGAGTGCTTCTGGAAGACCGTTTCGACCGTCTGCAGGTAGTATTCGGCGGGCAGATCCATCACCGACAAGTACTCGTCGTAGAACCGACGGTGGGCTTCCGCACTCTCGCCATCCCCCTGCACCAGATGCTCGAACAGCTGCATGTGGGCGCCCAGGTGTCGGTCGAGATTCATGCTCATGAAGCCGGTGAGCTGGATGAATCCCGGGTAAACCCGGCGGAGGAAGCCGGGATAATTTGCGGGGACCGTGGCGATCACCCGGTTCTCGAACCAGCCAATCGATCGCGATTCGGCCGCTTCGTTTACCTTCGTCGGGTTCTGGCGCGTGTCGATCGGGCCGCCCATGAGCGTCATCGAGACCGGCTGCGTCTCGTCGCCCGCGGCAGCGAGGAGCGAGACCGCGGCCAATACCGGCACGGAGGGCTGACACACGGCGAGAACGTGCGTCTCCGGCCCGAGCAACTTCAGGAAGCGGATGACGTATTCGATGTAATCGTCGAGGTCGAAGCCGCCGAGGCGAGCCGGCACGTCGCGCGCATCGATCCAGTCAGTGATGTAGACATCATGCGCCGGCAGCAGCGCTCGTACCGTATCGCGCAGCAGCGTCGCGAAGTGTCCGGAGAGCGGCGCGACCACCAGCACCTTCGGATCAGTGCGCGCCGCATCGCGCCGAAAATGCACCAGGTCGCAGAAATCCTGCGCCAGCACCACCTCTTCCTCGACGCGGACCGCTCGCCCGTCGATCTGCGTTTCGTGCAGGCCGAACTGCGGTTTGCCACGGCGTCGGGTAACTCGTTCGAACACCTCGCAGGCCGCCGCCATGGCCCTGCCATAGCCGGTATAGGAGATCGGAACCATCGGGTGCCGGTAAAACTGAAGCGCGGCTTCGGCCATCATTCGCGCCGGCGCCCAGGCCGCGTGTTGCATCTCGTGCAGTTGATAGAGCATCTGCCCCCGCTGGTTTCAAAGACTGCCCGGTACGTGCCGGATCATGTGTAGGAAGAATAGCCTGTCCGGGAGGGACCCGCCATACGCGAGAAGCGGACGGTGCCACCCACCGCTTGTCGCATTCTATCGAACAATGACTTCAACCCTTCGGTTCCGCGGCTCCGGCACGTCGTCCTCTGTCGGCACTAGAGGATTACTTTCACCATGGGACGTCACACTGATGACCTCGGGATCGACGCCCCTGGAGACCAGCAGGTCCCGGACCGCTTCGGCACGACGCCGCGACAGCTCGAGGTTCAGCGCCAGGTCCCCGGCGCGATCCGTATGCCCTACGACGCTGACGTCCGGATAGCTCCGGTCGTCGATCATCACGACCACGTCGGCCAGACGAGCCCGTGCCGGCGCCGTCAGCGTCACGGCTCCGGTCTCGAAATGCAGGATTTCTGTATGTGGAGGTCGCGGCTGTCGGTCGAGCACGGCCGAGAACCGGCTTACGACGGCGGCCCGGCTCATGCCGAGCAGGGGCCGACGCGGAACCCCTTCGTCGTCCACGGCAACTGCGCTCCAGGCGGAATCGACGAGCAGCTCGGAACCGGCCCCACGCACCTCTATCGCGCCTGAACCATCCTCGTCGGGCAAGAGCACGAAGGTTTCCTTCGCCTCGCAGGCCGCGACCGCGACAGCAACGAAGCACAGCGTCACAATCCGTCGTACCATCGTCCCCCCAGCGCCCGATATCGTCGCCGAAACCTCGAGATCGCCGCCTTCAGGATTCCGGCTCTACCGCTGCCAGAAACCGCGTCCCTCGAACCGCGACCGTCGAGGCTGGAGTTCGGACCTCGACCGCATCAGGCAGCAGCTTGGCGATGATGCCCGATATGTACAGCAGAGTACCGCGAACGAGATCCAGGGCGAAGCCGAGCTGGTCGTCGGCCGGGGCGAATGCGTACTCGCGCAGCAAGAGGCGGGTGCGGGGGCCGATGGAGATTATGGTGTTGTCGCGAAACGCGATACCCACCGAACCGGAGCCGTCGGTTTCCAGCCAGTCTCCCAGCATCACCCGGTCACCTGCCGACAGGATATCCCGGCTGCCGTCGCGTTCGACATAGACGATCCCCTCCAGTGTCTTGACGCGTCCGATCCAGTCGGCTGCGTCCGCTGGGAGCGGGGTCATCAGCTGAAATCCGGCCGCGATGATCAGAAACGGCGCCGCCGCTTTCGACCGACAGACGAGCTCGAAGATCAGCCGACTGAGCATCTTTTCCCTCCCCCGAACTCAGCAGCGAGAGCCGCTCACCTGATCCGGCAGCACGGTGCGCTCCGGCGGGAAGTGGAGACTTGCCCGCGTGCCGACGCTCGGGACGCTGTCGATCGTCAGTCGCCCGCCATGCAGCTCCATCATCCGGGTGGCGATCGTGAGGCCGAGCCCGATCCCCTGGTAGTTGCCGCTCAGCGCGGTGTCTACCGTGCTGAACGGCTCGACCACCCGCGCGAGATCCTTCGCCGGTATGCCGATTCCGCTGTCGGAGACGATCAGGGTCATGCTGTCGTCGGATCCGAGATTCGCGCTCACCTCCACGCCTCCAGCTCCTGGCGGCGTGAATTTGATGCCATTGAACAGCAAGTTGAGAAGTATCTTCTTCAGCATCAGCGTGTCCGCCCTCAGCCGAGGCAGGGCGGGCGGAATGACTCGATGCAGCGCGAGGTGCTTTCGGACCGCCTCCGGCTCCAGCATGCGCAGACATTCGTCCACGACCGCAGCCACGTCGATGTCGGTCTCTTCGAGGGTGGCTTTCCCGGCCTCGATCTTGGACATGTCCAGGATCTCGTTGACCAGGTTCAGCAGGTGCTCTCCGCTGGCATGGATGTCGGCGAGATACTCGCCGTATTTCCGCGGCTGAACCGGGCCGAAAATCTCTCGCAGCATGAGATCGGAGAAGCCGATTATGGCGGTGAGCGGTGTGCGAAGCTCGTGGCTGACATTGGCCAGGAACTCCATTTTCGCACGATCGGCCACTTCGGCTCGCGTCAGTGCCGCTTTCAGCTCTTCGGCCGCGCGCCGGCGCCCGGTGATCTCGGCGAACGTACGGAGGGCAGCCACCACCGTGGTGAAGAGCTTCTGCGCCGTCAGATCGGCCTTCGATTTGTAGTCGTTGATGTCGAAGCCGAGGACGACCTCCCGCTCGGGCGCCTGACCCGGCTGCCCGGTCAGCAGGACGATCCGGATGTCCGCGTTCTCCAGTTCGCCCCGGATCTCCCGAGCGAGCACCAATCCCGCATCCTCGCTCTCCATGACGACATCCAGAAGCACGACCGCGATATCGGACCGATGGAGAAGAATGGATTTGGCCTCGGCCGCCGACCCGGCGGCAAGCAACTCGACACCGCGGCCAAGAAACACGAGGTCCCGCAGGATTACCCGAGCCACCGCGGCTATCCCCGGATCGTCGTCGACGATGAGAACGCGCCAGACCGCCCCATGCTCCTCGGGCGCGGGCGGATCGCTGTCCTCCTCGAGGAACAGCAACGGATCGTCCTCCGGAGGCGAGATCATGGTCGCTTCGATTACCCCCCGATGCCCACCACCGACAATGCGCCCGATGATGCCTCTTCCATGGGCACGACACGCGGGAAACGGACGACGAAAGTCGTCCCTTTGCCTTCCTCGCTCTCGACCTCGATCCGCCCCCTGAGGACCTTGGTGACACTATTGAATACCAAATAGAGACCGAGCCCACTACCGCCGCCACCGCGCCGTGTAGTAAAGAAGGGGTCGTAAACCCTCGAAATGACCTCCCTCGGCATGCCTCTGCCGTCGTCGGAACAGCGAAGCTCGACCTCGTCGCCGTCTGATCGCGCGGTGAACCGTACGGTTCCCGGGTTGCCGGGTTCGAATGCATGCGCTAGCGCGTTCATGACGAAATTCGTCACGATCAGCGCGATCGCGCCCGGGTAACTGTCCAGCGTGATCTCCTCCGGGCAGTCCACGTCTACCCGATTGCCGGTACGGTTTAGCTCCGCCTGCAGGCTGTTGATCACGTCGTCGAGATAGCCCTTCAGCTCGAAGACCTGGCGCTGCTCGTTTGCCTGATCGACCGCCACGCGTTTGAACCCCTGGATGAGATTCGCCGCGCGCTGGACGTTGGACGCCACCAGATCGGCCGCCTCCTCGAGGCCCTCGAGAAAGCGCTCGAAGCGGGATCGGCGAAGTTCGCCTTCGTCGAACAGCCCCCGAAGCTCGCGGATCTGTTCCACGATGTGCGTGGCGCCGGCCCGTCCAATTCCTACCGGGGTGGCGATCTCATGCGCGACGCCTGCGACCAGACCGCCGAGAGAGGCGAGCTTCTCGGCCTGCACCAGCTCCGCCTGGGTGTCGCGCAGCCGCTTGCTCGCTCGCTCTGCCTCGTCGCGGGAGAAACGAAGTGCGTTCTCCATCCGCTTGCGGTCGCTGATGTCGACGCAGGCGACGAGGGCGGCGTCCTGTCCCTGATACTCGAGCCTTCGCGCGGAGAGCAGCGCCACGATATCGCCGGACGCGCCGTTGACCGGTGATTCGAAGCCGTCGACCCGCCCGTCGATATGGAGTCGTCCGAGAAGACGCTCCCAATCGTCCCCATTGCGCAGAACCTGCGACATCTCGGCACCCGCACCGGCACCCCCGCCGATCTGCAGGTTCTCCCGCGCCGATGCATTTGCATAGAGGATGGCGTCGTCGGAAAGGGAAGACACGAAGACCGGTACCGGCACCGTGTCCAGCGTCGATTCGAGAATCTGCATACGGCGCGAGACCTCTCGCCCGTCCCGTTCCTCCGCGACGCGGCGGAGAATGGTGATGGCGAGAAACGCGGCGAAGCAGGCAACAAGCGCCCAAACGACGTCGATGAGCATTCCCGCGGCGAAGTACGCCGTCAGCCCGCCCGCTATCAAACTGCCGGTGACGGCGAGCAGGAGGACGATCTCCCCGATCGGCCGCACCATCGGCAAGCAAAGGATCAGGATTGTCGCGGAAGCGAGCATCAGGGTCAGTTCGAGGATCGGCGACCATGCGGGTCGCTGCAGGAGCTGCGAGCTTAGGATGTTGTCGAGCAACTGCGCATGCAGCTGGAGCCCGGTCAATCTGCCGACCCCCGGTACCGTGTATCGCTCTGCCAACCCGCTCGCCGAAGCGCCGATGATCACGTACTTGTCCCGGAAGACCTCCGGCGGCACCTCTCCGGCGAGTACCGCCAAGGCCGATAGTTGTGAGCGCGCCGCCGGTTCGGTGAAGCGGGGCCTGAAGTTCCCCGATCCATCGGTCGGCAGGGACTGGCCACCGACGATGATCCCCTCGATCCCGGCGGGCCCGGTGCGCACGAGAACCTGCCTGGCACCGAGACCTACCTTGAGCATTTCGAGAGGCAGGGAAGGCAGCGTCGTCGATCCGACCCGCACTGCCGCAGGCAGGCGGCGAACGGCCCCGCGCTCGAGCTCGAAGTTGACGATCCCCTCACCGGCCGCAGCATTGGTCAACCGTGGCAGACTGCGAACCACACCGCCGAACTGCGGCAGCCCCACCTCCGTGCGGGCGCCGGCAAACACGATCTCATGCAGCCTGATGTGGTCGGTATTCCGCCTCCGCGACGACTGGCCTGTTACGGCCATAGCGAGAACGCTCGGAGTGTCGGCCAGGACGGATGCCAATTCGTCATCCGCCGACCCGAACCGCAGGATCTCCTCCCGAGCCTCCGCGCTCAGCCTGTCGAGATGTTCGACGATCCGTGCGGGCGACATTCGGTCCGGCTCAGGCAGCAGAATGTTCAACCCGAGGGCGCTCGGCCCTCCTCGCGCTATGGTGTCCAGAAGCCGCGCGAGCAGATTACGCGGCCAGGGCCACTGGCCGTAGCGGGCGAGGCTCCGCTCATCGATCGTCACCGTCAGGACGCGGCTTTCCCGGGGCGCTTCGTCGGTGCGTTCGACCAGGCGGTAGAGATCGAATCCGATCTCGCGCAAACCTTCCACAAGCGGAGGATCGAGCAGGCGAAGAGCGAGCAGACCTAAGAGGAGGACCACGGCCGGAGCGCGGTTGCGTCTCGGCGCGACCGGCGCCTTAGCCCGTATGATCCGTTTTCGGCGTTGGCCCACCGCGCCCCACACCCGTCACGCCGGAGACGACGACGATCATTCGATCGATTGAAGGGTACCCCAGCGGGACCAACTGCACAGCAGCGAAACCGCGGCACTCGGCGGCTCGCCGGCTCCTATCGGCTACGGCCTTTACGAGCCCCGCGGCCGCGCTTTCCCTTGTAACCCTGAGCGATCTGCTGGACCGCGCTCGATGCGCGGCCGGCAGGCCGCGCCGCGCTGCTGCCTGCGGTTTCGGCTACGCCGAGGTCCATCGCCTGCAGACGCTTGATCTCGTCCCTCAGACGCGCTGCCTCCTCGAACTCGAGATCGGCCGCAGCAGCACGCATTCGCTTCTCAAGGTCGTCGATCACGGCATGAAGGTTCTGGCCGAGGAGGGCCTGCTCCTCGTGGAGTCCGGTCGAAACCGTCACGTGATCGCCGCGCTCGTAGACGCTGGAAAGGATGTCGGCGATGTTCTTTCGGATGGACTGCGGCGTGATGCCGTGCTCGCGATTGTACTCCTGCTGACGCTCACGACGACGCTCCGTCTCCCGCAGCGCCGATTCCAGTGAGCCGGTCATGCGATCGGCATAGAGGATCACGCGTCCGTCTACGTTTCGCGCCGCACGCCCGATCGTCTGCACCAGGGACGTGAACGACCGCAGATACCCCTCCTTGTCGGCGTCGAGGATCGCGACGAGCGCGCACTCGGGGATGTCGAGGCCCTCGCGCAGCAGGTTGATGCCGACGAGCACGTCGAAGGCACCGAGGCGCAGGTCGCGGATGATCTCGATCCGCTCGAGCGTGTCGATATCCGAATGGAGGTAACGGACCCGGAGCCCCGCCTCGTGCAGATACTCCGTCAGATCTTCTGCCATGCGCTTGGTCAGGGTCGTGCAGAGCACGCGCTCGCCCTTCGCGGCCGCCTCCTTGCACTCCGCGATCAGGTCGTCGACCTGGTGCTCGGTCGGCCGCACATGACAGACAGGGTCGATGAGGCCGGTCGGCCGCACGACCTGCTCTACGACGACGCCGCCGGTGCGCTCCAGCTCCCACGGGCCGGGAGTAGCCGAGACGAAGATCGTCTCCGGCCGCATCAGATCCCATTCCTCGAACTTGAGCGGGCGGTTATCGACGCACGACGGCAGCCGGAAACCGAACTCAGCCAACGTCGACTTGCGGGCATAGTCGCCCTTGAACATGCCGCCGATCTGCGGAACCGTGACGTGGCTCTCGTCGACGATCAGGAGCGCGTCCTCCGGCAGATACTCGAACAGCGTCGGCGGCGGCATACCCGGCGCGCGGCCGGTCAGGTAGCGCGAATAGTTCTCGATCCCGGCGCAGGAGCCGGTCGTCATCATCATCTCGAGGTCGAAGGTGGTCCGCTGCTCGAGCCGCTGCGCCTCCAACAGCTTCCCCTGGTCGTTCAGCTCCTTCAGCCGCTGGCGGAGCTCCACCTTAATGCCCTCGATCGCCTGCAGGAGTGTCGGCTTCGGCGTAACATAGTGGCTGTTGGGATAGACCCTGATCTGGTCGAGCGTGGCGTTGCGCTCGCCCGTCAGGGGGTCGAACTCGTAGATGGACTCCACCTCGTCGCCGAACATCGAGAGCCGCCAGGCGCGATCCTCGAGGTGTGCCGGGAACAGGTCGATCGTGTCGCCCTTGACCCGAAACGTGCCACGGTAGAACGACGCTTCGTTACGGCGGTACTGCAGCTGAACGAGCTTGCGCAGGAAGGTCTGCGTATCGAGCCGCTGGCCGGCGCGAACCGTCATCGACATCTCGGAGTAGGTCTCGACCGCACCGATGCCGTAGATGCAGGAGACCGAAGCGACGATCACGACGTCGCGCCGCTCGAGGAGCGCCCGCGTGGCCGAGTGGCGCATGCGGTCGATCTCCTCGTTGATCGACGCTTCCTTTTCCACATAGGTATCGGTGCGCGGAACGTACGCTTCGGGCTGGTAGTAGTCGTAATAGGAGACGAAGTACTCGACCGCGTTATCGGGGAAAAAGCTCTTCATCTCCGAGTAGAGCTGCGCTGCGAGCGTCTTGTTGGGCGCCAGCACCAGGGTCGGCCGCTGCATCGCCTGGATCACATGCGCAGCGGTGAAGGTCTTGCCCGAGCCGGTGACGCCGAGAAGCACCTGGTCGCGCTCGCCGGCCTCCAGTCCCTTGATCAGCTCCGCGATCGCCTTCGGCTGATCGCCGGCAGGCTCGTATTCGGAGGAGATGCGAAACCGGCCGGGCGCGTCCACCTGCGACGCCAGCGGCGGCCTTCGAGCCGGAAGCGGTACATCGACGAGCGGAGAAACAGCCATGGCCCGAATATCGGTGTTCGGCCTTCCCGGGTAAAGGGGAGGGAGCGATGCAAAGAAAAAGGGAGGAGCCTTGGCCCCTCCCTTGATCTGGCTATGAGAAGCCGCTCAATCCATCGGCAGTCCCGGATGCTGGTTGCGCGCGTCGGCGATATCGAAGAACTGGTTCTTCAGTGCCGGCATCGCGTTCTCGGCGATCGTCTCCGGGGTCCAGCCACCGTTGCGATGGACCATGCGCACAGGCTTCGGCAGCCCATAGAGCGTCAGCTCCGCGGCACGTTGGTGGAAGACCTGACCGTTGACGTAGCCGGACTGCTCCGAGGCGAGGAATACGCAGAGCGGCGCGATCGCGTCGGCACGGCTGCGGCGCAGCCGCTCCTCCCGGATCGCGGCGGCCTGCGGGTCCTTCGGCGTCGGCACCGAGCGGGTCATGCGCGTGTCGGCCGAGGGGGCGATCACGTTCGCGGTGATATTCTTCGAGGCGTTCTCCATCGCCACGATGCGTGCGAGCGCGACGATGCCGAGCTTGGCCGCCCCGTAGTTCGCCTGGCCGATATTGCCGAGCAGACCGGAGGTCGACGAGACCATGATGATCCGGCCGTACTCCTGCTCGCGGAACAGGTTGATAGCCGCACGCGTCACGTTGAAATGTCCGGTCAGGTGGACGTCGATCACGGCCTGCCAGTCGTCCGGCGACATCTTGTGGAACATGCGGTCCCGCAGGATGCCGGCCGGGTTGAAGACGATATGGCAACCGCCGAACTCGTCACGGGCCTGTTCCACCATCTGCAGGCAGTCTTCGTACTTGGCGACCGAGCCGTAGTTCGCGACGGCCTCGCCGCCCTTTTCCTTGATCTGGTTGACGATGTCCTGCGCCGGGGTCTGGTCGCCACCCTCGCCGCCGCCGCCGACACCCGGATCGTTCACCACTACCTTGGCGCCGTTCGCCGCCATCAGCTTCGCCACTTCGGCGCCGACGCCGCGGCCGGAGCCGGTGCAGATCGCCACACGCCCGTCGAGCATACCCATATTATCGTTCCTCCGAATCCTTCATGGGGTTGGGTGGGGCGAGTGTATCCCCGATGACGGGCGGCGTGTCAAAAGGCGCGTGCGGAGGTCGGCGAAATCGGAGCACCGGCATTTCCACATGGAGGAGCGCGATGGAAATCCTCGTCAATATCGATGTGGACGACCTGGCGAAGGCGGAAACGTTCTATCGCAAGGCCTTCGGCCTCACACGCGGGCGGCGCCTCGACGGTGGAGCGATCGAGTTGCTCGGCGGCTCCTGCCCGATCTATCTCCTGCAGAGACCAACCGGATCCTCTCCGTTCCCCGGCGCCTCCTCGGAACGCGAATACGGGCGCCACTGGACACCTGTCCATCTCGACTTCGTCGTCGAAGATGTCGACGCGGCGCTGGCCAAGGCGTTGGCTGCCGGCGCAGTCCTGCAGGCGGAAACGTCCACGTCCGGATGGGGGCGCATGGCGCAACTCGCCGATCCCTTCGGCCATGGATTCTGTCTCGTTGAATTCACAGCTGCAGGTTATGACGCAATAGCGGAGCCCGCAGAGCAGGAGCACCCTCTATGAGCAGCGACCTGATCCTCTATCACATCGCGCCGTCGCGCTCTTCCATCGTCCACTGGATGCTGGAGGAGGTCGGGGAACCCTATGACCTGCGAGTCCTCGACATGGAGAAGGGTGAGAACCGGCAGCCGGATTTCCTGAAGATTAACCCGATGGGAAAGGTGCCGACGCTGGTACACGACGGCGTCGTCATCACGGAGGCGGCCGCAATCTGCGCCTATCTCGCCGATGCCTATCCAAGGGCCGGCCTGTCGGTGCCGATCGGCGATCGTCGGCGCGGGCCGTACCTGAAGTGGCTGTTCTTCGGCCCGGGC
>Ga0079224_100006193_pt1 | contig 15825 bp, 18 predicted proteins | sample Stecom2015_FD_80414 | JGI IMG/M metagenome (GOLD analysis project Ga0079224, IMG submission 80414) | Agricultural soil microbial communities from Utah to study Nitrogen management - Steer compost 2015 | ecosystem: Environmental > Terrestrial > Soil > Agricultural land | place: USA: Utah...
ACTGGGTATCCGGCGCTGACGCGCCGAGTCGAGACAGCGTCCGGCGTGGCCGGACCCTGCACATTGTGGCGAGCGACGGCAATGGGGCCATCGCCTGCCGGCCCGCATGACAGCCGCCGAAGAACGGATGTGACGCTCTGAGCGGCAGGGCACAAAGGAAAGATTACGATGTTCAATATCCACAAGGAAGAAATCGAATGGGGCGGCCGCAGGCTCGTCCTGGAAACCGGGAAGATTGCCCGCCAGGCGGACGGTGCGGTAATCGCCAGTTACGGAGACACGACAGTTCTGGCAACGGCAGTTGCCGAGAGGGAAGCCCGCCAAGGCGTCGACTTCTTCCCTCTCACCGTGAACTATCAGGAGAAGACGTACGCCGCCGGCAAGATTCCAGGCGGCTTCTTCAAGCGCGAAGGACGGCCGACGGAGAAGGAGACGCTCACGTCGCGGCTCATCGACCGGCCGATCCGGCCGTTGTTCGTTCCTGGATTCCGAAACGAGACCCAGGTCATCGCCACGGTTCTCAGCCACGACATGGAGAACGACCCCGACATTGTCGCCATGATCGCATCATCGGCGGCGCTGACCCTGTCGGGCATTCCGTTCATGGGACCGATCGGCGCAGCCAGGGTGGGCCTTGTCGAGGGCGAGTTCGTGCTCAACCCGACGCTCGACATGATGAGCGAGAGCAAGCTCGATCTTGTGGTCGCCGGCACGGGAGACGCGGTGCTGATGGTCGAGTCGGAGGCCAGGGAGCTGTCGGAGGACGACATGCTCGGCGCGGTCATGTTCGGCCATCGCGCGTTTCAGCCGGTCATCGACGCCATCATCCGGCTTGCCGAGCGGGCGGCGCGTGAACCGTGGGAAATCGAGACCGTCGACAGGTCGGAGCTCGAGGCACGGGTGAAGGAGCTTGCAGAAGCCGGGCTCAGGGCCGCCTATGCCGAGCCGGACAAGAAGCTGCGCCACGAGAAGATCCGCGAGGTCAAGGACAGCCTGGTGGCGAGCCTCATTCCCGAGGACTCCGAGGACGCGCCCGACAGGCAGGCGGTGGACGGCGCATTCAAGACGCTGGAAAAGGAAATCGTCCGCGGCAACATCCTGGAAACCGGCTCCCGCATCGACGGGCGCACGCTCGCAGAAGTTCGCCCGATCGTGGCCGAGGCCGGGGTATTGCCCCGCGCGCACGGCAGCGCCCTGTTCACGCGCGGAGAAACCCAGGCGCTGGTCGTCACCACACTGGGCACGGGCGAGGACGAGCAATACGTCGACGCCCTCGAAGGCACCTACAAGGAAACCTTCCTCCTGCATTACAACTTCCCGCCGTTCTCGGTCGGCGAAGTCGGTCGCGTGGGCTTTACCGGCCGCCGCGAGGTCGGCCACGGAAAGCTCGCTTGGCGGGCCATCCACCCGGTACTGCCTGGCCCGGGCGAGTTCCCCTACACCATCCGCGTGGTCTCGGAGATCACCGAATCCAACGGCTCGTCATCCATGGCGACGGTCTGCGGCGCGTCACTGGCGTTGATGGACGCCGGCGTGCCGCTGCGCCAGCCGGTTGCCGGCATCGCGATGGGACTGATCAAGGACGCCGATCGGTTCGCCGTCCTTTCTGACATCCTCGGCGACGAGGATCATCTCGGCGACATGGACTTCAAGGTGGCCGGCACCGCCGGCGGCATCACGTCGCTGCAGATGGACATCAAGATCTCCGGCATTACCGAGGAAATCATGCGCACCGCGCTGTTCCAGGCCAAGGAAGGCCGCATGCATATCCTCGGCGAGATGGCCAAGGCGCTGACCGAGGCCCGCAAGGAAATGGGCGCCTATGCGCCGCGCATCGAGGTGATCACCATCCCGGCCGACAAGATCCGCGAGGTCATCGGCACGGGCGGCAAGGTGGTGCGGCAGATTGTCGAAGAAACGGGCGCGAAGATCGACATCGGCGACGACGGCACCATCAAGATCGCGTCGAACGATGCCCAGTCGATCAAGGCGGCGATCGAGTGGATCCAGAGCATTGCCCTCGATCCCGAGGTCGGCAAGATCTATGAAGGCAAGGTCGTCAAGGTGGTCGACTTCGGTGCGTTCGTGAACTTCTTCGGATCACGTGACGGCCTGGTGCACATCTCCGAGCTTGCCAACCGCCGGGTGAACAAGGTCACCGACGTGGTGCAGGAAGGCGATCTGGTGAAGGTCAAGCTGCTGGGCTTCGATCCGCGTGGCAAGGTGCGCCTGTCAATGCGGCTGGTCGACCAGGAAACCGGCGAGGACCTGAGCCTGCGGAAGGACGAAGAGGCAGAGGTCAACTGACCGGCCGGATGGTCCGCCGCAGGCTGCCGACACACCCCGGTATCCGCGAGACCTATTGGGCGGCCTCGCGGATATCGCCGTTGTCGTCCTCGACTGCGCCGCTGGCGCGCAGATCGTCGGGACGCGGCATCGACATGATGTTGTAGCCGGAATCGACGAAGTGCACTTCGCCGGTGACGCCGGTCGACAGGTCGGAGAGCAGGTACAGCGCCGCACCGCCGACTTCGTCGAGCGTAACCGTGCGCCGCAACGGCGAATGCCGCTTCTGGAAGTTGAACATGAACCGCGCATCGCTGATGCCGGCACCGGCCAGCGTGCGCATCGGTCCGGCCGAGATCGCGTTGACGCGGATGCCTGACGCTCCGTAATCGGCAGCGAGGTACCGCACGCTCGATTCCAGCGCCGCCTTGGCCACGCCCATGACGTTGTAGTTCGGCATGACCCGGTTAGACCCGCTGTACGTCAACGTTACCAGGGCCCCGCCATCCGGCATCATCGCAGCCGCGCGTCTCGCCACCTCGGTGAACGAGTAGCACGAGATGAGCATCGTCCGGATGAAGTTCTCGCGGGTAGTATCGGCATAGCGGCCCTTGAGCTCGGCCTTGTCCGAATAGGCAATGGCATGGACCAGGAAGTCCATCGTGCCCCAGCTCGCGCGCAGCTGCTCGAAGACGTCGTCCATCGACGCGGGATCCTCTACGTCACAGGACAACGCAATCGTGCTGCCGATGGATTCCGCCAGCGGCCGCACCCGGCGGCCGAACGCCTCTCCCTGGTAGGTGAACGCGATCTCCGCCCCGTGTTGGGCAAGCACGCGGGCAATTCCCCACGCGATCGAATGATTGTTGGCGACACCCATCACAAGGCCGCGCTTGCCCTCCATCAGGGAACCCGTCCTCGCGGACGCACCGTCTGTCATGACACCATTACCCTCTGGCCGGTCGGCCGTGACGTTCTTTTCAGCCGTCGTATCGCTTGAACACGAGTGTTGCGTTCGTGCCGCCGAAGCCGAAGCTGTTCGACATGACACAGTTGATCGTCACGTTGTCCCGGCGTTCGCGCACGATCGGCAGGTCGGCCACGTCGGGATCGATTTCCTCGATGTTGGCCGATTTGCAGATGAAGCCGTTGTTCATCATCAGCAGTGAATAGATCGCCTCCTGTACGCCGGCGGCGCCCAACGAGTGCCCGGTAAGCGATTTCGTGGCGCTGATCGGCGGCACATCATCGCCAAACACCTCACGCAAGGCCTCCGCCTCACGCAGGTCGCCGATCGGCGTGGAGGTTGCGTGCGGATTGATGTAATCGACCGCGCAGTCGAGACCGGCGATCGCCTGCCGCATGCACCGCGCCGCACCCTCGCCCGATGGCTGGACCATGTCGAAACCGTCCGACGTGGCCCCGTAGCCGGCAAGCTCGCCGTATATCCGGGCGCCGCGGGCCTTGGCGTGCTCGAGCTCCTCGAGCACGATGACACCGGCGCCGCCGGCGATGACGAATCCGTCACGGTTCACATCGAACGCCCGGCTCGACTTCTGGGGCGTGTCGTTGAAGCGGGTCGACATCGCTCCCATGGCGTCGAACAGCACCGACAATGTCCAGTCCAGCTCCTCGCCGCCGCCGGCGAAGACGATGTCCTGCTTGCCCCACTGGATCAGCTCGCCAGCGTTGCCGATGCAGTGGTTGGACGTGGCGCATGCCGATGAGATGGAATAGTTCACGCCGCGGATCCTGAACGGAGTGGCGAGGGTGGCCGAGTTGGTGCTCGACATCGCTGCCGGAACCGCGAACGGCCCGACCCGCTTCGGCCCCTTCTCGCGTACCGTATCGGCCGCCTGGACGATCGTCCGCGTCGACGGGCCGCCCGACCCCATGATGAGGCCGGTGCGCTCGTGCGACACCTCATCCGGCTCCAAGCCGGCATCGCTGATGGCCTGTTCCATCGCCACGTAGTTCCAGGCGGCGCCGCTGCCCATGAACCGGCGGATCCGCCTGTCGACCGCCTCGTCCGGGTCGAGGCTCGGTGCGCCGTGCACCTGGCAGCGGAAACCGAGCTCCGCATACTCCGGCGCACGGGAAATTCCGGATCTGGCCTCGCGCAGCGATGCCAGCACTTCCTGGGTATTGTTTCCGATGCTGGAAACGATACCCATTCCTGTAACGACCACTCGCCTCATCGGGGAACCGGGCCTCTCATTTTCGCATTGGCAGCCGTTCAGGCGTCAGCCGTGAACAGCCCCACACGCAGATCGTTGGCCGTGTAAAGCGTCTTTCCGTCGGCTTTGAGAAAGCCGTCCGCGATGCCGAGCACCAGCTTGCGCTGGATGACGCGCTTCAGGTTCACGATGTACTCGACCTTGCGGACACTGGGCAAAACCATCCCCGAGAACTTGACCTCCCCGACACTCAATGCACGACCCTTGCCGGGGGCGCCGAGCCAGCCGAGGAAAAATCCCAGCAGCTGCCACATGGCATCGAGCCCGAGGCACCCAGGCATCACCGGGTCGCCATAAAAGTGGCAGTCGAAGAACCAGAGATCCTGCCTGATGTCGAGCTCGGCCCGGACCTCCCCCTTGCCGTAGGAACCACCATCCTCGGAAATGCTCGATATCCGATCGAACATCAGCATCGGCGGCAGCGGCAACTGCGCGTTGCCCGGGCCGAACAGCTCGCCGCGGGCACAGGCCAACAGGTCGTCGTAGCCGAAACTGGATTTTCGTCGTGCAACATCCATTGCGAGGCAAGTCTGTCCGTTGTGATCACGAAGTCCGATCGGCCGCACTGCGGTTCCGGCGGCATCTGCGCTTCCTACCATACGGCCGCCCGGTCTTAAAGCCGTTGCGACAGCAGGGCGCGGCCGACGGTCGCCACAATGAGGAATTGCGAAGACTTCTCGAATTGCTTATAAGCACGGTACGGGTAACTGGAAGCTGGCTTTCCACAATGTTCGACGCCGACGGGCGAATCGTCGAGATGCTCAGGGACGCAGGCCTGCGACCGACCCGCCAGAGGGTTGCGCTGGCGAGTCTGCTGTTCGGTGACGGCGACCGCCACGTCACGGCGGAGGAACTGCACGAACAGGCGCTCAACGCGCGCATGCCGGTATCACTGGCAACCGTCTACAACACGCTCAATCAGTTCACAAACGCCGGCCTGTTGCGCGAAGTCGCGATCGACGGATCGAAGACCTACTTCGATACGAACACGAGCAACCACTATCATTTCTTCTTCGAGCGCGACGGCACCCTGATGGACATTCCCGGCGATCAGCTCGACGTGATCGGGCTGCCGGAGCCACCAGAGGGCACCCAGGTCTCGCGAATAGACGTCATCGTCCGGCTCTCCGACCCCTCGAAAGCGGCTTGAGACACGGGCCAGATTAGCTGACGCGGCGTTGCAGGGCTCTCGCCCCCCGCGCGGTGCCGGCATGGGAAATCCCTTGCCCCTTCGAGACAGCACGGCCGCCAGCGGTCGAGTACGCGATCAGTTGATCTGCTCGCCGGGATAGACGCCCCAGACCAGTTCCTGCTGCAGCCAGCCGGTATAGCTGCCTATCGTGAGCCGGCACCACTCGCCGGTACACCGCCGCACCTCGCCGACGACACCGGACTCCAGAAACGCCACCGGTTTCGCCGTCGTGGCCGGTTCGGCAAGGAGCGGTACCTGTGCATCGGCCCGCCACGGCGCGACCAAGGCCATGCGCCGGCCGGCCAGCAGACTGTGATAGACCCAGCCTTCCTCGCCTTCACTGTCGCGGATGCGCCGCCAGTGCTCGAATTCCGCAACGATCTCGACGGGCAGGCCCTTTTTGGCGAACACCCAGACCACCTGATGGGCGGTGCTTGGCCCACGGCGCACGTTCACGCGATCGGTCTTCAGGCTCACGAAACGCGGGACCGGCAACCCGCTCGGGCCCGTCGCGCGATGGGTCGCGGCCGGCGCCGCCGCCATGTCTTCGCCGCTTGCCGTGGCCCAGTCCCGCGGCAGCAGCAGGAGGCCGGCTGCGACCACGAGGACGCCGAGGCCGACTACCGCCACCGTCGCCAACTTGAGGTCAAGATATCGATTTTTCATAGGCCTTTCTGAGGGCGCGCCGGCCGCGAGTCCGGTCACTGCCGGACCCTGTCCGACCGTCTATGTTCCGAGAATCCCTTTGTCTTTCCCCATCCATCTGGTAGAGATGGCCGTGTCAGAGTACACCGTATGACCTCTGACTTAAAGAGCGCGATCCGATGCGTTGACCGGCCCTTAACGCATTCCCCGGGAGCCGTCCATGGCAAAGAAGAAGCCGCTCGTGATCGTCACGCGCAAGCTTCCCGACATCATCGAGACCCGCATGTGCGAGCTGTTCTCGACCCGGCTGAACGTCGATGACACGCCCATGGGGCCTGACGACCTGATCGAGGCGGTCAAGACGGCCGACGTCCTGGTTCCCACCGTAACAGACCGCATCGACTCGCGCATCCTCAGCCAGGCCGGCCCGAACCTCAAGCTCATCGCCAACTTCGGCACCGGCGTCGATAACATCGACGTCGAAACCGCGCGCAATCTCGGCATCACCGTCACCAACACCCCTGGCGTGCTGACCGAGGATACCGCCGACATGACGATGGCACTGATCCTTGCCGTGCCGCGGCGTCTCATCGAAGGTTCCGGCGTCATCGCCAGCGAGGAGGGCTGGCACGGCTGGTCGCCCACCTGGATGCTGGGCCACCGCATCTCGGGCAAGCGGCTCGGCATCATCGGCATGGGGCGCATCGGCCAGGCGGTGGCGCATCGCGCCCGCGCATTCGGCCTGCAGATCCACTACCACAACCGCAGACGCCTGAGCCCGGCGATCGAGGACGCGCTCGAAGCGACGTACTGGGAAAGCCTGGACCAGATGCTGGCGAGAATGGACATCGTGTCCGTCAACTGCCCGCACACGCCAGCCACCTATCACCTGCTGTCGGCGCGACGGCTCAAGCTGATGCGCCCCACCGCCTATATCGTCAACACCGCGCGCGGCGAAGTGATCGACGAGAACGCGCTCGCGCGGATGCTCGAGGCTGGCGAACTGGCCGGTGCCGGGCTCGACGTGTTCGAACACGAGCCGGCCGTCAATCCCAAGCTGGTGAAGTGCAAGCGGGCGGTGATCCTGCCGCACATGGGGTCTGCTACCATCGAGGGGCGGATCGACATGGGTGAAAAGGTGATCATCAACATCAAGACGTTCGTCGACGGCCACAATCCACCCGACCGGGTGCTGCCATCGATGCTGTGACCGTCGATGGATCCTGATCCGACTGCCATTGCGACCGATGCCCGCCGGGCGCTGCACCCCTTCCCGCCCCGGCGGCCCGACGTGAGGCGTTCGGCACCATGAACCAGATGAGACTTGCCGTGGCCGGCCCTGCCGGACGGATGGGGCGGATGCTGACACGCCTCGTGCATGAGACGCCGGGGTGCGAGATCGCTGGCGGCATCGAGCGCAAGGGCGCGCCCGAGGTGGGTCGCGATCTCGGCTTGCTCGCCGGCATCGGCGAACTGGGCATCCCGGTCGTCGACGAACCGCTGGACCTGTTCACTCGCATCGACGGCATCCTCGACTTCACGACGCCGGCGGCCACCGTCGCCCTCGCCACCCTTGCGGCCCAGGCGCGCATCGTTCACGTCATCGGCACCACCGGGCTCTCCGACGACGACGAGGCCAGGATCAAGGCGGCGGCGCGCCACGCCACCATCGTGAAGTCCGGCAACATGAGCCTCGGCGTGAACCTCCTCGCGTCGCTCGTGCGGACGGTGGCAGCGGCACTCGACGAGACGTTCGATATCGAGATTGTGGAGATGCACCACCGCCACAAGGTCGATGCGCCGTCGGGCACCGCCCTCATGCTCGGGCAGGCGGCGGCGGAGGGGCGTGACGTTTCCCTCGCCACCCACGCTGTACGCGCCCGCGACGGGCATACCGGGGCACGAGCAAGCGGGGCGATCGGCTTCGCAGTCCTGCGTGGCGGCAGCGTCACCGGTGACCACACGGTCGTGTTCGCCGGCGATGGCGAACGCATCGAACTGACCCACCGCGCCGAATCGCGCGAGATCTTCGCCCGCGGCGCGGTCAGGGCGGCGTTGTGGGCCCGCGGCCGCAAGCCGGGGCTGTACACGATGACCGACGTTCTGGGGCTGAGCGCAAACTGAATCGGAGACACGACATGGACCGCGTCCTGGTGCTCGTCAGGCACGGACAGAGCGAGTGGAACCTGAAGAACCTGTTCACCGGCTGGCGCGACGTGCCGCTGACCGAACAGGGGATAGCCGAGGCGAAGGCGGCGGGCGCAAGGCTTGCCGAACGCGGGTTCACCTTCGACATCGCCTACACGAGCGAACTCATGCGCGCGCAGGAGACGCTGCGGCTGATCCTCGAGGCACTCGGCCAGCAGGACATCGAGGTCGTCCGCAACGTCGCCCTCAACGAACGCGACTACGGCGATCTCACCGGCCTCAACAAGGATGAGGCGCGCGAGCGCTGGGGCAAGGAACAGGTACACATCTGGCGGCGCTCGTACGACGTGGCACCGCCAGGCGGGGAGAGCCTGAAAGATACGGCGGCACGGGTGCTGCCGTTCTACATCCAGCACATCCTGCCCGACGTGCTGGCCGGGCGCAGGGTACTGGTGGCCGCGCACGGCAACAGCCTGCGCGCCCTGATCATGGTGCTGGACCGGATGGACAAGGACCAGATTTCGGAGCTCAACCTCGCCACCGGCGTACCGATCGTGTATCGCCTCAAGGCCGATGCCACTGTCGAGTCAAAAGAGGTGCTCGATGGCTGATCACGCGCTGGCGAGCGCCGACCTGAGGGCAGCGGCGAACGACCAGCGCTCCCGCGGCCCGAGAAAGTCGCCAACCCTCAGAAGCCGGCCGTGCGAGCGCAGGTACAGTGGTCCGCACGCATCCTCGTCGCCTTCGAGTTCGACCCGCACCCAGTAGGACGGAAACCGCCATTCTCGCGGCTCCTGTCCGGCTTCGAAATGCCGCACGACCAGTTCGCCGTCGGTGATGGAGACGGTTTCATAGACGCGGGCGGAGGCGTAGCTGGCGCGGAAGGCGAGATAGATCAACAATGCATCAAGTCCGAAGAACCCGAACACCGGCCACGCCCCCATCATGAGGAATGCGATCCCGGCACCGAAACTCACGATGCAGGTGAGCCCCATCAACACCGCGAACCCGCGCGGGCCGAGCGACCGGTGCGGCCGCAGGACCGCGGAGAACCGTGGACGGTTTACATCAGGTATTGCAGTCATCCATCTTCACGCACTGCTGCCGCGTCAACGTACGCAACCGGACTCCGTTGCGCGAGCCCGCCAAGCCTCGACACACCGCGGCGACGACAAGGATATCCCGGCATCATGGACCAAGCAAAGATAGAGGAAATCTTCGATCGCTTCGCCGCGCAGAACCCCGAACCACAGGGCGAACTCGAATACGTCAATCCGTTCACACTGCTGGTTGCGGTGGTCCTGTCCGCACAGTCTACGGATGTCGGGGTCAACAAGGCAACCCGTGAACTGTTCAAGGTCGCGGACACGCCAGAGAAGCTGCTCGCGCTCGGCGAAGACGGGCTGATCGAGTACATCAGGACGATCGGCCTCTATCGCAGCAAGGCGAAGAACCTGATCGGGCTGGCAAGGCAGCTGGTCGAAAAGCACGGCGGCGAGGTGCCGCGCGAGCGGGCCGCCCTGGAAGCCCTGCCGGGGGTGGGCCGCAAGACGGCGAACGTGGTGCTCAACACGGCGTTCGGAGAACCCGTCATTGCCGTCGACACCCACATATTCAGGCTCGGCAACCGCATCGGGATCGCGCCGGGCAGGACGCCACTGGAGGTCGAGACCCGGCTCATGGAGGTGGTGCCGGAACGCTACCGCCGCCATGCCCACCATTGGCTGATCCTGCACGGCCGGTACGTGTGCAAGGCGAGGAAGCCGGAATGCCCGCGGTGCCTGATCAACGATCTCTGCGAGTACCCGGCCAAGACAACGGCGTGACGGACCCCGCTTCAGCTGCCTGCCACACGCTGTGCCGACTTGAACACGTGCACCATGAACGCCGTCGCGAACAGCGGCAGCAGCAGGTTGACGAACGGAATAGCCGCCAGAAATGCGAGCACGATGCCGCACAGGAACACCCGCCCCGAGTGTTGCTTCCTCAGCGAGCGCACCCGTGCCGGAGGCAGGTGGCGCATGCCGACCATCTCGAAGTACTCGCGGCCGAGCAGGTAACCGTTGCCGACCAGATAGGCCATCACGTTGATCCCCGGCAGCCAGATCAGGACGAGGACGCCAAGGTTCACGAGCACGACAACAACCGTGAACCGGAGGGCGATGAGGAGTGCGGTGCCGGCCGGCAGGGGCGTTCCCGGATCATGGCGAGGGTAGTGCTCACGCTCGACCTCGGCTGCGATATCGTCCAGAAACAATCCAGCGAACAGCGCCGTGACCGGCCCGATGAGAAAGACGAGGCCAACCAGCAGCCCCAGTGCTGTTACAAGGCCGATCGCGGTATCGAGCCACGGATAGGGCAGATCGGAGAGGGCTGCGACAAGGACCTGGATCAGCACCCAGACGGCAACAAACAGACCGAGGGTCAGACCGACCGATTTGAGGAGGACCGCCCTGAACGGGCGGGAGAACAGTTGCTCGGCTGCCTTGACGAGAGCGGAAATCATGCGGGCGTATCAGGGCTGGGCATCTTCGCGGCACCACCGTGCAACATGGCGGCAGCCAGGGCACACGCCGGCTGCATCGGCGACATCCGCGTTGCGGTCGGCGATCGCGTGCTGTAACTCCGGCATGCAGGTGCGGACGACAGGGAGATCACTGTGCAGGCGCTGAAGTATGACGTGCTGGGTATCGGAAACGCGATCGTCGACGTCATCGTCAGGACCGACGATGGGTTCCTCAGCGATCACGGCATAGCCAAGGGCACGATGCGGCTCGTCGACGAAGAACAGGCGCAGATGCTCTACGCGCAAGCCGGTCCGGCAGTTGAAATTTCCGGCGGGTCGGCGGCCAACACGATCGCCGGCGTTGCCTCGTTCGGCGCAAGCGCAGCGTTCATAGGGAAGGTACAGGCCGATCAGCTCGGCGAAGTCTTCACCCACGATATCCGTTCCATCGGCGTCGCCTACGAGACGGTACCGGCGACGACCGGTCCGGCAACGGCCCGCTGCCTCGTCCTTGTGACGCCGGATGGCGAACGGTCGATGAGCACGTTTCTCGGCGCCAGCGCAGATCTCGGTCCCGACGATATCGACGAGGAGATGATCGCCGCGTCGCGCATAACCTATCTCGAAGGTTATCTCTGGGATCCTCCCGGTGCCAAGCAGGCGTTCATCAAGGCCGCGCGAGCGGCACGGGCCGCGGGTCGCCAGGTCGCACTGTCGCTGTCAGACCCCTTCTGCGTCGACCGCCATCGTGCCGAGTTGTTGAGCTTCGTGCGCGACGAGGTCGACATCCTGTTCGCCAACGAGATGGAAATCAAGTCGCTCTACGAGGTGGACGACTTCGACGAAGCCCGCAAGCTGGCCAGACGCGATTGCCGCCTCGCGGCCCTCACGCGGAGCGCGGCCGGCTGCGTCATAGTCCGTGGTGAGGAGCTGCACGTCATCGATGCGGTACCGGTCGAACGGGTGGTGGACGCGACCGGTGCCGGAGACCTGTTCGCGGCAGGCTTTCTGGTCGGTCTGACGAGGGGCCTCAATCTCGGGGACTGTGGCCGGTTGGGAGCGCACGCAGCGGCCGAGGTCATCAGTCACATGGGGGCACGGCCGGAGCGGCCGCTCACCGAGATCCTGGAGAATTCCGGTCTCCGCCAGGAATCGCCACGGCGAGCCGGCGCGCATTCATGACCGGTGCGGTCAGAGCTTGCGCAGATAGACGTGCTCGATCGCGTGATTGCGCTCCTTGCGCAGTATCAGGTTGGCGCGAAGCCGCGTGGGAAGAACGTTCTCGCGCAGATTGACGAGATTGATCTGCTCCCAGATCTGGTTCGCCACCTTGCGACTCTCCTCATCGGACAGTGAGGCGTAGCGATGGAAATACGACTTGGGATTGCGGAACGCGGTCTGCCGCAATGACAGGAACCGCTCGATGTACCATGTCCGCAGCATTTCCTCGTCGGCATCCAGATAGATCGAGAAGTCGAAGTAGTCGGATACGTAGGGAATTGCCTTGCCGTCACGTGGCGGCTTGCCTGTCTGCAGCACGTTCAGGCCTTCGACGATTAGAATGTCGGGCTGGTCGATCGTTATCGTTTCGCCTTCGATCACGTCGTAGAGGAGATGCGAGTATACCGGCGCGGTCACACGCGGCAGCCCTGCCTTGATGGCGGACAGGAACCGTAGCAGGGCCGGAAGGTCATAGCTCTCCGGGAAGCCCTTGCGTTGCAGCAGGCCCCGCTCCTCGAGCACCCTGTTCGGCAGGAGGAAGCCATCGGTCGGCACAAAGGCGACCTTGGGATGGTTGGGCCAGCGTCGAAGCAGCGCCTGCAGGATGCGCGCCATCGTGCTCTTGCCGACCGCAACGCTGCCACCCATGCCGATGATGTAGGGCACCTTGCGCTGCCGACCGCCCAGGAACTTCTGCGTCGCCCGGAACAGTTGTTGCGTAGCCTCGACGTAGAGATTGAGCAGCCGCGACAGCGGTAGGTAGATGTCGACGACCTGGTCCATCGAGATCCGCTCGTTCAGGCCGCGCAGTTCGTCGAGTTCCGCCTCGGTCAGCGTCAGCGGCATGTCGGCGCGAAGACTGGCCCACTCGCGCTTGGAAAAGACGCGATACGGCGACAGCTCGGGCTCCCCGGCCTGGCTCTCGAATTCGGTGGCCACGGATGCGGGCTTGTTCATGTGGCTTTCCGCCTGGCCTTCTCTTCCAGGCCGCTCGTGCCAAGGCGCTGTTTCAACCGCTCGCAAACCGCTTCGAGCGGGACGCCGGTTACCTCGAGGGTAACTATGAAATGGTAGAGAAGGTCTGCCGCCTCGTCGCCGATCCGTTCCCCGTCCCCGATTACGGCGGCGAGCGCAAACTCGACCGCCTCCTCGCCGGTCTTCTTCGCACAATGCTCGACGCCACGCTTCATCAGCTTGGACGTGTAGGACACCTCAGGCGGCGCAGCGCGCCGTTCGGCTATGATCCGCCTGAGTTCGAACAACACCTCCGCGGCACGCTGCTCCGATTCGTTCATCGATCCGCCAGGGGCCATATGTCAGCCGAGTTGTTGATGCAGTATCAGATAATTCGCGCCGCTGTCACCCGACTTTAGGCGACCTCGCGCACGGGGATTCCCGCGGCCGCCATGCGGGCCTTCGCCTCGGCTATGGTGTAGGTGCCGAAGTGGAATATCGACGCCGCAAGCACGGCGCTGGCGCCGCCCTGCAGCACCCCGTCCACCAGATGGTCGAGATTGCCGACACCACCACTGGCAATCACCGGGACCGGAACCGCATCGGCCACCGCGCGGGTGAGTTCGAGGTCGAAGCCCAACCCGGTGCCATCGCGGTCGATCGACGTCAGCAGGATTTCACCGGCACCACGAGCAACGACGTCGCGCGCATATTCGACGGCATCGATGCCGGTCCGCCTGCGCCCGCCGTGGGTGAAGATCTCCCACTTCCGGCCATTGCCGTTGCCGGAGACCTGCTTGGCATCGATTGCGACGACGATGCATTGGCTGCCGAACTTGCGAGCGGCCTCGCCGACCACGCTCCGATCCCGTACCGCAGCAGTGTTGATCGACACCTTGTCGGCGCCGGCGCGGAGCAGATTCCTTATGTCATCGATCTCGCGAACGCCTCCACCCACCGTCAGTGGCATGAAGCACTGCTCGGCCGTACGTGATACGACATCGAGCATGATGCCCCGGTTCTCGTTGCTTGCCGTAATGTCCAGAAAGCACAGCTCGTCGGCGCCGGCAGCGTCGTATATCTTCGCACTTTCGACCGGATCGCCGGCGTCGCGCAGGTTGACAAAGTTCACGCCCTTGACGACCCGTCCGTCCTTGACGTCGAGACAGGGGATGATGCGGACCTTAAGCATTGCCGTACGCCGGTGCGCCTCCGTGAGCCGTCGACAGCAATGACAGTGCCTCCCGCGGATCGAGGCGACCGTCGTACAGGGCGCGACCGGCAATTGCGCCTTCAAGGACGGCGTACCGTGGCTGGGTCAACCGGCGAATGTCATCCATAGAAGCTAGTCCGCCACTGGCAATCACCGGGATCTCGGTCGCATGTGCCAGGCGGAGCGTCGACTCCAGATCGAGCCCCTCCAGGGCACCATCGCGGTTGATCTCCGTATAGACGATCGCTGCAACGCCTGCGTCCTCGAAGCGGCCGGCAAGTTCCGCGACCGTCATGTCCGTGGTTTCGGCCCAACCGGCAACGGCGACGCGTCCGTCACGAGCATCAATGCCAACCGCAATCCGGCCCGGGAACTCAGCACATGCGCGCCGTACCAGCTCTGGGTCGCGAACGGCGGCGGTACCGAGAATCACCCGCCTGACGCCCGCCTTCAGCCATGTCTCGATTGTCGACAGGTCGCGGATGCCGCCGCCGAGTTGAACCGGGATCGATACTGCAGCAAGGATCGCTTCGACCGCGGGAACATTGACCGGTTCACCCGTCACCGCTCCGTTGAGATCGACCACGTGCAGGTAGCGGAAGCCCTGCTCCTGGAACAGGCGCGCCTGATCCGCAGGCGCATCGCTGTAGACGGTCTCCGCCGCCATGTCGCCGCGCAGAAGCCTGACACAACGGCCTTCCTTCAGATCGATTGCAGGAAACAGGATCATGTCAGAGGTTCCAGCGGAGAAAGTTGGCGATCAGGGTAAGACCGACCCGCTGACTCTTCTCCGGGTGAAACTGCGTCCCGGCCATGTTGTCGCGCGCAACGATGGCCGTAACCGGCCCCCCGTAATCGGTGCGCGCCAGCACATCCGACGGGTCCGTGGCAACCAGTGAATAAGAGTGCACGAAATACACGTGTGGCTCCGCCTCCCTCGTCAGACCAGATACAAGCGCATGGGGACGGACCACCTCGATCGTGTTCCACCCCATGTGGGGGATCTTGAGTTTCGGGTCGTCCGGTGACAGCCGGATCACATCACCCCCGATCCAGCCGAAGCCGGACCACTCGCCGTGCTCAAGCCCACGTTCCGCCATCAGCTGCATGCCGACACAGATGCCAAGAAACGGACGCTGCCTGACGGACACCGCCTCTTCCAGCGCCTGCCACATGCCGTCGATGGCCATGAGGCCGGCACGGCAGTCGGCAAACGCGCCCACGCCCGGCAACACGATACGATTGGCGTTCGCGACCTGATCGGGATTGCCGGTAACAACGATATCTGCGGCAATGCCCGCTTCGTGCGCGGCGCGCTCGAAAGCCTTTGCCGCTGACCGCAGGTTGCCGGAGCCGTAGTCAACGATGGCAACGATCATCGTCCGGTCCCCGGTGCGGGAAACAGCTCGAAGGACTCATCGCG
>Ga0079224_100006195_pt1 | contig 15822 bp, 14 predicted proteins | sample Stecom2015_FD_80414 | JGI IMG/M metagenome (GOLD analysis project Ga0079224, IMG submission 80414) | Agricultural soil microbial communities from Utah to study Nitrogen management - Steer compost 2015 | ecosystem: Environmental > Terrestrial > Soil > Agricultural land | place: USA: Utah...
GGTGGTAGCGGATAGGTCCGCTCGAACATGGAACAGATCATCTGCACCGACGAGGCTGCTATCGCGGGCTCTCCGGTGCCCTTCCTGACCATCGACTCGGTGTCGCCGACGATCATGCACTGCGGCACCGAGGAGCAGAAGATATTCTTCCTGTCGAAGATCGCGGCGGGCGAACTGCACTTCTCCATCGGCTATTCCGAGCCGGGCGCGGGCACCGACCTGGCCTCGCTGCGCACTACCGCCGTGCGCGACGGCGACGACTACGTGATCAACGGCCAGAAGATGTGGACCAGCCTCATCGCCTACGCCGACTACGTCTGGCTCGCGGTGCGCACCGACCCGAACGCCAAGAAGCACAAGGGCATCAGCATGCTCATCGTGCCCACCGACGCCGAGGGCTTCTCCTGGACCCCGGTGCACACCATGGCGGGCCCTGACACCAGCGCCACCTACTACCAGGACGTGCGGGTGCCGGTCAGCTCGCTGGTCGGCCCGGAGAACGGCGGCTGGGCGCTGGTCACCAACCAGCTCAACCACGAGCGCGTCGCGCTGACCTCGGCGGGCTCGCTGATGACCGGCCTCGCCCAGACCGTGCGGTGGGCGCGTGAGACGAAGACCGCCGACGGCTCGCGGGTCATCGACCAGGAATGGGTGCGGGTCAAGCTGGCCGAGGTGCACGCCAAGGTCGAATACCTCAAGCTGCTGAACTGGGAGATCGCCAGCCGCGCCGACGCGGGCGGCGAGGCCGCGCCCAAGCCGTGGGACGCCTCGACCTGCAAGGTCTACGGCACCGAGCTGGCCACCGAGGCCTACCGGCTGCTCATGGAAGTGCTCGGCCCGCAGGCCTACCTGCGCCAGGACTCCGCGGGCACGCAGCTGCGCGGCAGGCTCGAGCGCCTGCACCGGGCCGCGTTGATCCTCACCTTCGGCGGCGGCACCAACGAGGTGCAGCGCGACATCATCGCCATGACCGCCCTGCGCCAGCCCGCCTCGGCTCGCTGATCCCGACCGGTCCCGCTGCCCCGAAAGGCAAGAACACCATGGACTTCACCCCCACCGAGGGCCAGCTCGATCTCGCCGCACTCACCGCCGAGGTGTGCGCCAAGCTGGTGACCGCCGACCGGCTGCGCGAGCTGGACACCCCCGGCCGCTTCGACGAGCCGCTGTGGCAGGCGCTGGCCGAGACCGGCATCCTCTCGGCGACCCTGCCCGAGGAAGCGGGCGGCAACGGCCTCGGCCCGCTGGAGGAGTTCGCCGTACTGCGCGAACTCGGCAAGGCGGTGGCCGCGGTGCCCTACCTGTGGTCGGTCGTGGTCGGCGCGGACACCCTCGCCCGCTCCGGCTCGCCCGAGCAGCGCGAACTGGCCCGCCGCGCGGGCGCGGGCGCCGATATCCTCACCGCCGCCCTGGCCGAGGAGTTCAACTACCGTCCCGAGGCGCCTGCGACCGCCGCCACCGAGAGCGCGGACGGCTGGCGGCTGAACGGCGCCAAGATCACCGTCCCCTACGCCGACCGCGCCGCGCGCCTGCTGGTCTCCGCGCAGGCGGGCGGCTCCCCCGCCGTCTTCCTGGTCGACCCGGCCGCCGAGGGAGTGCGTGTCACCCCGCAGCAGGTGGTCGATCTGAGCGCCGAGGCGATCGTCGAGTTCACCGACGCGCCCGCCGAACTCGTCGGCTCCCCGGCCGACGGCTCGGCCGTGCTCGAGCGGCTGCTCACCCGCGCCTGGTTCGGCCTGAGCGCGCTCCAACTGGGCACCCTCGAGCGCGCCCTCGACCTGGTGGCGGGCTACGCCAGGGAACGCGAGCAGTTCGGCAAGCCCATCGGCAGCTTCCAGGCCGTCGCCCAGCGCCTGGCCGACGCCTACATCGACGTGCAGGGCCTTCGCCTCGCCGTCACCCAGGCCGCCTGGCGGCTGGCCGAGGGCCTGCCCGCCGTCGAGGCCGTGCACACCGCCAAGTTCTGGGCCGCCGACGCGGGCCATCGCGTCGCCCACACCGTGGTCCACGTCCACGGCGGCGTCGGCATCGACCGCGACCACATCGTGCACAACTACTTCACCGCAGCCAAGCACAACGAGTTCGCCCTCGGCGGGGCCACCGACCACCTGCGCGCCCTCGGGGACCTGCTGGCCGACCCGGCCTGAGCACACCCGCGACCGATCGCGTCGGCAGATCGGGCACGTCGGACGATGCCCGCCGGGAACCTTTCCGGCGGGCATCGTCACGTCCGCGGCACGGTCGATCAGCACAGCTCGCGCGCCACGGCAGGCAGGCTCAGTGCTGTGAGAAGTCCACCTGCGCGGCGGGATTGGCCACCGCCGTGGTCACCCCGGCCCCGAAGGGCCCGTCCTCGTCGAAGAGGGTGGCGTTGCCGACCGCGATGCCGTCGGTGCTGAAGTGGTTCTCGGCCTGCACGCCGATGGCGCCGCCGCGCGGCAGCCTGCTCAGCACCAGGGTCAGGTCGCCGTTGATGTAGCCGACGCCCTGCTGACCCCAGTTGGTGAGCATGCTGGTGGACTCGCCGACGGTGGCCACGGTGGCCAGCACATTGGGCTCCTCGCCGAGGATCACCGGGAAGGGCCGCTGCCAGGTGCGCTTGCGCTGGTCGTTCTGGTGCCCGCCGAGCCGCCGCGACCACCCGGACGCGTCTTCGCCGCTGTTCCACAGGTACGACACCGGCGCGTCGCCGCGCAGTTCGGCCGGCGGCGGCTCTGGCACCTCTCCCCTGGTCCACACCTGTCCCGGCGGTTGCTCGGAGGGACGTAGGAAGACCGCGGTGGCCCTGGCCACCGCTCGCCCCTCCTGGAGCAACTGGGCGTCGGCCACGGCGATGCGCGACCCGCGCCGGACCTCGACGGTGGTCACCTCGAGCGGCTTGCGCAGCGTGGCGCGGAACAGGTCGACCGTGAGCCGGGCGGGGACGAAACCCTCCGGTCGATGCGCGGAGTCGAGCTCACCGCCGAGCAGGCCGCAGATCGCGGGCCCGTTGACCATGTCCGGCGACCACGCGCCCACCGCGGCGGGCAGCGGCTCGAAACCACGATCGGTGCGTTCGAAGAACGCCAGCGGAACACTCATCTCACTCCTGTCCGCCGCCGGGCGCGAAAAGGCCGCCGCGTCGTGACGCGGCGGCCCATCGACCCGGTCGGCCCGTATACCGACCCGTCGGTCCGCTCTAGGCCGACCGACGGGCCTGCTGCTACTGCGCGGGCTGCTTGGCGCCCGCCTCGCTGTGCTCGTCGGCCGGGCGGGCCGCGGTCTGTTCCTTGGCCCAGCGGTAGTCCGGCTTGCCCGCGGGCGAGCGCTTGATCTCGTCGACGAACCACAGGCTACGCGGGTGCTTGTAGGAGGCGATCTCCTGGGTGAGCACCGGCCGCAGCTCCTCGATCGTCGGCCGCTTCTCGCCGCGGCACTGCACCACCGCGCAGACCCGCTGACCCCAGCGCTCGTCCTCCACGCCGACCACCAGCGCGTCGAAGATGTCAGGATGCGCCTTGAGCGCGCCCTCGACCTCCTCCGGGTAGATCTTCTCGCCACCGGAGTTGATGCTCACCGAGCCGCGGCCGAGCATGGTGACCGTGCCGTCCTCCTCGACCCGGGCGAAGTCGCCGGGGATGGAGTAGCGCACGCCGTTGATGGTCTTGAAGGTCGCGGCGGTCTTTGCCTCGTCCTTGTAGTAGCCCAGCGGGATGTGGCCGGTCCGCGCCAGCACGCCGACCTGCCCGGAACCCGGCTCGACCGGGTTGCCCTCGTCGTCGATCACCACGGTGGAGGCGTCGATCTTCACGCGCGGGCCGCCGGTGTGGGTGGACCCCTTGGCCGCCATGCCGATACCGGCGAAACCGGTCTCCGAGGAGCCGATCGAGTCGGTGATGACCCGGTTGGGCAGCAGGTCGAGGTACTTGTCCTTGATCGCGGGCGAGAACAGCGCCGCGCTGCTGGCGATGGCGTACAGCGTGGCGGGCTCGTAGGGCTTGCCGGTCTCGGGATTGCCCTCGATCAGCGCGTCCAGCATCGGCCGCGCCATGGCGTCACCGGTGATGAACAGGACGTTCACCCCGTGCCGCTCGATGGCCTGCCACACGCCGTGGCCGCTGAACTCCGGCAGCATGACCACCTTGCCGCCGGCGAACAGGCTCTGGAAGGTGGCCCACTGCGAGCCGCCGTGGATCATCGGCGGGATCGGGTAGCGGGTCAGCGCGCCGCCCGCCTGGCCCTCCTTGGCCAGATCCCACTCGTCGGCCACCCGCTCGCCGGTCATGAAGTTGATGCCGCCGCCGAGCACCCGCCACACGTCCTCCTGGCGCCACATGACGCCCTTGGGCATGCCGGTGGTGCCGCCGGTGTAGAGCATGTACAGGTCGTCGGGCGAACGCTCGCCGAAGTCGCGTTCGCCGGAGGACTGCGCCAGCGCCGCCTCGTATTCGACCGAATCCGCCGCGGTGGGGATGGTGCCGGCCGTATCGTCGTCGACGACGATCACGGTGTGCAGCTGCGGGGTCTTCGCCCGCACCGCGGTCACCTTGTCGCTGTAGCGACGTTCGTGGATCAGCGCCACCATGTCGGAATTGTCGAAGATGTACTGCAACTCGTTCTCGACATACCGGTAGTTGACGTTGATCATCACGGCGCGCGCCTTGAACACCGCGACCATGGCCTCGGCGGCCTCGATCGTGTTGCGCGAGTAGATACCCACCTTGTCACCCGGCTTGACGCCGTGTTCCAGCAGGTAGTGGGCCAGTTTGTTGGCTCGCTCCTCCAGCTGTGCGTAAGTCACCTCACGGGCGTCGTCGACCAGAGCGACGCGATCGGGCATGAGGTCGATGGCATGTTCGACGAGGTCCGCTATGTTGTAGCTCACACCCCTCAAAATAGAACGTGTTACTGTTTCTGACAAGACTCGAGCAGTCAGGAGAACGAAGTCATGGCCCCAGAAGCGGCAACCGAGCAGACCGCAGGCGCCGAGGCGGCGGCGCAGGAGCCGCACTGCCTCGTCGAGCAGCGCGGACACGTCCTGATCGTCACGATGAACCGGCCGAAGGCGCGCAACGCGCTCTCGGCGGAGATGATGGCGATCATGCGCGATGCCTGGGATCGCGTGGACAGCGATCCAGAGATCCGGGTGGCGATCCTGACCGGGGCGGGCGGCGCGTTCTGCGCGGGCATGGATCTCAAGGCGATGAACGCCAAGCCGCCGGGCGACTCGTTCAAGGGCGGCGGCTGGGATCTCACCCGCTTCGACGCCCTGCTCAAGGGCCGCAGGCTGACCAAGCCGCTGATCGCGGCGGTGGAGGGCCCGGCCATCGCGGGCGGCACCGAGATCCTGCAGGGCACCGATATCCGCGTCGCGGGTGAGAGCGCGAAATTCGGTGTGTCCGAGGCGCGCTGGGGCCTGTTCCCGCTCGGCGGCTCTGCTGTGCGCCTGGTCCGTCAGGTGCCCTACACGCTCGCCGCGGAGATCCTGCTCACCGGCCGCCACCTGGCCGCGGCCGAGGCCAAGGAGATCGGCCTGATCGGCCACGTGGTCCCCGACGGCGCCGCGCTGGACAAGGCGCTCGAGATCGCCGAGCAGATCGCGGCCAACGGCCCGCTGGCGGTGCAGGCCATCCTGCGCACCATCCGCGAGACCGAGGGCCTGCACGAGGAGGAGGCCTTCAAGATCGAGGCCGAGTACGGCGCCAAGGTGTTCGCCTCCGCCGACGCCAAGGAGGGCCCGCGCGCCTTCGCCGAGAAGCGCAAGGCCGTCTTCACCGGCAAGTGAGCACCCGCCCGCCGCGCGCCCGCGCGGGCCGGTGCGCCGGAGTCGGGCGCCCGATCGCCGGGCGCCCGCTTCCCGGCACGAACACAGTCGCGGGCGTGGCTGTTCGACTTCCCGCCGGATTCACTCCGCGCCGGGGTAGTCCATCCAGAACGGCTCCCAGTGGTGGCCGTCGGGGTCGACGAAGGTGCGCCCGTGCATGCCCACCTGGGCCTCCTGGGCGCGCTTGTCCTCGTTGACCTCCTCGGTGCCGCCCGCCGCCACCGCGGCCTCGGTCAGCGCGTCCACCTCGGCCGCGCTGCCGAGGGACAGCGCGTAGCCCGCGCCCGCCGCCGCGACCGTGTCGGCGACCGGACGCAGCGTGAAGGTCTGGAAGTACTGCCTGGTCAGCAGCATCAGGCAGATGTTGTCGTCGACGACGATGCAGGCGGCGTTGTCGTCGGTGAAGTCCTCGTTCAGCTTCCAGCCCAGCGCCTGGTAGAAACCCTTGGACCGCTCCAGGTCGGCGACCGGGAGATTGACGAAGATCATCTTGCTGCTCATGGCGGTGTCCTCTCACGCGCGTATGTCGGTGTCAGCTGTGCAGACGAGCGCCCCGCCGCGGATTCATCGGTCCCGGCGGCCGATCGCGCGAAAACACCCGAACCCCCAGTTCAGGGGGCGCGACGCGGCGTTTCATACCCTGTTTCCTGTCGGTGGACTGTGGCATCGTCGTTGCCATGACCGACACGGCAGGTTCGACCTCGTCGCTTCCGCAGTCCGAGCTTCCGCAGTCCGAGCACTCACAGCCTGCGCACTCGCCGTCCGGGCCTTCGAACACCGCGCCGGCCGACGCGCGCGTGCTGGCCGAGTTCGAATCGCATCGGCGGGAGCTGTGCGCGTACGCCTACCGCATGCTCGGTTCCTCCTTCGAGGCCGAGGACGCGGTGCAGGAGACCTTCACCAGGGCCTGGAAGTCCTACGGCTCGTTCCAGGGGCGCGCCAGCGTGCGGTCCTGGCTGTACAAGATCACCACCAACGTCTGCCTCGACATGCTCGACGGGCCGCAGCGCCGAGCCAGGCCGATGGATCTGTCCGGGCCGTCGCGGCCGGATTCGCCGCTGCCCGCACCACAACCGGACTACGTCTGGGTGGAGCCGATCCCCAACGCGCTGGCCTTCGGCGCCGACCCGGCCGAGCACGCCACCGCCAAGGATTCGCTGCGCCTGGCCTTCGTCGCCGCCTGCCAGCATCTGCCCGCCACCCAGCGCGCCATCCTCATCATGCGTGAGGTGCTGCGCTTCTCGGCGGGCGAGACGGCCGAGGCGCTGATGATGTCGCCCGCCTCGGTCAACAGCGCCCTGCAACGGGCGCGCGCCACCATGGCCAAGGTGCGCCCGGCCGAGGACGGCGGGTACGACCCCGCCGACGAGCAGCAGCGCAAGCTGGTCGACGAGTTCGTCACCGCCTTCGAGTCCTACGACATGGACGCCCTCACCACCCTGCTCAAGGCCGACGTGGCCCTGTCCATGCCGCCGATCGAACTGTGGATCAGCGGCCCGGAGAACGTCGCGGCCTTCATGCTCGGCACCGGCTCGGCCTGCGAGGGCTCGCGCATGGTCCGGCTCGACGGCGCCAACGGGCTGCCCGCCTTCGGCCACTACAAGCCCACCGAGACGCCGGGCGTCTACTCGCCCTGGTCGATCACGGTGCTCGAGCTGGCCGGCGACGAGATCAGCGGCCTGAACTTCTTCCTCGACACCGAGCGGCTGTTCCCGCTGTTCGGGCTGCCCATGGAGCTACGCGACTAGGACGCGGGCACGTACCGCTCACGCAGCTTGCGCTTGTAGAGCTTGCCGTTGGGATCGCGCGGCAGCTCGTCGAGGTAGTCGATCGAGCGCGGCATCTTGTACTTGGCCAGGCGCTCGGCGGCGAAGGCCAGCAACTCGGCGGTGAGCTCCTCGCCGCCGGTCACGCCCTCGGCGGGCTGCACGACCGCCTTGACCTCCTGGCCCCAGTCCTCGTGCGGAATGCCGAAGACCGCCACGTCGGCGACCTTCGGATGCGTGATGAGCACGGTCTCGACCTCGGCCGGGTAGATGTTCACGCCGCCGGAGAGGATGAGGTCCGAGCGCCGGTCGCACAGGAACAGGTAGCCGTCCTCGTCGAGGTAACCGATGTCGCCGACGGTGAACAGATCACCGACCCGCGACTCGTCGGTCTTGGCCTTGTCGTGGTGGTACTCGAAGCTGGAGGCGCCCATCTTCATGTAGACCAGGCCCGCCTCGCCGGGCGGCAGCTCCGAGCCGTCCTCCTCGCTGAGCACCTTGACCACCGAGTACGGCCACGCCTTGCCCACCGAGCCCTGCTTGCGCAGCCATTCCTCGCCGGAGATGACCGTGCCGCCGCCCTCGGTGGCCGCGTAGTACTCGGTGACCGTCGGGCCCCACCACTCCAGCATGGCCAGCTTGGTCTCGCGCGGACACGGCGCGGCGCCGTGCACCATGCTGCGCAGCGAGGACACGTCGTACTTCTCGCGCACCTGCTGCGGCAGCGCGAGCAGCCGGTGGAACTGGGTGGGCACCATGTGGCTGTGGGTGACCTTGTGCTTGTCGATCAGGCGCAGCATCTCCTCGGCGGTCCACTTGTCCATCAGAACCACCTTGTGCCCCAACTGGATCGAGATGGTCGCGAAGTTGAGCACCGCGGTGTGGTAGAGCGGCGAGCCGCAGATGTGCACGTGGTCGTCGTAGGGCGCGAGGCCGAACAGGGCGAAGAACGAGGTGTTGGCGACCGAGACGACGTCCGGGTCGGCCCCGGTGAGCGGTCGCCGAACTCCCTTGGGGCGCCCGGTGGTTCCCGAGGTGTAGAGCATGGGCGCGCCGGTGGTGCGCTCGGCGGGCCTGCCCGCGTCGGGGCTGCCCAGCTCCGCGACCGGGGTGAAGCCGGCGATCTCGCCGATCGCGAAGCGCGCGGCGGCGGGCACGCCCGCTTCGTCGGCCGCCGCGACGGCGGCCGAGGCGAAGCGATCACTGGCGAAGAACGCCTTCGCCCCGCTGTCGCCGAGGATGTAGGCCACCTCGGGGCCGGTCAGGTGCCAGTTCACGGCCACGATGTACAGACCGGACTGATAGGCGGCGAAGTAGATCGCGATGGCCTCGGCGCAGTTGTGCACCATGCTCACCAGCACGTCGCCGGTACGCAGGCCGAGATCGTGCAATCCCGCGGCGTAGCGGTCGGCCAGCCGGGCCAGCTCGTGATAACTCACCTCCCGTCCCGACGGATCGACCAACGCCACCCGATCCGGGTGTGCGGCGGCGATGTTCCAAAGACCGAGAATTTCTGACTCCTGCGTCGTCACCCCATCGAATTTAGAACGTGTTCTACCGATCGACAAGGGGTGCGAGCTTTGCCAGGTGCTCGACATCGGGAGCCGACACCAACATCATCGTCACGCCGGCCGCCTCCCAGACCTTCAATCGCTCGCGCACGTGCGCCTCGTCGCCGATGATCGCGGTGTCCAGGATCAGCTCGTCGGGCACCGCCGCGGCGGCCTCGGCCTTGCGCCCGGACTGGAACAGCCGGGTGATCTCCTCGACCTCACGGTCGTAGCCCATCCGCCGGTACACCTGGGCGTGGAAATTCATCTCCGGCGCGCCCATGCCGCCGATGTAGAGCGCCATCACCCAGCGCATCCGCTCCAGTTCGGCGGCCGGATCGTCGGTGATCACCACCTGGCAACTCGCGGCGATCTCGAAGTCCTCGCGCGAGCGCCGCGCACCCGGCCGGGCGAAGCCCTCGTCCAGCCAGGAGTGGTACATCTCGGCCAGCCGGGGCGCGAAGTAGATCGCCAGCCAGCCGTCGGCGATCTCCGCGGTGAGCGCCACATTCTTCGGCCCCTCCGAGCCCAGCCAGATGGGCAGATCCGCGCGCAGCGGGTGCACGATCGGCTTGAGCGGCTTGCCGAGGCCGGTGGCGCCGGGGCCGGTGTAGGGCAGCGGGTGGTGCGGGCCGTCGCTGGTCACCGGGGCCTCGCGGGCGAGCACCTTGCGGATGATCTCGACGTACTCGCGGGTGCGCTGCAACGGCTTGGCGAACGGCTGGCCGTACCAGCCCTCCACCACCTGCGGGCCGGACACACCGAGCCCGAGCACCGCCCTGCCCCCGCTGAGATGGTCGAGGGTGAGCGCGTGCATGGCGGTGGCCGCGGGCGTGCGGGCCGACATCTGCACCACCGAGGTGCCGAGGCGCACCCGCTCGGTGCGCGAGCCCCACCAGGTGAGCGGGCCGAAGGCGTCCGAGCCCCAGGACTCGGCCGCGAAGACGGCGTCGAATCCGGCCTGTTCGGCGGCCACCACCAACTCCCCCGCGTTGGCGGGTGGTTGCGCCATCCAATATCCGAGTTGCAGTCCGAACTTCATGATCGACCCTTTCCGCAGCCTTCGCTTGCCACCAGAATAAGAACCTGTTCTACTCGAAAGTGTGACCGAGGGGAATAGCGCGTCCGGCGCCGTCTCCGCGCCCGCTCGGTGCGCTCTCGACACACCCCGGACGACGCCCTCACCACCACTGTCACCGCCGAGAAAGGGCCGGAATTGAACACCGCCACCGCCACCGCCTCCAGCAGTGGGCCCGATGTGCTGAGCGCGCCGCTGCGGATGCGCTTCGACTACACCCGCTCGGTCGGACCGACCATCGGCGCGTTCCTCACCGGACTGCGCGACCGCAAGGTCGTCGGTGTGCGCGGGAGCGACGGCCGGGTGCTGGTCCCGCCGCCGGAATACGATCCGGTGACCAGTCAGCCGCTGACGGAGTTCGTCGACGTGGCCGACACGGGCACGGTCTCCAGCTGGACCTGGGTGCGCGAGCCGCAGCCCGGTCAGCCCTTCGACCGCCCCTTCGCCTGGGCGCTGATCACCCTCGACGGCGCCGACTCGGCCCTGCTGCACGCGGTGGACGTCGAATCCCCCGAGCAGATCCACACCGGCATGCGGGTGCGGGCGCGCTGGGCCGCCGAGACCAGCGGCGACATCAAGGACATCGTCTGCTTCGAGCCCGGCGAGAGCTCTTCCGCGGCAACCGAACCGGGCTCCGCCGACGCCGAGCCGGTCACCATGATCACCACGCCGGTCGACCTGTCCTACAAGCACACCGCCTCCCCGCAGGAGACGGTGTACCTGCGCGGCCTGGCCGAGGGCAAGCTCATCGGCGCGCGCACCGGTCCCGGCGGCAAGGTCTACTTCCCGCCGCGCGGCGCCGAGCCCACCTCGGGACAGCCGACCGACGACTACATCGAACTGTCCGACCACGGCACGGTCACCACCTTCTGCATCGTCAACGTGCCCTTCCTCGGTCAGCGCATCAAGCCGCCCTATGTGGCGGCCTACGTGCTGCTCGACGGCGCCGACATCCCGGTCCTGCACCTGGTGCTGGGCTGCGAGGCGAGCGAGGTGCGCATGGGCATGCGCGTCAAGGCCGTCTGGAAGCCGCGCGAGCAGTGGGGCCACGGGCTGGAGAACGTGGACCACTTCGAGCCGAGCGGTGAGCCCGACGCCGACTACGAGACCTACAAGCACCATCTCTGAGAGGCGAGCACGTTGACCGTCAACTCCACCGACATCGCGGTCGTGGGTTTCGCCCACGCGCCGCACGTGCCGGAGACCTTCGGCACCACCAACGGTGTCGAGATGCTGGTGCCCTGTTTCCAGCAGCTGTACACCGAACTCGGCATCACCAAGTCCGACATCGACTTCTGGTGCTCGGGCTCCTCGGACTACCTGGCCGGACGTGCCTTCTCGTTCATCTCCGCGGTCGACTCCATCGGCGCGGTGCCGCCGATCAACGAGTCGCACGTGGAGATGGACGCGGCCTGGGCGCTGTACGAGGCCTACGTGAAACTCAAGTCCGGCCAGGCGCGGACAGCGCTGGTCTACGGCTTCGGCAAGTCCTCGGCGGGCGCCCTGAACCGCATCCTGACCATGCAGCTCGACCCCTACCTGGTCGCGCCGCTGTGGCCGGACGCGCTGTCCATCGCCGGCCTGCAGGCCCGCGCCGGCATCGACGCGGGCCGCTGGAGCGAGCGCGACATGGCCGCGGTGGCCGCGGGCGGCGACGGTGACCTCGACGCCCTGCTCGACACCCCCTATGTCGCCGACCCGCTGCGCGCCCACGACGTCGCGCCGATCACCGACGGCGCCGCCGCCATCGTGCTGGCCACCGGCGAACGGGCTCGCGAGTTGCGCGAACGTCCGGCCTGGATCACCGCCATGGCCCATCGGATCGACTCCGGTGTGCTCGGCGCGCGCGATCTGACCGTCTCCCCCTCGGCCGCCGCGGCCGCGCAGGCCGCCACCGGCGGCGACGTGTCCGGTTTCGACCTGGCCGAGTTGCACGCGCCGTTCAGCCATCAGCAGCTGATCCTCACCGAGGCCTTCGGGCTGAAGCCGGAGACCAGGGTCAATCCCTCCGGCGGCGCGCTGGCCGCGAACCCGATGTTCGCCGCCGGCCTCGAGCGCATCGGTCACGCGGCCACGGCGATCATGAAGGGCGAGGCCGGTCGTGCGCTCGCCCACGCCACCAGCGGCCCGGTGCTGCAACAGAACCTTGTGACCGTCCTGGATTCGGAGGCGAGCCGATGAGCTTCCCGGCCGCGGTGCTCGGCACCGGACAGACCCATCACGTGACGAAGCGCCACGACGTGTCCATGGCGGGCATGTGCCGCGAGGCGATCGATCGCGCGCTCGCCGACGCGGGACTCACCATCGCCGACATCGACGCCGTGGTGGTCGGCAAGGCGCCCGACATGTTCGAGGGCGTCATGATGCCCGAGCTGTATCTGGCCGACGCGCTCGGCGCGGTGGGCAAGCCGCTGCTGCGCGTGCACACCGCCGGTTCCGTCGGCGGCTCCACCGGCATCGTGGCCGCCAACCTGGTGCAGGCGGGCGTGCACAAGCGAGTGCTGGCGATCGCCTGGGAGAAGCAGTCCGAATCCAACGCCATGTGGGCGCTGTCGATCCCGGTCCCGTTCACCATGCCGGTCGGCGCGGGCGCGGGCGGATACTTCGCCCCGCACGTGCGCTCCTACATCCGCCGCTCCAACGCGCCCACCCACATCGGCGCGATGGTCGCGGTCAAGGACCGCCGCAACGGCGCGAAGAATCCGCTGGCCCATCTCCAGCAGCACGACATCACGCTGGAGAAGGTGCTGGCCTCCCAGATGCTGTGGGACCCGATCCGCTTCGACGAGACCTGCCCGTCCTCCGACGGCGCGTGCGCCATCGTCATCGGCGACGCCGAGTCGGCGGAGCGGGTGCAGGCCGAGGGCCGCAAGGTGGCCTGGATCCACGCCACCGCCATGCGCACCGAGCCGACCACCTTCGCGGGCCGCGACCACGTGAACCCGCAGGCGGGCCAGGCCGCGGCGGCGGCGTTGTGGCAGGCCGCGGGCATCACCGACCCGATCGAGGAGATCGACGCCGCGGAGATCTACGTGCCGTTCTCCTGGTTCGAGCCGATGTGGCTGGAGAACCTGGGCTTCGCCGAGCCCGGTGAGGGCTGGAAGCTCACCGAGAAGGGCGAGACCGAGATCGGCGGCCGGATTCCGGTGAACCCGTCCGGCGGCGTGCTGTCGTCCAACCCGATCGGCGCGTCCGGCATGATCCGCTTCGCCGAGGCGGCCAAGCAGGTCATGGAACGGGCGGGCGACTATCAGGTCCCCGGCGCGCGCAAGGCCCTCGGTCACGCCTACGGCGGCGGCTCGCAGTACTTCTCCATGTGGGTCGTCGGTTCGGAACGGCCGGGCTCGTGAGCAGGCCGCTGCAGTTCACCGTCGGTATCGCGCTCAGCCCGCTCGAGCAGTTGGGCGAGCTGGCGCGGACCGCGGAGGAGTGCGGGTTCACCTCGATCGCCCTGCCGGATTCGCTGTTCTACATGAAGTCCGCGGCGGCGAAGTACCCCTACACCGCCGACGGCTCCCGGTTCTGGGGCCCGGAGACCCCGTGGGTCGATCCGCTCATCGCCGCCGCCTCGATGGCGGCGGTGACCAGCAGGCTGCGCTTCTACACCAACGTCCTCAAGCTGGGCTCGCGGCACCCGCTGCTGCTGGCCAGGCAGGTCGGCTCGCTGGCCGCGCTGACGAACAACCGCTTCGGTTTCGGCGTCGGAATCGGCTGGGCGCCGGAGGAATTCGAGTGGTGCGGCCAGCCCTACGCCCGCCGCGGCGCGCGCGTGGACGAGATGATCGAGGTCATCAAGCTGGTGCTCGGCGGCGGCATGGTGCAGTACCACGGCGAGTTCTACGACTTCGACGAGTTGCAGATGAGCCCGGCGCCCACCGCGCCGGTGCCCTTCTACATCGGCGGTCACACCGACGTGGCGCTGCGGCGCGCGGCCAGGGTCGGCGACGGCTGGACCTCGGCCATGATGACCTTCGCCGAGCTCACCGACACCATCGGCAAGCTGGGCGCGCTGCGTGCGGAGTACGGCCGCGCCGGGGAGCCCTTCGAGATCCAGGCGGTCTGCGTGGACAAGGCGGGCCGCGCAGGCTACCAGGACCTGGCCGACGCGGGCGTGACCGACGCGATCGTGGTCCCCTGGCTGTTCGACGGCATCGGCTTCGACGGCGATCTGGCGGCCAAACAGGACTCGCTGCGCCGCTTCGCCGAGCGCTACATCGCCGATCCGATCGTCGGGAAGGACCGATGAGCGCCACCGAGCACCCCGCCCGCGCCGCCGGCCTGGCCTCCCAGGCCGCGGTGCGCGCCCGCGACAAGCAGGCCTGGCTGGCGCTGTTCGCCCCCGACGCGGTGGTCGAGGATCCGATCGGCCCCTCCGGCTTCGACCCCGAGGGCAGGGGCCACCACGGTCGCGAGGCCATCGCCGCGTTCTGGGACAAGGCCATCGCGCCCACCGAGTCCATCGAATTCCTCTTCGGCGATTCCTTCGCCTGTGGCGACGAGGTGGCCTTCACCGGCCTGATCCGCACCACCCTCGGCGGGCACCTGATCGACGCCGAGGGCGTGTTCACCTACCGGGTGGACGCCGAGGGCAGGATCGCCGCGCTACGCGCCTATTGGGAACTGGACCGGGCCATGCAGACCGCCCGCCCGGCCGGCTGACCGCCGCCGTCCGGCAGCGTCGCCGGACGGATGGTCGCCGGACAACGCCAAGGCCCTCGGATCAACGTCGATCCGAGGGCCTTTTCACGTGTTCGCGTCGTCGTGCGGCCGTCCGGGGCCGGGCCGCGAGCGCACCCGCGGCCCGGCCGGACCGTCCTCTCAGTGCTGGACCGGGCAACCGCCCTTGGTCCGGTAGTCCACCTGGAACTCCTTGATGCCGTTGAGCCAGCCCGAGCGCAGCCGGTGCGGGTCGCCGATCTTGGTGATGTCGGGCAGGTGGTCGGCGATGGCGTTGAAGATCAGATCGATCTCCAGGCGGGCCAGGTTGGCGCCGATGCAGAAGTGGGCGCCGGTGCCGCCGAAGGACAGGTGCGGGTTGTCCTTGCGCATGATGTCGAACTTCTCGGGGTTCTCGAAGACGTCCTCGTCGAAGTTGGCCGAGCGGTACAGCAGCACCACGCGCTGGCCCTTCTTGATCTGCACGCCGCCCAGCTCGACGTCCTCGAGCGCGGTGCGCTGGAAGGAGGTGACGGGGGTGGCCCAGCGGATGATCTCGTCGGCGGCGGTGGCCGGGCGCTCCTTCTTGTAGAGCTCCCACTGGTCGGGGTTCTCCAGGAAGGCGATCATGCCGTGCGAGATGGCGTTGCGGGTGGTCTCGTTGCCCGCCACCGCCAGCATGATGACGAAGAAGCCGAACTCCTCCTCCGTCAGCTTGTCGCCGTCGATGTCGGCCTCGAGCAGCTTGGTGACGATGTCGTCGGCCGGGCAGGCCTTGCGGGCGGCGGCCATCTGGTAGGCGTAGCCGAGCACCTCGGCGGAGGCGACGACCGGGTCGGCGTCGTTGTCCGGGTCGTCGTAGCCGGTCATCTGGTTGGACCAGGTGAAGACCTTCATCCGGTCCTCCTGCGGGATGCCGATCAGCTCGGCGATCGCCTGCAGCGGCAGCTCACAGGCCACCTGGGTGACGAA
>Ga0079224_100006196_pt1 | contig 15820 bp, 12 predicted proteins | sample Stecom2015_FD_80414 | JGI IMG/M metagenome (GOLD analysis project Ga0079224, IMG submission 80414) | Agricultural soil microbial communities from Utah to study Nitrogen management - Steer compost 2015 | ecosystem: Environmental > Terrestrial > Soil > Agricultural land | place: USA: Utah...
ACTTGCCATCGAGCTTCGCGTTGTTCCCGGTCAGGAATTCGGACACCAACGAGTATGCGCTCTATTACACGTTCCTCGACGTCCCCGATCCGCTCGCGACGCTGGCCGTGCTGCTGCACGGCTGGTGGCGGGGCTACGAGCCGCGCCGCTCCGACGGACGCTTCGTTGCCATCACCGGAGACGGCGGCACACGCTACGTCGACTTTGGTCACAACCCACCAGTCGTGCACGAGTTCCTGATTCCTGGCGGTCTGCCCGTCATCGCGGCCGTGCTGCTCGAGGATTCCAGCGGCTGGCTCGTCAGTACCAAGAACGACATTCGAGATCGCGAGCTCTTGTGGCGGCTCCCGCTCGAATCGAACGGCACGCTGGGTGTCGCCGAACTGCTCACGCCGTTGTCCGAGCCCACCGACAGCTTTTTGCTGTCGAATCCCGCGTGGGACATCTCGGCCGACGGCTCGACGCTCGCCGTCGGCGGCTACCGGAGCGGGGATCCCTCGCCTTATCGCATGTACCTCGTCAATCTGCTCGATCCGAGCGACTCGCCGAGCATGCTCGGGCACATCTATCAGGGCCAGAGCTACGCCACGCCGAACCGCCTTCACCTGACTCCGGACGGCGGCGAGCTGATCTTCCACCAGGCCTTCCAGGAGGGTTTGGCTTCCACGGACGTGTGGTGGTTCGACATCGATGGTGCGCCCGGGCAACAACTCGTCGGCGAAGACGGGTGGATTGCTAAATGGGTCAATGATGGTCGCACTGCGCTCTACCGGCGGTCGGCCCACCCACGATACAATTTGGTCGAGATCGGGGAGGGGTCGGTCACCGTCACCCCAATCGATGCACCCGGCACGGAAAAGGACGTCCTTTGGCTCAACGACGGCTCCCAACTGATGCTCAGGACCGACCACTTGGGTGGTACCGTGTACATGGGCGGCCCATTCGGACCGTACGAGCCGATCTTGGGCGGCGCGGCCGGTGAGGATCCGGTGTTTTCCGTGAGTATGACCCCCGACCTCCGGCACATGTTCGTCAACTATCGGCTGCCCAACGACAACTACGACGTCGAGCTACTCGAGGTCGTCGACGACGTGGTCGTCCACGTCGACCTCATCGCGGCGGACAGCCCAAGTAGCGTCACCTGGGCTGCCTTCGATGATTACGCCGTCGGTCGCTTCTCGAACGTGGACCAACTCTGGGTGCTCGAGTATGCCGACCCGGACAGCTTTACAGCGCTGACGCCGATCCTGCCGCCTGCGGCTTCCGGCTTGAGCCAAGGCTACTCAGCCGCCGGCGACTACCTCCTGCGTTCGAGTGACGTCGACGGGAACTACTACCTCATCCGAACGGCGGCACCCGGGCCGATCGAGCTCGTCGACATGGCGCCATACAAGCCGTGGCGGAGGGCCGTCGTCGCACCCTACGATTGAAGCGCTCGGCCCGGGTTGCGAGGAGCGCGTCAGGCCCCGGCCGAACCGTGCTAAGAACCGCTCGATGCTCGGCGCCGACGCAGAACCCAAGCACGTCACGCTGCCGCCGGCGAGGGAGCGCGAGTGGCTGCTGGAGCAGACCGCCAGGTTGCTCGCGGCCGACGGCTGGAGCAGCTATGTCCGTGCGCCGCTGTTGGAGCCGACCGCCGAGTTCTTCCCCGATCGCTGGGCCGGCGGCGAGGCCAGCGTCCGCCGCTTGTTGCTGCGGCTGCTGCGGTACGCGGGCCACGGCGAGCTCGACGCGTTTGACGTGGAGGTCGTGATTCGCGAGGCCGATCCGGCCCGCCGCGGCGAGGTGGTCGGCAAGCCGGCGCCGATGCGCGGCAGCGATCCGGTCGCGTGGTTCGTGCGCCGCGAGGGCCGGACGCTCCAGTTCGCCTGCGAAGAAGAGATCCTGCGCGAGCCCGAGAACCTGGTGCCCGCGCTCGCGCGGGCGGTCGCGCAGGCGCACCGGGTGGTCGCCAAGCTCGAGCAGCCCGACAACCAGCGGCTCGTCGATCTGACCGGGTTTGCGCTCGGCTTCGGGCTGCTGACCACCGACGCGTGTCAGCGCTTCTACGCCAAGTCGGCCGGCGGCTTTCGAACCACGCGGGCACAGTTTCGGCTGGGCGCGCTGTCGGTCCAGGACATGAGCTTTCTACTCGCCGTTCAGCTCGAGGCCCGCGGCTACGATCGCCGCGAACGCAAGCGGGTGCTCGCGCGGCTGCAGCCCAACCAGGCCGGGTTCGTGCGCGAGGCCGCGGCGTGGTTGGCCACGCTCGATCCACCGATCCGCGCGCGGCTGGGCATCCCGACCCCGGATCAATGGCCCGCGCCGCCGGACCTCGACGAGCTGTGCGGGCCGCTGGTCGACCCGCGCCGTCAGTCGAGCCCCGAGCAGCTGGTCGCCGGCTCGGGGGTGTTCGAGGTCGACGAGGACGACGAAGAAGAGCACGAACACGAGCCCGACGAGCCGCGCCGCGATCTCGACAAGGGCATCCGCGACGCCAACCGGGGCAAGCCGGTGTTTCGGATCGAGCGCAGCGCCGCCTTGCGGATGGCCAAGCTGCTGGCGCTCCCGGTCGTGCTGCTCGGCGCGCTGTTCAGCCGCGGCGGCAACTTCGGGATCGAGATCCCGACCGAGCTGGTGATGCCGACCGCGATCGGGCTGGCGATCCTCGGCCTGGCGATCGGCAGCCTGTTCACCGATCGCCGCTGCTCGGAGCCCAAGTGCGGGACCAAGCTGCGCGAGCACGACGAGGTCTGCCCGCTGTGCGGAGGCGTGGTCATGGGCGTGATCCACCACCCGCGCGAGCGACTCGGCGCCGAGGAGGAGCTGGCCCGCACGGGCAAGGTGACCGCCGAAGGGCTGGTGGTCGGCTGGACGGACGACGAAGAGGAGGACGAGGACGATGAGGACGACGTCGAAGAAGCCGAGCAACAGCAGCCCGCTCACGATCCGCTCACCCGCGCGTCCTGAGGCGGCACGATGACAGATCGTCGGATCATTCGCTTCTATTCGGTGGGCGCCGACTACGGCGAATTCTCCAATTTCGCGCCTTACCCGATCGCGCTCGCGGGCAAGCGCTGGCCGACCTCCGAGCACTATTTTCAGGCCCAGAAATTCGTGGATGCCCGGCTGCGCGAGAAGATCCGCAAGGCCAACACGCCGATGATCGCCGCGCGGCTTGGCCGAGACCGCTCGGCGCCGCTTCGCCGCGACTGGGAGTCGGTCAAGGTCCAGGTGATGACCGAGGCGGTGCTCGCCAAGTTCACGCAGCACGAGGAGCTGCGCACGCTGTTGCTCGCAACCGAAGATGCGCTGCTGGTCGAGCACACCGACAACGACTCGTACTGGGGCGACGGCGGTGACGGTTCGGGCAAGAACATGCTGGGCCGGATACTCATGCGCGTTCGTGACCAGCTGCGCGGCCCCTGAGTCCACCGACGGCGACTGACCTCTTTGCTCGCGACCGGCGTCGGTACACACTCGGCCTCGCGATGATCCCCGGCCGCACGCTCAGCGAACGCTACGTGCTCGAGCGCGAGCTCGGGCGCGGCGGCAGCGGGGTCGTGTTCGCCGGCCGCGATCAGCTGCTCGAGCGCGAGGTCGCGATCAAGCTGATCGGATCCGACGGCGGGTCGAGCGTCGAGCTCGGGCTCCGCCGCGAGGCCAAGCTGCTCGCCGGGCTGCGCCACCCGGGCGTGGTCCCGCTCTACGACTTCGGCCGCGATCACGAGCTGGTGTTCGTGGTCATGCCGCTGATCCAGGGCCGGAGCCTCCGCGAGCTGCTCGACAACGGTCCGCTGCCGGTCCCGCTGCTGGCCGAGATCGGCCGTCAGGTCGCGCTGGCGCTGGCCTACAGCCACGGGCTCGGGGTCGTGCACCGCGATCTGAAGCCAGGCAACCTGATGCTGTCGATCGACGCCGACGGGGTCACGGTCCGGGTCACCGACTTCGGGCTCGCGTGGTTCGTCGGCGAGGTCGACGGTGGTCTGAGCGGCACGCCGTCCTACCTCGCGCCCGAGCTGACTCGCGGTGAGCCGGTCGACGTCCGCTCGGATCTGTACGCGCTCGGGGCGGTGCTCTACGAGTGCGCGGTCGGGCGGCCGCCGTTCTCCGGCGATCGCGAGGCGATGCTGGAGGCGATCCGGAGCGAGCCGCCGGCCCGACCGGCCGCGCTGCGGCCCGAGCTACCGAGCGAGCTCGAGGGGTTGATCGTCTCGCTGCTGGCCAAGCAGCCGTCGCGGCGACCGGCCAACGCCCGCGAGGTCGCCGAGCGCCTCGACCCCTACGCCGACAGCCGCAGCGCGGCGAGCTGGCTGTCGGCCTCGCACTCGGTCGCCGGCGTGCTCGGGCCCGGCGTGCTCGAGCCGATCGACAGCCGCACGACCCTGCTCCACGACGCGGTCGGCCGCGACGCAATCCTGCGGACCATCGATCTGCGCCTGACCGCCGCGCGCTCGGGCTCGCTGCAGCTGATCCTGCTGTTCGGCGAGGCCGGGATCGGCAAGACCACGGTGCTCGACGAGCTGGCGCTGGCCTGCCAGCAGCGGGAGATCGAGCTGCTGCGAACCAGCGCGACGGCCGACGAGCACGGGGGCTGGCGCGGACCCTTCGGCGAGCTGCTGACGGCCGGCCTGGCCCAGCGACCCGAGGCCGTCGAGCTGCTCGCCCCCTACGCCGCGCGACTGGTCGAGCTGTTCCCGGGCCTGGCCCGCAGCCGGCTGGGTCGCCACGCCCACGAGCCGCGCCGCGAGCCCTCGTGGGCCGGGCTCGAGCCGTCCGAGGGCGGCGCCCGACTGCTCATCGATCCGTCGCGGATCCTCGCGACCACCACCCGTGCGCCCCGCGAGCGCACCCAGGATCTGCTGGTCCAGGCCTTTGCGGCGCTGGTCGCCAGCGGCCGGCCGCTGACCCTGGCGATCGACGACGCCCACCACAGCGGCGAGACCGTCGCGCACATCGAGCTGCTGTTTCGTCGCCTGCCTCGTGCGCCGCTGCTGTTGATCGTCGCCTGCGAGCGCTCCGAGCTGCGCGCCGATCATCCGCTCGCCCGGCTCGCGCCGCGGCTGGCCAATCACCCGCGCGCGCTGACCATCGAGCTGACCCCGCTCGACGAAGATCTGCACGGAGCCCTGTTGATGCAGCTGCTCGGCGGCGGTCACCCGGAGCCGGGCCTGGCCGAGCGCCTGTATCGCGAGAGCGGCGGCCGTCCGCTGCTCGCCCGCGAGCTGGTCCGGGCGGCGATCGACGGCGGCGTGCTGGTCCAGCGCGACGGGATCTGGCGGCTCGACGCGCCGCGCTGGCCGATCCCCCGGCAGCTGCGGGCCGGCATCGAGGCCCGCCTGCGGCGACTGCCGAGCGGCACGCTCGCGGCCCTGCGGATCGGCTCGGTGCTCGCGACCGGCTGCGATCACTTCGACTTCGACGAGCTGCTCGAGCTGCAGGGCCGCTCGCACGACGAGCTCGAGCAGCTGCTCGAGCGCGCGCTCGAACGCGGGCTGCTCCACGAGACCCGCGGCGGCGACCGGATCACCCTGCGCTTCTCCAGCGAGCTGCTGCGCAGGATCATCCACGAAGGCCTGTCGCCGGAGGCGCGTCGCAAGCTCCACCTGTACTGCGCCGAGCGGCTCCGGCGGCTGCCGTTCTCCGAGCAGGACGAGGAGCACAGGGAGCGGGCGATCCTCGCTCACCTGATCGCCGGCGAGGCGATCGTCGAGGCGCGACCGCTGGTGGTCGCGCTCGCTCACGAGGCGCTCGACGACAACCGCCCCGAGCGGGCGCTGCCGCAGCTGGCCGGGCTGATCGAGGTCGCCGACGCGCTGCCGGCCGTCGATCGCGGCGAGCTGCAGCTGCTGTTCGCCGAGCTCGAGCAGGCGCGCGGCGAGACCGAGGCGGCCGTGGCCGCGCTCCAGCGGCTGGCCGCGACCCTCGAGCACGGCGATGATCCACGGCTCGCGCGATTCGGCGAGCGCGGGGCCGAGCTCGCCAGGCAGCTCGATCGTCGCGAGCTCGCCGACCGACTGCTCGGCCTGCGGCCCCGGGATCGTCGCGCAGCCGAGCGTCAACGCCGGGCCCGAGCCGAGCTCGCCGCCCTGCGCCCGGCCCCCAGCTCGCGCTCGATGCAGATCGGCGACCTGCTGCTGATGCACGGCGAGTACACGGCCGCGCGCGAGGCCTACGACACCGCCCGGCGGCGGGCCGCGGCCGACGGCGATCGCAACGAGGAGGCCCGCCAGCTGCAACGGCTCGCGCGGGTCGCCAGCCGGCTCGGCCACTACGAGACCGCGATCGGCTACTGCCGCGAGGGCCTGCAGCTGCTGGCCGGACGTCGCTCGCTCGAGCGGGTCGGCCTGTGGGCCCTGGCCGCGTTCGCCCACGTGGTCGCCGGTTACCACGAGCGGGCCGCGGCCGAGCTCGAGGCCGGCACCGCCGAGCTCGAGACCTTCGCCAACGATCGCAGCGCCGATCGGGAGCGGGTCGCCGCCGAGCTCGAGCGCAGCCGCGGCAACTACCTGATGGCCCGCGGCGACGCGATCGGAGCCATCGACGCCTACGAGCGCTGCCTCTCGCTCAGCCCCGCCAACGATCGCTGGACGCAGTCGGTCGCGCGCTTCCACCTCGGCCAGGCCTGCGCGCTGGCAGGTCACGCCAACCGGGCGCTGCGCGAGCTCGAGCGAGCCGCGGCCGACAAGCGGGCGATCGGCGATCGTGAGGGCCTCGCCTACGCCAACCTCGCGCGCGTGCAGGTGCTGCGGGATCTCGGTCAGATCGAGGACGCGAGCGACTCGCTGCTCGAGGCCCGCGAGCTCGCCGACGAGATCGAGGAGCCGCGGCTGTTCGCCCAGGTTCACGTCGAGTTCGGCCGCAACGCGCTGCTCGGCGGCAAGCTCGACGTCGCCGCCCAGGAGGCTCGCCGCGCCAAGGACATGGCCCGAGGCACCGGCGCCGCCGCCGAGCTCGGGGCCGCCCACGAGCTGCTCGCCGCCATCGATCTGACCCGTGGCGATCATGGCGAGGCCCGGCGTCACGCGGCCAAGGCGATCGCGACCGCCGAGCTCCACAAGCTCGGCGCGCTGCTGGTCGGCGCGCTGCTGATCCTCGCCGAGGCCAGCGAGCCCGATCGGCGCCCGGAGCTGCTCAGCCGGGCGCGGGCCGCCAGCGAGAGCCTCGCCAACCCCTACCGCGAGCTCGACGTCTCGCTGACCAGCCTGCGGCTCGGGCTCGGCGATCCCAACCACGCCGGCGACGACTACGTCGCGCTCGAGCAGCTCTCGGATCGGGCCGAGACGCTCGGCGCTCAGCGGCACGTCGGCCTGTGTCTGCTCGCCCAGGCCGAGGTGCTCGCGCCCCACGATCCCCGCGGCGCCCTCGATCACGCCCGGCTCGGCGAGGCCCAGCTGCGGGTGCTGGGGATCAAGCTCGAGGCCGACCGCGCGGGCGAGCTGATCGCCCGGCTGACCTTGCGCTGAGGCTCAGCTCGCTCGAGTCAGTCCGGCGGTCGTGGATACGCGCGATAGAGCGTCAGCGTGATCCGGTCGAGCTCGCCAAGCCCGACCGCGAGGTTCTCGTCGTAGGTCTGCGACTCGAACGAAGTGCCGGCGACCTCCTCGAGCACCACGAAGCCCTCGATCGCGTCGCAGGCCGGCGCCTTGTCGGCCTCGATCGGCTTCTGGCCGAGGCACGGCAGGCCCTCGTACCAAAACAGGCACTCGGGCGGATCCTCGAGCAGCGCTCGGACCTCGGCGGGGATCTCGGGCTCGCCCGGAGCCACCGCCCGGATCTCGTGAACCTGCCAGCGCGAGCGCGGGACTCCGTTCTCGACGTAGGCTCCGACCCGATTCATCCGCGCGTCGGCGCCGGTCCCGGTGTATTCGATGATCGTGCACTCGGCCGGAATCCGGTCGCGCAGCGAGTGCACGAACAGCCACTCGCGGGCGTCGTTGAGCTCGGTGTTGCGGACGAAGTGGATGTGGATGAGCGGCGACAGGCCCAGGTAGACGAACAGCGAGGCGATCACGGCATAGTAGCGACGGCCGGCCAGCCACGATCGCCGCTCGCGGTTGGCCGCCAGCCACCGCAGCGCGGTCTCGACCCCGCACGCGCCCAGCAGCAAGAACGGCACGATCAGGTGCAGGTGATAGCGGGCCTGCATGTACGGCGACCTCGGGACCACGTAGGCATGCGCGATCAGGAACGCGAACAGCCACAGGACCAGGAACCAAAACAGCCGCCGCTTGCCGCGGCGCCACAGATCGACGGCCCCGACCACCGCGAGCGCGGTCAGGCCCGGCGGCATGAACACCGGGTTGATCAGCGCGTTCATCCGCAGGCTCAACAACACCTCGATCGCCGAGATCAGAGTCCGCCAGCTCAACCCCTCGCGGACTTGATCTTCGAAGCTCTCGAACAACCACGGGATCCCGCCGAACACGGTCACCAGCGTCATGATCACGAAGGTGATCGCGAAGCGTGGCCAGTGGGGCGCCAGCTTCTCGGTGTAGACGCCGTGGTTGACCCACGGGACCACGATCAGCAGCGCGTAGTACATGATGTTGAGCGGGCGGACCTGGTACACGAACGCGAGCGGAAAGCCGATGACCAGCACCGCAAGCCACCCCAGCCACCTCGACGGCTCGCGAGTGGCCACATAGGTGAGCGTGAACAGCATCGCGCTGACGGTGATCGACGGGATGAACGCGACGTCGGTGTGCGAGAACCGAATGTGCATCGGCAGGCACGCGAGGATCCCGGCGGCGATCAACGCTGCGCGTTGATCGTCGAGCAGGTAGCGCGCGTGCACGTAGACGGCCGGCGGCGCCAGCATGCCCAGCGCCAGCGTGCTGGTGGTGATGGTCTCGGTCGCCCAGACCGGGTCGGGGTGCAGCGCGGCCAGGCCCGGCCCGCGAAAGATCAGCCGACCGGAGATCAGAAACCGGGTGTAGGGCCAGGCCTCGAGCGCGACCTTCGGCGACAGCATCAGGCGCACGAGCACGCCGACGATCACGATGCCCAGCAGCGCCCACTTCATCCAGCCCTCGGCCCCGCGCAGGTTGTGGATCACCAGCACCAGCAGCACGAGCGTGAACATCGCGAGCAGCACCAGCCCGTCGCCGGCCCAGTCGAGCATCCGCGACAGCGATAGCCGGTGCCCGAAGCCTTCGAACGGGTGCGTGCGGGCCTCGTCGGCGTCGACCGCATGGAGCCGCCAGAACTCGCCGTCGTCGTTGCGCTCGATCGTCGCGGTGATCTCGGCGATCGCCGCCTCGCTGCCGGGCGGTTGCTCGACGACCGCGAGCGTGAAGCCGTCGAGCCGCTGCTTGTAGGGCGGACCGTAGTCGGGGTGATCGAGGGTGAGGTGCACGTAGGCCTGGTCGGGGCCGACGAGCCACACGTTGATGGTTGCCACGTCAATCGAGAACGAGTGCAGCGTCCAGCCCGGCGTGATCTCGTCACCGAGCCCGTAGGGGTCGAACAGCGCGAGGATCTCGTCCTCGCGGCCGGGCGGAATCACCGGCCGCGAGGCGCTCACCGGGCGCGGCAGCAACAGCGTGATCAGCAGCAGCAGCAAGGCGAGCGCGCCGAACCGGGCCGAGGGAGCTGGCAACGCGACGTCGCGCGACGGGTACACGGCGGCAGCATATCAGCGGTTCAGGCCGCGAAGCGCAGCCGCTGGCCCGGCCGCTTGCGCACCTTCGTTGGAGCGCGGGCCGCTCGCAGCTCGGCGACCAGCAGCCGCCGACGCGGCCACAGCCACACCGCGATGTCGACGATCGCGTAGAGCGGGTTCTTGCCGATCGGCTGGCTGAGGGCAGCTTCGGAGTCTTGGGGGATCGAGTCGAGGTCGTTCACGAAAATGTCTCCGGGATTGGTGGAGACACCTTCGGCGACGCAGTGGTGAACCGTAAGAGACCGCAGTGCCACCGACGGGTCATCGGCCCCGACCGCGGGTCGGCCTGCCGCTCCCTCGACCTCGCCCGCAGGTTGGCGGCCGTCACCGACCGTCACCACCGGTCACCGCGGCCCCGCGAGCGTCACTCGGGCGGGCCGGCATCGAAGATGTCGGCGCTGCGACCGGCCCGCTGCGCAGATATAGTCCGCTCGCGTGACCGAGGAGCCCGAGCAAGACACCCGGCAGACCGCGCTGGCCGAGCGAGACCAGGCCGTGCTCCCACGGCTGTTGAGCCCTCGCGCGGTCTCGTTGCGGGCGCTCGGCGTGGTCGCGCTGGCCGAGCTCGGCGTGGTCGGCCTGGCGATGCTCAGCCACTCGTTCTTCGTCAGCTGCGGCCTGGCGGTCGGGGCGATCCTGGTGTGGAGCGTGCACCGACGCGGCGAGGCTCAGCGAGCGGTCGCGAGGATCGAGCGGGCCCGCGAGCTGCTCGATCTCAGCCGCGTCGACGAGGCCTCCGCGGTGCTCGACGAGATCCTCGCCCGCCGCTCGACGCCCCCGCACCTGCGTCCGCTGGCCGCGTTCAACCGCGCGCTGGTGGCCCTGCGTCACGCTCGATTCGACGAGGCCCGGGCCCGGCTCGACGGAGTCCTGAGCTCGGGCTGGCTCGAGCGGCGACGCTACCTGCAAAACTTCGCGCCGACCGTGTACGCCTCGGTGATGCTGGTCGCGGTCCTGCAAGGCGACCTCGAGGCTGCCGAGCGCTACCACCAGCTGGGTCGCAGCAATTCATTCGATCTGGACCGGCACTGGTTCGTGGCCGAGAGCTTCGATCTGGCCCGTCGCGAGCGCTTCGCCGAGCTACTCGCCAAGCTCGAGCGCAGCTGGGAGGCGATCGAAGGCACGGTCTCGGGCGTCGGCATCCGCCAGCTGCAGCTGCTCGAGGCCTACGCGCTCGCCCGGCTCAGCGAGCGCGAGGACAACTACCGCGGTCAGCACTCGGGTCAAGAGATCCACTCGCGCCTGCACGGCATCCGGCCCGGGCGCTTCGATCACCTCGCCGCGCAGTGGCCCGAGCTGCGGGAGTTCATGCAGGCCAAGGGCCTGACGCGCGGCTGATCAATCGCTCGGCTGACAGACATCGCCGGGCCCGTCGGCGATCGTCACGCAGCGCATCCCGTCCGGGCACCCGCCGTTGCTCAGCTCCGGCTCGCAACGGATCTCGCAGGCGTGGAACGTCGGCCCCGAGGGCCCGGCGATCCCGTGGTAGCGGATGCACTCCCGGGGCGGCTCGCACGGCTCGCCGTCGCAGGTCGGCGGCGGCTGAGTCAGCGGCAGCTCGGGCGTGGGCTCGGGCTGTTCGCCGCCGTCCGGCTCGGCGGGCGTGGGCGTGGGCGCTGGCGCTCGGCAGCCGACCGCCAGCGGGAGCGCGAGCGCGAGACCCAGGAGCCGGTAGACGCGAGCCATCACGTCCGCTCACGCCAGGTTGTGAAAGACCGCCTGCACGTCGTCATCCTGCTCGAGCCGGTCGATCAGCTTGATGACCTCGTCGGCCTCGGCGTCGCTCAGCTCGGTGGTGGTCTTCGGCACCCACTCGAAGCCCGACGAGGCGACCGCGATCTTCCGATCCTCGAGCGCCGACTGCAGGCTGCCAAAATTCTCGCGGACGCAGCGGAGCGCCAGCAACGGCTTGCCGTCATCGTCCTCGGTCTCGACGATCTCCTCGAGCCCGTGATCGATCAGCTCGAGCTCGAGCTCGTCACGCTCGACGCCCTCGGGGCTGATCCGAAACACCCCGAAGTAGTCGAACATGAACGACACGCTGCCGCTGGCCCCGAGGTTGCCGTTCTCCTTCTTGAACGCGAACCGGACGTTGGCGACCGTGCGGGTCGGGTTGTCGGTCGCGGCCTCGACGATCAGCGCGATCCCGTGCGGGCCGTAGCCCTCGTAGGAGATCTGCTGGTAGTCGTCGGTGTCGCTGGCGCCCGCGGCCTTGTCGATCGCGTTTTGGATCCTGTCCTTCGGCATGTTGACCGCACGCGCGTTTTGGATCGCGCGGCGCAGGGCCGGGTTGGCCTCGGGCTCCGGCCCTCCGGCCCTCACGGCCATCGCGATCTGTCGGCCCGCGCGGGTGAACGCCTTGGCGTCGCGGTCTCCCCGCTTCAACATCGTCTGCTTGCGGTTCTCGAAGGTACGGCCCATCTGGCGGAAATCTGCCTCCTGGCCCCGACTTCTACACCCGCGACGCCGCGGCTGACCAGACCGCGGGCGCCGCCTTGCGTATGCTCGCCCGGTGAGCCAGCACGACGAGGCCGACCTGGCCGCGATCCGTGTCCTCCAGCAGCTCGTCGAGCGGGAGGGCGTCGAGTTCGTGTCGAGCCGCGGGGTCTCGACCCTGGCCTCGGCGGCGTCGACCTTTCTGCTGCGCCAGGTCGGCAACCGCGAGCGCGGGGCCGCGTTCGCGGCCTGGCTGATCGACCAGGTCGAGGTCCGCGACCTCTACTTCGACGACGATCAGCTCGACGCGCTGCTCGGCGAGGTCTGGGACGCACAGGGCCAGCGCGGCGCGTCGCCGACGGTCGAGGCCCGCCGGGCCGATCTCGAGGCGCTGCTCTGTGACGCGCCCGACGACCTCGAGCATCGGCTGGTCTACGGCGACTGGCTGTCGGCTCACCACGATCCCTTCGGCGAGCTGATCGCCCGGCAGATCGCCGCCGCCAGCGAGCCCGACGACCCGACGCTCGCGCACGCGGCCGCCGAGTATCTGCGCGAGCGTGCCGACGCGCTGTTCGGGCCGCTGGCCGAGTATCTCGGCTCGGTCGTTCGCCCGCAGTGGCACGGCGGGTTCATCGAGGCCGCGACCCTCGGCAAGCCGATCGACGACCCCGGGCCCTACGAGGGCGCGATCCTGCTGCGGTGGCTGCTCGATCATCGGGCCGCGCTGCTGCTGCGCGAGCTCGAGCTCCATCCCTTCGACCGCCACTGGGGCCGCGACCAATTTCGGGCGCTGCTCGCCGTCGTGTTCGAGCGGCCGCGGCCGCTGCTGCGGCGCCTGACCGTCGGTGTCGACGGCGACTCGGGCGACGCTGGCGAGCTCGCGCGGCTCGACGAGCTGCTGCCCGGCCTCGAGGTCCTCGAGCTGCGGGTCCGCAGCGCGAGCATCGAGCGACTCCGCCACCCGACGCTGCGACGGCTGGTCTGGGACAGCCAGCTCGGACCCAGGCAGACCGCCGCGCTGGCCGGCTTCGAGCTGCCCGCGCTGCGATCGCTGCGGATCCCCGGCAGCAGCGACGTCGACTGGCTGGTGCACGGGTCCTGGCGGGCCGGGCTCGAGCACCTCGATCTGTCGGGCGGCGGCCTGCAAGACCACGACGCCCGGCTGCTCGCGCGTCAGCCCTGGCCCCGGCTGCGTCGCCTCGACGTCTCGAACAACCTGCTCGGCCCCGAAGGCATCGCGCTGCTCGCCTCGCTGTGCCCCGAGCTCGTCAGCGGCGAGCAACAGCCCGCCGACGACTGGGACGATCCGCTCGCCGATGACGACGACGACGACGAGTACTACGACAGCGTGATGGAGTAGAGTGCGGCGCGTGACCACCAAGCTCCGCCAATTGCTCGTCATCGCAGGTCTGACCCTCGCCGTCCCGCTCGGCTGCAAGGACAAGGACGCCGACCAGGCCAAGGCCGAGGTCAAGGTCCTCGATCCCGCGTCCAACGGCTCGCCGATCTCCATCGAGCTCGTGAAGTTCACCGGTGAGGGAGAGGGCCGCGGCATGGAGGTGCTGCTCTACAACACCGGGGACAAGACCGCGGTCGCCTACCACTTCCTGTTTCGCTACTACGACGCCAACGACAAGCTGCTGAAGGTCAAGCCCGGCACGCCCTTCGAGAGCGACACCGACTTCACCTCGATGTCGGGCAACAAGTACAAGTGCGAGCCCAAGCAGAACCAGACGCTGGAGATCGACGGCGTCATCGTCTCGGTCCCGGCCGACGCGGTGCGGGCCGAGATCATCGCCTCGAGCGTGCGGACCATCGCCGCTGACGGCAACACCATCGAGGACTGGTGGAGCCAGGAAAACTTCGGCGAGTGGCCGGCCGGCTGATTGGCCGAGGGACGCGTGCGCGAACATGACCAGGTGACCCCATCACGCAAAGACACACCCGATTCTCGACACGGGGTATTGTCATTGCTCATGGCGCTGGCAGTGAGCGCCTGCGCGACCGGCTCGACCGCGGCGCCTGACCTTCCGGCGGCGATCGCCGCCAGCCGCGAGTTCCAGCGCGGGTACGATCAGCAGCTCCGCGACGATCCGGCGTCGTTCCTGACCACCGTGGCTGCATACTATCTCGCTCCGGGCGATGCGATTGCGGCACCCGTCACTTCGGAGATCGAGCTCACGCTCGAAGCCGACGACGAGGCGCTGACCGTGTTCGACGGCACCGAGCGGCGCCGCTTCGAGGACGGCGGTGTGCTCGAGCTCGACGACCGCCACACGCTGTCCATCTCCCGCCAGGAGCTCGACTGGCGCGTGCTGGTCCACGATCAGCAGGCGCCGCTGCGCGCCGAGTTTCCGGGCGTCGCCTGGTTCCCGGTCGACGCCCGATTCATCGTCACGGCCCGCTATCGCCCGAGCTCGCCCCGCGAGCCGATGCTGCTGCAGACCAGCCGCGGCGTCAGCAAGACCCTCTACGTCGCGGGCGAGGCCGAGTTTGCGATCGCGGGCGTCACCGCGACGCTGCTGGTGTTCGGCTACGCGCCCGAGCCCGGGCCCGGCGAGACCATGCTGATCCCGTTTCGCGACGCGAGCTCCGGCCGCTCGAGCTATGCAGCCGGGCGCTACCTCGAGATCGACGCGCCGACCGGCGCCGAGCTGCTGCTGGACTTCAATCGCGCGACCAATCCGCTCTGTGCCTACAGCGAGCACTTCAATTGTCCGATGCCGCCGCAATTCAACGTGCTCCCGGTTGCGATCGAGGCCGGGGCCCGGAGCCCGCATTGACCGTCGCTCACTCGGTCGGCACGACCTTGCCCCTGTACATGTTCATCCCGCAGGCGAAGCCGAGCTCGCCGCGCTCGGGCACCTCGACCTCGACCTCGACGACCTTGTCGAGCGGCAGCTGCTTGCGGATGCCGAGCGTCTCGAACACCAGCTGCTGTCCGCAGCCGGCCTCGGTGGTGCGCCGAAACGCGAGCGTGAGCCGAGACCTGGCGGGCGCGCGGATCGTCGCCGGGTGATAGCCGGTCGCGTCGACGATCACCTCCACGCGCTTGCTGCTCGGGGTCGCGGCCGGCTCGGCCTCGGCGCCGCTGCCATGGGCCACCCGCTCGCAGGCGGGCACGCAGACGAGCGCGCAGGTGAGCGCCCACGCGACAGGAGAGGTGCTGGCGCTACGCATGGCCCTTCGATGCTCCTCGCGACGCGGCTCGCGGTCCAGCAAAATCGGATATCCTGCGGACAGTGGCGAACATCGGCTACATCCAGGTCGTCCGGCACTGCAACCACTTCTGTGGTTTCTGCTCGAACCCGACCACCCCGTACACCCACACCTTCGACTCGATGAAGGTGCTGGTCGACGACTTTGTCGAGCGCGGCTACTTCGGGGTGATCCTGACCGGCGGCGAGCCCAGCTTGCACCCCGAGCTGCCCAAGATCTGCGCGTACGCGAGCGAGCAGGGCCTGCACGTCCGGATGATCACCAACGGCTCGCGGCTGGCCGACAAGAAGTTCGCCAAGGCGATGGCCGAGGCCGGCCTGAAGATCGTCCACGTGTCGATCTACTCGGTCATCGAGGAGATCGAAGATCAGCTGCGCGGGACCCCGGGGACCCTGCCGGTCGCCCTGCAGGCGCTCGACAACGCCCACGAGTTCGGCATCGACGTCAACATGAATTGCGTGATCAACAAGCTCAACGCCGATCACCTCGATCTCAACATTCGCTATTTCATCGAGCACCACC
>Ga0079224_100006197_pt1 | contig 15817 bp, 10 predicted proteins | sample Stecom2015_FD_80414 | JGI IMG/M metagenome (GOLD analysis project Ga0079224, IMG submission 80414) | Agricultural soil microbial communities from Utah to study Nitrogen management - Steer compost 2015 | ecosystem: Environmental > Terrestrial > Soil > Agricultural land | place: USA: Utah...
GACATTAATTTACAGGCAGCGGCGCAGACCGTCCAGGAGATACAAGATAGCAATGGTAAAGCCTTTGCCTGTCAGGTCGATGTCTCCAAACCCAAATCCGTCGTTTCACTTGTTGATGCAACCCTCAAGACCTATGGAAAAATAGATTCATTGATCAACAATGCCGCAATTCAGGTTAATAAAACGATCGTCGATACGAGCTTTGAAGAATGGGAAGGGCAGATGTCGGTAAACGTGGGCGGTGTATTCCTTTGTTCTAAAATGTTTCTTCCGATGCTCAGGGTCACGGGAGGAAACATTGTAAACATGTCTTCTGTCAACGGATATTTTGTCGAACCGTCGTGCGCGGGATATTGCGCCACAAAGGCCGCTATCATCGGACTGACAAAAGCGATGGCAATTGACCATGGAAAGGAGGGAATCCGCGTAAATTGTATCTGCCCAGGATATATTGACGCAGGCCTCGCCGAAGGATATTTCATGAGTCAGGCAAACCCCGACCAGGCCCGTGCCAACGCAGGAAAATTGCACGCTCTGGGGCGAATCGGGAATGCCCGGGAGGTGGCAAAGGTTGCGGTCTTTCTCGCCAGCGACGACGCTTCTTTTACTACCGGCTCAGCCTACGTCGTGGACGGGGGTTTTGGATCCGGACTACCGCCTAAATAGAAGACCGATAAACATTGAATAATAAGCTTGACTGAGGGCAATGAGTACTGGTAAGACCTGGCATCTGTTTCTTGTTATCATAGTGAATTTTATGTGGGCGACACAGGTTCCGATCATCCGAATGATTGGCGACAAGCTCGGTCCTATCACTATTGCCTTTGTTCCATTGGTCACAAGCACAGTCCTGCTCCTCCCCTTTCTATGGGCAGAGAATAGACGACGGTCACGACGACGCACATGGAAAGACTTGAAATATTTCATAATTCCAGGGCTTATCGGTGTTTTCCTGATGCAATACCTCTACACCCTCGGATCCACACTGACCTTGGCGGCCAATGCCGGCATCATTACGCTGACCATTCCCGTGATCGTTGCAGCGTTTGCTTCGATCTTCCTCAACGAAAAGCTGAACATCGTACGGATTGCAGGGTTTGCGATTGCCATTCTCGGCGTGATGCTGACATCGTTGTCCGACCTTAGCCAAGCCAGCTTTTCAGAAAGTAAATACCTCACCGGAAATGTAATTTTCCTTATTGCCTGTTGTTGCTGCGCTTTTTATAATACGTACTGCAAACTGCTCGTGGATAGAAATTTTAGTGAACTGGAGATACTGGTGTATTGTTCGCTAGTCGGATGTGTTGCCTGTATACCCTTGCTGATATGGGTTGAGCCTTTCGATGTCTCCCGGATTATCGATGCAGGCAGTATGGCAATTCTCGGATTGCTGGAGCTAAGCCTGATCGTGTATGGACTATCCATGTTGCTGTTCTTTTATATACTGAAGCGCATGGACGTTACACAAGCAATTCTTGGCAACTACCTGTTGCCGTTCTTCATCGCACTTCTCGGAATTGTCTTGCTAAACGAAAACATTACGGCTACCATGCTGATCGGGGGAGCCATAATTCTGGCAAGCACCTTAATGGTAACGGTTTATGAAAAACAACTCCTGTCGTTGTTCAGGAAAAAAAATACCAGGCGCCAGGACGCTGTGATGGAAGATGCCTCAATACACAAGTCCCCGTAGTTCTCAATTAAATCGCACAATAATTAAATGAAAATTACAAATGTGACGGCAACCGTCCTGCGGTTATCCGAAATTTCAACCGCCGCAGACGGCACACAGGATGACCTGATCATTAGCGTAGAGACGGATGAAGGGATTACAGGTTACGGAGAGGTTGATACGGCGCCGTATGTAGGCAAGGCTGTGGTCGATGCCTACATGTCACACGGCACATGTTATGGTTTACGGGAGGTTGTCATGGGCAACGATCCATTCGACCACGAACAAATATGGAATGAAATGTGGGCGAAGACCTACTATTACGGCCGGACCGGACCAGTAATTCATGTAATGAGTGGCATCGACATGGCGCTTTGGGACATTATGGGGAAGGCCGTTGGAAAACCGGTTCACAAACTGCTGGGCGGAACTTATTCAGACAAAGTAAGGGCATATGCCAGCGCATTGATGCCTGAGACTCCGGAGGCGGTAAAAAAGGCAGTGGAGAGTTATGTAGCACAAGGGTATACAGCCATCAAACTCGGATGGGGTCCACTTGGATACGACGTAAAACACGACATCGGATTGATAGAAACGGCCCGCAAGGCCGCTGGTGACAAGGTGGAGATCATGATCGACATCGGCAAACGCTATCGACTGAAGGAAGCCTTGTACGTTGCGAGAGCGTTGGAGCAGTTGAATATCTTCTGGCTGGAAGAACCTTTGCCGGCGGAAGACTATGTTGGCTACAGAAGACTAACGGAATCTACGACCACGCGAATTGCGACAGGCGAGGAAGAAAGCGGCAGATCTGCGTTCGCCCGGCTGATAGACGAAGCGCGTGTCGACGTGGTCCAACCCGATATGTCGCGTTGCGGAGGATTAACAGAGGCTAAAAAAATTGCCACCATGGCAATGGACGCCAATGCACTGTGTGTGCCGCATGCGTTCAAGACGGGTATCCTCGTAGCGGCATCTATACACCTTATTGCAGCAATACCACACGCACCGTTCCTGGAATTCTCTGTGACAGAATCGCCCATACGAAAAGAGTTGCTGGCGACACCTTTTAAGCACCGGGATGGTTTCATCGATGTCCCTAAACAACCAGGCCTCGGGGTTGAATTGAACCAGGAAATCATCAGGAAATATGGGGTAAATTATGGATGAACGACCTATGCTTACCCTCAAAAACACAAGCCGTCGTGACTTTCTGGGTAAAGGAGCAGTTTCCCTTGCTGCAATGATCACCGGTCTTACGGCTTCAAACCCTTTCGCGAATGCCGGGAAGATCATCCGGCCTGGCTCCATTCCCACATTGTCCGGGGATGTCAACCCTGAAGGGTTAGGCACAACGCTCATGCACGAACATGTCCTTTTTGGCAACATTCCAGCCGACCTTCGCGATGCGTCCGTCGAGATAGCTGTTGCCTTGTTGAATGATGCCGCAGTGGCAGGTGTTCAGACCCTGGTAGATGTCACACCCTGGCGGGATATTGCACTGTATCAGGAGATCGCCGCAAGAACCAGCGTTCAGATCATCGCCTCAACTGGTTATTATGTCCGAGAAAGGATGCCAGAGCATCTTCAGAATATGACAGAACTGCAAATGGAAGAGCGGATGTTCAAAGATGTTACCGAAGGTATAGACAATACGCGCATCCGGGCAGGGATTATAAAGATTGCAGCAAACAGCACAAGCCTGAATAATTTTGAAATGAAAGTGTTCAGGGCGGCAATAAGGGTCCAGAAAGCCACAAAGGTGCCTATCGCGACCCACGCATGGACGGGCGTCCGGGAGCAATTTGATTTCCTGTTGAAGAACGGCGCCGATATGAATCACATCAATTTCTCCCACATCGAAACAAAGCCGGGATGGACAGGGAAAAGCCGAACCCAGATGACCGAAATGTTTCTCCCGATGGTTCAGCACGGTTCTTACCTTTTGTTCAACAATTTTAGTTGTGAATTTTATACGCCATGGGAAGATATGGTATACCTCATCAAGTACTTTTGCGATAAAGGGTATGCTAACCGCATTATGATATCGGAGGACTGCAACTGGGAATGGAAAAACGGCAAACAGGTATTTGAGGCGCAGGAGGAACACCCTGAAACCGCAAAACGAACATATGCCTATATGCTAACGCATGAAGTGCCTATGATCCTTGCCGCAGGCTTTACCAGGCATGAAATCGAAACATTCCTCGTTAACAACCCTCGAAATTATTTTACCGTCGTCAAGTGAATGTCCTGGCTCGGCACGAAAAGCGCACTCCTCCTATTTGAAGATTTTCAATCATTATCCATGCACGAAAAGATAGAATTTTACGGTTGGCCGGGTTGCATACGGCTATATAATAATGAGATAGAATTGATCGTCGCGACGGATATTGGCCCTCGAATCGTGAAGTTCGGATTCATCAGTAAACAAAACTTGTTTTACCTAGACCCCCAACAGGTTGGAAAAACGGGCGGCGACGCATGGCGGATTTATGGAGGTCACAGGTTATGGCATGCGCCCGAAGCCATGCCACGAAGCTATCATCCGGATAACGAGAGGGTCGAATTTACCGTTTCAGGTGGTTGTATTAAACTGAAGCAGGAAAGAGAAAGTACAACAGGGATTGTCAAGGAGATTGAAATTACACTAGCGTCGGACAAAAATGAAGTGACCGTTCTGCACCGGTTGGTGAACGAAAACCTTTGGGACATTAAATTGTCTGTGTGGGCCCTCTCTATGCTTGCTCCGGGTGGAAGGGCTATTATACCCCATGAACCGTACGGCACGGAGAGCGACTTTCTGCTGCCGGCACGTTCTTTGGCACTCTGGCAGTTTACAAAAATGAACGATCCGCGTTGGATATGGGGTGAAAAGTATATTCAGGTGAAGCAAGATACTTTGCATAGATCGGATCAAAAGATCGGAGTTACCAATAAGCAGCGTTGGGCGGCGTATCATCTCAACGAAGACCTCCTGATAAAGTCCTTTGATTACTATCCCAGGGCATCATATCCCGATTTCGGCTGCAACAACGAAATATTCGTCAATGGAGACTTCCTTGAAATCGAGACCCTTGGACCTTTGACAAAGTTGGCACCCGGCGAAGTGGTTGAGCATACCGAGCGTTGGCTATTGGCTACGGCAACCGCAGATGAAAGGGAAGAATCCATCGACTCTGGCATAATGCCGCTTGTAAGCGCCTTTCTCAAAACACAGGTAATATCCTGATGGCATTTGCTGCCGTTAGGCGGAAAACACGTTCACACCACTAGTGCCTCACAAAAAATTGCCGGGTCGATACCAGACCATTTGTATCATATACCTTTAATATGTACAAGCCGGGATGAAAACCGGAGACATCTATTGTCCTTTCTTCAGCGTGCACTTCCTGGCCAAATACCTGGATACCACGCGAATCATAAATCCGAATTATTGAGCTTCCCGCTTCGATCTGACCTGTCTCAACGCGAATCTCCAAGCTCGCGGGATTAGGATACAGGTTTACACCAGACATTGAAACGGGTGGCGAATTGAGTGTCGTATTATCGCACGCAAACACCACGTCTACCCAGTAATTTGTGGCATTGAAAGTGTTAACGGGGAATGCACTGGAAGGTCCATAAACATAGACTCCGTTAATGCCATCAGAGAGGGCATGGAGCGGTAAGTTATCTCTTCCTTGCGCCAATCCCCCTCCGGTAGCTGCATAATTTCCAGATGGCGCAAAGTAGGATGCCACGTATGTGGTATTGGCTTCAATCGTAACCGGTGTCGCAAGATCAACCTGTTGCCATCCGCTTTCAGATTCCCCGGAAAACGTGGCGCTTGCGAGGTTCACCCCATCCGCTGTCCAAAGATTACCGATGTGCGTCCCAGTATTTGTCGGTCCCTTGTAGAACCGGATGCCTGTGATTATACCGGGCACGTCAGTCTTAAATCTTACGCCGATTTCCAATGGTCCCGGATCATCAACAGCAGGAATGGACGGAATTTCCGAGGGTTCAAAGATGGATATTGTCGTGCCAATACTGATAGTCAGGGTTTCGATATCCGTCCCCAATGCATTGGAAGCAGTAATTGTAACGTCCACGCTTCCAGTGGTAGTTGGTGATCCTGATATCAAGCCAGTCGCTGTATTTAATGAAAGGCCGTCGGGCAACGGGGATGCACTGAAAGACGTCGGATTGTTGGCGGCAGTAATAAGATAGGAAAATTCCGCGCAGGTAACACCTGATTTAACCAGCATGCTATTAATGACCGGAGGTTTAGCGGAAAGAAGTATGTACCGTTCCTCGGCCGGAAGCAGCGTCGAATAACCTCCAACATCAGGGCCGATAGCAGGCCACGCGAGATCGCCAAACCATGCCGGTTTTGATTCCAGGTAAAGTGAATTAGGAATCGAATGGTCGGCAATTGCGGAATCCCAAATGATGGTTTGAGTGAAATAGTCGAAATTGCCATGGCGGAGAGCGGTGGCTTTCGATTCACCATCGGTACTTGTACCTGCACCATCGCTAGGATAGCCCCAGGTGTAAACGTACTTCCCATTCCCTGATCTTGCACCGTCGTCCTCAAATGCTGTCCACGTCTGGCCGGCCGACCCCAATACATTGCCAAAAAAACTGTAGTAATACTGGACCTTTTCAACATCGACAGCCCTTAATGCATTGGTATTGTTCAGCGCCGAACTTACCCGTTGGGAGTGATTACGCAAAAACATGTTGTATGAACTTGAACCGTGCGTAAAATCAGCATATATCTTAGCGCCCTTATTCCCCTCGAAAAGATTCATGTGTGAGTGAGCTCCATGTGCATTCATATCCGCGGCAAGCCAATTTTCTCCCTGGTATGAAGCTAAAGAGTAATTGTATCCGAACACGTTTCCTGCAGCGCCTTCCTTTATAACCATACTGTGACGCAAATGGTCGAAAATGTTATTTTCTATAAGATTGTCAGTGGCTCGATTGCCACAAACAACCCCGTACGCAAATCCGCCAATGTTGTGGTGCATGCCATCATTGAAGTAATTATCGCGAATTGTGTTCCTGAATGAACGATCCAGGTCTATATGACGGAACTGAGCAAGCGTGCTTTCTACATTTTTCACCCACGAATATGCTGCGGCAACGAATTTTATATTTGAAAAACCTTCTGTTCCGGTAGGACTGACGCGCTCGATGCCCAGGTCTTCAATGCCCGCGTAGACAGTCATATTGCTGCCGCTCTTTATTCTGTATACCTGGGGACTAAACCTCCTGTCATAATCATGGTATAATGCAGGATGAACTGTAATTCTTGCCCCGTGTACTGCTGTGACCCTGGTCATCTGGCTAAGGCAACGGGTGTTGTTGTCACGACTTTGGTCATCTACGTTAATGACCTCTATTCCGTCATTAATCTGATCAATCACGATAAAATCGCCTGCCTGAAGTATTGATTTGTTGGACAAAACGATTTTGTCGTCGCCTTTCCGGGGATTGTTCAATATATCGATGCCAACAGGTGGCGAAGGAAAGTCTCCTACCTGGATACCGTGCCAGTCAGCATAGGTTTTTAAAATCGTTTTAGATGGTCCGGCCCCTCGGAGAACAATTCCTTTTGTGATGAGCAGCCGGCTGTTTAAACGATAATTGCCTGCAGGAATATAGACAACCTGACCTGCGGGGCATGCGTCAATAGCGCTCTGAATCGCTGGAGTAGCATCAGCAAGACCGTCGCCAAAGGAGGCCGAATCGATGATTGCAAAAATAGTTTCCCGCGCAGGTATGCCGCCCGGTACGCCGGCCTCGCTCCAGTCAATCAACCGATCGTCAGGAATAGATGAGGAAACTTGAGAAAAAGTAGTTGCAAATGTCGCCATCAGCATGGTGGCGGTCACAACCAGTGTAAGGATCACGAGACGATGTAAAGAGGTAGTCTTTGTTTTCATAATCTGTGGTGAGTAATTGAAATATTACTATGGTCTGTACTTGTTTTGGATCTCTGTGGCTTCCGTGAGCTCTTCATCATACGTGGGAATCCCGAACTCTTTTAGAATATCCATCACTCTTGTCTCTGGATCACGACTCTCCAGGGTCGCCCAATTTTCCGCGTGATACAACTTAATCGAGATTCTCCTTCCATACTTTCTGGCGATGTCGTCGAACTTCCCGACGTGCGGCACCAGGTTGATCATATGCTTTTCAAGGTTAACAGGCGCGCACACCCATCTGGCAAATTGACCGTCGGCGGCCACAACATCGCCCGTCATGTCAATAATCCGGGCATCTTCCCCCGTGCTTGAAACCACGCAGCATCGGTTTAGCCAGGCATGGTAGCAAAGGATGTCGCCAAAAGGTCCTTGCGAAGGGAACAGTATCATTTCGGCGCCCTGCGCCTTCAACGACCGCCAGGTATCGAAAAAGGAAGCGTCAAAGCAAATTTGCAGCCCGACCGTGCCGAAGTCGGTCTTGAAAACCGGAGGATCAAGTATGCCTGGCGTTGTTCCTCCGCCTTTAAATACCCGGTCGGGAATCGCCTCCGTGTCTACAGGGTGAGCTTTGTGATAAAGACCGGCGATTTCGCCCTTCCGATCGATTAGAATCGCGCTGTTATAGAAGTGACCTTCACTCCTGGTAATGATCGGGCAGACAACATAACAATTATGATTTCTGGCGATTTCGGCAAGGCGACTCGTTACCGGGCCCGGTGTCGTCTCACTTTCCGCGATCTGATCCAACGTAACATCCTGCTCCACCCATGATATTTGAAAAATTTCGGGAAGGCAGATAATATCCGGCTCGTATGCATATACATTCTCCATACGGGCAAACACGTCCTTGATTCTTCGCTCGATACTTCGCTCTGGCCATAGCCCTCTAATGCTTATGCTTGCAGCCCAGACTTCCCTGGGAAGGCGATTGCTCTTTGGTACCATGTCATTCATCTTCCTGTATTTATGGTCTGTACTTCTCTTGAACAATCCGCGACCGCTCGATGGCCTCATCGACGGTTTCCAAGTCAAACTCCTTCATGATATCGTTTACGTTCAACTCAGGGTCCCTGCTTTCGATTGTAATTACTTCGGTATTTCCCCACACCTTTATCCTCACCTTGTCTCCGTATTTCCTGTATATCGCAGAGATTCTGGAGTTGGTGGGCCAGGTGTCAGTATTGACCTTCTCAACGTTAACTTTGGCCCACGCATAACGCACAAAGAAGCTGCTCGAATCCAAAACATTACCCGATACATCGAAGATTTGTGAAAGCTCGGGTGTACTCGAAATGATGTAACAATTGTTGCTCCAGGCGAAATAACTCAACATCCTCCCGGCTGAAAATGCCGACGAGTAAAGAATGATGTCTACTCCTTGTTTTTTCAGATCTTCCCAGCTGTCGGTCCAGTGCACATCATAACCAAGCTGGACGCCGATCTTTCCAAAGTCAGTCTCAACCGCTGACTGACCAAATGCCCCGGGGGTGATCCTGGCGTCCCCGGAACCGCGTATCCCGATAATTTCCTCTTTTGTCGGGTGGATCTTGTGATACACACCCGCAATACTGCCTTTGCGGTCGATCAGGATAACACTGTTGTAATAATGACCATCCTTCTTCGTGTATAGGGGGCAGGCAACATAACAACTGTTTGTCCTGGCGAAAGCTGCAATGCTTGACGTCACCGGGCCAGGATTTACTTCATCCTCGGCCAACTCGCGGATAGTTTTCTTTTCCTTAACACCAACAGTATTAAACAATTCGGGAAGGCAAACCATATCCGGCTTCATTGCCGCCACTTCGTCCATTCGTTCGAGAACTGTTCTCATTCTCGCTTCTAAGGTCTCCACAGTCCGGAACTCTTTTACATCGATGGTTGCCACGGAAATATCTCGTTTAGCATCAATGCGTTTCCGGGAAGCCTGTGCGAATCCTGAAGGCACAGCCAGTACAGCACCCACGACCGTTGCCTTTCCTATGAAAGACCTGCGTGATACGCTATAGTTCTTTTCCATTGTCAGTCTTTTAAGTCATTCCTAAAGTCCAAAAGCCAATCATTGCAAAGTCTTCGACACTAATAGCTAACCTGGAACTGATAGTCCGCGCCCGGTTGTACCGTAACCATTGCGTACGGCCGGCCGAGAATTGTATCGATCCTTAAAGCATATTCGGTGTTGTCCATTAAAATTCTCTTTACACTTCGACCGTTGTGTGACGCCGGCACCATAAAGGTTATTCCATTCGCATGAGTGAGAGAAGAACGAACGGCGAACCTCAATACATTGTCCTCCCAGACGACGTCGCTGAACCGGGCTTCGTCTTTAGCTCTTAGGAATTCAAGGAGATTAACCTGAGTCCAGACAGGTACCTGCTTTTCGTTCGCATAGTCGAGTATTCTCATGAGAGGTTCTTTGGAAAAGTAATAGTACTCATTGTTGTGAGCCTTGACACTGATCAGGGAGTACACCTCATCCTCCAGGCTCCTGTCCATCAATCCCCTGAATGCGTTAAAATAGCCATCCTTGTCATCGTGCTCCATATATTGTTGATCATATACGTTGTTCAGTTGCTGATAGACATCAATTATCCTTCCGTCGGCATCCGCGAATTTCATTGCGAGCCCGCTCCCGGTGTAGTTACCCTGATTCGTTCCCATAGCGCCGAAATAGTGACCATGAGTGGATCCATTGTCGTAGTGCGCGTAGTTACAGTCAAGGCCAATATTGTTCAACTCTTCTATCTTTGCCATTGCGGTAAAATCGGGTTTCCCACCCGCGTCCTTGCCGACCCACAAGAACCAGTGATTTGTGTTGGTGTAAATCCCGGGGATGCCATATTTCGTATTGAGCTGATCTTTAATATTTTTAATGACGCTGTCCATGGTACCCCAATCCGGGGCCGTGGCCTGCCGGGTATCGTCCGGATGGGCGGCTATCTCAAAGCCTTTCTGAACCCATTTGTCCACCCATTCCTTCGACACCAGCTCGGTCTCCTTGATATACAGCGTCATCCTGGCGCCCTTCGCATCGACAGCTTCAAATTGAGGCGTAAACTCATCTTCTCTTGAATCCTCACCATCGTTGTTCAGCGTCACAAGACATTTCAGTGAATCGGGGAAGTACCAGAAGCGTGGCAGAGGCTTCGCTATCTCATACGCATCTTCAATACATCGGGTCAGCAAATGCATCTGCTGATCGGCCTGGTTTATTGTATTCTTCGTAGTATCGACCCAGCCACCCGTAAAATAGTCCATCGCCCTTATGCCCGTTATCCCATCCTGCTCCATCCCCGCGTGCTCCGGGTTACCTTGCCTGGTCAACACAATGCTTTCCGGTAGATTATACAAAAAGGCAAACGCGCGCCCATTTCCCAACGCGTTACTGACAATCGCCGGAAATTCCGTTCTGCGTTCTTTGTCGTCATACAATGAAGCCACTGCTTTACCGGTCTGCAACTTGTACTGATCGGCCGTTCCGTGGAACTGAAGGGTCTCCCTTGTTATCCCTTCACCAACTTGCGAATCTTCATTAAGTGAAATGTATCCATCGTGAATCGCGCCTGAAAACTCTGAAACTCCAAAAACCGGGGACAGTTTTTGATCGGGCCGAAAGGCAATCAGGCAACCGCCATCATTTACGTAATCCTTCAGCAACTCCAGGTGCGCATCGGTCACGGACGTCTGCGCGAGTATCACTACATCGAATTGGTTCAGGTGATCGGCATTGATACGATTGCTGCCAATGGAATCGATCTCATACTCATTAAAGCCCTCCGTAAGCAGGATTTGTTCGGTGTAATACCCAAAATGATTCTGGGTTGCAAGCAACAATATGGGCGGAACATTGCCCTGCTTAGCCTGGTTAGCACAGCACGTTAGACCAATTGTCTGCGCAACAAGCAGGATTCCTGCCGAAATTCGAGCCAGATTAATTACCAATAGTTTTTTCAAAATCTTGTGGGTCGTTTAGTCGTCTTTTCATGGTTATCAAAGTCAAAAGAGCTTTTTTAGAAGCTGGTTAGGGCGAATACCGATTTTGGAGGGATCAGAATGCCTGCGCTACGCCCGTCATTTGCCCTTATATCGGGTCTCTTGGCAAGATTTGCAGAATCGTTTGTATAGGACATCCGGAATCCTTCAACCTCCGGCAGATTCTCCAGCGTTACGTCAAGTTCAATAACCGCATCGGCAACATTCACTCCCAGAATATTGATCCTATTGTGCGAATCGCGCGTAGCGATCAACAGGACATGCTTGTCGGATGTCGCACTTCCTATTCTGACCGAGCCCGGCGTGAGAAATCCGGATATCTGCGCGATCGTATAGAACTGTTTTCTGGGATGATATGTCCTCGATTGCCTATTGAACTCCAGGACTCCCCAGTAACTGAAAGGACTTGGTGCGTGGTGTTCATAGTAGCTGTCGTACCCTTCCCAAACCACACAGGATGAGGCGCCATTCGATAAAAAGTCGATAAGGTGCCTCGCTGACATACTGGCATAGTCGTAGTCGAATTCTATGCGTTTACCTTCGTCACAACTGTTACACCATTCGTTCCATTCTGTGATCCAAAACTTTGAATCAGGGTAAGCAGACTCCCCTATCCTCGAATCCACCGGAGCATAGTATCCGGAATATGAATGGAGTCCGATTGCTTCAAGATTTTGCATGATAGCTTTGTCCTGCATCATCTCAGGAACATACTCAGAGATGCCTTTATCCATACGGGCTACATCCGGCCCCACAAATCGGATATGGTCGAGTCCAACTTGCTGCATTCTCCTAACTAACCTTGAAAAAATCGATGCATATTGACCAGCGGATACGGTAGGACCCTCGAGGCGCAGATCCGGCTCATTCATATGGGATACAAGCCCTATCTGCACGCCTTTCTTTTTGATTCCATAGTAAAAAAAGGAGGCCAGCATCTCGATGTACTCCTCCTCGAATTCGGCCAATACTACTTCCTCACCCATCCATTTCGGAATCACTCCCATGAAGTTGATCATGAGTTTGTCGGTGATGCCACGCTTGTTAAGATAAGCAATCATGTCCCAGGCTTTCCGGAACTTGGGGGTCTCGTATAACTTGTCATAGTACTCCCAGTTAAAATGAAAGGGGTCATTGTCATCATTTTCTTCTTCCCATCCCTCTACTGTTTCAACGAGCACTCTCCAGATCACGGCATTCATATCATCCTGTAGAAGTGCTATCGCATCTTCGAGTTCCGAAGCACTCCAACTGCGCGTATTTACATTGACACCAATGCCATCTATTTGCTGAAATTCCTTTGATCCGTCGACTCGCAGCTCAGCCCGGATAGTGTCTCTCTGTGATCGCTCACATCCATGCGGCAGGAGCAGTAGACAACATAATAACAGGTTCAGCATTCCATTGTGTTTATTGATCTACTCGGCGGCTAAAATCACTTTTCCGGCGTCGGCTCTGTGCAGCTTAAGAGCGTAGTCACCACCGGGAAGTTCACGAATTTCGTAGCCGGGTGCTGCGGCCCGGGATTTGACGGAGACCCGTTTGCCGTTTAGTGTTATGGATGCAGGCCTGAAGTTCAAACGAAGGGTTTCGATACCATCTTTGCCGGTCGCTACATACTCCACCCTGCCAACGCCATAATGGACATTTCTCAATACATCTCTTGAATACAAAATATGATTCTCTCCCGGAGGCGCCCATTCCGGTACCGCAGAAAGCGCGTGGTAAAACATCCTGGGGCATTCTCCATAACAATCAGACCACCAATTGGATATCTTGCTCAGGGGGCTTTCAAAGGCCATACCATTCGAGTCATTGCAATAGGTAACCCAGTTGAGTGAGCGATAGGCCTTTTCCTTGTACGAAGGGTCTCCTGTAACCTCATACCACCGGGCCGCTTCCGCCGCGTATCGCGCGGTCTGGCAATCCATTTTGAACAAGAAGCTGTCCTGCTCACCGAGAACATTTGCTCCCCACATTGTACCCGGTTCACTGGAATCGCCGCGATGTACAAAATACTTCTCCGTCCATTCAAAGAGCTTTGGCATATCCCGTTTCCAGTTATCGTTGACCTCGGGATAGTCGAACATCAGCAGTTTCCAATTACTGGCGCTCAAATTACTTTTGTATGTATTGCTTTTTACAGCAATGTCTGAGTGACCATCAGTCCAGTAACCCGTCTTAGTGGGATATCTAAGAATAAAATCTATCACTTTCCTACAAGCATTCCTGTAGGCTGTAACATTGCCGATGCCGGCTTTTGCAAGTTGATCAAGAAGCATGTAGCATCCAGACCAGTTCGCTCCATATTCACTTGTAGCTTCTCCCGATTTCATATTCACCAGGTAAGGCCATGGCGAATGCGTAGCGCTCCCTTCCCTAACCTTTGATGCAAGTACATTTGCCACATTGAGCGCCGCCTGCAGGTACTTTTCATCGCCCGTATATTGGTACAGGCGATAGTACGTTATTCCGAGGTCACCGGCGTGATCTACCTGTATCTCATGCAAAGAAAACCGTTTTGCCGTAGTGAAACCTCTGAAAACAGTATCACCGGCATTTGTGGTAGTGTAGGGGAAATTGGGCCACGCGAAATCGGGAGCACTCGTCCCATGTTTAATCGTATAGTCGGCAAAATCCTTAATGATGGTCATCACAGAACTATCTCCGGTATATGCATAGTATAATCGCGCCGATTCAAACCAGTTTGGAATCTTCTCACCCAGATCATTCATCCAGTCATCAGGAACCATCACTCCGTCCATCATTCGAAAGGCGCAATAGAAATAGTACTGCGGATACCGCGAACGCGGATCCGGACCCGGACTGTCGGGAACCATAGTCTTAACGAAATTCCACCGCTGGTGCAGGAACTGGTCGTAGGCAATAGATTGTGGCTGTATCCACGAAATAATCTTTGACTGTTCGTCCAGCACAACCGGGTGCGTATTTCTCTGGAATCTTGCCTTGGCAGAATCCTCCACAGCCTTGGTAAACTGCATCGTCGGTTGCGCCTGCGTGGTCATCGCAACAATTATCATAACGAAAGCCAAAGCTGTCTGTCGCATAAGAAAAGTAACTTGAAATGAAATCATGACTCAAATTGGTGGACTATGTTGTACATCCTGAACGAAGCTGTTATCCTGCCTCCTCTCTTATCTTCTCATAGATCTCGCGAGCCCGCAGGTAACGCATTCTCACCGTCTCGTAATCATCCGGAAAATATTTATTCCATTCATTCCCCGGCTGAATTTTATCCAGGATATTATCGATCCATTGAATAAAAAACTCTGCATCTCCCCTGTTGGCACGCACAGGAAGGTTGTCGATAGAAACATATACCGGGGATGTGTGAACCATGTGCCCGTCGCTGCCCATTCTTCGCGCGCACACCCAACTGCTTTCATTGAAAGCCTGCGCGTGCGAGAGCGCGAATGGTCGTTCCCCATCCGTCGTCGCTTCCTGCGTAGCCACGACTTTGCCGTTGCATACGATTTCGACTGCTCCGGATAGCTCCCTGTTTGCAGACCAGGTGACACTGATGGTCAGTTCCTTTCCACTTTCTATTTCAATTTCAGCGCCAGGTCCATGGGTATTGTCAACCTTAAGATCCAGGAATTCAGTGTGCCCATTGCGCGACACTACCGTGCGGCCGCCGGCAATGCCTTCAATCCATTTTCTGTAAGTCAACTCTTTATCGTCCGGCACGTGCACGTAAGTCAACAGACTTCCGAGGGCCTCATAGTTGTTACACGGATAATCTGTGCCTGCAACCAGACTCACCCTGAATCCGCAATTCAACAGCTTGTAGTACGCGCCAATGGCGCCCTCGGCAAAATAATTGCCGCTGTTCGACGAACCGACCGCAAAGACATCCTCTGAAATGAAATCTATAGTGCCTAACGCGGCCTCCACCGGATAATCGATCGGTATACAACAATTTAGCTCATCCTGAATCGAATCGTTGAGATACTGCATATGAGCAAATCCCGATACCGCGTTGCGCTGCCTTCCCCATTCGAGCACCTTGTGGGGCGACTCGGCCCATATTTGCTCCGCCTCCGGCAGTCCCAGCAAGACCAGGTGACCACCAAGGGCCTGCCTTCCAAACTGGGTGTAAGTGGCGTCCCAGTGCCACTCAGCGTCCCAATGTATGAGTCTCCCCCCGGAGGATTCTGAC
>Ga0079224_100006198_pt1 | contig 15816 bp, 19 predicted proteins | sample Stecom2015_FD_80414 | JGI IMG/M metagenome (GOLD analysis project Ga0079224, IMG submission 80414) | Agricultural soil microbial communities from Utah to study Nitrogen management - Steer compost 2015 | ecosystem: Environmental > Terrestrial > Soil > Agricultural land | place: USA: Utah...
TCGAAGCGCAGGTTGCAGGTCCCGCCGAACTCGGCGGCGATGCCGAAGTCCAGGCAGATCGCCTTGGCGTGGCCGATGTGCAGGTAGCCGTTGGGCTCGGGCGGGAAGCGGGTGCGGATGAAGTCGTGCTTGCCGCTGGCCAGGTCGTCACGGACGATCTGGCGCACGAAGTCCTGCTTCAGCGGCGCCTCCTCGGCGGCAGGGGACGGGGACGCGGGACGGGAAGGCGTGTCGGACATGCGGCAGCCAGGCAGGAGGGGAGGGGACCGCTCAGTTTAGCCGGTGCACGGCGTTTGTTGGCGCGGGGTGCGCGGCGCGGGCGGCGTATGCTGGCCGGGACCGCCAGGAGCCCACCATGCGCACTGTCTACGAAGCCGCCAACATCATCGATGCCCACCTCGTACGGCACGCACTGGAGGGCATGGGGATCCCGGTATTCCTGGCGGGCGAGGCACTGGCCGGCGCCATGGGCGAACTGCCCCTGTTCGGCGTGATCCGGGTGCAGGTGCCGGACGTGGCCTGGCCTGCGGCACGCGCGGAAGTCGAGGCGCTGGGCCTGGGTGATCCGGCTCCTCCGGACAGCGGGGTGCGGGATGGGCGGCCGGGACTCGCTCCGACGGGATAGCCGTCCCCGGCGGGTCCACGAATGGCCCGGCGGGGCGCTAATCCGGGGGGTGGAGCAGGTGGGCCGGGAGTGCACGGATCTCACCGGCGATCGCCTTCAGCAGGCCCTCGATCGCCGAACTGCGGCGCCAGACCATCGCAACGCGCCTGAACGGCGGCGTGCCGCTGAAGCGGACCAGGCGGAGGTCGGGAGAAGCAGGCACCGGCGGCTGGACGGACAGCACCGGCAAGAGGGTGCTGCCGACACCGGCGGCGACCATCTGGCGCAGCGTTTCCAGGCTCGTGGCGCGGAAGTCGCGTTCCCCGGCGCCGGCCAGGCGGCACACGTCCAGTGCCTGCTCGCGCAGGCAATGCCCCTCTTCGAGCAGCAGCAGGCGCTCCTCGTCGAGGTCGTCGATGGCCAGGGCGGTGCGTTCCGCCAGGCGGTGTCCGGCGGGGGTCGCCAGCACGAACGGTTCGTCGAACAGCGGTTCGGCGTGCAGCTGCTCGTCCGCCAGCGGCAATGCCAGGACCGCGGCATCCAGGCGGCCTTCCCCCAGCCGCTGCAGCAAGGCGTCCGTCTTGTCTTCCACCAGCAAGAGCTCGAGCCGCGGAAAGCGCTGGCGCAGCCGGGGGAGCACGTGGGGCAGGAGATAGGGGCCCAGGGTCGGGAACATCCCGAGGCGGACGGTGCCGGCCTCGGGATCCTGGCTGCGGCGGGCAATGTCCGCCATCTGGTCGATGTCGGCGAGCACCTTGCGCGCCCGCTCGACGATTTCCCTGCCCACCGGGGTCAGCATGATGTTGCGCGGCGCCCGTTCGAACAGGGCGACCCCGAGTTCCTCCTCCAGCTTGCGGATCTGCGTCGACAGCGTGGGCTGGCTGACGAAGCTGGCCTCGGCCGCCCGGCCGAAGTGGCGATGCTCGGCCAAGGCGACGAGGTAGCGGAGGTCGCGCAGGTTCACGCAGCCTGCTGGGCGGGCGCCGAGCTGCGGATCAGGTGGTCGAAGGCACCCAGCGCGGCGGTCGAGCCGGCGCCCATCGCCACCACGATCTGCTTGTACGGCACGGTGGTGGCATCGCCCGCGGCGAACACGCCCGGGATCGAGGTTGCGCCCCGCTCGTCGATGACGATCTCGCCACGCGGGCTGAGCTCGACGCTGCCCTTCAGCCACTCGGTGTTGGGCAGCAGGCCGATCTGGACGAAGATGCCGGCCAGCTCGACGGTGTGGCTCTCGCCGCTGGCGCGGTCCTTGTAGACCAGCCCGGTGACCTTCTGCCCGTCGCCGAGGACCTCGGTGGTCTGCGCGTTGAGCAGGATGTCGACGTTGGGCAGGCTGCGCAGCTTGCGCTGCAGGACCTCGTCGGCGCGCATCGCGGTGTCGAACTCGATCAGGGTGACGTGCTCGACGATGCCGGCCAGGTCGATCGCGGCCTCCACGCCGGAGTTGCCTCCGCCGATCACCGCCACGCGCTTGCCCTTGTACAGCGGGCCGTCGCAGTGCGGGCAATAGGCCACGCCGCGGGTGCGGTATTCCTCCTCGCCGGGCACGCCCATCTGCCGCCAGCGGGCACCGGTGGCCAGGATGACCGACCTGGACTTCAGGCTGGCGCCGTTCTCGAGCTGGACTTCGACCAGGCCGCCGGGCTCGGCGGCCGGGACCAGCTTCGTCGCCCGCTGCAGGTTCATCACGTCGACGTCGTACTCGCGCACGTGCTGTTCCAGGGCGATCGCCAGCTGCGGCCCCTCGGTGTACTTCACCGAAACAAAGTTCTCGATCGACAGGGTATCCAGCACCTGGCCGCCGAAACGCTCGGCCGCCACGCCGGTGCGGATGCCCTTGCGTGCCGCATAGATGGCCGCTGCGGCGCCGGCCGGGCCACCGCCGACGACCAGTACGTCGAAGGCGTCCTTCTTCGCGATCTTGCCGGCCTCGCGCTCGGCGGCGCCGCTGTCGAGCTTGGCGATCAGCTCCTCGACCGTCATCCGGCCCTGCCCGAACGGCTTGCCGTTGAGGAAGATGGTCGGGACGCTCATGATCTCCCGCGCCTCGACCTCGTCCTGGAACAGCGCGCCGTCGATCGCCACGTGGCTGATGTTGGAGTTCAGCACGCTCATCGCGTTGAGCGCCTGGACCGTGTCCGGGCAGCTCTGGCAGGACAGCGACATGTAGGTCTCGAAGCGGAACTCGCCTTCCAGGTCGCGGACCTGGTTGGCCAGTTCCTCCTCGACCTTCACCGGGTGGCCGCCGACCTGCAGCAAGGCCAGCACCAGCGAGGTGAACTCATGGCCCATCGGGATGCCGGCGAAGCCGACCGACACGTCGGTACCGGCGCGCACGATCTCGAACGAGGGCTTGCGCGCATCGTTGCCGGCGCGGCGGGTGATCTTGCCGGAGGTCGAGGCGATCTGGTCCAGGAGCTGGTCCAGCTCGCGCGACTTGTCGCTGTCGTCCAGGGAGGCGACCAGCTCGATGGGCTGGGTCAGCTTCTCCATGTAGGCCGTCAACTGGGCCTTGAGGTTTTCGTCAAGCATGGTGGGGGCTCCAGCATTGGGGAGTGGGGGCGTACGCCTGAAGCAGCGGCCTGGCCTTGGGGGGAGGGGAGGCCGGAGGGGAGGCCGGCGACGCAGGCCGCTGGTTCAGGAGGACGCGTTGCGCAGGGCGCATCCGGATCGCGGAGGCGGGCGGCGCGTGCCGCCCGCTCCGTTTGCCGGCCGGGACCGGGTCCCGGCGGCATGTCGGCTGGTGCGGCCTTAGATCTTGCCGACCAGGTCCAGCGACGGGGCGAGGGTCTTCTCGCCTTCCTTCCACTTCGCCGGGCACACCTCGCCCGGATGGGCGGCGACGTACTGGGCGGCCTTGATCTTGCGCAGCAGGTCCTGGGCGTCGCGGCCGATGCCCTCGGCGGTGACTTCGATCGCCTGGATGATGCCGTCCGGATCGACCACGAAGGTCGCACGGTCAGCCAGGCCCTGGCCTTCGCGCATGTTCTCGAAGTTGTTGGTGATCACGCCCGACGGGTCACCGAGCATCGTGTACTTGATCTTGCCGATCGCCTCGGAGGAGTCGTGCCAGGCCTTGTGCGAGAAGTGGGTGTCGGTCGAGACGCTGTAGATCTCCACGCCCAGCTTCTGGAACTCGTCGTAGTTCTCCGCCAGGTCCTCGAGCTCGGTCGGGCACACGGAGGTGAAGTCGGCGGGGTAGAAGAAGAACACCGACCACTTGCCCTTGACGTCGGCCTCGGTGACTTCGATGAACTTGCCGTCCTTGAAGGCCTGCGCCTTGAACGGCTTGATTTCGGTATTGATCAGGGACATTCGCGATTCCTCTTGGAGTGCGGTGGAAAGACAGGGTCCACTCTAGGCCTGCCTATCGGATATGACAAATCGATTGATGTTATCAATGCGATAGGGCTTGCCTATGGATGAGGGCGGGCGCTCTGGCGCCGTGGTACCGCCGGGGCGGTCCCCACCACATCGTGGCGCGCCGGAGCGTTATCAAGCCGTCGGCCCTGGCCGGCGAGCGGTAGGATCTCCGGTCCCAGAGTGCTTGGTGCCCACCTGATGCCCGACCGGATCGAGACAGTGCTCCGTGGTGCCCGCGACCGGCTCGATGCCGGCGAGGCCGAGCTGTTGCTCATGCACGTGCTCGGGTGCAGCCATGCCTGGCTCTACGCGCATGGCCGGGACACCCTTCCCTCCGCAGCGCAGGAGCAGTTCGGGCAATTGGTGGCCAGGCGCGTGGCCGGGGAGCCGGTGGCCTACCTGACCGGTCGCCGGGGCTTCTGGTCGTTCGAGCTGGGGGTCGGCCCGGACACGCTCATCCCCAGGGCGGAGACCGAACGCCTGGTAGAGCTGGCACTTGAGCGACTCCCGGCAGGTGGGTCCGGAAGGGTCGCCGACCTGGGCACCGGCAGTGGGGCGATCGCCCTGGCGATCGCCAGTGAGCGGCCCGGGATGCAGGTGGTGGCCACGGACGCCAGCGCTGCCGCCTTGGCGGTCGCGCGTGGCAACGCCGAGGAACTCGGGCTTGGCAACGTGGAGTTCCGGCACGGCGACTGGCTGGGACCACTGGCGGGCGAGCGCTTCAGGCTGATCGCCAGCAACCCGCCTTACATCGCGGCCGGCGACCCGCACCTGCGGCAGGGTGACCTGCGCCACGAACCCGCGCAGGCGCTGGCATCCGGCGCGGACGGGCTCGACGACATCCGCACGATCACCGGCGCGGCCCTTTCCCACCTGGAAACGGGTGGCTGGCTGCTGCTCGAGCACGGCCACGACCAGGGCCACGCCGTGCGTGGACTGCTTTCAGCGGCCGGTTACGGCCAGGTGGAGACCGCGACGGACCTGGAGGGGCGCGACCGGGTCACCCTCGGCTGCAGGCCGGGCTGAGGGCCCGCGGCTACACTTCGTGTCCCAATGTCCTGGAGGCCGCATGCGCACCCTGTATCCGGAAATCGAGCCCTTTGATACGGGCACCCTCGCCGTCGACGATCGCCACACGCTGTATTACGAGCAGTGCGGAAACCCGGATGGAAAGCCGGTGGTCTTGCTTCACGGCGGCCCGGGGGGTGGCAGCACCACCAAGATGCGCCGCTTCCACGACCCCTCCCGGTACCGGATCATCCTGTTCGACCAGCGTGGTGCCGGGCGATCCACTCCGCATGCGGACCTCGTGGACAACACCACCTGGCACCTCGTCGACGACATCGAGAAGCTGCGCGGGCACCTGGGCATCGCCCGCTGGCAGGTGTTCGGCGGCAGCTGGGGCTCGACGCTGTCGCTGGCCTATGCGCAGCGCCACCCGGCCAAGGTGACCGAGCTGGTCCTGCGCGGCATCTTCATGTTGCGGCGCTGGGAGCTGGAGTGGTTCTACCAGGAAGGCGCCAGCCGCCTGTTCCCGGAGGCCTGGGAGCACTACATCGCGGCGATCCCGCCCACCGAGCGGCATGACCTGATCAGCGCCTTCCACCGCCGCCTGACCAGCGACGACGAGGCCACCCGGCTGGCTGCCGCCAAGGCCTGGAGCGTGTGGGAGGGCGCGACCAGCTTCCTGCATGTCGACGAGGATTTCGCCACCAGCCATGAGGACCCGCATTTCGCCCTGGCCTTCGCCCGGATCGAGAACCACTATTTCGTCAACAGCGGGTTCTTCGAAGTCGACGACCAGCTGCTGCGCGACGCCGGCCGGATCGCCGACATCCCCGGCGTGATCGTCCACGGGCGCTACGACGTCGTGTGCCCGGTGCAGAACGCCTGGGACCTGCACAAGGCCTGGCCGCGGGCGGAACTGGTGATCACCCCGGCCTCCGGCCATTCGGCGTTCGAGGCGGAAACCGTCGATGCCCTGGTGGCGGCGACCGACCGTTTCGCGGGCTGAGTCAGCGGGCGGGCGTGCCGTCCGGGTCGTGCCGCGCGAGCCATAGCCCGCCCCACAGCTTGAGGTCGACCTCGCAGCCCTGCTCCATGCGGTGCTGCAGCCACGTCGGCACCCGGTCGAGCGGCACGGCGTGGACGGTGATCTGTTCACCCTCCACGCCACCGCCGTGCCCGACCTTGCGCAGGCCGGTGGCGCGCACGTAGGCAATCCGCTCGTTGCTCATTCCCGCCGATGTCGGGCCGCTGAGCAGCACCTTCATGTCCGAGGCCGCCCAGCCGGTTTCCTCGACCAGCTCCCGGTGCGCGGCGTCGACCAGGGTATCGGAGTCGTCCTGGTCACCCGCGAGCCCGGCCGGCAGCTCGATGGCGGAGGCCTGCAGCGGTACGCGGAACTGCTCGATCAGCAGCAGTTCGTCGTCCGGGGTGAGCGCGATGACGATCACCGCCATGCCGCGTCCATTGGTGCGTTCGACGTATTCCCATCGTCCGCGGCGCAGCATGCGCAGCCAGGGGCCTTCGTAGATGAGCTCGGGGGTGTCCGGCCGCGGCGGCGTGGATGGCATGGGCATGCAGGAATGGTAGCGGTCAGGCCGGTGCGAACTCGAGGCCGGCCGCCTCGTGCAACCGCCTCCGGGTCATGGGGCCTAAGCGCACCGCCTGGCAGAGTTCGTCCAGCGCCCGGGGATCGCCGTCACCGCGACGGAAGTCCCCGGGTGTCCCGGAGAGGGGCACGTCGCAGACGATGGTCGCCAGCTGCCGGTACAGCAGCGCCTGCTCGCGGTTGGCGCGCAGCCGCGCGGCACACGAGGCGGCGCCACGGAGCCTGAGGAAGGGCAGTTCCTCGACCCGCTCCAGCAGTGCCTCGAGCGAGCCGAAATGGGCCAGCAGGGCAGCCGCCGTCTTCGGCCCGACGCCCGGCACGCCGGGAATGTTGTCGACCGCGTCGCCGGTGAGGGCGAGGAAGTCCGCCATCTGGTGGGCCTCGACGCCGTGGCGCTCCGGCACGCCGGCCACGCCCCAGCGTTGGCCACGGGCGAAATCCCACTGCTCATCGTGCCCGGCGAGCAACTGCGACAGGTCCTTGTCGGCGGACACCAGCACCGAACGGAACCCATGGCCCCGCGCTTGCACGCAGGCGCTGCCGATCAGGTCGTCCGCCTCGTACTCGGCGTCGGCCAGCACCCTCAAACCGAGGGCCCGGCACAGTGACTTGCAGTGGGCGAATTGCCGCCGCAACGCTTCCGGTGCCGGTTCCCGGTTCGCCTTGTAGGGCGGGTACAGCCGGTTGCGGAAGCAGTCATCGAGTGCCTCGTCGAAGGCCACCGCGATGTGCTGTGGGCGGGCCCGGTCCAGCAGCTCCAGCAGGAAGCGTGCGAATCCGTGCACCGCATTGGTCGGCCACCCGTCGGCACCCTGCAGGTCCGGCGGGAGCGAGTGCCAGGCCCGGAACACGTACAGGCTGGCATCCACCAGGTAGAGGGTGCCGGCCGGACGGACGCCCGGCGATCCGCTCAAGGGTGCCACCGGGTCAGCAGGGCGGCGGGATCAGGACGCTCGCGCTCGGGGATCGCGGCCTTTGGCGTTCCCAGGTGGATGAAGCCGGTGACCTGTTCGTCGGCAGCCAGGCCCAGGATCTCCGCTACGCCACGGTCATACGCGGCCCAGCCGGTCAGCCAGCAGCCGCCGAACCCGGCGGCCTGGGCGGCCTGCAGCAGCACCAGGCAAACGCAGCCCGCGGTCAGCAGCCGCTCCTGTTCGGGAATCTTGGGGTCGGGGCCGAGCCGCGCCACCACGACCACGATCACCGGGGCATGCAGCCAGCGGTCACGATCCTTCGCCAGAAGGGCCTCCGGGGTGTCGGGGTCCAGCTCGCGATGGCGATGGGCGACCTTCTCGCCGAACACCCGCCGTGCGTCATCCTGCAACGTGATGAAGCGGAACGGCACGCGCTTGCCGTGGTCGGGTACCCGCACCGCGCTGGCGAGCAGCCGCAGCAGGGTCGACGGGTCCGGCCCGGGCGCCTGCAACTGCAGCGCAGGCACCGAGCGCCGGCGGTCTATCGCCTCGGCCAACAGGGGCTCGGGCTGCCACGGGGACGCAGGCGGTGGATCAGTGCTATTTTCCGACATCGGTCACAGTTCAGGAGGCAGGGACGAAAGCTGACGTATCTTGCCACTATGCTGACGCTTGCGTCGAAATCGTAGACTCGAGCCCGAGGGTGCAGACTGTGTCAGTTCCCCCGTCCGGTGTTGCCCCGACCATGCGGCCCGATCCGACCCGCGTGCTGGAAGACATCAAGCGTATCGCCCTGGAGCACCTGGGCGATCTGCCGGGGCAATTGTACCCGCCCATCGAGCATGCGCTGGCCAGCGCCGCCAGCAAGGCGGAGGACGCGCGCACCCCCCAGGTGCTGTACCAGAGCCAGGCGGCCCTGTGGGTCCTGCGCCAGCACCACGCCGCGCACCTGATGCGGTTCCGCCAGCAGATCGCGGAGGGTTTCGACGAGTTCCGGATCGCCCGGGCCCGTGACCGTGACGACGAGCCGCTAGGGCTCATCGACGAGAGCCAGATCGACATGCACCTGGCGGCCCAGACCCTGGCCGAGGCGCTCGACAAGCGCTACGGGGCAAGCCTGCATTCGATCGAGGAGCGCCTGAGGGTGCTGGCCCGCGTGCTCGGCATCGAGCCGCCGGGGAACCCGGTTTCGCCCGCACGGCTGGCCGCGGCCTTCGTCGAGACGCTGTCGGACGAACAGGTACCCGAAGCCCTGCGCGGGCTGCTGTTCCGCCATTACGAAAAAGCCCTGGAGGAGGTCCTCGAAGACCTCTATGCCGCGGTCGATGCGCGGCTGGCCAAGGCCGGCTACGGTGCCGCCGTGCGTGCCACGCCGGCCGCGGCGCCGCCTCCTCCTCCACCGCCGCCCGAGGGCTGGCCTGCACCCGCCACGCACCCGGCGGCGCCGGACTGGGGCGGAGCACCCGGGTGGGGTGGCGCCGGCGCCGCGCACCCGGGCAGCGGCGGTGGGGGCCATCCCGTCCACGGCCAAGGCCACGGAGCGGCGGGTGGCGCTGGCGCAGCGGTGGGGGGTGGTGGAGCGGGCGCCCCGGGAGGTGCCGGGCCGTCACACGGCTGGGGCGGCGCATCCGACGGCCCCAGCTCGGCCGAGCTGGGCGAGTTGCGCCAGTTGCTGCACGCCTGGCGCGAGGGCGAGATCGAGCGCCGCGACCAGTCTGCCGACGCCACCCGCGATGCGCACGGCAGCGCGCGTGAGCTGCGCATGGAGGAGGTGTTCAGCGTCGCCTCGCTGCTGCAGGCCGAGCCGGCCGACATGTTTGCCCGCGCCCTGGCCGGGACCGGTTCGCTGGCCGAGGTGATCCGCGAGCAGCTCAACGACGGCTCCCGCCGGCTCGGGCTGGACCCGAAGCGGGTCCGCCTGAGCACGAATGAGCAGGACGCGATCGACCTGGTCGCCATGCTGTTCGACTCGCTGTTCCGCAGCCAGCAGCTGCAGGACCGCGCGCGCCGCCTGTATGCCCGGCTGGTGTTGCCGTACGTCAAGGTCGCGCTGACCGACCAGCAGATGTTCGTCGAACCCGGGCACCCCGCGCGCCGGCTGTTCGACGCCATCACCGAGGCGGTCGCCGGGAACCGTGGCGAAACCCCGCAGGAACGCGAATTGCTCGACCGCGCCACCGCTGCCTCGCAGCGGGTCGTCGCGGAGTACAACGAGGACATCGCGATATTCGAAACGGCCCACGCCGAACTGGATTCACTGCTGCGGCAGCAGCGCCGCCGGGTCGAGTTGCAGGCCGAGCGCGCGGCCAAGGCCACCTACGGCCGCGAACGGCTGGTCGCGGCCCGCTCGCGCGCGGACGAAACGGTCGCGCGCAGGCTGGCCGCCCCGCCGCTGACCCCGGCGGTCGCCGAGTTCCTCTCCACCACCTGGCGCCACCACCTGATCCAGGTCGCGCTGCGCGAGGGGGGCGATGGCGAGGACTGGGCGCGGGCGGTGAAGCTGGGCAACGAGCTGGTGGAGGCCGACCGGATCGCTTCGGAGGGCCGTGGCGACGAGCTCGCCCGGCACCTGTTGTCGATCGAGCCGGGCCTGACCGCGTGTCTCGCCTCTTCAGGACTGGACTCGTCGGCCGCCGAACACGGCATGGCCATGCTGGTGAAGGGCCTGGTGTATCCCGGTGCACGACGCGACCTGCATCCGCCGCCGCCCGCCGAGCGGGACGAGGACGCGCAGGAGCGCGGGCTGTGGATCGCGGGGGGGAGCGACACCCTGCGCTACGACCGGGAGGAGGCCGAGCGGATGCGCGAGCTGCCGGTCGACACCTGGTTGCGGGTCACCGATACGCGGGGCGAGGCGGTCGACGCCAAGGTCGCATGGATCAGCCCGCTGACCTCGCGCCGCTTGCTGGTGAACCGGCGCGGGATGCGGGTACTGGTGGCCTCCGCCGAGGAGCTCGCCTCGCTCGTGGCCGCCGGCCGGCTGCAGCTGGGCGTGGAGCCCACCCCGTTCGAACAGGCGATGCAGCACGTCCGGCGCCAGCTTGACGGCGTTCCCCGCGCCTCGGGCTAGGTTGGCGCCATCAGTCCTCGCGTGCGGGGGCGGGGTGGTCCTGCACCCAGTTGCGACGCTCTTCGGCGCTCATCCGCTTCCACTGCCGCTTCAGCGTCGAGCGTGCCTCCGGGTCGAGCGTGCGCATGTGCGAGTACAGCGCACGGGCCGCCTCACGCTGCTCCGGGCTCATGTGCGTCCAGCGATCCATGCCGCGACGCGCCCGCTGCCGCTCCTCGGGGCTGAGCTGCTGCCAGCGCGAGGCGCGATCGAGCATCTTCTGCCGGTCTTCCGGATTGCTGTCCCAGCGGTCGCGCAGGGGAGCAACCAACAGCTCGCGCTGGGCCGGATCCAGGTTTTCCCACGCGGGTTGTGGCGCCTGTCGGGGCGTTTCGGCACCGGACGGCGACGGCCAGGCAAGGGAAAGCGTGAGGGCGGCGGCAAGGATTGCGGTCTTGGTCACGGTCGGTGCTCCGTGGCGGGCAGCGCGTCATCGTTGGCGGCCAGCCAGAGGTAGAAGTCGGGCGTTTGTTCAAGCGAGTCGAGCATCAATGCCAATTCCGGGTCGGTGGCGGCGAGCGCGGCCGGGTCCCGGACCGGGTCCGGGCCGGGCGCCTTGGCAGGCCGGGTCGCCACGGCCTCCGGGGCGCGTCCGTCCGCGCTCGGCTGGAGCGCGATCGATCCCACCATCGCCAGCAGCGCCGCTGCAGCCATCCCGGCCGGCAGCCAACGCGGCATCCTCGGCCCCTCCCTCCGCGCAAGGGCTGCCCGGCGGGCGTCACGCAGCCCGGCATGCACTGCCGGGGGGAGCTGCCCGAGCGAGCGGCGGTGCAGCTCGCGTGCGTAGTCGTCGAAGGTGGCCGCCTCGCGGCTGGCCGGTCGATCGGTGTTCTTCATTCAGCCTCCAACTGCCGCTGCAGTGCTTCGCGGGCACGCGACAGGTGCGTCTTGACCGACCCCTCGCTGCAGCCCATGGCCTGCGCCGTGCTGGCCACGTCGAGCTCCTCCAGCACCCGGAGGGTGAACGCCTCGCGCTGGCGCCGCGGCAGCCCCGCGACCGCCTGCGCGAGCCGCGCATAGGCTTCGCGGCCCTCGTACGTGCGGGAGGGGCCGGGGCCCTCGTCGGCCCATTCCGGGGTGGAGCCGTCCTCACGCGTGACCGATGGGGAAAGCCAGCGCAGCCGGAAGCTGCGCCGCCGCTGCAGGTCGACGATGCGGCTGCGCAGGATCCGCCAGAACAGTGGCGTCCACTCCGCGGAGGGGCGATCCTCGTAGCGAATCATCCGGATCATGGCGTCCTGCACCGCATCCATGGCGTCCTCGCGCTGGCGCAGGCCGAGTTCGGCGAACCGGTAGGCCCGGGCTCCCACGTCGGCCAGGAAGGCTTCCAGCGAGGCATACGCCTGGTCGGGGCCTGCATCCTGGATGTCGGGCGGGTGCTTGCGGGGGGGTGCGTCGGCATCATGGCTCACGGGACGAGCATATCGGGACCGTGCGGGCGCCGGGAGCGGGCGCACGGGGGGAGTTGTTTCAGCAGGGGGAACGCACCCGGGGGCGCCGGGTTGACACGGCGCCTTCGCGCGGGTCGCGGCTGCGGGTCGCGGCTAGCGTGAAGCGATGGCCGCGACAAGCACTGCGAGTGCCGCCATGGCCAGCTCCAGCGGCCCGTTGGCGAGCTGCGCCAGGGTCCAGGCGTGATGGCCGCCGAGCTTCAGTGCCGACTGCAATGGAGTCAGGCCCAGCATCCGCCCGAGCTGGCCCGCGATCACCAGCCAGTTGCTGGCGACGATCACCAGCAGCGTGCCCGAGACTGCCGCCAGGACGCGCCCGGGACCCGGCCGCCAGCGTCCCAGGCGCAGCATCAGTACGACATCCAGCGCTCCCAGCACCGCCATCCAGCCGTGTGCGCGCCCGGTCGCCAGTGACAGCGTGCTCCAGGCGGCAATGAAGCCGGCGGCGCCAAGTACCAGGAGGAACAGGGCAAGGTGCCTTGAGGGTGCGCGGCGGGGGCTGGAAGGCGGCATGCGGGGCTGACTGGAAGGCAAGCGCGACAGCATAGCCGCCGCGTGGTGAGAGGCATATTGGACTAGAATGGTCCGACTTCATTTCCTTCCCCCCGCACCCAGCGAATGATGTATTCCCGCAGCAGTGAACCGGTCCGTTTCGAGCGCGACTGTCCCGCCGTCCTTGTCCCGCAGGGTGACGCGGTAACGCTTCCGGTCGGCAGTGCCGGCTACATCACCCAGGCGCTGGGTGGCAGTTACACGGTGTTCGTCGACGGCAACCTGTTCCGGGTCGCCGGGCAGGATGCCGATGCGATCGGCAAGGAGCCCCTGCCGCCGCTGGAACTGCCGGAAGGGGCGACCATGGAGGACGTCGAGCGCACGATGTGGAGCCAGCTGCGGACCTGTTTCGACCCCGAGATACCGATCAACGTGGTCGACCTGGGGCTTGTATACGAGGCCACCCTGGGCCCTCATCCCGAGAAGGACGGCGAGTACCTGGCCACGGTCCGCATGACCCTCACCGCGCCGGGTTGCGGCATGGGCGACATCCTGGTGGCCGACGTGCGGGACGCGCTGGAGCTGATCCCCACCGTGGCCGAGGCCGACGTGGAACTGGTGTTCGACCCGCCCTGGAACCGCCACATGATGTCCGAGGCCGCCCGGCTCGAAACCGGGATGTTCTGAGCGTGTCGGGGCACGGAGCGCGGCATCCCGGCGGCGCCCTGCAGCGTTTCATCATCCGCTTCGCCGAGGCCGGCCGGCCCGAAGGCGGCAGCCCGGCGCTGCGCCAGCGCCTGCGGGAGATCGCTACCGCGGCCGGTGTCGGGAACCTGGAGTGGCAGCGCCGGCTCGGCGTCGGTGCCGACCTGGTCACCGCGCCGGAGCCGCTGGATCCCGCCGTGGCAGAACGCCTCCTGCGGCTCGCGGCGGCCCGCCCCGACGTCGACTACGCCGAGGCCGATTCGATGGCCAGCGCGTTGGCGGCCGGCCGGAGACCGGCTGGCTGATCGACGGACGTCAGGCTGCTTCGAAACGGTTCGCGGCAACGTTCTTGCGCACGTGCCGCGGGTCCCAGATGCGGCCGTTCATGGCGATGTACACGCCGTGTGGCAGCGCCTGCACCGCACCGACCGCGGTGCCGATGTTGAACTCCGCGTCCGATCCGTGGAACCGGGCCGGATTGAGCGCGCCGGTCAGGACGATGGTCTTGCCGGGGATCGATTCCAGCACCTTCGCGGTCGCGACCATCGAGTCCGTGCCATGGGTGACCAGCACGTGCCGGGCCTCCTGCGCCTCGATGGTGGCGCGGACCAGTTCCCGATCGGTGTCGGTCAGGTGCAGGGAGTCCTTGCGCAGGATCGGGATCACGCGGTAGGCGAACGCCACGCCCAGCTCATCCAGGATGCGGCCGATCTGCGGCTCGCCGATCTGGTAGTCCGACTTGTCGTCGAAGTAGATCTTGTCGATGGTGCCGCCGGTGGTGACGATACAGAGCTGGTCCATAGCAGGCCGTGATGCGTGGGAGGCCGGATTATAGGTCTCCTGCCGGCGGCGGGGCCTTCCGTCGCCGCGCCCGCGCCGCCTGCAGCCCAGGCAGGCAGGCGGCAAACAGCACCACGAGTGCCAGCGCGACCTCCGCCAGGGCCAGCCAGAGTTCCGGCCGGCGGGTCATCGCCACCATGATGCCGTGGCTGAACCAGGCCAGCGAGAGCGTGGCGGCCCAGATGGCCAGCTTGCGGCGTCCGATCCACACGCCGGTGGCGAGCCACAATGGTGGCAGCCCGAATACAGCGGCGGCGACCAGGTCACGGCGCGGCAGGAACCACGCCAGGTACAAGGCCACCAGCACCAGCAACGCCGCCACCAGGGCACGCTCACCGGCGGGACGGAGGCGGACCGGCTTCATGCCAGGCGCTCCGCAGTCGCCGCCACCCGGCGGCCGAGTGCACGTGCCAGGCGCGCCTCCTCCTCGGTGGGCTGCGGATCGTCCCCGGGCCCGCTGACGTAACTGGCGCCGTAGGGCGTGCCCCCGCTGCGGGTGGTTGAAAGCAGGGGCTCGGTGAAGGGAATGCCGAGCACCAGGCAGCCGTGGTGCAGCAACGGCAACATCATCGTCAACAGGGTCGATTCCTGGCCGCCATGCATGCTCGCGGTGGAGGTGAAGACCGCCGCGGGCTTGCCGACCAGGGTGCCGCTGGCCCACTCCGCTCCCAGGCCGTCGAGCCAGTGCTTGAGCGGCGCGGCCATGTTGCCGAAGCGCGTCGGGCTTCCCAGGATCAGGCCGGCGCACTCGTCCAGGTCACGGCGTTCCACATAGGGGGCGCCGTCCTCGGGGACCGGCGGCTCCGCCACCCGGGTGACCGCGGCGACGGGCGGCACGCAGCGCAGTCGTGCCTGCATCCCCTCGACCTCGCCGACGCCCCGGGCAATGTGGCGGGCAAGCCGGGCGACCGAGCCGCCACGGCTGTAATAGAGCACCAGGATTTCGCGCATTCAGTTGCAATCCACACCAGCAGGGCGGACAAGGATAGAGCAGCCCGCCCCACGCCCGGGCCGGTGCTTCGGGTACGCTGCCGGCGATGGAGGCCAGGCGGATCATCCGGGAGTGGACAGCGCGCGCCCGCGACCGGGCGCGTATGCGCAGCTTCGGCCGCTTCCTGTCGCGGCGGGTGCTGGAGGACAACGTATTCCAGGCGGCCGGCGCGTTGGCGTACACCACCGTGTTCGCACTGGTGCCGCTGTCGATGGTCGTGTTCGGCGTCCTGTCGGGCTTTCCGGTATTCGCCGAATGGAGCGAGCGGCTCAGCGACTACATCTTTTCCAACTTCGTGCCTTCCGCTGCCCGGTCGATGGAAGACTGGCTGCTGCAGCTGTCGGGCAACGTCGGCCAGCTGACCGCGGCGGGCACCGTCGCCCTGGTGATCTCGCTGCTGATCACCCTCAACGGGGTGGAGGCCACCTTCAACCGGATCTGGCGGGTGCCCTCGGCGCGCCCGAGGCTGACCCGCTTCCTGGTCTACTGGACCGTGCTGACGCTCGGAGCGCTGGTGGGGGCGGCCAGCCTCGCGATGTCGGCCCGGTTCTTCGCGCTGTCCGTGTTCGATACCAGCGCCGGGGTGCTGCTGGAGCAGCAGTTGCTGCGGATCGCTCCGATGGCACTGGAGCTGCTGGTATTCGTCGCGATCTACAAGCTGGTCCCGCACCGGACGGTCCAACTGCGCCACGCGGTGGCGGGGGCGCTGATCGCGACCGTCCTGTCCGAA
>Ga0079224_100006199_pt1 | contig 15814 bp, 12 predicted proteins | sample Stecom2015_FD_80414 | JGI IMG/M metagenome (GOLD analysis project Ga0079224, IMG submission 80414) | Agricultural soil microbial communities from Utah to study Nitrogen management - Steer compost 2015 | ecosystem: Environmental > Terrestrial > Soil > Agricultural land | place: USA: Utah...
AGCGCGTCTCCTACCAGCGCGCCGGCCATGGCCGGGTTCACCCCTCCGGCCGAGGCCGAGTTGGATTTCTGGCCGACCTCCCACCGGTGGTGACACCGACCACCCAACCGCACCGGCCGCCGGAATCCCGGCGGCCGGTCGCTGTGTCCACCACGGCGGGTGCGCCTCGGGGCGACGTCAGAACCCGCCGAAGTCTCCGAAGTCGCCGCCGAAATCGCCACCGAAGTCCCCGCCGAAATCGCCACCGAAGTCCCCGCCGGCGTCGGCCCCGGGGTCGCCTCCGTGTTCCAAACCGTCTCCGAACCCGGCTTCGTAGCCGGCCGCGTAGCTGTAGCCCGGATCAGCGAACGCGGGCGAGAACAGGGCGTTGAACAGCAGCATCCCGCCGACCGCCCCGGCCGCTCCCGCCAGGGCCGGCTTCCAGATCGGCTGCGAATACCACCCGGCCGGCACCGGACGCCCATGCACCCGGCCACCCGGGTAGTAGTACGGGGTGTCCTCGCTCGGGTTGGGGCCGGCCTTGTACACCTGGCCCTGCACCTCCACCGACCGCTCCTTGGTCAGCTGGCCCGCGCCCTGCGCCGCGGCCAGCGGCGGCAGGTCGGGGCCGGGGTCGATGCCCATCGCGATCCGCGCCGCCCGCACGTACATCAACCCTTCCAGCGCGGTCTCCCGCGCCAGCCGGTACTGGTGCGGGGTGCGGGCCTGCTCCAGCTGGGAACCGGCGGCGTTGTAGCGCTCGCTGGCGTCCGCCAGCGCCTGTCGGACCGCGGGATCGCTGCCGCCCTCAAGGTTCATGATCTGGCCGCCGAGCCGCTCATACCAGCGGCGGGCCTCCGCGGCGGCGTCAGAGAGTTCACGTTCCTGGCGTGCTTTGGACTCTTTCTGCCACCACCAAAACGCGCCACCGACCAGCAGAACTAACAGGAGCAACAGCACCGCTTCCATACCTCAACGCTACCCGACTGTCCGGAGGGCACCAGAGGTCACACTTCCGGCCCGGTGGGCGGATGGGAGCGGTGGTCGGTGGCTCAGTGCCCGACCCGGTCGGCCAGCTCCGCCGCGGTCTTCGCCGCCCGCGCGGCGGCGGCGGCGCGGAGGTCCTTCTTCAGCTGCTGCGGCAACGCGAACGTCAGCGTCTCCTTGGCGGTGGTCACCTCCGCGACCTCGGTGAAGCCGCGCTCGGCCAGGTGATCCAGCACCTGCATGACCAGCTCATCCGGCACACTCGCCCCAGAGGTCAACCCGACGGTGGTGACTCCCTCCAGCCACGCCTCGTCGATCTCGTGGGCGTAGTCCACCAGGTAGGCGGCGCGCGCACCGGCCTGCAGGGCCACCTCCACCAGCCGCATGGAGTTGGACGAGTTGCGGGAGCCCACCACGATCACCAGATCGCAGTCGGGAGCGATCTTCTTGACCACCTGCTGCCGGTTCTGGGTGGCGTAGCAGATGTCGTCGCTCGGCGGTGACTGCAGCAACGGCAGCCTGGCCCGCAGCCGTTCCACCGTTTCCATCGTCTCGTCCACCGACAGGGTGGTCTGCGACAACCACACCACCTTGGAGGGATCCCGCACGGTTACCCGATCGGCGTCCTCCGGACCCTCAATCAGCTGGATGTGGTCCGGGGCCTCACCGGCGGTACCCTCCACCTCTTCGTGTCCGGCGTGCCCGATCAGCAGGATGTCGTACCCCTCCCGGGCGTACCGGCGCGCCTCGTTGTGGACCTTGGTGACCAGCGGGCAGGTGGCGTCGATGGTCCGCAGCTTGCGCTGCTCCGCCTGCCGATACACCTCCGGCGCCACCCCGTGCGCCGAGAAGATCACCATCGCCCCCTCGGGGACCTCGTTCAGCTCCTCGACGAAGATCGCCCCGCGCTTCTCCAGGGTGCTGACCACGTGCCGGTTGTGCACGATCTGCTTGCGGACATAGATCGGCGGGCCGTACAGCTCCAACGCTTGCTCTACGGTCTGCACCGCCCGGTCGACACCCGCGCAGTAACCACGCGGGCTGGCCAGCAGCACCCGCTTGCGCTGAGGCTCGGAGAGGTCGGTCGGCTGGGGGTCATGGCTTGCAGTCACGCCGCCCATCCTACGGGGCCGGACCAGGGCGTCCACCCGATCGCCGCTGCTCCCGCCCCACCACGGTGGGTGAGGAGGCCGCCGGGGGCACGGGCCGATCCAAAGACCGGGCCGGGCCAGCCGCGCCGCGGTCGGCGGGGACGACCGTCCCGGCCGGTACCCTGAGCCCGTGAACCAGCCCGTGACCTCCCCGGCGGGCAGCGGCGGTCCGCCCCGCAGCAGCCCCGAGCAGCCCTGGCCGGTCCGGGTGGTCAGCCAGCGGATCGGCGAATGGATCGGCCGGCTCGGCTGGGTGTGGGTGGACGGGCAGGTGGCGCAGATCTCCCGCCGCCCCGGCACCAGCAGGGTGTTCCTCACCCTCCGCGACCCCGCAGCGGATCTCAGCCTCACTGTCACCACCAACCGGGACGTACTGGACAGCGGCGCCCCGGAGCTGGCCGAAGGGGCCCGGGTGGTGCTGCACGCCCGGCCCGCCTTCTCCCCGGCCCGCGGCACCCTGTCCCTGCGGGCGGACGAGATCCGCCAGGTAGGGGTGGGGGAGCTGCTCGCCCGGATCGAGCGGTTGCGCCGATTGCTGCGGGCGGAGGGGTTGTTCGATCCCGCCCGGAAGCGGCGCCCGCCGTTCCTGCCGCATCGGGTCGGGCTCATCACCGGCCGCGCCAGCGCCGCGGAGCGGGACGTGGTGGCGGTCGGCCGCCGCCGGTGGCCCGCGGTGCAGTTCCGGATCATGAACGTGGCGGTGCCGGGGCCGAGCGCGGTACCGCAGATCATCGACGCGCTGCGGGTGCTGGACGCCGACCCGGAGGTCGACGTGATCATCCTGGCGCGGGGTGGCGGCAGTGTGGAGGACCTGCTGCCGTTCTCGGACGAGGCCCTGTGCCGGGCGGTGGCCGCCGCCCGGACCCCGGTAGTCACCGCGATCGGGCACGAAACCGACACCCCGCTGGTGGACTTCGTGGCCGATGTCCGCGCCGCCACCCCCACCGACGCTGCCAAACGGGTCATACCGGATCTCGCGGAGGAGCGGCGCCTGCTCGACGTGGCCCGGATCCGGCTGCGCCGCGCCATGACCGGCCTCGTGGACCGGGAGCAACGGCAGTTGGAGGCGCTGCGCAGCCGCCCGGCCCTGGCCCGCCCCCACCAGCTGCTGGACCGCTGCGCCGAGGACCTGGCCGGGCTGCGGGCGCGGGCGGCCCGCTGCCTGTACCACCGGTGGGAGGTCGCCGCCGATGAGCTGCGCCACACCCTGGCCCGGCTCCGGGCCCTCTCCCCCGCCGCCACCATGGCCCGGGGGTACGCGATCGTGCAGCGGGCCGACGGTCAGGTGGTCCGGGCCGCTACCGAGGTGACCGAGGCGGAGCCGGTGCGGGTGCGCCTGGCCGCGGGGGAGCTGACCGCCACGGTGACCAGCGTCCACCCCACCGCGCCGTCCCGGGACCGTCTGCCGGCGGATTAACCCGCACCGGGTCCTCCGGGAGAGGGGCGATCGGTCCCGATCGGGCGATTCCACGGACCCCCTATCCGCCGGATTTCGTTACTCAGAGTGTGCTAGCCGTTCTTTTGCGTGAAGAATCGCTCGGTGAGGCGGTCGCCGCCCCCGAGTCCGGCCTCCCCAGCGTCGGGGTCGTCATCCCCGCCGGCCACCGCCCCGGACGGTTGCCCCACGCGTTGTCCTCCGTCCTCCGCCAGGACTATCAGGGTCCGCTGCGGGTGGTCGTGGTCTACGACTCGCCCCGCCGCCCGAGCCCCGGTCGGGTCCGGCCACTGATCCCACACCGGGAGGATCGGCCGGTAACCGTCCTGACCAACACCCGTACCCCCGGACTGACCGGGGCCCGCAACACCGGGGTGCTGGCCCTCACCACGGACCTGGTCGCCTTCTGCGACGAGACCGCCGAATGGGAGCCGGGCAAACTGACCGCGCAGGTCACCGCGCTCGCCCGCACCCCCGACGCGGAGCTGGTCACCTGCGGGGTGGCCTACCCGAGCCGGGGCGGGTGGACCCCTCGACTGGCCGGAGTGAACCGGCTCCGCCTGGCCGACCTGGCGCGGACGCGCCTGGTCCGGTTCCCGTCCTCCACGTTCCTCGCCCGCCGGGAAGCGCTGGTCGCACCGCACCGGATCGGCCTGCTGGCCGAAGACGCTCCCGGCCAACGCAACGAGGACTGGGACCTACTGCTGCGGGCCGCCCGGCGAACCCCACCGGCGCACGTGGACGCGCCGCTGGTACGGGTGCCGCCCCCACGACCGAACAGCACCGAGTACGCCACCGACCTCTCTTCCCTGCGTTGGATCATGGCCCGCCATCCGGAGATCCGGCGCTTCCCCGGCGCCGCCCGACTCTATGGCCAACTCGCCTGCTGGTCGGCGGCGCTCGGCAACCGCCGCGACGCCTGGCACTGGGCCCGGCAGGCGGTCCGCCGGAACTGGCGTGAACCCCGCGCCGCGCTCGCCCTGGCCGCGCTCAGCGGCGCGGTCCAGATCCAATCCCTGCTGGCGACCCTGAACCGCCGCGGCCACCCGCTGTGACCCCGGAGGAGGGTGCCCTTCCGGCGGCTTTCCCCGAAGGGCACCCTCTCCGCCAGGTCACTCCGCCATGTGCGGGTAGGTGTGGTCGGTCGGCGGGACGAAGGTCTCCTTGATGACCCGCGGCGAGACCCACCGCAGCAGGTTGTGCCAGGAGCCCGCCTTGTCGTTGGTGCCGCTGGCCCGGGCACCCCCGAACGGCTGCTGCCCCACGATCGAGCCGGTCGGCTTGTCGTTGAGGTAGAAGTTGCCGGCGGCGTACCGCAGCACCTCGCTAGCCCAGGCCGCCACCCGCTTGTCGTCGGCGAACACCGCCCCGGTCAGCGCGTACGGGGACACCGACTCCGCCTGCCGGACCACGGTCTCGAACTGGTCGTCCTCGAACACGTACACCGCCAGGATCGGCCCGAAGTACTCGGTGGTGAACACCTCGTGCTCCGGGTCGGTGCACTCCACCAGGGTGGGTCGGACGAACCAGCCCTCCGAGTCGTCGCAGGTCCCACCGGCCAGCACGGTGCAGACATCGGACTTGCGGATCCGCTCCAGCGCGGCCGCGTGCTTGGCGAACGCCTGGGCGTCGATCACCGCCCCGCCGAAGTTCCGGAAGTCGGTCACGTCCCCGTACGTCAACGACTCCGTGGTGGCGACCAGCCGGTCCCGCAGCCCGCCCTCCCACAGCGACCGCGGGATGTACGCCCGGGAGGCGGCCGAGCACTTCTGGCCCTGGTATTCGTACGCGCCCCGGATCAGCGCGGTGTGCAGCGCGTCCACGTTGGCACTGGTGTGGGCGATGACAAAGTCCTTGCCCCCGGTCTCGCCCACGATCCGGGGGAAGTTGCGATACCGGCCGATGTTCTCCCCGATCGTGCGCCACAGTAGCCGGAAGGTCTCGGCCGAGCCGGTGAAGTGCAGCCCGGCCAGGTCCTCATCGAACAGCGCCACCTCGGACACTGCCAGCCCATCCCCGGTCACCATGTTGATGACCCCCGGCGGCAGGCCGGCGGCCTCGAACAATCGCATCGTGAAGTGGGCGGCGAACTGCTGCGTGGGCGAGGGCTTCCACACCACCGGTACGCCCATCAGCGCCGGCGCGGCCGGTAGGTTGCCCGCGATCGCGGTGAAGTTGAACGGGGTGATCGCGTACACGAACCCCTCCAACGGCCGGTGGTCGAACCGGTTCCAGACCCCCGGCACCGACAGGGGCTGCTCCGCCAACAGTCGGCGTCCGAACGCGACGTTGAACCGCAGGAAGTCGATCAGCTCGCAGGCCGCGTCGATCTCGGCCTGCTGCACCGTTTTGGACTGCCCCAGCATGGTGGCGGCGTTCAGCGTGTCCCGCCACGGGCCGGCGAGCAGGTCGGCGGCCCGCAGAAAGATCGCCGCGCGGTCCTCATACGACATCGACCGCCACATCGGCCCGGCTTCCTTGGCTGCCGTCACCGCGGCCTGCGCGTCTGCGTTGGTCGCATTGTGCATGACTCCCAGCACATGCCGGCGGCGGTGTGGCTGGACGACCTCGATCGGCTCCCCTCCGCCCATCCGCTGCTCCCCGCCGATGGTCATCGGCAGATCCAAGGGAGTGGCGGCGAGCTCGGCGAGTCGCCGTTGCAGGTCGGCCCGCTCCTGGGTCCCAGGGGCGTAGCTGCGGACCGGCTCGTTACGGGGTTCGGGCACGGTGAAGATGGCGTCCATCGCACACTCCTCGATCTCGGCAGCGTTGGCGAGTCTCCGGGTCTGTTTCGTATCCTCCCACGCTGTCCGACCCACCCACCAACCCCAATGCCAACCGCCGCGTACTCTGAACAGAGGCCTGCTGGCGAAGGTAAGGGATCGGCGGAGATGAACGAGCAGCGCCCAGGGGCGACGCCCGCGCCCGACCACCCAACGGGGCGCCCGGCCCAGCATCCGGCCGGGGAAGAACCTACGGAGGCGGCCATGGCGGACCGGCCCGCCGGCGATCACGACCCCGATCAGCAGCACCTCCACGGACCGGCCGACCGGGGCACCGACACCGGCGCCCCCGGCGCGGGCACCTTGGCGGTGCTGGCGGTGGCCTGGCTCCTGGTGATGCTGTCCTCCCTACGGCAAGCGGTGGGGACCGACGCCGGTGACCGGGCACTCACCATCACCCGGGCCGCCCTCGAACTACCGCAGGTGATCTCGGCCAGCCTGGTCACCGGAGTGGCGGTGGGCCTGGCCGCCGGTAACCTCCTCGCCCGGTTCCGCCCCTCGGTGTTGATCCGACCGGTGCGCCGTCTACTGATCAGCGGCGCGGCCGGCGCGGTGACCGGCCTGGCGGTGGCCACCCCGGTGCTGCTGGGATACGAGCATTTGCCGTCGATCGCCGGGATCAGCACCGCGATCGCGGTGGCGGCCCTGCTCGGCGGTCTCCTGAGCGGGATCCGGCACCGGGTGGTGGTCGCGGCCGGCACCGGCGCCACCTTGGCGGTGTTCCTGGTGGGGCTGCTGGAGCAGGCGTTCCAGGGCGATCTGCGGGTGCTGTTCGGCGCCGGGACGGATCCCGAATCGGTGGTGGCGGCCAGCGGATGGGTGGTGCTGACCGCCTCCCTGGTGGCCGGCGCGGCGGCCGGGGTCCTCAGCTACCTCTACCTGCGCCGCAGCGGCCCGTCCCGGCTACGCTGGCCCGCCTATCTCCTCGCCGGGGCCATGCCGGGGCTGCTGGTGCTGGCGGCCGAGGTCGTCACCCGGCTCGGGGGCGCCCGACTGTTCTCGCTGGTCAGCGCGGCCAGCGTCAGTGACGAGCTGGTGCTGAGCTACTTCCACGCCGCGCGGATCAACCGGGCGCTGATCGTGCTGTTCGTGGGCGCCCTGGTGGCTATCTTCCTGCTGGGTCGGTCCCTACCATCCCGTCCGGCGACTGATGACCCGCCGAGCGACGACGCCCCGCCGACCGGGAGCGGCCCGGCGGATCCCCCGCCCACCTCCCCGGCGGACCAACCCACCTCGGGTGACCAGCGGACGACTCAGCCGACCAACTGAGGCAGCTCCGACACGTCGTACCAGGACAGCTCCTCATCCACCTCGCCGTCCGAGGTCAGCGCCGCGGCCACCTCGGGCTCCGTCTCGAGATCGTCGAGGTGGATGGCGGCCACCGCGGACACGGGCACCGGCTCGGTGAGCTGCACCCGCCCTTCCCGCCCCCCGTCCACCAGTTGCACCCGTGCGTCCGCGGAGATGACCACCCGCCGCCGCGGCGCCGTCGGATCCTGCCGCAGCAGCGCCAACGAGGCGTCGGCGGCCAGTCGGAAGGCCTGGTATTCCAGCTCCTCCAGGTCGTCCTCACCGAGCTCCGCCCGCAGCGCGGGGGTGACCGCGAACGCCGGCCCCGGCGGCAGTCGCCGGTCTCGGTGCAGCGCCGCCACCGTGGTCAGGGTGGCGGGCAGGTAAACACGTACGCGCTGACTCACCCCCTCAGTAGACCATGGGGGCAGCGGCGAATCCGCGCCCGCACGGGCGGGACGCCTTCGCGTCGTTACCGGCTTCTCACCCCGGCCTGAGCTCTTGACATGCGCCACTAAGGTGCCCTCCACAGGCTTTCTGTGGCAAACCGTGGCAACGGGACGCATCAGAGGAGATCTTGGGCCTATGACTCGCCTCCGGGCGCTTCCGGGCAAGATCCGGATCTATCGGGTACCGGCCTACGAACCACCGTACGACGATGAACGTCCACCGGACTGGCCCGCCCCTGACCCGTGGCAGCCGACGTTGGATTTCACGGCCGCGCGCTCCGGCTGCCCTCGTCCCTCATCCGGACGCGGCGTCGGGCCGGTACGCTCGGCGCCCGCGGCCGCCCCGGTCGGGGAGGAGACCCGAACGGTGGTCCGTCGGTTCCTCACCGTCTGCGTGGAGGTACTCAACGGCTACCGGCCCGCCCACCACCTCCGGGCCCTGTCCGACCCACTGGTCGCGATGGACGTCATCGACGCCGGCAGAGCAGCGGCCCGGCAGCTGCGCCGCCAAGCCGGCCCGGCCCGGGTAAGGATCCGGCGGGTACGGATGTGCGCGCCCCGTCCGGACGCGGTGGAGGTCGCGGCGGTGGTCATGGCCGGCCCCGCCCCGGACCCACCGTCGTCGACCGGGCGGGCGTGGGCGTTGGCCTGCCGGCTGGAGCGGCGCGCCGGTCAGTGGCGCTGTGCCACCCTCCGGTTGTTGTAGCCCGCCTCCGGCGACCGGTTTCCCTCGGCCGCGCCCTGCCGACCGCGACGGCGGACTGATCAGGAGGCGTTCCCCGGCGCTCCGTGACAACGCTTGTACTTCTTGCCGGAGCCGCACGGGCACGGCGCGTTCCGGGAGGGGCTGGACCCCACGACCTGCCCGGGTGCGGACTGACGCCGTCCGGGCGGCACCGGACTCGGTCGGCCGCCGGCACGCCGCCCCGGGGTCGTGCCGATCGTCGGCCGAGCACCGACCTGCGGCCCCCGCCCCAGCCCGAGCGCGGGGGCGGCGCTGCGATCCTGCTCCCGCTGCTCGACGACCGCGCCTGCGCCAGCGGCCCCGTCGATCGTGGGTGCGGAGTAGCGCAGGGTGGACGGCTGCGGCGCGGCCATCGGGATGCCCTGTACCCGAACCGGCACCGGCGCCTTCCCCACCCCTCGGGGCATCGCCGGCTGCGCCGCGGGCGTCCCCGCCGGTTCCGGGGTCCGCACCTCCACGTGGAAGACCAGCCGGACCGACTCCTCCTTGATGCCGTCCAGCATGGTCTGGAACATCGTGAAGCCCTCGCGCTGGTACTCCACGACCGGGTTCCGCTGCGCGTACGCGCGCAGCCCCACGCCCTCCTTGAGATAGTCCATCTCGTAGAGGTGCTCCCGCCACTTCCGGTCGATGACGCTGAGCAGCACCTGCCGCTCGATCTCCCGCATGACCTCCGCGCCGAGCTCCTCCTCCCGGCGCTCGTACGCGGCATGGGCGTCCTCGATCAGCCGTTCCCGCAGCTGGTCGGCCTCCAGCGCGGACTGCTCGCCGCCGACCTCCTCCAGCAGCTCCTCGATGGTCACGCCGACCGGGTACAGCTGCTTGAGCGCGCCCCAGAGCTTCTCCAGGTCCCAGTCCTCGGCGTACCCCTCGGCGGTGGCGCCGGCGACGTAGTCGCTGATCACGTCCTCGATCATGTGCCGGACCTGGTCCCGCAGGTCCTCCCCGTCCAGCACCCGGCGCCGCTCGGCGTAGATGACCTGCCGCTGCTGGTTGAGCACCTCGTCATACTTGAGGACGTTCTTACGGATCTCTGCGTTCTGCGCCTCGATCTGCGTCTGGGCACTCTTGATCTGCCGCGAGACCATCTTGGACTCGATCGGCACGTCCTCCGGGATGTTCAGCCGGTCCATGACCGCTTCGACCGCGCTGGCCCGGAACCGCCGCATCAGCTCGTCCTGCAGAGACAGGTAGAACCGGGACTCCCCCGGGTCCCCCTGCCGCCCCGCCCGGCCGCGCAGCTGGTTGTCGATCCGCCGGGCCTCGTGCCGCTCGGTGCCGAGCACGTACAGGCCGCCGGCGGCGCGCACTTCCTTGGCCTCGGCCTCACACACCTTCTTCCACCGGGCCAGCGCCTGCTCCATGGCGGCCGCGTACTGCTCCGGGTGCTCCTCGGGGTCCAGCCCCTGCTGCCGGACCTCGGCCGCGGCCAGATACTCCGGGTTGCCACCCAGCAGGATGTCCGTTCCTCGCCCGGCCATGTTGGTCGCGACCGTGACCGCACCCTTCCGACCGGCCTGGGCCACGATCTCGGCCTCTTTGGCGTGGAACTTCGCGTTCAGGACGTTGTGCGGGATCCCCCGGCGCTTCAACAGCACCGACAAGATCTCCGACTTCTCCACCGAGGTGGTGCCGACCAGTACCGGCTGACCGGTCCGGTGCCGCTCCGCGATGTCCTCGACCACCGCCTGGAACTTCGCCTTCTCGGTCTTGTAGATCACATCCGGCTGGTCGATCCGGATCATCGGCAGGTTGGTCGGGATGGACACCACGCCGACCCCGTACACCTTCTGCAGCTCACTGGCCTCGGTCGAGGCGGTACCGGTCATCCCGGCCAACTTTTCGTACAGCCGGAAGTAGTTCTGCAGGGTGATGGTGGCGAGGGTCTGGTTCTCCTGCTTGATCGCCACGCCTTCCTTGGCCTCGATGGCCTGGTGCATCCCCTCGCTGAACCGCCGCCCGGGCAGGACCCGGCCGGTGAACTCGTCAACGATCAGCACCTCACCGTCCGGGGTGACGATGTATTCCTTGTCCCGGTGGTACAGCTCCTTGGCCTTGAGGGCGTTGTTCAGGTAACCGACCAGCGGAGTGTTGACCGGGTCGTACAGGTTGTCGATCCCCAGCCGGTCCTCCACCTTGGCCACGCCCCGCTCGGTGACCGCCACCGTGCGCTTGGCCTCATCCACCTCGTAGTCGCCCTTGCCGTCGGTGCCCCGCTGCAACCGGGCCGCGATCTGGGCGAACTCCTTGTACCAGCGCTGGGAATGCTCCGCCGGCCCCGAAATGATCAACGGAGTCCGAGCCTCGTCGATGAGGATGGAGTCCGCCTCGTCCACGACCGCGAAGTAGTGACCGCGCTGGACCAGTTGATCCCGCGACATGGCCATGTTGTCGCGGAGATAGTCGAACCCGAACTCGTTGTTGGTGCCGTAGGTGATGTCGCACTGGTAGGCCTCGCGGTGCTGAGCGGGGGTCTGCCCAGGCAGCACCACCCCCACCGTCAACCCGAGGAACCGGTGCACCCGGCCCATCCAGTCCGCGTCCCGCTTGGCCAGGTAGTCGTTGACCGTCACCACGTGGACGCCCTTGCCGGCCAGCGCGTTGAGGTAGGAAGGCAGCACCGCGGTGAGGGTCTTACCCTCACCGGTCTTCATCTCGGCGATGTTGCCGAAGTGCAGCGCCGCCCCACCCATCAACTGGACGTCGAAGTGCCGCTGACCAAGCACCCGCCGAGAGGCCTCCCGTACGGTGGCGAACGCCTCGATCAGCAGGTCGTCCAGGGTCTCCCCGTCGGCCAGTCGCTGCCGGAACTCATCGGTCTTGGCACGCAGCTCAGCGTCCGTGAGGCTGGTGTAATCCTCTTCGATCGAGTTGACAGCGTCGGCGATCTTCCGCAGTCGCTTGAGCTGTCGCCCCTCGCCGGCATTGAGGATCTTCTCAAGAATGGCCACGGGTCCTCAGCACTCCCTCAACGGTCTGAGCACCCATGGTAGGCGGAACGACAACAGATCCGCACCCCACCTCGTCGGGCCGGCCACCCCGCAGCGACCGGCCCGACCGTGACATGGGTCACGAACGGGTGGCCGGCTCCGCCAGACTGATCACGCCGTAGTCGTAGCCCCGGCGGCGATAGACCACGCTGGGCCGGCCGGTTTCCTTGTCCTGGAACAGGTAGAAATCGTGGCCGACCAGCTCCATCTGGAACAGCGCGTCCTCCACCGTCATCGGATCACCCGGGTGCTCCTTTTCCCGCACGATGCGCCACGGCTGGTCGTCGAGCGCCTGCTCGCCCGGTTCCGTGACCGGTGCCCCCTCGTCGGTCACCACCGCGGTGCTCCGTTCCCCGGTCTCCGGGTCGACCGCCGCCAACTCTTCCTGCGCGGCCAGCGCCGACGCTTCCAGCGCCGGATCCGTAGGCAGGTCCGCCAGGGAAGCCGGCCCCCGGCGCGGCCGCCGCACCCGGCGCCGATCCACCGCCCGCTGCAACCGGATGGTCAACCGGTCCACCGCCTCATCCAGCGCGGTGTAGAAGTCGCGCGCGCTCGACTCCGCCCGTACCACCGGCCCCCGCGACCGGCAGGTGATCTCCACCCGCTGGCAGTGATCCTGCTGGCGCGGGTTCTTCTCGTGAGTGAGCTCCACGTCCACGTTGATGATCTTGGGGTCGAGACGAACGGCCTTCTCCAACTTCTCGGCCACGTGGACCCGGTAGTGATCCGGTACTTCGACGTTGCGGCCTTTGACGATGATCTCCACGCCAGCCCCCTTCCGCCGTGGGTACCGGCCCCTGCGCCGGTACCGCCCGGCTCAGTCCTCTTTTCAGCCTAGGTGCATGTGGCGCGGGTCACCAGTGCGTCGCCCACCGCGGGTCACCCATCAGCGGCCACTCTCACCACTGAGAGTGACTATCGCCCCAACGTCGAGTGGCGGCCAGCACCGCTGCCCCGGCCACCGGCACCCCCGCGGCGGCGAGCCGATCAGCGGCGGCGGCCAGGGTCGCGCCGGTGGTGACCACGTCGTCCAGCAGGATCACCGGCTCTCCCGTCCGGGCCAGATGGCGCCGTAGTCCCGCCACCCGCGCCGGCCGGAGCCCGAGCGTGGCGCGCGCCCGCACCGCCCGCTGATCGGCGGACAGCTGCGTCGAATCCACCCCCGCCCGGGCCCGCAGCGGCGCCGCCAGGGTCACCCCCACTCCGGCTGCACGGAGCCGGGCCGCCGCGGGGCGGGTCAACCGCCACAGGTGGTCCCCGTGCCGAGCCCGGGCCGCGGCCGGCGTATCCGGTACCGGGACCAGCACCACCGCCCCCGGCTGCCCGATCGCATCCACCAGCCCCGCCACCGCCTCGGCCAGCAGCCGCCCCAACGGCCGGGCCAGCCGATACCGCCCCTGGTCCTTGTACGCCAGCACCAGCCGCCCCAGGACCGAGTGGTACTCCCCCAGAGCGAAACAACGAGGCAGCCCGGCCGGAGCGGGGTCCGGCCGGGTCGCATAGGGCCGCAACCCCGCTAACGTCGCCACACAGGCGTCGCACACCCCGTACCGGGTCGGTTGGCCGGGCCGGCCGCAGCCGGCGCATCCGCCCGGCAACACCAGGTCGGTCAGGCTGGCCCAGGTGTCAGCCAGCCACCCACCCCGGCCGGTCGTCGCCGCGGTCATCGCAGGAAGAACGGGGCGTACGGAGGAGAAACCGCCTCCTCCGGCGGGTCGATCAGGTCATCCGGCCGGATCAGGGTCGGTGCCCCGGTGAAGCTGTGCGCCCGCCCGTCCGCCTCGTACATCAGCACCGGCACCTCCGCCGCCGGCGGGCGCGGATGGGCGGTGAGGTTGGTGACGGTGGCGTTACCGAGATCCAACAGCCGGTGCTCGACCGCCCCGTCCACGGTGAGCCGATACAGCCCCGTCCGGTTCTCCCGGCGGCCGGCCACGATCAACTGCTGTTCATGGCTGAATGTCACGTCGGTCAGCCCGGTCAAGCTGGTCGGCAGCGCCCGCGGCGCGAGCACACTCACCGTATCCCGCTCGTAGACCACCTGGGCCAGGTAGAGCCGGTCCCCGGCGATGATCGCCAACCGCCGCTGCTCCGGCGAAATCGCCACCGTCTGGATCGGTCCGGCCAGCCCGGTCACCTGGATCTCGTGCGCCTTCCCCCGGGTGTCGAACCAGTACAAGCGCTGGTCAGCCACCACCAGACCGATCGCATTGGCGCCGGGGACGAGCCACATCGGCGGGCTGATCTCCGTCCCGGTCACTCCGGTCCGCACCGGCCGGGGAGAGGTCGACGGCAGCGCCCGGACCACGATCAGCTCCTGCTCCTGGCCGACCTGTCGGACCAGGGCCGCTACTTCCCCTCGACTGGTCAGCGCCGCGGCGGTCAGCCCCTGATTGAGCTCCTCCGTCAGCGCCGGGGTGGCTTGCCGGGAGCTGGCGGCGAGATACTGCCGCACCGTGCCGTCCACCAGCACGAACCGGACCGCCTCGGGGTACTCGGGTCGAGGCTGCACGCTCACCTGCTGCGGGCGGTCGTCGATGAGCAGCTCCAGCTCCGCTCCCTCCCGCAGCGACAGCAGACTCCACGCCAGCTGAGTGGCGAGATCGGATACGTCCTGCCCCTCCACCGCGGCCGCGTTGACGTTCACCACCAGTCGGTCGCCGTCCCAGACCGGGATGCCGTTGTGGCGGGTGCCCGCCGGCAACCCCTCGGTGCGGGCGAGCCCCGGCGCCGGACCGGTCAGCAGCCACCGGAACACCGTCCAGGGATGCTGATCGGCTGGCTCGCCCGCCTTGGGCAGCCACCGTAGGTCCGGCACCAAGGTGCGGTGGTCCGTGTCCCAGAAGTAGATCAGATGGGGCTGGAAATAGTCGGGATTGGCCAGTGCGGTATCCGCCAGCAGCAGATACGGGGGCGGGTCCATGATCCGCAGCCGGGGACTCCTGCTGTCCACAGTCTCCTCGAGCCCCTCCACCACTACCCGGAGCGAATACACCACCGGCTCCGGGGTGGTGGTGATGTCCAGGTAGCCGTTGGGGTGCAGATCCCCCACGACCTGCACACTCAGCTCCACCTGCCAGCCGCCGTCGAGGTGATCGCTGACAAACGGCTCCTCTCGCAGCCGCACCACCTGAATCTGCTCATCCGGGCGCCACATGTGCCACTCGTTGGGGTGCAGGAACTCTCGTACCCGGTCGGCGGCGGTCTGGGGGCTACCAGCGGCCGCCTGCAGGAAGTACTGCACCAGGTCCCCCGGAGTGGTGGCGTCATCCGGGCGAGGGGGCGCCTTCCCCTCGTCTCGGGACCGCGAGCCGGCCTCCGGGCCGGGCCCCACGTACTGCACCTCCGAGCTGGTGGGCACCCCGCAGCCGGTAATCGCGGTCAGCCCCACCGCCAGGCTCACCAACCCCACTACCAGCCGGCGAATCACTGCGGTACCCCCTCGGTCCGCGCTCCCGCGGTCCCGGAACCACCCGACCCCGCGTCCGCGCGGGAGAAGGTGTCGCCGGCGCCGGACTGTCGGGGGACGGTGGGCCCGGCGTCCGGCTGCTCCGCTTCAGTGGACCGCCCCTGGGCCTGCGCGCCGGCGGCCCCGTCGATCGCGTCCGCGGGCTTCAACGGCAAGGGGGAGGAGACCAGCCGGTCCCCGGCCCGCAGCGGCAGGGTCAGCCGGAACTGGGACCCCTGCCCGCGCGCTCCCCACGCCTCCAGCCACCCCCCGTGCAGACGGGCATCCTCCAGGCTGATCGACAACCCGAGCCCGGTGCCGCCGGTGCGGCGCGCCCGGGAGGGATCGGCCCGCCAGAACCGGTTGAACACCAGCTTCTGTTCCTCCGGCGCCAGCCCGACTCCATAGTCCCGGACCGTCACCGCGGCCGCCCGCTCGTCGGCGGCCAAGGTCACCTCTACCGGGCGCCCCTCTCCGTGCTCGATCGCGTTGCCCACCAAATTACGCAGGATCCGGTGCAGCCGGCGGGGATCCACCTCGGCGATCACCGGCTGCTC
>Ga0079224_100006201_pt1 | contig 15812 bp, 9 predicted proteins | sample Stecom2015_FD_80414 | JGI IMG/M metagenome (GOLD analysis project Ga0079224, IMG submission 80414) | Agricultural soil microbial communities from Utah to study Nitrogen management - Steer compost 2015 | ecosystem: Environmental > Terrestrial > Soil > Agricultural land | place: USA: Utah...
GATTGGTCGAGTTGCGGCCGGCAAGCCCATGCTCGCGGAAGAGCATATCGAGGCGCGTTATCAGATCGACCCGAAAATCTTCCAGCCCAAGGCGCATTACCTTCTGAAGGTGCGCGGCATGAGTATGAAGGACATCGGCATTCTGGACGGCGACATCGTCGCCGTGCACCGCACGCCAGAGGTGCGAAATCGGCAGATCGTCGTCGCCCGGCTGGACAACGAAGTGACGGTCAAGCGCTATAAACAAGAAGGCCGAGTTGTTTGGCTTCTGCCCGAGAACGAAGAGTTCGAGCCGATCCGCGTCGACATGCGCGAACAGTCGCTCGTGATCGAAGGAGTGGTCGTCGGCGTGCTGCGGCAGGGCAAGAGCAAGAACCTGTTTCAGTGATCTGGCGCCGTGCGCTGTCAGGTACCGCCCGTCGCCTGCCCGTTGCCGCTCAGAGAACTTCCACGCGTGTAGTCGGGTAGGGCCAAGGGTGGCTCGCAAAGGCGCGAGGGCCGCCAGGTCAGAGAATTTGGTTCTGGAAGAGTGGGGTTTCTCGAGAGGCGCGGAGCAAAATCGTCGGATCTTTTTTTGCCTGCTCCGCGTCTCCTAGAGAAATCCCTTTTACTTAGCTCCTTCCCGTTGCCGACGCATCTCTTGCTCACCCCGCCACGCGTCACACTCTCATAATCTCTGGTGCATCCTCGTTTGCGTCCGTGCCGCATAGGCGAGCGTGTCCTTAAGTTATGATCATCGGCATTGCCTTAAGCCGGAGCGTTTCAGCGGCGCTCCGCGAGCGTCACGCTTCCAATAGCACCGAGCGCATGAACTCGAGGCATTTGCGGTTTTCTTCCACCGAGCCGCCCGTTCCCGGATAGCCGTAGTACTCGTATTCGACGAGGCATGGAATGTCGTAGCGGTTCTTCTTGATCAGCAGCAGCACTTCTTTGAGGGGCGTTTCGCCCTGGCCCCATGGCATGTTGGGTCCCTTGTTCGGGCTGCGATCCTTGAAATGCAGATGCGTGATGCGGGCGTGATGCCGTTCGATGAAGGCGATCGGATCGCCGTTGCCCGCGACGTAATGTCCGACGTCGAGGTTCGCTTTACATCGCGGCGAGGCTTCGAATACGCGCTCGAAGCTCTCTTCCGAGCCGACTTCATTCGGATCTTCCGAGTTCGAATGATTGTGGAAGCCGAGATCCAGCTCATGACGATCGGCGAACGGGGCGAGGCGAGGGGCGATCTCGACCTTCGCGGCATTCGTGCTGATGACACCGGCACCGAGGGCGCGTGTCGCGACGAAGACCGATTCGATCTCGGCGTCCGTCATATCGTTCGTGAAGTTGAATGAATAACAAAACGGCGTCGTACCTGCTGCTTCGAATGCGCTGCGCACGCTTTGAAAGTAGCTGACCGGAGTCTCGGTGCGCCAGCGTCGGCGCTCTTCTCTCAACGTTTCGAATTCCTCCGGTGTGAGCTCGGGAAGAGGCGGCTCGCCGCGCGCAGCGCGCGCATACAGACGAGTGGCCGGCTCGAGTTGCGAGCTGTGATACTCGACGAGCCCGGCGCCGCTCGTGGCGCACGCCTGCGCCAGCGCGCTGATGTAAGCCTGCTGATCATCGCCGCGCGGAATGTCGCGGTAGCTGCCCACGCACACTCCCAGTTTGACTCCGGCGGCGCTCGTTGGATCGCTGATCGCATCTGTCACCTTGCTCGTGCAGGCCGCCGTCAGCGCGCCGATTGCTATTCCGCCGAATGCCCGTCGTGAAAGTCTCATGGTGCCCCCTGTGTTCTTGAAGGATTTTCGTCGTGCGCGTTTCGCGGCAACGCGGCATGAATATATCAAGATAGAGCACAATGGAATACGGAATTCATATTTCACGGACAATAACAGTGGATTCTTCGGTAGGACATTTCCGAATCAGGAAATGGATGGAATTTTCCATTTACGGTTGAGTTGCTATAAACGTTCAGGTAAAAAGGGCTCGTGTACAAGCGGCGATCGCATCGCCCATGAGCAGCATTTGAAGGGCGCCACTAGAGCGGGCGTCGATGAGGGGGGAATGAAAATGTCGCATGATGAGATTCAGCTTTCCGAGCGTAAGGCGAAGACGCGAGCGCTGCTGTTGGGTTGCGCCGCTGTTTCGGGTTTGATATCGGTCCCGTCCAGCTTCGCCCAAGAAGTGCCGGCTCCGGAAGGGCAGGCGAGCAGCCAGGATGTCGGCGAGATCATCGTTACCGGTACGAGCATTCGCGGCGTCGCACCAACGGGCTCGAACCTGATCTCGGTGGGCACGCAGGAAGTCATCGCGCAAGGCGCGGCGAGCAGCAGCGAAGTGCTTTCAACAGTGCCGCAGCTCGGTAACTTCGGCGCTCCTCACGAGAGCACGACGCCGAATCGATATCGAACCGCCGGCTATCTGCCGAACATTCATGGCCTCGGCATCTACGCCACACTCTCTTTGTTCAACGGACATCGCTTCGCTGCAACGGGCGGGGAAGGCGTGTTCCCTGATCCGCAGATCGTGCCTGTCATCGCGCTCGAGCGAGTAGAGGTCATTGCGGACGGAGCATCGTCGATTTACGGTTCCGATGCGGTTGCCGGCGTGGTGAACCTCATTTATAGGCGCAACTTCGACGGTATCGAGTTCTCGTCACTGTACGGGTCCGATGGCGATTACAGAAGGCGCGGAGCCTCACTGCTCGCGGGTCACACGTGGGATTCGGGCTCCGTCATGGCGGCGTATGAATACTCGGGCAATGATTCGCCGCAGTACCGCGATTTCGACTTCATTCGCGGCGATCACAGGGATCGCGGCGGTCGAGACTTCCGTTCGACGAGCTGCGAGGAGCCGAACGTCGTCGCCGATGGCACGACGTACGGCTTGCCGGGCTTCACGAGCGCGGCGAACCGGTGCGACCCGTATCTGAACGGCGATGTCGTGCCGAGCGGCGACAGACACGCGTTTCTCATGACGGCGCGGCAAGCGCTCGGTGATCGCGTCGAGGCGTTCCTCGAGTTCAACTACTCGGATTACTCCTCTCTGCAAGTCAATTCTCCGGCCGCATTGTCGATTCGCGTGCCGAACACGAATCCGTATTTCATCGCGCCGCCGGGCAGCTCGGCGACGGAAGTGACCGTCAATCGCAGCGGCGCGGGGCTCTTCCCTGATCCCGTCACGGTTCAGAGATCCAAGGTGATCGGCTTTACGACCGGATTGAACATCGATCTCGGCGGGGACTGGGAAGGCAACGTTCTGCTGCATTCCTCGAAGACCGACGACTACGTCTATGCCGGTGAGCTCGATGCAGGCGCGGCGCAGCGGCTGGCGCTGAACACTTCCCTCGACACTGCCTTCAATCCCTTTGGATCTGCCTCGGACAACAATCCGGCAGTGCTCGCTCAGATCGACAATGACTACTCCAGTATCAACGACGCGAATCAGTACTTGAGAGAAGTGCAGCTCAGCGCGAACGGATCTTTGTTGTCGATTCCAGGCGGCGACATCAGGGCGGCCATCGGTACGAGCATCAGGGAAGAGCAGACCAAGCAAATCCAGACGGGCGGTTCGCCGACGGCGATCATTCCCGTGCGTAACGACGACATCAGCCGTACCGTCAGCGCCTTGTTCGCGGAAGTACACGTGCCGATCTTCGGCTCGGGCAATGCGGTGACCGGTATTCAACGGCTCGATCTGTCGCTCTCGGGTCGCTATGACCACTATGAGCGCCTCGGCGGCACCTTCAACCCGAAGATCGGGTTCGTTTGGGAACCCGTGCTCGACGTATCGTTCCGCGGCAGCTACGGCACGTCCTATGTGGCGCCGAACATCGGCAAGACGACGCGCTCATTCGGACTGCCCCGCGAGGGCGTCAACGTCTCCGGCCTCGGCACGCTCAATGTCTACAACATGGGCGGTGGCAACCCGGATCTGGAATCGGAGGAGGCAGACACCTATTCGTTGGGCGTGGATTGGGAGCCATTCTTCGCTCCAGGCCTCAAGCTCTCGGCGACGTACTTCGACGTGAGCTACACGAACTTGCTCTACCAGCCGGGCACTCAGGATCTGTTCTTCAATCCGTTCTTCGCGGATAGGTTGATCATGAATCCGACGCCGGAGCAGGTCGCAGCGGCCATCGCGTTCTCGCCGCCCGCACGCGCCGTGCCGGAACACATCGACGCGATCTACGCGACGTACACGATGAATCTGGGTACGCGAGAAGTTGGCGGTCTCGATCTCGATGCGCGCTATCAATTCGATACGAGCTTCGGCAGCTTCTCGCTGGGTCTGAACGCGCTGCACTTCATGAAGTTCGATCAGCAGATCCTGCCGGATCAGCCTGTCAATTCGCGCTTGGGCACGAACGAGGCGATCAAGTGGAAGGGGCGCGCGAGCCTCGCTTGGAACTACGATCCGGTGACCGTATCGTTGTTCGCGAACTATATCGGCTCGTACGACAACATAACCGTGACGCCACGCGAGAAAGTCGATGCGCTCACCACGTTCGACCTGGCGGTGGCCTACGATCTTCCGGGCATGTTGGATGCCACGCAGCTCGTGCTGCGGGCGAAGAACCTGTTCGACAAGGAACCGCCGTTCTACAACGGCACGTACGGCTACGATCCGCGTGTCGCGAGCCCGTTCGGCCGCATGATGGAAATCACGTTCCGCGGTAACTTCTGATTCGTTCCCTCAGGTTGGTGCGGCCTGTCTGCTGGATGCAGACGGGCCGTACCCCTTTTGTCTAGCCGGGTATCGCGAGCGTGAAACAGAAATTTCAGATCTGAATCCACATCATTGTGGGGATATCAACTTATAATCTGGCGCCGTTGTCTCAAGAGGGATTCCGATGGCCACAACTGATTCGGCGCCGGAGACGGCGGAAGCACTGCGCGAGGAGATCATTGCTCGCTACGACACCTTGAGTAAGCGTCTGCAACAAGTAGCGCGCTACGTGCTCGATCAACCGAACGCCCTGGCGCTCGAGACGCTGGCAGTCCTCGCGCAACGCGCCGGCGTGCAGCCGTCCACGATCGTACGCTTCGCGAAGGCGTTCGGTTACGAGGGCGCCGCACAGATGCAGCGACTGTTCAGAAACGGCTTGATATCCGGGGACTCTGCGATTAGCTATCGCGAGCGCGTTCGCGAGTTCGCGGAGAACGTGGACAACCGCCGCGTCGGTGGACCCAACCAAGTTCTGTCGGAGTTCGTTCACGGCAACGTGCTGGCGCTGCAGAACCTGGAGAAGTCGCTCGATCCTCGTGATCTCGCGGCAGCCGTCGACATGATCGGTCGAGCAGACAGCGTTTACGTGGCCGGATTTCGTCGCTCGTTCCCTGTCGCGGCGTATCTCGCGTACTCACTGCATCAGGTAGACAAGAAGACCGTTTTCATCGACAGCGTCGGCGGCATGACGCGCCAACAGATCCATGCGATCAGCAAGCGGGATCTGCTGCTCGTCATCAGCTATCAGCCCTATGCGGAAGAGGCTGTGCACCTCATCGATGCCGCTGTCGAAGCGGGCGCGAAGGTCTTGTCGATCAGCGACAGCCTCGTGAGCCCCGTGGCGAAACCCTCGACGCTCGTGCTGCAAGTACACGAGGCCGAGATCAGGAAATTCCGCTCGCTGTCCGCTTCGATGTGTCTCGCGCAATCCCTCGTCATCGGTTACGCGTTCAAGCAGACGCGTGCGCCGAAGCGCAACGGCTCCACGCTCGGCATACGCTGAATGGAATTTCAATTCCGCCGAATGTGGAAGTGAAATAGACATTGCATTTCTGATCGATATGGAATAAAAATGGCGGCACGGTAGCCGCCACGCGCGGCGCAAAAGGCAGCGACGTGAAGCAATGACGGCGGCGCAACGACAACTGGATCTCATCACAATCGGCCGCTCCAGTATCGATCTTTACGGTGAGCAAGTCGGGGGGCGATTGGAGGACATGTCCTCCTTCGCCAAGTACATCGGCGGCAGTCCGACGAACACCGCCATCGGGGCGTCCCGTCTCGGACTGAAAGCCGGTTTGGTGACGCGAGTCGGCGCGGATCATTTCGGCCGCTTCATTCGCGAGCAGTTGATTCGCGAGGGCGTGCGAACCGACGGTGTCGTGACCGATCAGTCGCGCCTGACTGCGCTCGTCTTCCTGGGCATTCGCGATCCCGATACGTTCCCGCTCATCTTCTATCGCGAGAATTGCGCGGACATGGCGCTGTGCGCGGCCGATATCGACAAGGCGTTCATTCAGTCCGCGCGCGCCGTGCTGATAAACGGTACGCACCTGTCGCAACCAGGCGTGTTCGCAGCATCGCTCAAAGCGTGCGAGCTCGCGAAGGCCGCTGGCGGGCGCGTCGTGTTCGACATCGATTATCGACCCGTGCTGTGGGGCTTGCGGCCCAAGGAGGACGGCGAGAGCCGCTTCGTTGCGAGCGAGGCCGTGAGCGCACGCCTACAAGAAGTCCTGCCGCTGTGCGATCTGATAGTCGGCACGCAAGAGGAGATCCACATCCTCGGCGGCACGACCGACACGATGGCAGCGCTCGCAGCGATCCGTGCACGCACGAACGCATTGCTAGTGTGTAAGCGAGGCGCCGACGGATGTGTCGTGTTCGACGGCGCGATTCCAGATCGTATCGAGGATGGCATCGTCGCCGAAGGTTTTCAGGTGGAGGTCTTCAACGTCCTCGGTGCTGGCGATGCCTTCATGGCTGGTTTCCTGCGCGGCTGGCTTCGAGATGAGCCGATCGAGACCTGCTGCAGGTACGCGAATGCTTGTGGTGCGTTGGTCGTATCGCGGCACGGCTGCGCGCCGGCGATTCCCACCTGGGCCGAGTTGCGCGCGTTTCTGTCGCGAACGGACCTTCCGTATCGTTTGCGCGAGGACGAACATCTGGAGCATCTGCATTGGGCCACGACGCGCACTGGTGTGTGGGATGAGCTCACTGTGCTCGCGATGGACCATCGCAGGCAGTTCGAGAGCATGTGCAAGAAAACCGGCGCCGATCCGCGACGCATTCCCGAGTTCAAGGCGCTCGCCTTGCGTGCCGTCGACCGCTTGGCGAATGGCGATCCGCGTTTCGGTGTGCTGCTGGACGGCCGTTACGGGATGCGCGGTCTCGAGGCGGCTGCCGATTATCAGTACTGGATCGGCCGGCCGATCGAGCTGCCCGGGTCCTGTCCGCTAGCGTTCGAGTCTTCCGCGGACGTTGCGACCGAGCTGCTGACGTGGCCCGCCAACCATGTCGTGAAATGTCTCGTCTTCTATCACCCGGACGATCCTCAGGAGCTGCGCGAACGGCAGGAGAGACAACTGCTGCGCCTGCAGGACGCAGCGCGCAAAACGAGACACGAGCTGCTCATCGAGATCATCGCCACGCGCCACCGGCCGGTCGATGCATCGACGGTGAAGCGTGCGATCGAGCGGTTCTACGCGCTCGGGCTGAAGCCGGATTGGTGGAAGCTCCAGCCGAGCGACGACCCTGAGACGTGGATCAATATCGAGCAGGTCATCATGGACAACGATCCGCTGTGCCGCGGCGTCGTGCTGCTCGGGCTGTCCGCGCCAGAGTCGGAGTTGATCGCATCGTTTCAAGTGGCCGCGCGCTCGCCGGTCGTCAAGGGTTTCGCCGTCGGCCGCACGATATTTGGTGATGTGGCCGAGAATTGGCTGGCCGGGCGCATCGACGACGAAGCGGCAATCTCTGACCTTTCTCGCCGCTTCGGCGTGCTCGTCGGTGCGTGGCGCGAAGCACGCGCCGCTCGTGTCAGCCGCCGCACGAACGCAGTCGGAGTGCCATGATGAGCAAGACAGTGAGGCTCACCGCCGCACAAGCGGTCGTGCGCTGGCTCGCAGCTCAGCGGATCGTTCTGAACGGCGCCGAGGTTCCTTACTTCGCTGGCTGCTGGGCGATCTTCGGTCACGGCAACGTGGCCGCGATCGGCGAGGCGCTTTGGGCGGCTCGCAACGAGCTTCCGACGTACCGCGCCCACAACGAGCAGAGCATGGCGCACGCTGCGATCGCGTACGCGAAGCAGATGCGCCGGCAGAGGGCAATGATATGTACGACGTCGATCGGTCCCGGCGCCACGAACATGGTCACAGCGGCCGCGCTCGCACACGTGAATCGTTTGCCGGTACTGTTCATCCCTGGCGATGTCTACGCGACCCGCCGGCCCGATCCGGTGCTGCAGCAAGTCGAAGACTTCAATGACGGCGCGGTCTCCGCGAACGATTGTTTCCGGCCCGTGTCGCGATTCTTCGATCGCATCGTGCGGCCGGAGCAAATATTGGACGCGCTGCCGAAGATCATGGCGACGTTCATGGATCCGGCAACCTGCGGTCCCGCGACGCTCGCATTCTGCCAGGACGTGCAGGCCGAAGCGTTCGACTATCCGGTCGAGTTCTTCGCGCCGCGCCTCTGGCACGAACGCCGTCAGGCACCGGATGCAGGCGAGCTCGATCGACTCGCCACGGCGATCAAACAGGCACAGCGACCGTTGGTGATCGTAGGCGGCGGTGTTCTCTATAGCCGCGCGGAACGAGCTTTGATGCGATTGTGCGAAGCCGCCGGGCTGCCGTTCGCAGAGACTCAAGCGGGCAAGGGCGGCATCGCTTGGGATCATCCGAACGCACTGGGTGCGATCGGCGTGACAGGCTCGGACGCAGCGAATGCGATTGCGAGCAAGGCCGATTTGATCGTGGGCGTCGGTACGAGGCTGCAGGATTTCACGACCGGATCGCGAACGCTGTTCCCGGACTGCCGCTTGTTTCAGATCAACGTCCAGGCGTTCGATGCGCACAAGCATCGCGCCGAGCCCGTCGTCGGCGATGCACGCGTCGTGCTCGATGCGCTCTTCGAGCGATTGCAGGGTTGGACATCGCCTGGCGCCGGCACGTGGCAGCGCGCGGTCGCCCAGTGGAACGAGGCAGCCAATGCAGCGACTGCGTTTCGGCAGGACGATGCGAGACCGAGCGATGCGCAGGTGATCGGCGCCGTGCAGCGATCGGTCAGCAAAGATGCGATCGTCGTGTGCGCATCCGGCGGCCTTCCCGGCGAGCTGCACAAGCTTTGGCGAGTTGCGCAGCCTGGCGGTTATCACCTCGAATACGGCTTCTCGTGCATGGGCTATGAAATCGCAGGCGGCCTCGGCGTGAAGATGGCGGAGCCGGATCGCGAGGTCGTCGTCATGGTCGGCGACGGCAGCTACATGATGCTGAATGCCGAGCTCGCTACGTCCGTGATGATGGGGCAGAAGCTGATCGTCACGGTGCTCGATAATCGCGGTTACGGCTGTATCCATCGCCTGCAAGCGGCGACCGGCGGCGCCGCGTTCAACAATCTGTTGGCCGATGCGCATCATGAGCTCCTGCCCGACCTCGATTTCGCCGCACACGCACGCAGTCTCGGCGCGCATGCCGAGCACGTTGCGAATCTCGGCGAATTCGCAGCTGCAATGGCGCGTGCCCGCACATCTGACCGCTCCTACGTCATCGTGATCGAAACCGATCCCATCCGCGCGACAGAGGCAGGCGGTTGGTGGTGGGACGTGGCCGTGCCGGAAGTCTCCGAGCGCGCCGAGGTGCAGCGAGCACGCGAGCGTTACGAAGGCGCGATTCGAGGAAAGCTGAAATGACGCAGTTGAAAGTCCGTCCCGGTGAGCCGGCGGCCGATGGCACGGTGCTCAACGTGACACCCGAGAGCGCAGGCTGGAAGCACGTTGGCTTCAAGGTCGTGCGCCTGAAACCGGGACAAGCCTACGCAGGCGGCGATGCACGGCGTGAAGCTTGTCTCGTGCTCGTCTGCGGGACAGCCGACATTCGCGCGGGAGAAGCGCGTTTTGCTTCCGTCGGCGGCCGATCGAGCCCGTTCGAAGATCGTGCGCCGGGAGCAGTCTATGTGCCGGCGAACGTGTCTTACTCGGTGACCGCGCTCGTCGACGTCGAGCTCGCGATATGCACCGCACCTGCGAAAGGTCGCGGCGCTGCACGGCTGATCGAACCCGCGGAGATGAGCTACGAGGTGCGCGGCAAAGGCAGCAACACGCGCCTCGTGCGCAACATCCTTCCGGACACGCAGCCCGCCGAAAGTCTTCTCGTCGTCGAGGTGATCACGCCGTCCGGTCACTGGTCGAGCTATCCGCCGCACAAGCACGACACGGCGATGTCCGGGCAAGAAACTGCGCTCGAGGAGACTTACTACCATCGCTTGAATCCGCCGCAAGGCTTCGCTTTCCAACGCGTCTATACCGACGATCGCTCGCTGGATGAAACCTTGACGGTGGAGGATGGCGACGTCGTGCTCGTGCCGCGTGGCTACCATCCGGTCGGAACGCCGCACGGCTACGAGCTGTACTACTTGAATGTCATGGCCGGTCCGCAGCGCAAGTGGCTGTTCGCGAACGATCCGGCGCACGAGTGGATCGTCAAGCGCGCCTGAGCGCGCATTGCAGGAGTAGAGATTCATGAGAACCGTCGAGCACTTCATCGGTGGCCGGCGCGTCGCCGGCACGTCCGGCCGCTTCAGCGACATCTTCGATCCCAACACCGGCGAGGTGCAGGCGCGCGCGTCGATGGCGACGGCCGACGAGCTCGATGTCGCGGTGCGTAACGCTGCGGCCGCGCAGTTGGAGTGGCAACGCGTCAATCCGCAGCGCCGCGCGCGCGTGATGTTCGAGTTCAAGCGTCTGCTCGAGGCGAATGCGGCCGAGCTCGCGCGCCTCATTTCATCGGAGCACGGCAAGGTGATCGCCGATGCGAAAGGCGATATTCAACGCGGGCTCGAAGTCATCGAGTTCGCGTGCGGCATTCCGCATTTGACCAAGGGGGAATATTCCCAAGGCGCGGGTCCGGGTATCGATGTCTATTCGATGCGACAACCGTTGGGCGTCGTCGCAGGCATCACGCCGTTCAACTTTCCTGCGATGATTCCCATGTGGATGTTCGGGCCCGCGATCGCGTGCGGCAACGCATTCATTCTCAAGCCGTCGGAGCGTGATCCTTCCACGGCCGTGCGCCTGGCCGAGCTGATGCTCGAGGCCGGGCTGCCGCAAGGCGTCTTGAATGTCGTCCACGGCGACAAGGAGATCGTCGATGCCATCCTGAAGCATCCCACGATCAAAGCGGTCAGCTTCGTCGGCTCATCCGATGTCGCCGCCTATGTCTACGCGACGGCTGCGGCGCACGGTAAGCGTGTGCAGGCGATGGGCGGCGCGAAGAACCACGGAGTCGTGCTTGCCGATGCGGATCTCGACCAGACGGTCGCCGACATCATCGGCGCCGCATATGGCTCGGCTGGCGAGCGCTGCATGGCATTGCCGGTCGTCGTTCCAGTTGGCGAGCAGACTGCGGAAGCGCTCAGAGAGAAGCTCATTGCCGCAGTCGATGAGCTGCACATCGGACCTTCGACCGACGAGCACGCTCATTACGGTCCCGTCGTCACGGCCGCGCACAAGGCGCGCATCGAGCGCTACATCCAAATGGGCGTCGACGAAGGTGCCGAGCTCGTGCGCGACGGACGCGGTTTTCGCCTCAAGGGATATGAGAACGGATTCTTCCTCGGGCCGACATTGTTCGACCGCGTCACGCCTGAGATGCAGACGTATCGCGAAGAGATCTTCGGTCCCGTGCTGCAGATCGTTCGCGCAGCGAGTCTCGAGCAGGCGATCAGCTTTGCGAGCAATCATCAGTACGGCAACGGCGTGACGATCTTCACGAGCAGCGGCGATGCTGCCCGCGAGTTCGCGGATCGCGTCGAGATCGGCATGGTGGGCGTGAATGTCCCCATTCCGGTACCGGTAGCCTATCACTCGTTCGGCGGCTGGAAGCGTTCCGGATTCGGCGACCTCAATCAGTACGGCATGGACGGCGTGCGCTTTTTCACGCGAACGAAGATCGTCACGCAGCGCTGGTCGCGCACCGGCGCCGTGAACAAGAGCTTCGTCATCCCGACGATGAGGTAGTGCGAATGTCGAGCAGGGGGACAGCGGCGCTTTACACGCTCTTCGTACTGGCCGGCGTGGCAGGTTGCGCCGCAGGTGTGAAGAAGACCGAGCTCGCCGCTGCAGAGGGTTCGAATGCGGCGAGTACGCACATCGCAGCGCAGGGCGCGAACGTCGCCGGTGACGGTGCCGCGCGGATGGAGCGCATCTGCTCGTCGTGTCATGCGGTGCAGCTGGTTACAGCCAAGCACCGCAGCCGCGAAGAGTGGGCCGCCGTCGTGGATCAGATGGTCGTTCGCGGCGCGCGCGGCACGGAAGCGGAGCTGCAGCAGATCATCGACTTTCTCGCGACGAGCTACGGCGTCGAAGGCGAGCAACGTGATGCGAGTCCGTCGAAGCACGACTCTGCGCCGGTCAGTGCGCAACCGCAAACGATCCCTGAGAAGTCAGGCGTCGTCGAACCGAGCGCGGCGGATGCGCCGACTCGGCAAGCAAGCGCGAACTGGATGCACATCGGACGGGATGCCGGCGGCAGCCGGTTCTCGCCGCTCGAGCAAATCACGACCGAGAACGTGCGCCACTTAGAAGTGGCCTGGCGCTACGAATTGGCGAGCCGCGGAGGCAAAGTCGAGCCGACGGGCACCGCGACTCGTCCCCGGACGAGTCAACAGACGCCATTGGCGGTCGACGGCATTCTCTACATCACTTCGCCCTACGGCGGCGTCGCCGCGCTCGAAGCGCACACGGGGCGCGAAATCTGGTGGCGGCAGCTCGAGCAGGATCAGGGGCTGCCCTCCCTGAGGAGTCTCGCCTATTGGCCGGGCGATGACAAAAGCGCGCCGCGTCTATTCTTCGGAACGACGAGCGGGCTGCTCATTGCGCTCAATGCCGCGACGGGCGAGCCGATCGAGCGCTTCGGTGAGAAAGGTGTCATCAACTTGCGGCGCGGTGTCGCGGACGCATTCCCGAACGCGAACTACAGCATGACCTCGCCGCCCGCGATCTTCGGCGACGTGCTCATCACCGGTTCGCGCACGCCGGAGCAGCCCGAGCTCGGGCCTTCCGGCGCCGTGCGCGGCTGGAATATTCACACCGGCGAGCTCCTCTGGACCTTCAACACGATTCCGCAGCCGGGCGAAGCGAATCACGAAGTGTGGGAAGGCGATTCGTGGCGCAATCGTTCCGGAGCAAATGCGTGGGGTCTGATGACGGTCGATCATCAGACGGGCACGGTGTTCGTTCCGCTCGGGACCGTCACCTATGACTACTACGGCGGCGATCGGCCTGGCACGAACCTCTACGGCGATTCGCTGCTCGCGCTCGACGCAAAGACGGGCGCATTGAAGTGGCACTATCAAGTCGTTCATCACGATGTATGGGACTACGACTTGAATGCAGCGCCGGTGCTCGTCGAAGTTCGTCGCAACGGCCGCGTCATTCCCGCCGTCGCTCAGCCCACGAAGCAGAGCTTGCTGTTCTTCTTCGATCGCGCGACAGGCGAGCCGGTCTATCCGATCGAGGAACGGTCCGTCCCGCAGGACGGGTTCTTGGAGGGCGAGCACCCTTGGCCGACGCAGCCGCATCCAGTCGTCACGCCGCCTTTGGCTCGCGCCAATTTCAGCCCGAGCGAGATCGCACGCATCACGGAGGAGCACACGGCACTCTGCAAGAACCTGCTCGCAAATGGCGAAAAGGATGGCCCGCCCGCTGGCAAGGGTGGGCTGCGCACGGGCCCGCTGTACACGCCGTACAACGAGGGCGGCACGATCATGTTTCCGGGCACGCTCGGCGGGATCAATTGGCACGGCATGACATACGACCCGCAGCTCGGGCTTCTCATCGGCGCGACGATGAGTCTCGGCGAGGTCTTCCACATGGTTCGCGATCCCGCGAATCCGGAAGCGCCGCCGAGAGCGCATCGCTACAAGTTCTGGGACGACGAGCGCAAATGGCCGTGCAGTGCGCCGCCGTGGGGTGAGCTCGTCGCAGTCGACGTCAACACGGGCGAGCTCGCATGGCGCCGGCCCCTTGGTTCCTATCCGGAGCTGGAAGCGCTGGGCATCAAGGACGCAGGCACGCCGGTCATGGGTGCTGCGATTACGACTGCCGGCGGCGTGACATTCGTCGGTGGCACGCTGGACAACAAGCTGCGCGCTTTCGCATCGCGAACGGGTGAGGAGCTGTGGAGCACGGATGTCGGCGCGGCCTCGCACAACATCCCGTCCACTTATCTCGGCCGGGACGGGCAGCAGTATCTCGCAGTCATCGTATCCGGCGGGAGTTACATGGGCGATCCCATCATCTCTCCGGTCTTGATTGCCTATCGCCTGTCGCAGGATCGCGCAGCGAATTCCAACGAATGACGCCGGCATGCGCACAGTCGGCTAGCTCACAACGATGAGGAACGAACGCGAATGATGCATGCCCATCACGAGACGCCCAAAGCTCGGGGCGTGATCTTCTGGACCGCCGTTCTCGCGCTGTTCGGCGCTGGCCTCGCAGCCTCGCTGCGCGCGGCAGTCGCCGGCGACATTCGTCGCACGTATCTGGATCCGATCGATTTCACGCGCTCGGCGACGATGATCGCCGAAGCGCTCGGCGTCGCTTTTCTCGGCTTCACTGCCATGCTGATCGTGAGCAGCGCATTGCTCGACAAGGTGGGCATGAAGCGCATGCTGTACGTCGCAGTCGCGTGTTTCCTCGGCTCCGCGTTCCTGCTGACGTTCGCAGGCGCGCTCGGCGAAGGTATGACCATTTACTGGTTGATCATGGCCGGCATGTTCGTGAGCGGCTTGGCGCATGGGGCAGTCGAGGGAACGATCAATCCGCTGGTCGGTGCGCTCTATCCCGAGGACAAGACGCATCGCATGAACGTGCTCCATGCGTGGTGGCCTGCGGGCCTCGTCGCGGGCAGCTTGCTCGGCGCATTCGGCGGTCAGATCGGCATCGACTGGCGCGTTATCTTCGCATCGACCGCCGTGTGTGCGGTGGTCCTCGGATTCATGATGGTCGGCCGTCAGTTCCCGGTCACGGCGAGCCGAGCGATCGGTGTGCCGGTTCGTGAGCAGTGTATGGAGGTCGTCCGCAGGCCGAGCTTCCTGATCTGGTTTGCGCTCATGTTATTTACCTCGGCGACCGAGCTCGCGCCGTCTCAATGGGTCGATGTCGCGCTCACGAATGTCGTCGGCATGCGCGGTATTCTGCTCATCGCCTATCTCGCTGCGATCATGTTCGTCGGTCGCCACTTCGCAGGTCCGCTGGAGCGCCGCCTCTCGACCGAAGGCTTGTTGACGATGTCGTGCATTCTGGCGGCGATCGGTTTGTATCTGCTCGGCTCGGCAAACTCGCCAGTGACCGCACTACTGGCGACGACAGTCTGGGGTGTCGGCGTCTGCTTCCTTTGGCCGACGATGATCGCCGTCGCCGCTGAGCGTTATCCGCGCGGCGGCGCCGTGACGATCGGTTTGATCGGCGTCGCTGGATCAATCTCGACGTATTTCATCCTGCCTGTGCTCGGGGCGATCTACGATCGAGCCCGCATCGATGCCGCCGGCGGCGCTGAGGCGCTCGCGCAGCTCAGCGAGGAACAGATGCAATCAGTCCTCGTCTTCGCCGCGGGCGAATCCTTCCGAGCGGTCGCGCTCATTCCGGCAGCGCTTTTCATCATCTTCGGCCTGATGTGGGCGAGCCGAGCGCAGCTCAGATGGTCGCCGGGTCTCAATGTACAGCAGCGTGAGGCTGCGAAATTCGGCGGCACGTGATGCTGGACCGACGGACTTCGGCGCCGAAGCATGCTTCGGTGGGAAGTCCGTGGACGGGAAAGTGGTGGAGGCGGCGGGAATCGAACCCGCGTCCGCAAGCGCTACGCAACAGGACACTACATGCTTAGCCC